>JAAUYE010053122.1_pt1 | contig 14881 bp, 10 predicted proteins | sample 7278081 | NCBI WGS metagenome assembly JAAUYE01 (sample SAMN14350131, study PRJNA611818) | marine sediment metagenome | isolation source: surface marine sediment (0.6m) | place: French Polynesia: Moorea | collected 2018-08
CCGGCAAGGTTATCGATCGCAGAATCACGCCTCTGACATCGATGACGCACGATGGCGTCGTCGTCGAAATGCGTCGCATGCTCGACGAACTTACGAATGAATGGATCGCTGATAGCTCGAGGATATTTGGTGTCGGATTCAGCATTCCCGGAACGTTCATGCGTGACACGGGGCAGGTCAATACGCCGCTCGTCCTCGAGGAGTGGGCGAATATGGATATCGAGGCCGTGCTCGAGGACGATCTCGAGCTTCCCGTATGGATTGAGAACGACGGCAATGCGGCGGCGATCGGAGAAAGTCTCGTCGGCGTCGGACGATGGGCGAAAGATTTTGTTTATCTCTACGTCGCTACAGGTCTCGGCGGTGGCGTCATCTTGGACGGGGAGATAGTGCGTGGGGAGTTCGGGAACGCGGGCGAAGTTGCGCAGCTGCTACCGCCCAGCATTTACCCGCATCCCAATCTGGACCTGCTGCTCAAGCTGATTCGCAAGCACGGAATCCAGGTGCATACGGTCTCTGAACTGGTCGACCGATTCGATCCGGACTGGCCGGGGGTCGACGAGTGGATCAGCCGCGTACGAGATTCACTGTCGTTGATCGCCTCGGCCTGCGCGGCGCTGCTGGATCCTGAAGTCATCGTTATCGGCGGACGAATCCCCAGGAGCCTCGCGGAAAAAGTGATTCCGCACATCGAAATCTACGATCAGCGGCGGCGTTCAGATTCCCGGCCGCTGCCTCGTATCGTGGTAGCAGAGGCCGAGGGCGACGCCGCATCGATCGGCGCGGCGGCGCTGACGCTGAACAGCTACTTTTTCGCCTGATTGCGTTCCACCCGGCCTGTCGGGCTAACGCATTGAATATCTTCATATCAGAGAGCTTGGATGCGTTAGTGACACGTGCCGCGTTAGTTTCTACTGTTATCAAAATGAGTGAATAAAAAGCCAGGATTGCGCTAATTACGTACAGGTATTTACCCACTGTGAGTATATTGTGCTACGGTTAAACCGCAACGCGAATTCATGGGGGATACACTAATGAAGCTTCGCAATTCACTGTTCCTAGTTTGCTCGTCGACACTGGCGTTCGCCTTCCCTGCAACCGGTATGGCTCAGGACGAAGGGGACGGCGCGACGATAGAAGAGATCGTCGTTACCGGTACCGGTGTTGCCCGTACAACCTTCGAGACTCCACAGTCCGTCGTGCAGTTCTCCGAAGAAGACTTCAGGCAGATGCAGTTCAATAGTCAGGCGGATATCCTGACGCAGCTGCCCGGCGTAAGCGCGGAAGGCGGCGGTGGTGAAGTTGCCACGAACGTCTTCCACCGGGCCCTGCCGTCTGGCGGCCAGTTCTCGTTCAACCCGTTGTTGTTCGACGGCATGCCGGCATTCACGACCTTCGGTCTCAACTCGTCGGCTTTCGACGTCTTTTATCGGCCCGACCTCGGTATCGAGCGCGCGGAATTCGTTGCTGCCGGTTCATCGAACCTGTTCGGGCCGGGCTCAGTGGCCGGAATCATCAACTACATCAGCAAGACGGGCGGCCCTGACCCCGCGGGTACGCTGCAGGTAGAGACGGCAGAAGAAGGCAGGTTCCGCGGTGACTACTTTTTCAGCGGCCCGCTTGGCGGCGATGCTTCCAATACGTTCTATGCGCTGTCCGGTTTCTACCGCTTCGATGAAGGGCCACTGGATTCCGGGCTCGATACGCAGGGATTCCAGCTGCGCGGAAATCTGAAGCACGAGTTCGATGACGGCAGCGGTTCCGTCACGCTTTACGGCCAGATGATCGACGATAAGGTCCAGTTCTTCCTGCCGCTGCCTCTCGACGGCAACTCACGAGAGCGCGTGGCCGGCAATGACGGCGCCACGGTCTACACGATGAACACGGTCGACGCGATCGGTTTGTCGTACGACACGCCGGGTGGACGGTTTACCACGCCGATCGGCGACGGCGTCGTTACGAAGGGCACGTCCATTGCCGCCGTGCTCGACAAGGATATCGGCTCCGACTGGACGATGAATGCGAAGGTTCGCTACGCCCAATACGATCATCAGTTCAACCTGTTCCTCGACGGCGACGCTGTCGGTCCGAACACGCCAGAGAGTCAGGCCGAATACCTGACCAACCGGGGTATCGACGCATTTGCAGCGAACGCCGTGTTCACATACTCGCAGTCCGGGCTGGCGCTCGCGCCAACGGACCTGGTATTCGGCAACCGTACGCTGGATCGCTGGCGCGATGCGACTGACTTTTCCGGCGAACTCAGTATCGGCCGCTTGTTCACGACGGGCAACGCCGAGCACAATGTGACGATCGGCGGCTTCTTCTCGCAGTCGCGTGCCGATGATATCAACTACATCACGACCTACCTCGGTGACTTCCGTAACGCGCCGAAGATGGTCGATGTGACGCTGGTCGGCATCGAGGAAGATGGAGCCGGTAATCTCGTTGCGTCGGCTGATCCGAATGCGCAATTTGCATGGACGTTAAACGGTCTTGCGTTGTCGAATGGCATGACGGGCAACTTCGATCGTTCGGCGCGGCGCGCGGCGTTTTACCTTGCCGACCAAATCGAAACCGAAAGGTGGACGTTCGATGTGGGCGCACGTGTGGAACGCCTGGACGGTGACATAAAGAGGCGAAATACTGCGTCGTTCGTGATGGGCAACGATCCATTGGTCAACGACAGCCTGGAAACCGTCAGCTACACCGACGGATCGCTGACCAGCGATGACCTCGACACAACCGAGTGGGCATTGTCGGTCGGTGTACTGTATCGACTCACCGATACCTTCAACATCTTTGGCAACGCGTCCCGCGGCTATTTCTTCCCGCAGATTCGCAGCGTGCCGTTCGACGACTTCGGCAATCTCGCATCGTACGAGGGCGAGATCATCCTGCAGGGCGAGATCGGCGCGAAATACCAGTCGGAGGTTTTCGATGGGACCGTTACGCTGTTCTACACGGAGCTCGAGGACCGGCGGAACGTCGACTTCGTCAACGATCCGAACAACCCCGGTGGTGTCATAGAGGTTACGGCATTGCAGTCCACGGAGGCAGTCGGCCTCGAGGCAACGGGCACGTTGTACCTCGGCGAGTTCTGGTCGCTGTTCGGGAACATTACCCTGCGCGACCACGAGTTCACCAAGGTCGAGGGTAGCCCTGAGCAAGTCGGCAACGAGTTGCGGCGCCAGCCGACGGAGATGGCGAACGTGGGTGTTCGTTTCAACTACGCCGGATTCGATGCAGCCGTTATGGGCCATTACCATGGCTCCAACTTCGCCAACGACAGCAACACGGTTGAACTCGACTCCTACACCCTGTGGCGCCTCGACGCCGGGTACACGTTCGAGCTCGACGAAGGTGACACCATTCGCGTCAGTCTCCAGGTATTCAACCTGACGGACGAAGAGGGCTTGCAGGAAGGTTCACCCCGCCAGGGCGCCGCCCAGGTAGGCGAGCCCGCACAATTCTTCGTGGGTCGCCCGATCCTCCCCCAGAGGGTGCAGCTTAGAGTCACTTACGACTTCTAGCACCGCGATGAACCAAGGGGCGCCTTAAAGGCGCCCCTTTCTCGCTAACGCTGGCGCCCGTCGCGGCGAAGAGATTGGTATCAATGAGCGACCACCTGGAATCGCATGCCAGGCCATGGGCAAAGGCACTTGCGCGCATTTACCCGCGCGAGATCGCTGACGGGGTATCGGACCGCATCGACGCCCTGCTGGCGAAATACAGCGATGTCGCCGATCACTCGCGGGTCAAGGTGTTGAGTCACAGTGACGTGATGCTCATCACGTATGGCGATACGCTATACGACTCGGAGCCGCCGCTCGAAGTGCTGGGCCGATTTCAGCGAGAGTACCTGGAAGGGACATTCGATCTGGTCCACATATTGCCGTTTCACCCGTATTCATCGGACGATGGATTTGCCGTTATCGACTATTACGCCGTGCGCGACGATCTCGGCAGCTGGAGCGACATCGAGGTGCTGGCCGAACATGGCCGAATCATGGCCGATGCGGTCATCAACCACGTGTCGAGCAAGTCGGAGTGGCTGCGAGCCTACCTCTCGGGCGACCCCGGGTTCGCCGACTTCTTCTTCGAGTGTGACCCGGACGATGACCTGTCGGCCGTCACGCGTCCCAGAACCTCGCCGTTGCTTACGCCGTTCGAGGATTCCGACGGAAATATCCGTTACCTGTGGACGACATTCAGCGAAGACCAGGTCGACCTGAACTACCGCAACCCCGAGGTACTGATCGCGGTCCTCGACGTGCTGTTCTTCCTGGTGGCGAATGGCGCGAGACTCTTGCGCCTCGACGCCGTGACTTTCTTGTGGAAGGAGCCGGGCACATCCAGTGCAAATATGCCGCAGACGCACGCGATCATAAAAGTGATTCGTGCTGCGGTCTCACAACTCAGAAGTGACGTCGTTATCGTTACAGAAACGAATGTGCCTCATCGCGAGAACGTCGCGTACTTTGGCGACGGCCATGATGAAGCCCATATGGTGTATAATTTCGCCCTGCCCCCTCTCATAGCCCATAGCCTGATCAATGGCGACAGCGGCCGGATCAACGAGTGGGCACGCCAGCTGAGCTTGCCCAGCGACGAAGTCTGCTTCCTCAACTTCAGTGCCAGCCACGATGGCGTCGGCGTGAGGCCGGTCGAGGAGATCCTGGACGCAACAGAGCTCCAGAGGCTGGTCGATGCGGCGCAGGCCGGTGGCGGACGCGTTTCATTCCGGACGCTTGGCGACGGCAGGGAACATCCGTACGAGCTCAATTGTTCGTTTATCGACCTGATTGCCGGAGCGAGCGACAGTGATGAAACGCTAGTCAGACGATTCATCGCCTCACAGGCCATTGTCCTCTCGATGCCGGGGATTCCCGCTGTATATATCCAGTCCCTGCTTGGCACGAGGAACGATTTGCGACGCATGCAGGAAACCGGGCGCGCGAGATCAATCAATCGTTCCCGGCACGCCTATCGCGACGTCCGGCAACGGCTAGCCGACGAGAAGAGCGTGTCAGCGATGGTGTTCAGTGGACTCAAGCGACTAATCGATGTGCGGCGCCGGAATGCTGCGTTCGATCCGTATGGCGGGTTCCAGGTACTCGACCTGGGCAGAGAGGTTTTTGCCATTCGCCGCCTCCCGAGGCAGGGAGACGATGCGGTCGTCTGTATCGTCAACCTTACGAACCGGGACCAGAAAGTAGTTGTGGACGCCGTTGGTGAAGACCTGTCCAGTGGAGAGCGTGTCGACCGCGAGACGGAACTGGCGCCGTTTGCGGTACGATGGATCCAATGCGCAAACAGAACGTGACACTCGCAGTGGATATGGGGGGTACCGCCTGGAAGGCGGCAGTGATGTCGGGGGGCGAGGCGCTTGCATTCGATTCGATGCCCAACCGGTCCCGCATCGACGATCTCCGGCTATTGTCCACACTGTTTGACCGTCTTCTGAGCGACGCCGGTACCGACCTCCGGTCATGCCTCGGATTGGGGATCTCGCTTGCCGAAATCGTCGACAGTGACGCTAAAGCCTGCCCGAGTTCCTGCTACAAACACCCGTATTTCGAGCGGAACGAAGTCGAGCCGATCATACGCCAGTACATTGACCTTCCGATCGAGATCGACAACGACTCGCGCGCGTCGATGCTGGGCGAGGAAGCGTACGGCATACTGAGCGACCTTCCATCCGGCACGGACAACGTCGTGATGGTCACCCTGGGAACCGGTATTGGGGTTGCTGCGCGCGTCAATGGCACGTTATTGCGCGGCGCGTGGGAAACGGGCGGTCTATTGGGAGGTCACATTACCGTCGATATGAACGGGCCCCGGTGCATCTGCGGGAACATCGGCTGTGCGGAGGCACTCGCATCCGGATATGCACTTGCCAATTACATGCCACAGCGACCATGGTATGGCGCCAGCTCGCTGGCGCGTGAATCGAGGCCCACGTTTCGAATGCTGACCGATGCCGTTCGCCAGGGAGATGAGCATGCGCGAACAGGCCTCGAAGAAATGTGCAATGCGTGGACAGCGCTGCTGGTATCGCTGATCCATGCGTTCGGGCCAGCGCACCTCGCGCTCAGCGGGGGCTTCATGCGATCAGCAGACCTTTTCCTCGACAAGATCGCAGGCACCGTGCGCAGTCGCCTGTGGGACCCCGATCTAATGCCTGAAATTCACGTCGCAGTCGAGCCGGAACTCTCCGGTGTTCGTGGTTGCGAAATCCTTGTCAAGAGGGCCATGAATTGAATTACTTCGACTATGCGATCTTGCTCGGTTACCTTGGGATGCTCCTCGGCCTCGGCTATTTTTTCAAAGAGCAGAAATCGAAAAAGGATTATTTCCTCGGTGGGCGGGAGTTGGGCGTCTTCCCGCTGACGCTGTCGACGATGGCGACACAGCTGTCCGCGATCAGTTTCATCTCGGCGCCAGCATTCGTTGGACTGCGGCCCGATGGAGGGATGGTATGGCTGTCCTACGAATTCGCGGTGCCCCTGGCGATGTTGTTCCTGATGGTCTACGTGCTACCCGCGCTATACAGGTCCGGCGTCGTCAGTATTTACGATTATCTCGAGCGCCGTTTCGGAGTAGGGACGCGACTTCTGATCAGTCTCGTCTTTCAGGTTAGCCGCGCATTTGCGACCGGCGTCACGATCTATGCGACCGCGCTGATCCTCAACAGCGTTATGGGCATCGATTTCTTTGCCGCGATCGCAATTATCGGCGTGGTTACTATCATCTACTCGTTGCAGGGCGGGATGAAAGCGGTCGTCTGGTCCGACACGATCCAGATGATCCTGATCTTTTTTGGTGTCATCATGGTCGGCGGTTTCGCGCTCTACAACTTGGGCGGCGTAGACAACTTTCTCGCCAACGTCGATACGCAGAGACTGACGGTACTGCGTACGCAATCGTTCGGCTTCAGTGGCGACGAATGGGGGCTCTTGCCAATGATCTTTGGCGGGTTCGTGCTCTACGCATCCTACTACGGCTGCGACCAGACCCAGGCACAGCGTACGCTCTCAGCGAAGAGCGAATCGACGGTCAGGAAAATCCTGTTGGCTAACGGGTTGGCACGATTCCCGATCGTGCTCCTCTATTGCACGGCAGGTCTTATCCTGGGCACTTTTGCTGCTTTGAACCCGGAATTCCTGGCACAGATCGACCCGGACAGGCCGGATACACTGGTGCCGCTCTTCATCGTGCAGTACCTGCCGCACGGGATCATCGGGATTCTCGTTGTTGCCTTGCTTGCCGCCGCAATGTCATCGTTGAGTTCCGTCGTCAATTCCCTGTCCGCCGTTGCTATCGAGGATTACGTTCGGCTTACAGGTAAGGAGCTAGAGAAAGAGCGCTACGTATTCTGGTCGCGGGTTACGGTGTTCTTCTGGGGCATCGTGATCGTTGTGCTGTCCATCTACGCAGGCGATATCGCGCCCACCGTCATCGAGGCGATCAACAAGATTGGATCCGTGTTTTATGGACCGATCCTGGCGACTTTTCTGCTCGCTATTCTATTCAGCAAGGTGCATTCGACGGGCGCCAACGTGGGATTGCTGGCCGGTGTCGGCGTCAATGTCTACCTTTGGCTCGGTGCGCCACAGATCTTCTGGCTTTGGTGGAACTTCATCGGCTGCGTCGTTTCGCTTTCGGTGGCGCTCATTATTTCAGCAATTCGGCACGAGGAATCCACCGCGCCCCCGGGGCTCGACCAGGGCGTGGGTCATTGGTACAAGGAAGAGATGGTCGTACTAGGTGGCGCGTTTATCGGCATGCTCGCGATCGGAGCACTGGTGCCTGTTATTTTCGGTTGAGCCAGTTATACGTCGAGCCAGTGTAAGGTGATAGCGGCGGTCCAGGAAAAATTGTCGCCGCCGCAACCCGCCCCGCTTTCGGCGTCGAAGTACTCCCAAAGACCTGCGGACAACACGCAGTCACGCGTGCACGTGCGCAGTTGTGCCGCAAGTTCCTGCTTGCCATAGCGCTCCAGACCGAGCGCGATGAGCCAGTTGATGTGCAGCCAGACCGGACCGCGCCAGTACCTCTGCGGTTCGAATCTTGGGCTCGATGGATGCGTAGAGGAAAGCGCAAACGGCGTGGCGTCGATCCAGTCCCGAATCAGCGACACCATGGGTTCCACCTGTAACTCATTCGCGAGACCACCGAGCAACGGCAAGACAGTTGCGGTCGTTATCTCGTCCAGCGGCTCATCCCTGAGCATATCGTGACTGAGGAAGCAGCGCTTTCGTTCCGACCAAAGCGTGCCGATCGCACCCTCAGTTTGTGCCATGTACCTTTCGATGTCCGACACGTTATCGGCCGAGTCCACCAACGAACACAAGTGCAGAAGGTCCTGGCTCGCTCTGTGGAGCATCGAAATGATGCCGATATCGAGCACCTTGTAGGGACAATGCTCGAATATATAGTTGCTGTCGAATTCATGACGCTTATAGAAATCCACGAGGTACAGGTAACGGTCGTACTGTGGCTTTCTGGGGCGTTGATCCGAATCCACGTGACTCAGATCCCGGCGATGGTATGTCCAGTCGACCTCAGGCACGTTCGATAGCGGCCGGTCCCAGGCCGGACTGTTGTCCATGCCTGATTCCCACGGGTGATAACTGCAGACGAGCCCCGTGCTGTCGGGATCCCGCTCGTTGTACCACCAACGATGATAGGCGACGAGTTTGGGCAGGAGCTTCCGGAGAGTGCGCTTCGCAAGTTCTCGATCGGCCGCATTCTCATAGAGTATTCGCACGGCGGTTGCCCACACGGGTGGTTGTGAGATTGCGCTGGATGGTATCGGATGATTCTCGCCGCCCCAGACGTCGGGTCCGGGAAAATAAGAGTCTGCGTTCGCGTGAAAGAGAATATGCGGCACCATGCCGTTCGCCCATTGGCCGCGAAACATCGTCTCGCACTCCTTCCAGGCGCGCGTTTCATCGAGCCTGAGCCATCCGAGCGCAGTGATTGCCGAATCCCAACTCCACTGAAACGGATACAGGCCGTGCGTAGGTACTGTGTAGCCGCGACGGTCGTTCTTTCGCAGAACTTCTGCAGCTGCTTGCCGGATGCTCGTCTTCATACCAGGGAACGGATCATGTGCGAGTTCGCCATCACTCGCCAGGCGGATCCCCGGCACGCTTGCAGGACTTACCGATCGGGGGCCGGCCCAGTCCGCATTCAATTTCCCGCCCGCAGGACCTTGCGATCTCGATCGCGCGCGGCACGGGCTGCAGTATTTCGGCCGAGGTGCTCACGCGCCAATCGTACCTTCGTCAGTCGAAGGTCGCCACGAATACTTGACCGTCGCTGCCGACGGAAGCGCGCTTCATGCCTTGCGAGTTGTAGATCAGCTCCATCCGTCCGGTGGCATCGACGGCGATGATGCCGCCGTCGCCACCGAGGTGCTTCACGTCGGCGAGTACCTCGTCGATGGCCTGGCTGAGCGAGGCGCCGGCCTTTACCTTGTACGCCACGGCGAGGGCCGCGCCCGTGCGGATGAAATACTCGCCGGTGCCGGTGCAGGAGACCGCCACGTCGCTGTCCGCCCAGGTGCCGGCGCCGATGATCGGCGTGTCGCCGACACGGCCCTCCAGCTTGCCGAAAGTGCCGCCGGTCGAGGTTGCGGCGGCAAGCTCGCCGTTGTTGTCCAGCGCCACGGCGCCGACCGTGCCGTGCGAGCGGTCCGTTACTTCGTCTTCGCTGACGCCGATCGGCAGCGTGTAATACCGGCGCGGGTCGTCAACCTCCTCGAAGCCCTGTGCACGGGCGAATGCGAGTGCGCCGGCGCCGGACAGCATGACGTGCGGCGTAGCCTCCATCACGCGGCGCGCGACGGACACCGGGCTAACGACGTCGCGGATGCAGGAGACTGCGCCCGCGGCGCTGACGGGACCATCCATGATCGAGGCGTCGAGTTCGACGTAACCGGCCGAGTTCGGGGCCGAACCGCGCCCCGCGACGTAGAGCCCCGACGATTCCAATTGCGCCACCGCGTACTCGACGACATCGAGGGCGCGGGCACCGGAAGCAAGCCGGTCGCGCGCATTCTCGGTGAGTTCCCGCATGTGGTATTCGGCGACGGAATAGTCGCGCCCGCTGCGGGCGCCTGCGCCGCCGTGCAGCGCGAAAGCAAAGCGCTTGTTGCTCATCGCGCTAGTTTACTCGAAAAGCGCTCACTTACATTGCCGGGAAGCCAGTACACTGGCAACCAGATGGAGGACCAGAATCTCAGCAAGCGCTCCGGGCGCCGGCGCGTCACGAGCCTCGGCCTGGTTTCCCTTGCGCTCGTCCTGGCGGGCGTCTTCGGGTGCCAACAACGCTCCGGTCTCCCGGAGCGGCCGACCGTTGCGGTCCTGCCGATCGAGGCGACGGATACGCGCGTGGAAATCAACGACCTCGCCGACCACCTCGGCAAGCGGTTCCGACTGCTGCTGGCGTCGCGACCGGAAATCCGCGTGATCGAGTACGGAAGCTCGAGCAGTACGTCGATCTATGGCCTGTCCCTCGAGGAAAAGGCGCAGGCACTCGCCGCGGACTACCTGTTGACCGGTACGCTTAGCGGGCGGGAGCAAAACCTGCGCCTGTCCCTGGAGTTGTTCTCCGGTGATCAAGCGCTGTTGTGGAGCGATACGTTCGAGGGGCCGGTCGACTACCAGGAGCAGTTCCAGGGCTGGGTTCTCGATGAACTTCTGCCTCGTTTACCCCTCGGCAAGGACGCGCTCGAAAGGATGCGTGCCGTGCTCGAGAGTTGCGCATACCCGGCTGATACGGTCGCAATATTGACGCTTGCTCGTGCCGGGCGACGTGGCGGCGATTCAGCGACACTGGCAATGGTCGCCGCCGGGCACGAGGATGCAAGCCTCCTGCATCTCGCGAAGTCGAAATTCTATTTCGACCAGATCCCTGACTTGTCGCCAGTGGAACAGCCGGTCTACCAAAAGCTCGGCATGCAGTCGCTCGGGCTTGCAGCGCGGGCCTGCCCCGACTATCCGGACGTCGAATTGCTGCGTCTCATTCATAACGGGGAACTGACCCTGGCGAATGGAGACGAAGTCATCGCGCGGCATCCCAACTCGGCAGAGCTCTACCTCACACTGGCGGAGTTGCACGCCGAGGAGGGCCAGGAGCGCCGGGCGGAAGCACTCCTGCGGGAGGCGCTCGAGCTGGACCCGCTCGGTACCGAGACGCGATGTCGAGCGCTGCGCCTGCTGGAACCGGCGAAAGACGACGCAGGCGACTGCGATTAGTCTGGTCCCTTGCTCGCAGAAAAGCGATCTGAACCCGTCGCGGTGTCCGCGTTGAAAAGCCGGGCTGATTCCGTATCCTGCCGCTGATGAGTCGCGCGGGAGAGCATAAGGCAGACGACCGCTTCCAGGGCGGCGGTGCCTGCGCGCGATCATCGGCGACTACGTTCCCGATTGCGCTCGCGCTTGTCACGGCGGGTTGCTCCACCCTCGACGCGCAGGACTATTGCCGGTATTCAGACGATCGCTCGCTCCGGGACATCGATCCGGAATCCCTGGCCCTGGTGATCGGCGTAAGACCGGATCGCATGCGGCAGACGCCGTTCGTCGTCTTTCGCAACCGGGCGGAAGACAGCCCGCAGGCATTCATGAGGCTTTCGGCAAGTCCTGCGCCGCACACGATGCCTAACGATCTAGACGAGTCGCAATGTGCCGGGGTGGACTGGAGAACCTACGACCTGGCGGTGGACCCGGCCGAGTGGCGCAATTTCTGGCAGGACGGCCAGGTGTCGCAGGTCGAGATCGGCATCGCGTTTCTCGAGGACCACAGCCCGCTTCCGGTCAGTGAGTTCGGGGCCGCGATCGTTGACACGGAGGCCGCGGGCCAACTGGTTTCCTGCGGCTGCTACTGGAAGTAAATCCGAAAAACCGAACCTGTGTCGCAGTTGGCAGGATCGCGGATCGCTAAGTTGACAGGCTGGCGAGCCGCAGGGAGGCGAATGCGTGGCTTCGATAAAGGGTTGGCTCGAAAACCTTCGCCAAATCAATGGCCTGCAACGGGTATTGTCATGGCTCGCGGTAGCGTGGCAGTACGCCGTCACTACGTGGCAGCTCGTCACCCGTACCCTGCTGTTCCTGCTGCGGCGGCTCGTGCGCTTCCTGCGGCCGTCCGGTGCGGACGTCAGCAAGACCTTCCGTGCGCGCGCCTATCCCGGCTCCCGCCGCCGCGAGTACCTGGTGCACGTGCCGCCGTCCTACCGGCGCGAGGAGCGCATGCCGCTCGTCATGGTCCTGCACGGCTGCAACCAGGACCATATCGAGATGCAGACCATTACGCAGTTCGACCGCCTTGCCGATCGCCACCGCTTTATCGTCGTCTACCCGTTCATCACAGGCTATCGAGGCGTGCGGCTCCGCAATTGCTGGGGCTGGTGGCGCAACCGGGATATCCGCGGCGGTAGCGGCGAAGTCGAGGATCTCTGGAACATCGTCAACGCCGTTCGCCGCAGCTACAGCATCGACCCCGACAGGATTCACGTCACCGGGCTTTCCTCCGGTGCCGCGATGGCGGTTGCGATGTCAATCGTGCACAGCGGCAAGATCGCGTCCTGTGCAACGGTGGCGGGCGTGGCGTACGGCGAGTCGATCTGGGCGCTGGGCAAGTACCCGCGCGTAAAGCAGACCAGCTCGACGGTGGCCGACATGCGGCAGGCCATGGGTGCGAAGCAGAATTTCACGCCCCTGTTCATCGCGCACTCGACCGACGACAGCGTCGTCGGTCTGCGAGCGGCCGAGAAGCTCAGGGACAGCTGGATTGCCTGCTTCGGACTCGATGCGCGCGCCGCGAGCGTTACGGAGGGCAGGCACGATCGCAAGCCCTGGTCCTTGACCACCTATGCGGACGGTGAAGGAGCCGGCGTCCTCGACTACCTCGTGCTCCGGGGCTACGAGCACGGCTGGTTCGGCGGCGCTCCGGGACCGTTCAGCGTACCCGATGCGCCCGACGTGTCCGGCATGATCTGGTCGTTCTTTGCCCGTCATCCGCGCACGCACAGCAGCCGTCCAGGCGGGGCTTCCGCGAAAGAGCGCCTGCGCCTGATGGCCTCCTGACAGGCCTGGCCGGAATTCGCAATTCCTCGCCCGCCGTCATCAAAATGTCGTCGTTCTGTGTTATTGTTGCGGTGCAACAAATCGGTTCAGTACACAAGACTTCGAGAGGGCAGGAAATGATGGGAATCGAAAAAACACAGAATGCAGTGGGCGATGCCATGCGCAAGTCCTACGATCGCTACGCGATGGCGGCACAGTTTCGTAATGCGGTTATTCGGGAACAGCTGCAGGCGATGCAGGATTTCGTCGCGATCAGCGACAAGGTGCTCAGGTTGCCCTTCCCGGGCCTGATGGCGACGGACCGCAGTAACGAAACGTACAAGGATCTCGCCGTGCAGATGCAGAACGTGATCACCGAGCATTCGAACAGCACGCTCGAGATCTGGGCATCCATGTTCGGCTACCAGGGTTCGAAGGCCGCAAAACCGGTGGTTGCCACGCTGCCGGTGCAGGAGAAGCGACCGGCGCCGTCCACGGAAGCGAAGCGCGAGCCGAAGCCGAAGGCCAAGGCGAAAGCCAGCCCGAAGTCGGCGCCGAAGGCGAAGGCCAAGGCGAAAGCCAGCCCGAAGCCGGCGCCGAAGGCCAAGTCGGCAACGAAGACGAAGCCGAAAGCCAACGGGCAGAAAGCGACCAGCGGGAGCGCACCGACGTCGCCCTGATCCGGCTCGGCTACCTTTGCAGGGAACCAGGGCCCCCGACGTAGCCGGGGGCCCTTTTTTCTGACCGCAGCTAGCGCCGCGACTGACACCTCGCCTTTGGCCACGGCCGGTTGCGCTAGAATCGGCCCGAAACGCGCAGCCAATCGTGTATCGAATATTCAGCACAATGGGCCTGGTCCTGCTCGCGTCGACCTGCGCTGTCACGGCGACGGAGGAGCCTGACCCGGCAGACCGCCGCGTCATCGCAACGCGGGATGCGGGCGTAGTTCCGCGCCCGCCCGGGCACGGTGGGCGCGACGTCGGCTTCAGCGTCGCGCTCCAGGGGCGCTCCGTATGGATCTTCGGCGACACGTTCCTGCCGGCAATCGCCGATGACGGGCTGCGGTGGCGGTCGAGCAGCTGGTCGTGGACCAGCGATCTTTCCGCCGGGGACGGAATCCGGGGATTCGAACACGCGCTGGGATCGGACGGCATGGCGTTGCAGCTGCTGCCGCACACTGCCACTGAAGGCCGCTACAACCTCTCGCACGAGGGCCACCAGGAATGCCGCGCAAAGCGCGAATGCGGATCGCGCCGAACGCCATGGCCGGGTGCAATCGTGGTGGACCCGGCGGGCGAGCGGGCCGTTATCTACTACCTCAATATGCAAACGGGACCGGGCGGACAATGGGATTTCCGCAGCGTGTCGGGCTCGGTCGCGACGTGGACCGACCCCGACGCACCGGCGAGCCGCGTCGAGCCGCCGCTGTTCCGCGACGAGGAGCCGGACTGGGGGGCTGCCGCGGTGCTCGTTGATGGTGACATTCATGTCTATGCCTGCGGGTTCGATGGCAAGCGCAAGCCCTGCCTCCTCGCGCGCGTGCCGTTCGACGCGGCGGCGGAACGAGACCAGTACCGTTTCTGGGCCGGCGACGAGGAGTGGAGCCGGGACTGGCGAGCCGCCATCCCGATATTCGACGGCGGCTCGCTGTTCAGCGTCCACTACAGCGAGTACCTGGGCAAATACGTGGCGTTCTACCTGCCCGGCATCGATTCGGTGTTCCGGCTGCGGACGGCGGAGGCCCCGCAGGGGCCGTGGTCGGCGCCTGAAGAATTCGGTGAAGGCCTGCCGGCCACCGAGAACTGGAA
>JAAUYE010053933.1_pt1 | contig 14851 bp, 9 predicted proteins | sample 7278081 | NCBI WGS metagenome assembly JAAUYE01 (sample SAMN14350131, study PRJNA611818) | marine sediment metagenome | isolation source: surface marine sediment (0.6m) | place: French Polynesia: Moorea | collected 2018-08
AAGGTCCGTTCCGGACACATGGGTTACAGGTGATTCCGATCACATAGGTAACACATTTGACCGGAATGGGTCTTGAATTGGCTCCAGCCTGCAGGACTCGGCGTCGAAGTAGCCGAGGTCGTAGTGCATGAAGCTGACGAGCCAGACGCTGTTAGTGACCTGTTTGACGCCGATCAACTGGCCGGCAAATACCGTGCTCAGATTGATTTTGCGGCTCTTGTAGCAGAATCGGCCGCAGTTGGTGACCTGCGCGGTGAGGTCATGAAACGGATACTCGAGATCCTCGAGGCCCCGGTAGGGCCTCGGGGATTTTTTGTATTTTTCCGCAGGCATTTGCATGTCCAGGGCCTGGTGGGGCCGTTCCTCGTTGTAGTAGTCGATGAACTTATCGAAGCGTCCCTGTTGCACGAGGAAGTTCTCGGCCGCAGGCTTGGTGGCTTCCTTTTTGAGGGTCAGGTGCATGCGTTCATGGCGGCCGTTCTGCTCGGGATGCCCGGGCTGGATGCGCTCGATCTGGATGCCGAGCCGTAGCCACCAGACGGATAGCCTGGAGAGGCCGTACAGGGCGTTGGGGCTGGAGAACGGCACGCCGTTATCAGTGCGAATCGTCGTTGGCAGTCCGAAGTCCTTGAAAGCCCGTTCGAACACCGGGAAGGCCATGGCTTCCCGAGTGGTCGAGAGGGCGTCACAGGTGATCAGGTAGCGGCTGGCGTAGTCGGTGACGGTGAGCGGGTAACAGTAGCGTCTGTCAGCGAGCATGAACTCGCCCTTGTAGTCGGCGCACCACAGCTCGTTCGGCCGGGTGACGTGGGCGAGGGCGGTGCCACAGGCCTTGTTACGCCTGCGTTTACGCCGCTTTACGAGACCGTGCCTGTCGAGCACGGCATGTACGGTACTGACCGCCGGGCAGTGAATATCCGGGTACAGCCTTTTGAGCTTCTCGCGGATCTTGGGCGCGCCCCAGTGGGGGTACTCCTTCTTCAGCCCGACGATCAGCTTCTCGATCTGCATCGGCAGCTGGTTGGCTTGCCGGTAGGGCCGGCGACTGCGATCGGTCAGGGCATCGAGACCGCAGTCCTTGTAGCGGTTGTAGATCTTGTAGCCGGTCTTGCGGGAGATACCGAACTCACGGCACAGGTGGGCCATCTTCTCGCCATCCAGGAGGCGAGCGATGAATCGCATGCGTTCTTCCACGACGTGACACTCCTTCCAGGGCATGTGGCTCTCTCCCTCAAAAGGGAGAAAGTGTTACCCATGTGCCCGGAATAAAGTGTTACCGTCATGTCACTAAGGACACAAAAGGCCCCATTCCGGGGCCTTTTGCTTTTCTCGCCGAGTGCGGTTGAGGATGTAGAACCCTGTTCGACCAATCGGCCTTAGCCGATTGGCGAGGAGCCCACGACGTGGGCGACTCAATCCCACCCTAATGCCTGGTGTGACTAATAAGGCCCTCCAGGTAGCGAGACTTGAGCTGCTCGTTCGCCAGAGCCTGTTTAATCGGCGGCAGATTCAGGATCACACCTAACACGCCGGCCATGGCGCGGTGGCTCCACAAGACCTGGTTATCGAAAATCAGGTTCTGCAACTTGCCCCGTTCAATCGCCATGACGACCGCCCGGTGTGTCCCGTTCAATGGCGTCAGCACTCGTTTCGGACGCGATTCCAGGGACAGACTGTCGTGTTTATTGCAGCTGCGTATGCACACGCCGCAGCCCAGGCAAAGCTCATCGTTCAGCTTCGCTATCTTCATCTTGGGCTTTTCCGGGTCGTGGGCCGAAACCAGGGTCATCGCGTCGACCGGGCAGACATTGACGCATTTGCCGCAGCCATTGCAGGTTTCCTCGTCGATGACGGGTATGAAGTTGGTCGTGTGCACCGGGTTGAGAATCGCAAAGCGGCGTGCGGCGATCATGGCCTCGCAGCAGCAGCCACAGCAGTTGCAGATGAAGTTGACGCTCTCGCGTACGTTTTCGCCGAACTGCACCAGGTTATTGTCATAGGCCTCCTGCAACAGGTCGTGACATTCGGATTTGTCGATCTCGCGCGCAATACCGTGTCTTGTCAGCGAGGACGCGGTGGTATTGAAAGTCATGCAGATGTCCTGCGGAGCGGAACAGGCCCTGTTCATATGTTCCATCTTGTGCCTGCAGTAACAGCGGCCCACACCGATATGGCTGGCTGTTTCCACGACTTCACTGGCCCGTTCATAGTCCAGGACGTGCAGGGCATTGTCCTCGGACAGAGCAGGCTCACGCACGAACGTGCGACCCAGCTGCGTCTCGCCCTGAGTGAAAAGCTCCCTGATGAAATCCTCTTCGACGTTCATGTACTGGTAGAAGAGCTCGCTCAGCACTTTCTGGTCAATATCGTCGCGGACACGCATCAACGAGAATTCGAAGAACCCCGCCATCGGCGGCGGTAGCGCATAAACCGTTTCACCGCGCTGCTCGAAATCAACCAGGATGCCCCTGTCGGCCAACCCGTCCAGGACGTTCTGCGTTTCCGTGAGGTTCTTCTTCCAGATGCGGCTGGCCTTCTTTGCCGTGAATGGTTTGATCGGCATCAGTGAAACCAGGCCGGCTTCTTCCTCGCTGAACAGCATCGACAGGATTTCGAACAAGAGATCGGAAGGAGGCGCGCCCTGCGGGTAGAGGTTGAGCCTGTCGGACAGGGCGGAGTAACTGGTCTTCAGCGTTGTATGGGCCATATTGCAAACCCCTCTGGTGTAACCAGACCGTACTCCTGAACGAGAGTACGTGGGTATAAGGGAAATTGACCATATCGGGCCTTTCTATTGGCCCTGTGGACGGAACCATTCAGTACTGTGGCAAACTAATCCCTGTACATAGGGGAGTGCGATGTTTGTCATAAAGAAACTGGTGGTGCTTTTCGCCGTTTTTTCTGTCGCGAGTTGCGGCGACTCACAATCGATCGGAAATAATCCTGACCCGGGCGGGTTTGAGCGGTATTCGGTGTCGGTTCCCCTTGTCGACAATTCGACAGCCAATGCCTACAAAGTGCTGCTCATGGGAAACAGCCATGCGTCCGGTCTCACGCCGGTTCTGGCAGAACTCCTGGCGCTCGGTCAGCCCGGCAAGCCCATCGACGTGCAGATGTCAGCGAATCGCGGTTTTCTCGTCGAGCTGGTCAACGACGGCGTTAGCGAGGAGGTTCTCGAAAGCGAGCAGTGGACACACGTCATACTGCAGGGGCAGCGCTACTCGACCACGGGGGTAAACACCTATCCCACGGATGCCGCCGAGTACTGGGTGCGAGGCAGCAAATTGCAGGGCGCGACTCCGATCATGTTCCCCGAGCACCCGCAGGCGGGGAACGACTGGGAAGCGCGAGGACTCTGGAACCTGCATAGCGCAATTGCAGCCCGTGAGAACGCCTGCGTGGCGCCAGTGGGGCTGGCATGGGAGTACGTTGCTTTCGAGGTTCCGTCCCTCGTGCTCCACCTGGATGACGGCAATCACGCGTCCGACGCAGGCTTACTGCTTACCGCCATGGTCTTTTACGAGATCATCACGGGGCAGCAGGCGGTGACCTTGCCCGATCTCTCGACGTTCGGCATCGACCCTGGCGCCGAGCAGATCATGAAAGCGGCGGTATCCACCATCCTCATCAACTTTCCGGCCTGCAATCCGGATCAGTAAATTACCAACCTCCCCGAGCCGGTCGATGGGGCCTCTTCGTCGTCGGTCTACCCGAGTTTACCGACAGACCGGTGCTCAATTCGGAGCAAAAGTCCCCACCCCCAGCCCCTTGTCACGAGACAGGCGCCCTCCCTGGCGCCTGTACGGCCTTTCTTTCAGGAATGTGCCGAAGCTCAGTCGGCAGGGTTGTGAGATGCCACCTGAATCGTTGCACACTCACCGGCCACGGCGGGTATCTCATGGAACCCTTGTGCAAATCCGCCGGGGTCCGCCGTGAAGAAGGGATAATTGCAGCCGCCGAGATACGAGCTCATCTGGGCCGCCAGGGTCTGCCCCGTCTGCGCCGGGCCGTGGCTGTGCAACGCGAGAACTACCTGGGCGCCCATCGGGTTGGTCAGAGGCGTGATAAAAATCTCCGGTAGCGGAACGCCAAACTCGATGAGTTCAGCCCAACCGGACGTGCTGGTCTCGCCGACCCGCAAGTGCCCGGAGATCGTGGTCTTGCGACCGTTGACGATGTGGCCGCCCACATAGTGAAAGTCGAAGCCGACTGCAGGGTTACCGATGTCGCCCGGGTTGCAGTTATTTCGGATCGCGCACTGGTCCGGGTTATTGAAGAACATGATCCAGAGGGTTACCGCATGACCGGCCGTGAGCCCGGTCGTCTTGAACTGGGCGGTGAGGCCCTGCGGGGAGCGGACCAACTTTGTCTTCCCCTCAGGCGGTTGCGCGAAGAATGTCCAGGTAGGTAGTGAGGTTGAGACATGGTCCGATGCCATGGCGGTGCTCGGAGCGGTCAGGACCAGGCCGAAGCAAGCGGCCATTGCGAGCGTACATTTGACGAGTTTCATTGTCGTTCTCCTTGGGTTTTGACAAGCATGTTCACCCTAGGCACCGCGGCTCCCCGGGTAACGAAAGAAACACGAAAAAACCATGAAATCCGTTCAGCTGACGGGTTTTCCGACGTCCGGGTTTTGCCGAAGCGCCGCGAGAAAGTGATATAACCTGCTGTAATCAAAGGAATGTAGAGCCGGGGAGTAATCTGGCAGGACATGTCGGGCGCTGACCAACAACAACCGGTATATCGATTCGGCGAGTTCGCGCTGGATACGGCACGTGGCGTGTTACTACGCGACCAGGAAGAGGTCAGCTTGCGGCCGCAGTCGATCGCGGTGCTGCAAATGCTGTTGGAACGCCACGGGCAGCTCGTCAGCAAGGATGAGCTTTACGACCGGGTCTGGAGCGGCAGGGCCGTTACTGACGATTCACTGACCCAGTGCGTCGCCGATATTCGCAGAGCCCTCAACGATACCGACCGCAAGCTGGTGCGCACCCTGCCGCGACGTGGCTTGCTCTTCGACGGCGACGTATCCATCGAGCAGCCGCAGGCAGAAACAGCAACTGAGGCTCCTTCCTTCGGCATCCGAAATGCGGCCGTATTTGCGGGACTGCTGCTGGCGGCCTGGCTCGGATGGTCGTACTGGAGCGCCTCGAACACGGTGCCGTCGATTGCCGTCTTGCCGCTGATCAACATGAGCGCAGTCGCCGAGAACACGTACTTTAGTGAAGGCGTGCACGAGGAGATCCTGACCAATCTGTCGCGTATCGATGACTTGCGCGTGATCTCGCGAACGACGATGACGCGCTATCTCAATTTGTCCCGGAGTACCCGGGAAATCGCTCGCGAGCTTGACGCCCAGTACGTCGTCGAAGGCTCCGTGCGCCGTATTGGCAATCACGTGCGAATTACCGTGCAGCTTGTCGATGCCCGCGAGGACGCGCATCTCTGGGCGCGGAACTACGATCGCGAGCTCGTGGACGTCTTCGGCACCCAATCGGAAGTCGCCCGAGACATTTCCAACTCTATTCAACTCGAGATCATGCCCGACAGTGTTGGCGCGCTGGAGGAGATGCCGACTGCCAGCGTCAAAGCTTATGACCTCTTCATCCGTGCGGACAGCATTCACCGTGGCGAAGCGATCTCGGAGGACAACTACCGGCGCCAGCGGGTACTGCTCGAAGCGGCCGTCGCCGAAGATCCGGATTTCGTCGAGGCCTGGGCGCGTCTTAACGGCCACCTGGACGAAATGGCGCGGACGATTGTCCAGAGCGGCTGGTTCGGGGAGACAAAAGCAGAGCGAGATGCGTATTTCGCGCAGACGAGGGAAGCCGCCCAACGAGCGCTGGACAGAGCGGTTGCCCTCGATCCGGACGGTATTGCAACGCTGGTTGCCCTCGGAACGGATGCGATTTCCGAGCTCGAGGATTTCGAGTTCCGGGTTGGGCGCAAAGAGTACCTCGATCGTGCGCTGGAGCTGGATCCGGACAATGCGTGGACCTGGTACTCGCTGGGCTGGTGGGGCTGGGATGCCGGAAGAGTCGATGAGGGCACTGCGGCCATTCTCAAAGCCCTCGAACTCGACCCGCTGCACGCCCATATCGTGGGCGGTTCACTGAGCTACTTCACGCTGATAGGCGACCGGGAGATGGCCGCTCACCTCGAGGAACGCTACGCTGTGATAGCGCCCGAGTTGACCAGGGACGGTATCTATCACGACATGCCCGACGGCGTTGCCCGGATACCGAGTGACGTCAAGCTAAAGAACCTCTACAACCTGTTCCTGTACACGGGCGAAGAGCAAATGATCGATACCCTGGCTGAAACCTACGCGGTGGAAGTCGAGGACCCTATTGGCCCGGAGGGGGCATTGGAGACCCTGGACTTCTGGAAGGTGATGCTCCTCGTCCTGCGCAACGATGTCGACGCATTGCTGCAATTCGATCTTCCCGAGACACCGGCTGACGCCACGTTCAGACAGGTCATGCACGACATTACCCTCCATAACATGGTCCTTGCGGCGCAGAGGCTGACCGGACAATCAGATGCCGCCGCGGCCACTGCCCAGGCTGTTCTGGCGTTGCGGGCGCGGCTGGATGTGGACCCGGTCACCGAGGAGGGCTTGCATGCGGCGAACGCCATCTCCCTGGCGGTCGCAACCGCGGGCGATCGAGGTCAGATGCGCGACATGCGTGATTTCCTGCGCGATCACGAGAGTTTCCCGGAGATGATCAAGGCCCCATGGCCGATCGTCGCCTATTCACAATTCGACCTGGACGGCGCTGTCGAGATGTTTCTCGAGAACAAGGCGAATCAGCCATTTTGGGGCGGCACGGATGTGATCGCGGCAAGTCACATTACGTGCAGGGAATTGCTCCTGCATCCGGACATGCAGGCGTTCTATGTCGAAGAAGGCAAATGGATCGACTACCTGGCGGCACGGGTGCCCGAGTACGCGCAGTACCGGCCGTGACGGCGCCCTTGCGGCAAGTACTTATTGCTAATGAGAATCATTACCGTTTAGTGTCGTATCTCATACCCACCAACGGTTTTGAGTACCATGCGCCGGCGCATAGCCGTTTACAGCCTGCTGTTGTTCGGGTCGACGAGCTTCGCGAGCGGATTCGAATTCTCGGCTGAGTACACGGCCGACGTGCTTGGCGTGGTTTCCGGCGGCTTGTCGAGCGGTGCCGAGTATGTCGACAACCTCGATCTCGAACTCCAGGTCGACCTGGCGGAGGTATGGAGCGCCGGTGCCGGCCGAATTCTCATCCACGGTTTGTACAACAACGGCTCGACTTTCTCGGCAGACCGGGTTGGCGACCTGCAGGGCGTTAGCAATATCGACGCCGTTGAAGCTTCACGGCTGTTCGAATTCTGGTATGAGCTCGCCGACGACAAGTGGTCGGTCAGGGCCGGTTTGTATGACCTGAATTCCGAGTTTGACGTCAATCAGACCGGCGGCATCTTCCTGAACAGCTCGCATGGCATTGGCGCCGAGTTCGGCCAGACTGGTGAGAATGGGCCGAGCATCTTCCCGGTGTCGTCACTGGCGCTGCGCGCGGCGGTGGGAATTGGCCCGCTGACGGTGCGCGCGGCGGTGCTCGACGGTGTGCCCGGGCACTCGACCGACGCTGCGAGCAACCGGATAACGCTCGGCAGTGAAGACGGCACGCTTGCAGTTTCCGAACTGGATACGCCTTTCGCCGATTCCGGCCGACTCTGGCTTGGGTACTGGCGGTACTCCGCCAGGTTCGATCACGTCGACGGCAGCGGATCGGCACGAGGCAATGATGGCTGGTATGTCGGCGTCGAGACCGGCCTGGAAAGCAGCCCGCGGGCTGCGAGCGTATTCGTTCGCTACGGCAGGGCGGACGAGCGCTTCAACGTGTTGTCGAGCTACCTGGGGGCGGGAGTCGTCATTGCGGGACCTTTCGACGCAAGGCCCGCGGACCGACTGGGCGTCGCCGTAGCGTCGGCGCACGCGGGAGACCCTTATCGCGATTTCACGGCCGGTTTCGGAGAGCGCGCCAGGCGGCACGAGATCACCTGGGAGCTGACCTATCGAATAGCCATTAGCGAAAACATCGCAGTACAGCCGGACATTCAATACGTCAGAAATCCCTCCCTTTCTGCCAGCCTGCACGATGCCTGGGTGGTTGGCTGCCGAATTCAATTGGCATACTGATCGTATTCACGGTTCCGGGTCACCAGTCTGGCGCATTCGGACCAGTATCTGCCTCATTCAGAATAGTGCGACTTGTCCGGTTCCAATAGCCTGAATTGAGGAAATACCATTCGGGAGGCTACCGTGACCAGGTCCGAGTCCATGTTCTGTCAAATGAGCACACCAATGTCCGTCCGCCGTCGTTCGCCTCGCAATGCAGGAATCGTGTTGCTGAGCCTGTTATTGCTGGCTGGGCTCGCCGGTTGCGACAGTGGAGGAGGGGGTGGCTCGTCGCGGCCCGCCATTGTCGTCAATAGCCTGTTGGACGATGCGTCACCGCCGACTGGCACCGTCACGCTTCGCTCCGCGCTCGCGGATGCCGCATCCCGCCAGAGGATCGTTTTCGATCCATCGCTCAACGGCGGCACCATCAACCTGATATACGTCGCTGAAGAACATACCGTCCTCGTAGGCGAGGTGATGGGCTTCGACGATGCGAACAACATCTCCTACCTGGTCGGCTACCACGACAGGGATTACGGGAAGTCGGCGTTGTTCTCTGACAGGAATGTGGTTATCGATGCGTCGGGCCTTGCCGATGGCATCACCTTGAGCTGGGACGGCGCGGATTCGGCACGGGTCATGGCCGTGGCCGGTGACCTCACGCTGATCAACGTTGCGATTACAGGCGGCAACAGCGTCTTCGACGTGGCCGCAGATATTGGTCAGCATCCGGACGACGACCAGGCGTCAACGCTCGCGAGAGGCGCGGGTGTGGCCGTGTGGGGAACAGCCACCCTGATTGATTGCACGATCTACGACAATCACGCCGTGGGTGACGACGCCGATACGTCGCGCGACGGCGGCGCGTACGGCGGCGGTGTTTACGCGGACACGGTCGTCATGGACAACTGCGTCGTCGCCGGGAATACGGTTACCGGTGCAGGCGCGGCCGGAGGCGGCGTGTTTTCGGTCGGCGGGCGTGGTACAGGCGCTAATACGTCGTCGATCAGCCGGTCAACGATCACGGAAAACCGAATCGCCGGGCTTTTCGCGTATGGCGGTGGTGTTTATTCCGATGGCGGTGGTATCGGCCGGTCCACGCGGCTGCACGTGGAAAACAGCACGGTCGCGAGAAATCTCGTCGAGCCCCCGCTGCTCCCGCCGTTCCTGTTCGGCCTGCTGGACATCGGCTACTGGCGTGGCGGCGGCCTCTACATGTCCAACGGCTACATGCAGGTGCAGAGCAGCACGATCGTCGAGAACGAGGTGCATGGAAGACCGAGAACCACGGAACTGGACAAACCGAACCTGGCCGGTGGTATCGCGGCGACCATAGGCAATGCGCACGCGGTCGAGGACATGATCATTGGTCACTCCATCGTCGCTGGCAACACGGTCCACGAGATCGATGGCCTGGGACAATCCGGGTATACGGTCGGCAACGTGTATCCGCATGACATCTTTACGGGTTCCGTCTTCGAGTTTCGGAGCATGGGCTACAACCGGATCGGGGTGATCGATTTCAGCCAGATTCTGGTCCCCATCGGGGAGCCGGACTGGCAATCGTTGTCGCGCAAACACTATCCACAAACGAATGACGTGGATGGCGTCGACATTGGCGACGTGCTCAGCAGCGTCATGTTATCGACCTACATCGATTCCACCGGCGTGCAGGCGGACCCCTTCGCGGCCTTGTATTACGTACCGACGGGCAGTGCGCTGGATCAGGTCCCCGACGGCCGCTATAACGTCATCGAGATCCTCGGCGACCTCAACGGACCGCGGAACGAGGGCAGGAACCCGCTTCTGCTGCCATTGATACTGGATCGAATAGAGACCGTGTACGGGCAGCCAGGATTTGCGAGTGAGTTCAGAGGCTATTTCCAGGGCTACCTCGCGGATGTGGACCCCGAGACTGAGGGTGCGCAGCAATACGCTAATTGCACCGATGTAATGGTCGACACGATCGAGCAGGCGTTCTGGTGCGGTCCCTCACAGACATGGCCTGCCGCCGAACACAACCATGCCTATATCGAATTCTGGCACCACCTCGACCGGGCGCTGGCGAACGAAATTGCGGCCGTCAACGCGGAGCAGATGGGCGAGATGGGTCCGGCGCTCGTTAACGACGAGGTCTGGACGACGCTCTTCCAGCTTGGCAACAATCCTTACAACGGAATATCGGTCAGGCTCACCCAGAGGACGCTTCGTGTCGATCCGCTGAGCTCCGATCAGCTGGGCAATCCCAGGCCAACGAACCTCCCGGGCGATATCGGGGCCATTGATATCGCCAACTGAGCATGGAGCAGGGCGCTAGTCGCCCTGCAACGTCAGCGTTCTGAGGGCCGGGTCGGCGAGGATTTCTTCCTCGGTGAACGGCAGTTGCAGCCACTCGCCGCGCGCATAGAGCTCAGTCTGGTCGTAGTAATGCGGCGAGTCCGATTCGGGCGACTGGGAGTAGGTCAGTATGGCGCGCGCATCGGGCGTGCCGTCATCATCCCAGGTCACGACCTGGACGTAGCTGTTGCCGTGGACGATGGGCGTATAACCCTTGCCTTCGGTAAAGGCGGTGTTGATGAAGCTGAACATGCCGTGACGGCCGGGTCCGCCCGGCACCGGAATTCGTGAGCCATTGCGTTCGGCGAACTGGACATCGCCCCACGGCTCGTCCGGCCCGATGCCCGCAGCCAGAAGACGCTGCTGCGCTGCCGCCAGTGCGTCACGCACAGCAGTCTTCACGCCGTCGTTGTCGAGGGCGATGCCACGGGGCGTGCCGACGGGATCATCCGGGTCGAACGGGACGGCGTACACGCCGTCGATCCGACGTGCGGTTTCCCAGAACTCCGTCCAGACCTGCATGCCACGACTGTCGACGTTGGCCGTGCGGTCCCAGGCGCTCAGCGCGTCGCAGGCGGCCGCAATCCCGGCGTCGCCTGCACAGACCTTGAGAACGTCGTCCAGCAGCAGCTCTGCGCCGAAGTGCCTGTGACTCAACAGCAGCGACTGGATGTCGTCGGGCACCAGCTTGTCGCCACTCTCGAGGTGTTCGTTGAGGAAGACGAGACCGGCGCGGGTGCGCAGCGTACGGGCCGTCTTTTCCGGGCCGATTGTCGGCAGATAGCCCTCGAGCGGCTCGTCGGGATTTGATAGCCAATAGCTGTCGTTCGAGTTCGAGAAGTAACGCGTGCTCGTTGCGCGCGGCATGTCGTCGGCCGGCAGGTTGCCCGGCACCGAACTGCGCGGGTCGTCGCGCCAGTCGCATTCGGGGCTCGAGCCATCCAGTATGACAATGCGTGACGGCACGCCATCGACCCCGCGACGACAGTTCGTCAGGATCTCCATGTCGAGATGCGGCGTCGATGAAATGTCCGCGTAGAACGCGCTGCCGTGGCGGTCGGCGGCAATCGTGTTGACGAAGAAGATGCCCTGCTTGCTGATCGCCGCCTCGACATCGGCGACGTCGGTCGCGGTCTGCAGCGCTTCGTAGGTCGAAAAAGCCGCATCATTGTTCAGGATTGCATCCCGAATGGCGTAGGCGCGCGCCGACGTCCATGGCAGCTGCTCGCTGACCAGGATCGGCCCATGGTGCGTCATGTAGACGGTCTGCTGGCTGTCGCTTTCGGCCAGCGGCACCGATACCTCGATCCTCTCGATATCCCGAAACTCGTCGCCATAGCGATACTGCATCGGGTTTTCCGGGTTGAGCTCGAGTTCGAAGAGCGTCATGCGCAGCGCCGTGGATACCGTGTGCGTCCACGCAATGTCCTTGTTGAATCCGATCGCGATGAAGCTACCGGACAACAAGCTTGCACCCATCGTGTCGACCTCGCCCGGGATGGTCGTGTGGATCATGTGAAAGCGCGCGGGCCCGTGCCAGGGATAGTGGGGGTTGCCGAACAGGATGCCCTTGCCCGACGCCGTGAGATCGCTGCCCAGTGCAATCGCATTGCTGCCAATGCCTGGCATCGGGTCGTAATCGAGCTGCACGGCGGCGACCGGCTCACCCGGAGGCGCCGCGGCTGCAATGCCATTCACGTAGCTGCCCGCGCCGTAGCGAATACCGAATGCGACGAACATGCGGCCGAGTTCGAGCTCACTCATCGGCCGTACCCACGCCTGGCCGGCGCAGCCGGCCGGCAGCTGGTCGCGATTGTCCGCGACGAACCGGTTGTAGCCAGCGACAAACCCGGCGCCATACTCACGCATGTTCTCGGACATGGCCAGGCCGTTCCTGAACACCCGCTCCCGGGTGACGATGGCGCGGTGAAACGCGTCGCTGGCGAGGTTCTCGTCCGTCGCGCCAAAATCTGCGGACATCGTGCCGTTCGCCCTGGCGACTTCGCGCGCGAACACGCAGATTCCGTCCGTCGCGGTTGCGTAGGCGAACCCATAGCCCAGGCTGCCCCAGTCATCCGCTTTGACATGCGGAACGCCATAACTGGTCCAGCGGATGTCGACGTTGTAACGGTGGTCGGCTTCGGAGGTGCAGCCGAGCAGCAATGCCGCTACGAGGAGCAACAGAACCGGTTGTTTCATGAGTAGTCCCCTGGACTCAACGTGAACGGGAAAGCCTACAAAAATAAGGCTCCTGGCGCCATGGCGCTTCCGGGGCCGCTGGATTTGTACCGTAACTGTGAGTCGTGTCTCGGTTTCACGTGTGACCGCTGTGGAATAGTGAAATCACACTGAATTAAGGAGATCAGCAATGACTCTTCTACAGCGTGCCGGGCGCTGCGCGGCACTGGCGACGGCAATACTGGCAATGGCCGGTTGTGATGCGGTCAATGAGGCGATCGACGCCGTGGATGACATCGGCAACGATGCAGACGTCTATTACTACGTCTCATTGGGCACTTCCCTTTCCCAGGGCGTTCGGCCCAATGGCACAGGCACGGCCTTGCCGACCGACGACGGCTATCCGAATCAGCTGTTTGACCAGATCAGACCGGCTTTCGAGGCAGGCGGTGCGAACCGCGAACTGCGGCTCGTCAAACTCGGGTGCCCGGGAGAGACGCTGGACGACATGATCAATGGCGGCAACTGCGTCTACGTTGCAGGGTCGCAGCTGGATGCCGCTGTGGACTTTCTCGAGGACAACGCGGACAAGGTGTATTTGCTGACCATTGACATCGGCGGCAACGATTTCCGTAATGCCGATTGCATTACCGACACGGTGGATATGGACTGCGCCAACGCGGTGTCGAACCAGGTAGCGATCGACCTCGCGACGGTACTGGCCGCGCTGAACACGGCGGCCGACCCGGCTACGACGGTCGTCGGCATGAACTACTACAACCCGTACCTGTCATCGTGGCTGGAAGATGCCGCCGGTCAGGCGCTTGCAGTGGCCTCCGCGGACGCCGCGGACTTCCTGAACGTCGCTCTCGCAAACACCTATGCGACGGCCGGTGTGCCGATGGCCGACGTCTACGACGCCTTCGAGTCGGACGATTTCGTGACCATGGTAGCCACCACGATGCCGGCGCCAAACGACATGTTGCCGATCAGTGTGGCGAATATCTGTACATTCACGTACATGTGCGACCCGCCGCCGCGGGGGCCGGATATCCACGCCAATGTTGAGGGCTACAGCCTGATCGCAGACACACTGGCCGCGACTCTGCCCTGAAGCAGGTCCGGCTGGAAAAGCGCCAACCTGTCCCCATATGACACATGCGAGTGCGCAGTGCTGGATAGGGTGAAAAATCAGGACGAGGGTCTCCTCGAGACAGGGTCCGGGCCGCGGGTCGGCCGGGAACTGTTCGCGGCAACCCGGCAGTATGCCGAGGAGTCTGTCGCCAGGAGCTGGTGGCTGGTCGGCTCCACATTTGTTCTGCTGATCCTGGCGCTGACCGGCGCCGCCGTCGCACCCTGGTGGCCACTGCGCCTGGTTTTCTCGGTGCTGTCCGCACTGGTGATGGTGCGTGCTTTCATCACCTATCACGACTACATGCACAACGCGATCCTGTCGCGTTCGAAGGTCGCGTGGTTCCTGTTTCGGATTTTCGCGGCGCTCGCACTCACGCCCCCGAGGGCGTGGAAGGACACTCACAACTACCATCACGGCCATGTAGGACAAATCGATGCTGCCGGCATCGGCGCCTTTGCGATCATGACGACCGACATGTGGAAAGAGGCGTCGTGGGCGTCCCGGTTGGCGTACCGCGTCGAGCGGCACCCGCTGACCGTGCTGACGGGATACCTCACGGTCTTCTTCTACAGCATCACCCTGCAATCGATATTCCGCGACCCGGCCCGGCACTGGGACTCGCTGCTGGTGCTGTTCGGCCACGTTGCCCTGATTGCGCTGCTGTGGATTGTGGGCGGCTTCGACATGGCGTTTTTCACGATCCTGTTGCCGATGACTGTCGCGTCGGTGATCGGCAGCTACCTGTTTTTCGCACAGCACAGCTACGAGGATATGCACATCCTGCCGGAGGATGAGTGGACCTATCACCAGGCCGCCATGGAGTCGTCCAGTTACCTGAAGCTCGGCAGAGTCATGCGCTGGTTTACCGGCAATATCGGTTATCACCACATTCACCACCTGAATGTGCGCATTCCCTTCTATCGGCTCCCCGAGGCAATGGAGGCGATTCCCGAATTGCAGTCGCCGGCCACGATAACGCTGTCGCTCCGCGACATCCGTGCATGCTTTAGTTGCTGCCTGTGGGACCCCGAGGG
>JAAUYE010143152.1_pt1 | contig 14819 bp, 10 predicted proteins | sample 7278081 | NCBI WGS metagenome assembly JAAUYE01 (sample SAMN14350131, study PRJNA611818) | marine sediment metagenome | isolation source: surface marine sediment (0.6m) | place: French Polynesia: Moorea | collected 2018-08
CAGAAGCGACAATGTCTACGAGCTCGAGGACGCTTTCACACTCGGGCTAACGTATAACTTCTGACGATTACCAACGTTCCTGCAAGCACGTGTCGGCGTTGACGTCGGCCGCTTCGCCATGGACATGACGAGGGCGCCGAGCAGGCATACCGCTCCGGCAATGACGAACGGTGTCATCCAGACACCCGGATCCGCGGCGCCCTGTGCCGTGTCCTTGAAGTAGCCCGCCAGCAGCGGGCCAGCGAGGCCGGCGACTCCGTAGGCCGTGAACATCCAGCCGTAATTGCTGCCGACGCTCTTGTTGCCGAAGTAGTCAGCAGTGATGGCCGGGAACAACGCAAAGCTGCCGCCATAGTTAAAGCCGATCAGCGCTGCGGCGAAGATGAACCCGACAACCGAGCCGAACGTGATGAACACGTGGTAGGTGAGCAACATCGTGACACCCTGCAGAGCCGACATCACGACAATCGTGCGCTTGCGGCCCAAGCGGTCCGAGATGCTGCCCCAGGCGATGCGGCCGAGGCCGTTGAAGATGGCGTACCACGCCATGGCCGTGCCCGTGATCGCGCCGGCATTCGCCACGCCCCGGTACTCGAGCGCGTCAATGCCGAACAGCTTGATGCAGTAGATCACCATGAGACCGGCGATACCCGCGAACATGAAAGTCGACCACAGCATGTAAAACTGCGGCGTGCGCAGCATGTCCCTTGCGCGGAACTCGACGCCGCCGTCGTGACCGTTCTCTGCGTCCGGCGGCGTCCAGCCGGCGGGCTGGTAGCCCTCGGGCGGATTGACCATGACGAAGCTGCCCATGAGCACGAGCAGGAAGAAGACGATGCCGTAGATGACGAAAACGCTTTGTACGCCGGGCAGGCCGAACAGATTGGTCGTGTTGAGCAGTCCACCGAACCATGAGCCGGCCAGCTTCACCCAGATCGTCGCGCCGAATCCGAAGCCGGCAACGGCAAGACCCGTGATCAGGCCCTTCTTGTCCGGGAACCACTTGACGCATACGGCGATGGGGACGACGTAGGCCAGGCCGATGCCTGCGCCGGCGACGAGGCCGATGCACAGCAACTGTACCCAGAACGTCTCGCCGAACAGGCCGCCAGCTACGAAACCGGCGCCGAGCAGCAAGCCACCGGCAATGGCCAGTGGCCGCGGCCCCGACGTTGGCAGAATCCGTCCCGCCATGACCATGACGATCGCGAAGGTCGCGAGTCCGGTCGAGAAAACCCATGCTGTTTCACTCGCCGAGAAAGCGTACGCGCCGGCCTGGTCTGTGAGTCTTGCCGTGAACACCGACCATGCGTAAAGGGCGCCGAGCGCCAGCTGAATGATGATCGCGCCGGTGACGACCAGCCAGCGATTTCGTGCGAGAAGTTGGGATCCCATCCGGGCCTCCGTTGCCACTTAGCGAAGTGCGCGTTCGGCGCGACGAGATGGTCTTACAAAAGTTGTGATGGCGATACTGTAGTATTCAGCAGGTTTGTAAGGGGCAATACCTATGGAGAAACGCTTCCCATGAAAAACATTTTTATATTCGTTCTGCTCGCCGTTGCCGCGGGTCCTGGTTCGATGCCCGCGCTCGCGTCCGATGCCAGCGACGCATCGCCGGTTGTCTTGATTACGGGCGCCAACCGCGGCCTCGGCCTCGAATTCGCGCGGCAATATAGCGATGCCGGCTGGCAGGTCATCGGCACGGCGCGCAAGCCCGACACCGCAACAGATCTGAGCGACACCGGAGCTCACGTTGTGCAGCTCGATGTGACTGACGCCGACAGCGTCGCCCAGATGGCTACAGAGCTGGATGGGCAACCGATCGACCTGCTGATCAACAACGCGGGGGTTCTCGACAGGAACGAGGCGTTTCCGGGTCTGGACATTGACACGGTGGAGTGGATTCTCGACGTCAACGTGCTGGGTCCAATGCGGGTGACGCAGGCATTGCTGCCCAACCTGTCCGCAGGTGACCGCAAAACCATCGTCAACATATCCAGCGGCCTCGGCAGCCTTTCGCAGAACCAGTCAGGAGGGCTCTATGGATACCGCGAAAGCAAGGTGGCGCTGAACATGTTCACCCTGTCGCTGGCGAACGAGTTTCGTGACCAGGGATTCATCGTCGTTGCTATGAACCCGGGCTGGGTGCAGACGGACATGGGCGGCGAGAATGCGGCGCTCACGCCGGAGCAGTCTATAAGCGGAATTCGGTCCGTCATCGACGGCCTTACACCCGAAGACACCGGCACGTTTCAAATCCATAACGGCGGGCAGAACCCCTGGTAGAGGCAACGCGTGAGACCCATTAATCGAAGGCAGTTTGTTCATGGCGCCGGCGCCGTGCTCGGCACGACGCTGGTGGGCTGCGGCAGGTCGGAAAGCCCGGTCGCAGATTCCGCCGCCACGGTTTTCGTCAATGGCACGATCCTGCCGGTCGATGCTGCTTTCTCGCAGCACGAGGCGCTGGCGATCTCGGGCAACCGGATCCTGGCCGTCGGCAGTCGCGACGACGTCATCGCCGCGGCAGGTCGTGGCGCCACGACCGTGGATCTTGCCGGCAGGGTTGTGATGCCGGGTTTCATCGAGCCGCACATGCACTTCGCATTGCTGGCCGGCCTTGGGCACGTCGCCGATGTCGGCCCGTTCGAATACCCGACCTTCGAAGGCGCGCTCGACGCCCTGCAGCGCATTGCCGCACAGGCCGGTCCGGACGAGTGGGTTATGGGGCGGCAGTTCGACCCGATCCTGCTCGAACCGCCGCGTGACCTGACGACGGCCGATCTCGATCCGATCATCCCCGATCGCCCGGCGCTCATATTGAATGCGTCCGGCCACATCGCGTATGCGAACAGCAAGGCGCTCGAGCTGGCGGGCATCACGCGAGACTCCGAAGATCCGCCGGGCGGCGAGTTCGGGCGTTACGAGGACGGCTCGCCCAGCGGTGTGCTCTACGGCCAGGCCGCCTACATGGGCGTCATGATGCGCAACGCCGACATTACCGAGCGCATGGCGACGGGGTTTGTCTCGGCCGGGCGCGATCTTGGCGAAGTCGCGGCGGCCCTCGGCATTACCACGCTCTGCGACCAGGCCACGGGCGCCCTGGCAGGCCCTGCCGAGCTGCAGTCCTACCAGGCAATGTACGACGGCGGCCTCATGAAAGCGCGCATCCGCGCGTATGCGTATAGCGAGCAACCGGGCTGGTACGACACCGACGTCGAGGCCGGTTACGGCGACGCCCTGATGCGTCTTGCCGGATGGAAGGTTGTCACCGACGGCTCGAATCAGGGCTTCACGGGCCGCCAGCGCGAGCCTTACTACACGCGGGACACGGTCGGCATTTTCTACGTCGAGCCCGACGACCTGCGGGAGATGGTTATCGACCGCGGCGGTCGCGGCTGGCCCCTGTCATTGCACGGTAATGGCGACGCCGCGATCGACAGCATCCTGGACGCCGTCGAGGCCGCTCGTGACGAAGGCGTCGATGTGGAAGCACTGCGCTGCCGCATCGAACACTGCTCGATCCTGCACGACGAACAGATCGAACGCATGGCGGCGCTCGGCATGGCGCCCAGCTTCCTGATTAACCATGTGCACTACTGGGGCCACGTCATGCGCGACGAAGTCTTCGGTCCCGAGAAAGTGCAGCTGCTTGATCGCTGCCGCAGCGTCGAGGAGGCTGGCCTTAACTGGGTCATGCACACGGACGGGCCCGTGTCGCCACTGGGCTGGTTGCACAAGGTTCGGGTTGCCGTTGCCAGGGACCTCTGGAAAGAGCCCGACACGATCCTCGCCCCGGACGAGCGGGTTAGCGTCGAGGCCGCGATACGCTCGGTCACGCGCAATGCCGCCTGGGCCTGCCACTCGGAGCACGAGATTGGCAGCCTCGAAGCCGGCAAGCTGGCCGACCTCGTGGTGCTGGAAGAGGACCCGCGCGCCGTCGAAGCGACCGCAATATCCGACATCCAGGTCAGCGAGACTTGGATGGACGGCAACCGCGTCTTCTAGACGCTGATCCCGGCTTTTCGGAACGGCATTTCGCGTATCCGCGTGCCCGTGGCGGCGAAGATCGCGTTGGCGATCGCCGGCGTTGCGGGCGCGAACGGCGGTTCACCGAGTCCTGACGGCGAGTTGTCGCTCTGGATGAAGTGCACCTCGACGTCGGGCGCCTGGTCGATGCGCAGCAGCGGATAGTCGTTGAAGTTGCCCTGCTCGGTTGCACCGTCGGCAAACGTAATCTCCAGTTGCGCCGTGCTGAGCGCATCGACGACAGCACCTTCGACCTGGTTCTTTGCGCCGCTCATGTTGATGACCGGGCCGATATCGACGCCCGAGAACACCTTCTCCACCTTGATGCTGGAGCCATCGGCATAGACCTGGGCCACGTGCGAGACGAACCCGCCGTGATCGTAGTGGAAGGCCATGCCCAGGGCGCGGTTGGGGCCGGGATCCCGCGTGCCCCAGCCGGCCTTCTCGGCGGCGACTCGCAGCGTGCCGGCCGTGCGTTCGACATCCAGCGGCGGTTCGCCGTACACGCGTGATAGCAGATCGAGGCGGAACTCCAGCTGGTCGCGTCCGGCCGCCAGTGCAACCTCGTCGAAAAAGCTCTGGTAGGCCCAGCAATAGGCCGAATGGCCCGGCGAGCGCCAGGGTCCTGTCGGCACATTAGTTTCGATCATCGACTGCCGCAGGCGGAAGTTCGGTACGAGCCCGGCCGGGTAGTGACCGGGTGACAGCCCGGCGCCCGACACGGGTTCGCCGTCACGGCCAAAGGTCACGAAGTGGTGATCGAACGCCACCATCCTGCCGTCACCGTCAATGCCCGCCCGGAAGTCGTGCCAGGCGGCCGGACGGTAGAAGTCGTGGCGCATGTCGTCTTCGCGTGTCCACTGTAACTGGACCGGTCGGCCGACCTCTCGCGCTATCCAGGCCACCTCGACCATGAAGTCATGGCGCAGGCGTCGTCCGAAGCCGCCGCCAATGCGTTCGAGATTGACGTGAATCTTGTCCTGGGAAATTCCCAGCGTTTCCGCAATGAGCTCCCGGCCACCTCGCGGGTTCTGGCTTGGCGCCCAGAGTTCGAGAGAACCGTCGTCACGGAACACGGCGGTGCAGGTCTGCGGCTCCATGTTCGCGTGCGAGACGAACGGGTAGTAGTAGCTCGATTCGACGACCTGGGCCGCGGACTCCAACGCAGCCTCGACGTCGCCGTCGTGCCGCATGGTCTCGCCCGGACCTTCACGCAGAACTTCGGCCTGGCGGTTGTACTCGCTCGTCGAATCCGCGTGGGGCATGTCCCACTCGACGCGCAGCTTGCGTCGCGCCGACTGCGCATCCCACCAGGTTTCTGCGACGATTGCGACGCCCGGCATCAGACCGTTGAGATTGTCGGTACCCTCGACGACGAACGCGTGGGCAACGCCGGGCAAGCCCCGAACCTCTTCGATGTTGGCGCTGGTCACGCGGCCGCCAAATGCCGGGCACTTCTCGAAGACGGCATAGAGCATGCCGTCAAGGCGAACGTCGCAGCCGAACAGCGGCTGGCCGGTCAGAATCCGGTGGTTGTCGACCCCAGGCACGAAGCGGCCCAGCAGCTTGAAATGCTCGGGCCGGCTCTTGAGATCTAGGCCGTCAGCATCCGGCACCGGCATGGTCGCGGCGGTTTCCAGGAGAGATTCGTAAGGCAGTTCCCGCCCGGACGCGGCGTGCATGACGACGCCACTCTCGGTGGTGCATTCGTCCGCCGTGACGCCCCATTCGGCGGCAGCCGCGGCGACCAGGATCTGGCGAGCGGCCGTGCCGGCGACGCGCAGGTCGTCCCAGCCGTCGGGCGTTCCGTAACTGCCGCCAATGGCTTGCCTGCCGTAGCGGTCATCGAGCGGCGCCTGTTCGACGCTGACCTTGTTCCAGTCCACGTCGAGGCACTCGGCGACGACCATCGGGAACGCGGTCTTCACGCCCTGTCCGGCTTCGGGGTTCTTGCTGACGATCGCGACCGTGCCGTCCGGGTTGATCCGAACGTACAGGTTGGCCATCCACTTTTCGCCCGAAGCGGTCGCCGCGGTCGGTTCTTTTTCACAGCCGACGCCGACGAGCAGCGCGCCAGTCGTGAGCAGGGAAACTTTCAGGAATGAGCGGCGTTTCATGTGGCACCTCCTTCCCTTGCGGCGCGCTTGATGGCTTTGCGAATCCGGGGGTAAGTGCCGCAGCGGCACAGCACGCCCGCCATCGCGACGTCAATGTCTTCATCGGTCGGATCGGGATTACGCTCGAGCAGCGCGGCGGCGGTCAGCACCTGGCCGGCCTGGCAGTATCCGCATTGCGGCACGTCTTCTTCATTCCAGGCCACCTGGACCGGGTGTGCGCCCTCGGGGTCGAGGCCCTCGATGGTCGTGATCTCGGCGTCGGCCAGCGACGCGGCCGGAATCGTGCAGGATCGCATTGGCGTTCCGTTCACGAGCACGGTGCAGGAACCGCAGACGCCGATGCCGCAACTGAACTTGGTGCCCACAAGATCGAGCTTGTCTCGCAACGCCCAGAGGAGGGGCATGTCCGGGGAAACGTCAACGGTGTGTGATTGACCATTGATCTGCAGGGTAACGGCGCTCATAGGAAATCCTCCGACGACGATCGGGGCAGTGTCTCAAAGGTACGCCTTGCAATTGGCCAGCTGAATAGCGGATATCCGAATAGTCCGAGTACACTGTGCGGGTCATGTCACAAGCTACGGCACAAACGGCGTAAGCGACGCGTGGATATCTTTCTCCTGCTTCTAGGGCTTGCGGGCCTGTGGTTCGGCACCGAGCTGACGATCCGCGGTGCGGTTTCTGTGGCGCACCGTTTCGGCGTGTCGGAGTTCATTGTTGGCGTGGTCATACTTTCTATAGGCAGCGACCTGCCGGAACTCGCCATCGCGGTCGATGCAGGTCTGAAAAACTTCGCGGGCGGCGACTACTCAGATGTCGTCGTCGGCAGCGCCCTGGGCAGTACGCTCGGCCAGATCGGCTTCGTTCTGGGGGTGGCGGGCCTGCTTGCTTACCTGACGCTGCCGCGCGGAATCATCTTCCGGCATGGCGCCATGCTGCTGGGCGCGCTCCTGCTGGTTGCGTTGTTCGGGTACGACGGTGAGGTGACGTTCACCGAGGGCCTCGCACTATTGCTCGTCTATGCGATCTACCTGGTCGTGCTTCTCAACGAGGTGAGCGGCACTACGGATGCCGGGCACGACGAAAATTCGCCGCTATGGCGATCTGCGGTTTACCTCGTTATCGGACTGGCAATCGTCGTGGGAAGCGCGGAGCTGACCGTGTCATCGGCCGTCAGTGTCGCCCGCTTGCTGGGACTGAGCGACGCGGTCGTCGCGGTTATACTGATCGGCCTGGGCAGCAGCCTGCCCGAACTCTCCATTTCCATTGCGGCCGTCATGAAGGGCCATCATCGAATGTCGGTCGGCAACCTGATTGGCAGCAACGTGTTTGACACGCTGGTGCCGATCGGCGCGGCGGCCGTCATAGCGCCTCTTGGCTTCAACAGCGGGATGCTGCGTTTCGAAGTGCCGTACCTTTTCTTCCTGACGACCGTGGTCCTGTTCTTCTTTGTGTACAAGCGCGGCATCCAGCGCTGGGAGGCGGCAGTCGTCCTGGGCTTGTACTGCGTCTACGTATTCGCTCGACTGACCGGGTCCATTTTCTTCTGATCGACAGGATCAGTGACGGGTTCGGCGGCGCCGTAGGGCCAGTAATCCGCCCAGCAGTATCCATAGCGGGGACAGTGCGCCGCCGCCGCTGCCACCGGTACCTTCGTTGACGCCAATCTGGAACGTTCGCACGGCGGTCGACGTATTGCCGGCGCGATCGGAGACGGTGTAGGTCAACCGCTGTGTGCCAACCGACGCCGTGTTGATGGTGCCCGAGACTTCAATCTGGTTTGTAATGTCCCCGTCGATGTCGTCGATGGCCGTTGCACCGGGGTCTTCGTAAGGAGCGCCGGCGGCCAGGGTAACCGTCGCCTCACCGAGCAGCTGCAGGTCCGGGGCGATGCGGTCACCGAGTCCGAGACTGCCAATGCCGTTGTTCGCATGTATCTCGAGCGCACCTGCCTCGGCGCCAACGAGCACCAGGTCGAGTGACCCGTCGCCGTTGAAGTCCACGAGCGCGCCATTCTTCATGCCGCTGCTGACAAGCTGTTCGGGGGCAAGATTCAGGCCGCCGCCGGCTGAACCGAGGTAGACCTGGTGTACCCCTGCAGCGTTGATCGCTGCGATGTCGGGCCAGCCGTCGTCGTTGATATCGCCCGACAGCAAGCCGCTGACCGGCGATGCGCCGAATGACTGTCCGGCAGAGAACTGGCCACCGCCTTGCTGATACAGGACCCGGTGTTGCGGGGCCTGGAGGTCGTTGCCATCGAGTCCGAGCAGCAAGTCCAGCGCGCCGTCGCTATTGATGTCGGCGATGCCGAGCGTGGCGACACTGCCTGCCTGCAGTACTGCTTGGCTGAACGACGTGCCGGTGCCGTCGTTGTAATGCAGCACGATGGCGCGGTCGCTCGGCCGAATCGTGACGAGGTCCTGGTCGCCGTCCTGGTCGATGTCGGCAGCAGCGACATCGAGTCCACCCGCCTGGCTGAGTGACGAGACGACGGCGCTGCCCGGATCGCCGTTGCGCGCGATTGCGATGCCGCCCGAGCCCGCGATAATAAGCTCGGGTCGCCCGTCCAGGTCGAGATCAGCATCGACGATCTCGATGACGGCGCCGATGTTGGCCACCAGCTCCGCGGCGCTGGCGAATCCGCCCGAGCCGTCATTCACGAATATTTCCGCGGTCCGGTTCGTGAGCCCGCCTGCAGCGATGTCGAGTTGCCCATCACCGTTCCAGTCGAGCAGGGTAATGGCGGTGGAACCCGTCGCAGCGCCGAGACCCGTTCCCGGCGTGACCAGTGCTCGATTACCGTTGTTGAAATAGACGCTCGTCTCGGCGCCCGCGGCGGCGAAATCGATCTCGCCATCGCCATTGAGATCTCCGGCATCGATGTCCATACCGGCAAAATCAATGACCTGCGTCGGTCCTTCACCGAATTCGGCAACGACCTGCGCGCTTGCTAGGTCGGAGTTATTGCCCGGTATGGGGTCATCGGCGTCCACGGTTCCGATCAGGGAATTATCGCCGTCGTCTGCTTGTACGCCCTCGATCGGGTAGGTCGCTGCCATTCCGGCCTCGAGCGCAGCAATGTTGCACGTCAATACCGGTGCGCTCGTGTTGTTTGCCGACAGTGAACAACCATCGGGAGCGGTCAATGCCAACGCCGGGCCCGACGTTGCCCAACTGGTTGTCAGCACACCAGAGTCGAGCGTGCCGGGGCCGTTGTTCCCGACGATGAGCTCCCATCGAGACGTTTCGCCCACGACGACAGGGTTAGTGACGACAATCGCATTGAGGGACACATCGGGACGGTCTTCTTCGCGAATCAGCAAATCGAACGACAGTTTTGCGGAGGCGCCGGCCAGATCCCTGGCAGTTATCTCTACGTCATAGGGCTTCGACCGGATATCGTCATCGATCGGCGTTCCGGAAAGAACGCCGGTTACCGGGTTTATTGCCAACGACTTGCTCTTGGGCAGTCCTTTGGCGCTAAAGGTCAGTACATCGTCGGGATCCGGGTCACCGAAGTTGCCAGCCAGGTCGAGGGCGAATGCGACGCCCGCAATGGCCTCCTGGTCATCGACATCCGCAAGAACGACCGGCGGCGAGTTCGGCACGTCCTCGATGGTTATCGTTACCCGCGTCGAGCGTGAGAACCCCGTGCCGTCGAATGCGCGATACCGGAATTCGTCGTTGTCTTTGTTGTTGCCGTTATGTACGTAAACAAAGGTGCCGTCGCCGCGCAGCTCCAGTTCGCCGTGTTTCGGCCCAACCTCGAGGAAGGCCGTCAGCGTGTCTCGTTCGAAGTCGAGGTCGTTATCGAGAACGCTGTCGTTGCCGTTGTCCAGCCGGTCGACCGATCCGCCGCGAAAAACCGTCATCGAATCGGAGAATGCAAACGGCGGCCACCCGCTTGCCGACGCGTTGGTGGCAAGGCACAGCATGACGACGCAGGCAATCAGCCTGCCCGCGCGAGGGCGACCCCTGACAGTTTGTTCCTCTCTCAACACGACGCGATCCGTATCTGGTTTTATGTTTTAACGGGCTGCGTTTCGTCAGTTTATCCAATCGCTTGCACAGCGCAAGTTAGAATCAGGTTAAAAGATTATGGTAAATGCATGACTGATAATGCTTTACCGCAGCGGCGCGCTCCCGGCCTGATCCAGGGCGACGCTTGACAGCAGCCGCACATACTCTGGCGGCTCTGCGTCCGGATACAGCGCATCAGCCCATTCGCGCCAAAGCTCGGCGCCTTCGTCACCGCGACCCGCCGAAACCGAACCCAGGAGCGCCGACGCCAATGCGTACTCTCGCATGACGGCGGGATACTCCTCCTCTAAGGCGAGCACGGCGCGACCGGCATCGAGCATGCCAACCGGATCTCTGCCGGCAACGGCGCGGTACAGACGCAGCCATTCGGTGGCGGCGCTGTCGGCCTCGTCGCGGCAAATAGTCGTGGCTGCGGTATTCGCCAGTTCCGATGCCTCGGCCGCCGGCAGAAACGGCAAGGTGCGAATCATCAGGTCGTGCATGGCGTATCGAAGCCCGCCTGCCTGGCCATAAGACTCACATTGCTGCAGTGCGCCGTGCACCCGGTCTACGGCAGCCATGGCATCGGCGGACATGGTTGCAGCCACTGCCGCGAGATCGCCGGGCACACTGTCGTTAACGAGGTGTTCGAACTGCCATCGCGCCTCGCTGTGCAGCCTGAGCCGCAACTTGTTCGGGTCGATGGTCAGGTCTTCAAACACGAGCGAATTGTCCTGCAACATCTCGAGAAGAGGAACCGGGGCGGCAGACCACTCGTCGAACATTCGCGCCTTGGACTTCTTATAGCGGGCCTGGCCGGCGTTCAGGTCGACATAGGGAAAGTAATCCGAGTTTGCGGGCACTTCGGACGCGGTCAGCATCGGGAGCAGGGTGGCGCGATCGATCAGCCTGCGAAACTCGATGTCACCGGCATGCCTGATGCCGTACTTCGCCAGTTGCTCTTCCACGGCAGTTGCGAACATCGCTGACCAGTCGGGGCTGCCTACCGGGCCGCCGTTTCTGGCAATGACGACGACGTCGCCATTGTTCGTCGTGTAGATGACGAAGTCCGAGAAGTTCTCCGACATCGCCTTCAAAATGGACTCCGCCAGGTCGTTATCGAATTCGTACAGCTGAATCCACTGCACGAACAAGCCGCCGTCCACGATGTGCCGCGTGACAGTGGCATAGAACTCGGTCGTGAACAGGCTTGATACACCGCTTACCCAGGGATTGGAGGGCTCCGCCACGATGATGTCGTAGACGCTGTTGTTCAGGGAGAAAAACGTTTTCGCATCCTCGATGTGAATTCGTCCGCGGGGGTCGTCGAATGCGCGCGCAACGAAGTCGCCGAAGCCACTGGCCGCCTCAGCCATCGCGGGTTCGATTTCAACCGTGTCGAGCCGGCGAATGTTCTCGTAACCCAGCAAAGTGTGGGTCGTCATGCCGGACCCCAGGCCAATGTTGGCCGCGGTCGCGGCCTCCGGCATGTAGGCCATGGGCAAGGCCCCAAGCAATGTCATTGTAATTTCGTCGCCGTCATAGGAGGTTTCCGCAAACAAATCGATAGCGGCGTCCGATTTGCCATTGGTGCTCAGGGAGACGTGGCCGTCAGGCATGGCAACCAGCGCCACCGTCGCGGTCTTGCCATCCGAGTAATAGACGACTTCGGCGCCGGCGCCCGCTGTCGAACTGCCGGTACGATAAATGCCGGAAACGAGCATGTCCTTGTCGAGGTTGGCCATCGAGACAGTCAATACGACGACAAGCAGCGCGGCGCCGACCGTCCGTAAATCGAGCCGGCGGCTACTCGATTCAGCGAACCTGAACAGCAGGGCCAGGCCGAGCAGGATATCGAGGGCGGCGCCGACAACGATCAATGATTTCAGTCCCAGCATCGGCAGACCGATGTGCACGGCAAACAGGACGCCGGCAATGGCGCCGATGGTATTTGCGGCATAGACCTGGCCAATGCTCGCCTCGCCGTTGCCCTTGCGGATCAGGACATAGGTGAATAGCGGCAACGTCATGCCCGCCATGAACGTGGTCGGCAGCATCACCATTAACGCGATCGCATGGCTGGCAAAGGTGAACTTGCTGTAGCCGGCGTCGGTGCGCGGCAGCTCACCCAACAGCCACTCCATCGAACCGAATGACAGGACGTAAACGGGCAGGGTCAGGACGGCGAGCGTGCCCATGATCAACTGGACGTAGCCAGAGAAGCGGACGGGCGATTCGATGCGGTCGATGCGGCGCTTGATCCACAGACCGCCGAAAGCGAGACCCGTTATGAACGCGCTCAACATCAATTCGAAGGAATGCGTAGTGGCGCCGAGCACGAGGCTCAGCATCCGAATCCAGCTGATCTCGTAAATGAAGGATGCGGCGCCGGTAACGAATGCGGCCAAAAGGAAGAGCGTTTTCAGCGTCGATGTCGAGTCGCCAGCCTGGTCAGCTTTGACCGGCGCAGTGCTCGGTGTCGGATCCAGACGCACCAGCATCCATACAGTCGCCGCCAGGCCGATGTTCATCAGTCCTGCCGTCAGCATCGTACCGGGCAGGCCGAACCAGTGAATCAGCCAGAATCCGCTGGCCAGTACGCCAATTGCAGCGCCGATACTGTTCGTGAAGTACAGCATCGCAATACTGCCGCCTGGCGTATCGGGATAGCGGCGAATGATGCCCGCGCTCATCAGCGGGAACGTCATGCCGAGCAGGATCGATTGCGGCATGATGAGCGTGCTTGCCGCCAGCCACTTCAGGCTGATGCCGACCAGTGGCGATCCGACCGATGGAAGAATAGAGCCGTAAAAGCCTTCGATGATCGATGTGAACAGGCCGTGAAACGCCAGGGCCACGAGCCCGACGATCAACTCGGCGCCGGCGTACATCAGCAGTGGCGATCGCCGTCGCTCGGAGTAGCGACTCGCCAGCCAGGACCCCAGAGCCATGCCGCCCATGAAAATAATGAGTACGAGCGACTGACCGTACGCCGCATGGCCCAGGAACAGTTTGAGGTAATGCGACCAGATCGATTCGTAGATGAGGCCGGAGAAGCCGGAAATCGCGAATATCGCGAAGTACAGCGCGCGCGGCGGCGCCAGGCGTATTGCCAGGATTCCTGCAGCGGTCGAACTGGACGACATCCGGATTCTCTATGGTCTCTGACTCGGGGAATCAGACCATATACTGAACATAATATGTGTGATGCTGATCAAGTTGGCGCCACGATCCGCTCGGTCTGGTCAGGAGATCTACCCTTCATATATTACTGCCTTGGCACCCGGAATCGCTTGGAGTCAGCTCTACTGGCCTGTAGGGTCGGTCGTGTGGCGACGGAAACTCGATCTGACGGTTATCCAATGAGGCGCAGCGTAGTGGTGCGACCGGTTGTCGTGTTGTTGCTGAGCGCCGCAAGTCTCTCAGCCAGCGCCGCGGAGTTTTCGGGATATCTGTCATTGACCACCGACTACGTCTGGCGCGGTGTCACCCAGAGCGATGGCGACCCGGCTGCCCAGCTCGGCGGAGAGGTGTCCTTCGATATCGGCATTTACGCGGGTCTCTGGGGATCAACGATCGATATAGACAACGGCGCCGGCCGACAGCGCGACACCGAGGTCATCTACTACCTCGGCTACTCGCACGATATCGACAGCCGCTGGACGCTGGGCGCTAATGTCGTCGCCTATACCTACCCCGGGCAGACTGGGTCTATCGACTACAGCTATGAAGAGCTTATCGTCAGCGCCAATTTCCGGGACCGCGCCTGGCTGGAGTACGCGTACTCACCGGATCTCTATGATACCGGTGTTGAATCACACAATATCGAGCTATACACCGAATGGCCCGCAGGCAAACACTTGATCGTGGGCGCGGGCGCGGGTTACTACGATGTGTCGAGGCTGGCCGGTACGGGCTATGGCTATTGGCAGCTAGGTGTGACCTGGCCGATCAAGCGCTATGACCTGGACCTTCGTTTCCATGACACGAATCGATCGGTGTTCATCATCAGCACACCAGAGCGTGCCGATTCGCGAGTCGCGCTGACTCTCAGAGTTTCGTTCTAACCAGCTGCCGGCCGTCACAGCCGAGCGACGGGTCTGCCAATTGCAGCGCAATACACGCGTCAACGGTCTTGATGTCGATATCGGCAGAGCCCTGCGATCGCTCGAGAATTGATCGCACCGACGTGGCTTTCTCGTCGGGTGATACGGCAAGCATCAGGGCCACGACGCCACTTACGTGTGCCGCTGCAAGTGAACTGCCGGAGCGAAATTCGTACTTGTTCCCGGGGGCCGCAACCAGGATCTTCTCTCCGGGGGCATGGATGGGGCCATCCTCGAGGTGGGAACTCTGCCCCGAGCGCACCGCTATGACTTCCTCCATGCTGGCGGGAAAGGACCGCATGTCGCCCGCCGGGCTTGCCGCCACGAGAATTACGCCGCGCCGATGCGCTGCTCTCAGTAAACGCTCGAGAAGAGCATCGGCGGGTCCGGCAAGACTCATATTCAGCACGTGCGGTGGCTTTTCGAGCAGGGTGTCGCTCCGGACGCGCAGCTTTCCCTCTATGCCGCCTGCTGGTCACGCCCGGGTACCGGCACAGCCGTTTGTGACAGCTTCACGCTGGCCAAGGCAATCGACACACTGCTCGAAAAG
>JAAUYE010127631.1_pt1 | contig 14802 bp, 13 predicted proteins | sample 7278081 | NCBI WGS metagenome assembly JAAUYE01 (sample SAMN14350131, study PRJNA611818) | marine sediment metagenome | isolation source: surface marine sediment (0.6m) | place: French Polynesia: Moorea | collected 2018-08
AGAGGCTGGCGTGCATTTTGGTCATCAGACCCGCTTCTGGAACCCGAAGATGGCTCCTTTCATCTTCGGCGAGCGAAACAAGATCCACATCATCAACCTCGAAAAGAGCCTGCCCATGGCTCGAGAGGCCTGTGCCTTCGTCAAGGCAACCGTCGCGGACGGCGGCAAGGTGCTGTTCGTCGGTACCAAGCGCGCCGCGCGCGAATCGATCCGCAACCACGCCGATCGTGCCGGTATGCCGTTCGTCAGCTATCGCTGGCTCGGCGGCATGCTGACCAACTACAAGACCATTCGCCAGTCGGTGAAGCGTCTCGTGGCGCTCGAGTCGATGTCCGAAGAGGGCGGCTTCGAAGGGCTCACCAAGAAAGAGATCCTTGGGCTGAACCGGGAGAAGGAAAAGCTCGAGCGGAGCCTGGGCGGCATCAAGGACATGACGGGCCTGCCCGACGTGCTGTTCGTTGTCGACGTTGATCACGAAGACATCGCCGTCAAGGAAGCTCGTAAACTCGGTATCCCGGTCCTGGCTGTCGTCGACACAAACTGCTCGCCCGATGGCATCGACTACATCATTCCGGGCAACGACGACGCCATGCGCGCCATCGAACTGTATTCGTCGATGGTTGCCGACGCCGTCCTGGACGGTAAGGCGTCGCTCCCCGAGGTCGCGCTGGGCGAGGACGAGTTCGTCGAGCTCGACGAGGAAGGCAACGTCAAGAAGTCGACGGGACGCAAGAAGAAGGCCGCCAAGAAGGCGGCCAAGAAGGCGACCGTGAAGAAGAAGGCCCCTGCGAAGAAAGCGGCGGCGCCGACGGAAGAACCGGCCGAAGAGGCTGCCAAGGCGGAGAAGCCGGCGGAGGCCAAGGCCGATGCTGAAGAGGCGCCCAAGACCGAAGAGCCTGCAGAGGCCAAGGCCGATGCTGAAGAAGCGGCGCCCGTAGAGGAGAAGGCGGAGGCCGAGGAGGCCAAGGCCGAGGAGGCGACCAAGGAAGCCGAGCCCAAGGCGAAGACGGCCAAGAAAGTCGCCAAGAAAACGGCGAAAAAAGCCGCCAAGAAGACAGCAAAGAAAGTAGCCAAGAAAGCCGCGAAGAAGACCGCGTCGAAGGCTGCTGACAAGGACAAAGAGGACTAGAAAGATGTCGATTTCAGCATCGATGGTAAAAGAACTGCGCGAGCGTACGGGCGCCGGCATGATGGAGTGCAAGAAGGCGCTTGTTGAGGCGAACGGCGATATCGACGCAGCCGCCGAGATCCTGCGCAAGTCAGGCCAGGCCAAGGCCGACAAGAAGGCCAGTCGCGTTGCCGCCGACGGCCGCATCGTGATCGCGCAGGAAGCGGGCAAAGCCGTGATCGCGGAGGTCAATTCCGAGACGGACTTCGTCGCCAAGGACGAGAACTTCGTTGCGTTTGCCGAAGCCGTTGCCGCCCTGGCGATGGCCTCGGGAACGACGGATGTCGAGGCATTCGCCGGCGAGAAGCTGGCCGATGGCCGCACGGTCGAAGAGGCGCGTACCGAGCTCATTCAGAAAGTCGGCGAGAACATCGGCGTACGCCGTATCGAGACGATTGCCGCCGACGGCGTTATCGCCAGCTACTCGCACGGCGCCCGGATTGGCGTTGTCGTGGCGCTGAACGGCGGTGACGAGGACCTGGCGCGCGACGTCGCCATGCACGTCGCGGCAATGAACCCGCAGTACGTCAGCGAGGCAGACGTGCCGGCCGACACGCTCGAGAGCGAGCGCCGCATACTGACCGAGCAGGCGCAGGATTCGGGCAAGCCGGCCGAGATCATCGAGAAGATGGTGACGGGCCGCGTCAACAAGTTCCTCAAGGAAATCACGCTGCTTGGCCAGCCGTTCGTCAAGGACGACAGCGTGACCGTCGGCAAGCTGCTCGACGGCGCCGGCGCCAGCATCGCTGCGTGCGTGCGCTTCGAGGTTGGCGAGGGCATCGAGAAGAAAGCCGACAACTTCGTCGAGGAAGTCATGGCCCAGGTCAAAGGTACGGGTTGAGATAGCCCGCTTAAGCCTTTGATTTAATAGAGACTACGGTCAACGGATACGCTAAAATCGAACGCCGCACAGACGCAGGAACCCAAAGGTCGATCCATGAGTGATGCACCGCTACCCTATCGCCGCGTTTTGCTGAAACTCAGCGGCGAGGCGTTGATGGGCGATCTCGATTACGGCATCGAACCGGCTGTCATCCAGCGGATGGCGGCCGAGATCGCAGCGGTCCGGGAGAAGGGCGTCGAAATCGCCATCGTCATCGGCGGCGGCAACATCTTCCGCGGCGCAGGCCTGGCGCGGGCCGGCATGGATCGCGTCACCGGCGATTACATGGGCATGCTCGCCACGGTCATGAATGCGCTCGCCATCCAGGATGCGCTGGAGTCGCAGGGCGTGTTCGCGCGCGTCATGTCCGCGCTGCAGATTCACGAGGTTTGCGAGGACTACATACGCCGTCGCGCGGTCCGCCACCTCGAGAAAGGTCGCGTGGTCATTCTTGCGGCTGGCACCGGCAACCCGTTCTTCACGACCGACACGGCGGCAAGTCTGCGCGCGATCGAAATAGGGGCGGACGTGCTGCTCAAAGCCACCAAGGTCGATGGCGTTTACGATGCGGACCCTGTGGCTAACCCGGACGCCTCCCGCTACGACACGGTCTCCTTCGACAAGGTCCTTGCCGACAAGCTGTCGGTCATGGACGCGACCGCCATCGTCATGTGCCGTGACAATGATTTGCCACTGCGCGTCTTCGACCTGACCCGCGCCAATGCGATCGTGCAGGCGATGACCGGGGATGATATCGGTACGCTGGTGACGGCCTGACCAGAAAGAGGAAAGCAAGGTGTTAGACGAAATCAAGAAAGATGCAGGCGAACGCATGGGCAAGAGCGTTGCCGCGCTCAAGTCGGAGCTGACCAAGATTCGCACGGGGCGCGCGCATACCAGCCTTCTGGATCACATTACCGTCGAGTATTACGGGTCCCAGGTGCCGCTCAACCAGGTGTCGAACGTCAACGTCGAGGATTCGCGGACGCTGACCGTCACGCCGTGGGAAAAAGAGATGGTGCCCGTGATCGAAAAAGCGATCATGGCTTCGGACCTGGGGCTCAACCCGGCGACGGCAGGGACGGTCATTCGCGTGCCATTGCCGCCTCTCACCGAGGAACGTCGCAAGGACATGATCCGCGTCGTGCGTAACGAGGCGGAGGGTGGCCGGATCGCCGTCCGCAACATACGTCGCGACGCCATCCACGACGTCAAGGACCTCATGAAGGAAAAGATGATCGGCGAAGACGACGAACATCGGGCCGAAGACGAAATCCAGGTCATCACAGACAAGTACATTGCTGAGATCGACGCGCTGCTCGCCGACAAGGAGAGCGAGCTGATGGAAATCTAGACAGGACTCACTGCCGAGTCTTGTCCTTGCCATGGCCGCCGCCAACAACACACCCATCCACGTTGCCATCATCATGGACGGCAACGGCCGTTGGGCCCGGCGGCGCGCGCTTCCGCGGCACGCCGGCCATCGCTCGGGTGTCGGTTCGGTGCGCCGCAGCGTCGAGCTCGCGGCAGAGCGGGGCGTCAAGTACCTGACGCTGTTCGCATTCAGCAGCGAAAACTGGTCCCGACCTCGCGAAGAGGTCAGCAAGCTGATGGGTCTTTTCGTCGAGGCGCTGCAACGAGAAGTCGACGAGCTGCATCGTAATAATGTAAGGCTCGAATTCATCGGCGCCCGCGAGCAGTTGAGCCCGGGGCTGGTGGAGAAGATCGAGGCCGCCGAGGCGCATACGGCCGGCAACACCGGACTGCAGCTGCAGGTCGCGGTTGCCTACGGTGGGCGCTGGGATATCGTCGAAGCGGCCCGGTCGGTCGCGGCGCGGGCTGCGGATGGCGCGCTGGCGGTCGAGGACATCGATGCCGAGGCGTTTGCCGCCGAACTACAGCTCGGCGGTATACCGGATCCCGATTTGCTGATCCGGACCGGCGGTGAGCAGCGGATCAGTAATTTCCTGCTGTGGAACCTGGCGTACGCGGAGCTGTATTTCTGCGACACGCTCTGGCCGGACTTCGGCGACGCGGACTTCGACGCCGCGCTGGCGTATTTCGCACAACGGCAGCGACGGTACGGGCACACGGGCGAGCAGATCGAGGCAGCAGGCTGATGAAACAACGCGTCATTACGGGTGTTATTGCGCTTCTCGCCCTGCTGGCAGTGCTGTTCTACGCCCCTCCGAAAATTGCGCTCGGCGTCATTGTCGTCGTCATGCTGGCCGGCGCCTGGGAGTGGTCGGCCTTCCTCGGTGATGCCAGCCAGGGCGTGAGGATCGCCTACGTCGCACTCATTGCCGGCATTTTGGCGGCAGTCACCTTCCTGGACGTCGACGCAACGTGGATTTTCCTGGTTGCGCTGGCGTGGTGGCTCGGGGCGCTGGTCTGGACGTTCTTCTTTCCGACCCCGATCCCGGCGTTTGTGCGCTGGATATCGGGCGCGCTCGTGCTGGCGCCGCTGTACCTTGCACTCATCATTCTCTACCAGGCGGCGCCCGAGCTCCTGTTGTTCGCGTTGCTGATTGTCTGGGTCGCGGACACGGGCGCGTTTTTCGCCGGCAAGTTCATGGGGCGCGTGAAGCTGGCGCCCGACATCAGTCCAGGGAAGACCTGGGAGGGCGTCATTGGAGGCCTCGTGGCGGTGGTGCTGCTGACCTTGCTGCGCACGACCTGGGCCGAGACCGACCTCCAGGTGCTGATTCCGTTCTGCCTCGCCGTCGCATCCCTGTCGATCGTCGGCGACCTGACAGTCAGTATGTTCAAGCGAACCGTGGGCCTGAAGGACAGCGGCGGCCTGTTTCCGGGCCACGGCGGCGTGCTGGATCGCATCGACAGTATCTCGGCCGCGGCGCCCTTGTTCGCGCTCGGGGTCACCTGGGCGGGGCTGAGCTGATGAGCCGTTCAGTCAGCGTTCATTTGCAGGACCCCAGACTGGCGGGAACTGCCGGGACTGCGTCTAGTCAACATACTGCTGAGCAGTTCGCATTGACCGGGCAAGCGTAGATGGGCGAATTCCTGACAAATCTGCTGGCTTTTATCGTTGCAATCAGCGTGCTCGTGGCCATTCATGAATATGGTCACTACATTGTGGGCCGCTGGGCTGGCATGAAAGTGCTGCGCTTTTCGATCGGTTTCGGCAAGCCGATCGTGACCTGGGTGCGCGGCCAGGACCGAACCGAATACTGCATTTCGGCGATCCCGCTGGGCGGCTACGTGCGTTTCCTGGACAGCCGCGAAGGCCCGATCGATCCCGAAGACGAGGGCCGGGCGTTCAATCATCGGCCGGTGCCCGCGCGCATCGCCGTGTTGCTCGCCGGCCCGATGTTCAACTTCTTCTTTGCCGTGTTCGCCTACTGGCTGCTGTCCATGGACGGCGTGCCCGCGCTACGACCGGCCGTCGGCGAGGTAACACCGCAGACCTATGCCGCGGAAGCCGGACTTGAAACGGGCGACCAGATCGTGGCGATCGGCGATACGCCTACCCAGAGCTGGCAACAGGCCCTGATGGCCATGTTCGACAACATGGTTGCCGAAGGCCGCATCCCGATGACACTCGAGAACCAGCGTGGCCAGCAGCGCGAGGCCGTCATTCGGGTCGGCGAAGATTCGGCCCGCCTGACCGAGCCGGGGCTGCTGTTCGATGGTCTCGGCTTCCTGCCCGGCGCGCCGCCCGTCGTTCTGGACGATCCGGTGGAAAACGAGGCTGCGGCGCTGGCCGGCATTCGCAAGGGTGACCGGATTGTCTCTGTCGACGCGCAACCGGTACTGGGATTCGTCGACCTGGTCGAGGCGGTTACCGATCGACCCGGCGAGCGCATCGATCTTGGCGTCGTTCGCGATGGCCGGCTGGAGAATTTCAGCCTGGTGATCGGTACGCGCGAAGTCGACGGCCAGACGTCCGGCTTCCTCGGCGTCAGGGCGCTGCTCGATGAGCTCGGGCCGATGCAGGCCGTGCCGAGGGCCATTAGTGATACCTGGACGCAAACGGCGTTTACGGTGCGCATGCTGGCGCGCATGGTGACCGGTGAGGTCTCGTTCAAGAACGTCAGTGGGCCAATCAACATTGCGCAGTTCGCCGGCGATTCGGCGCAGCGCGGCGTGCGATATTTCCTCGGCTTCCTGGCCATGATCAGCATCAGCCTGGGTGTACTGAACCTGTTGCCGGTGCCGGTGCTGGATGGCGGGCAGATCGTTTACCAGTCGGTGGAGTGGGTCAAGGGAAGCCCGCTTTCCGAACGCGCGCAGATTCTTGGGCAGCAATTCGGCATACTTGCGCTGATATTGCTGATGAGCTTCGCTTTTTATAACGACATCGCGAGAATTCTCGGTTGAGTAAGAGCAACAATAAACTGATTACACGATTGAAGATTGCGGCGCTGTGCCTGCTGCTACCCATGACGGCGCTGGCGCAAAGCGATTTCGTGGTGCGCGACATGCGGGTCGAAGGACTGCAGCGCATTTCCGAGGGCACGGTGTTCAATTACCTGCCGATCAACATCGGCGATCGCGTCGACAAGATTCGGATTCAGGAGGCGATTCGCTCGCTCTATTTGCAGGGCCTGTTCGACGACATCGAGATTCGCCGTGACGGCGATACCCTGATCGTCGCCGTGCGGGAGCGCCCGTCGATCGAGAGCTTCGAGATCGAGGGCAACAAGGACATCAAGACCGAAGACCTGATGGAGTCGCTGCGCGGGGTCGGGCTCGCGAAAGGCAAGACCTTCGATCGCTCCGTGCTCGACGAGGTCGCCGGCTTCCTGCGCGAGCAGTACTACGATCGCGGCAAATACGGCGTGTCTGTCGAAACGTCGGTCGTCGACACGCCGAACAACACGGTGCGTCTGCGCATTGACGTCGAAGAAGGTGACCGCGCCAAGATTCGCCAGGTGAATATCGTCGGTAACGAGGCCTTTTCCGAAGACGAGATCCGCGACGGCTTCGAACTGGACACGGCCAACTGGTTGTCGTGGATCCGACAGGACGATCGATATTCCAAGGAGGCCCTGGAAGGCGACCTGGAAACACTGCGTTCCTTTTACATGGACCGGGGTTACGCCGATTTCCGCGTCGAGTCGACGCAGGTCGCCATCTCGCCGAACAAGAAGGACATTTTCGTAACGATCGGCGTCCACGAGGGTGATGTCTATACGATTTCGGAGGTCAAGCTGGTTGGTGAAATGGTCGTGGCCGAGGCGTTGCTGCGCGCGATGGTGCTGGCGCAGCCGGGATCGATCTTCAACCAGCAGCTGCTGACGTCGTCCGCCGAGTTTATGTCGTTCCGGCTGGGCGAGCAGGGCTACGCGAATGCCGAGATCGAGCCCGTGCCCGAGCTCGATCATGAGACCAAGGAAGCGGTAATCACGTTCTACATCGACCCCAAGAGCCGGGTCTATGTTCGCCGCATCAACTTCCACGGCGTCAGCGAGGTGGACGACGAGGTGTTGCGCCGCGAGATGCGGCAGATGGAGAGCGCTTACCTGTCGAACAACCTCGTAGAGCGCTCAAAGGTGCGTTTGCAGCGCTTGCCTTACATCGAAACCGCGGAGGTCAACACGACGCCGGTCGCCGGTGTCCCGGACATGGTCGACCTCGACTTCGACCTGACTTACCGAATGCCCGGCCAGTTCAGTGGCGGTATCGGTTACTCCGAGTCGCAGAAACTCATGCTGAACGGCAGCATCGTGCACACGAATTTCCTCGGCACCGGCAATCGCGTCGCGCTTGAGGCGGTGTCCGGCCGCTACCAGAAGTTCTACAGCCTGTCGCACACGGATCCGTACCGAACCATGGACGGTGTCAGCCGTACCGTCGCTATCAACTACCGCGACATCACTCAGTTCACGTCGGCGTCGTCGGACTTTTCCACGACGAGCGGCGGATTGACCCTCAACTATGGCTACCCGATTACCGAGTTCCAGACGCTCTCGATGGGCCTGTCCTACCAGCGGTCGGAGTTGCTCGCGTCCACGTCGAGCACGCAGCAGGCCCAGGACTGGGTCGCGAACAACGGCAATCCGTTCATCGAGGACACGGGTGTAGGCATCGTGTTTTTCGGCACCGAATTCGACACGCTTGAAATGCAGTTCGGTTGGACCTTCGACAGCAGAAACCGGGCACTGTTTGCGGACCGCGGCACCCGTCAGTCCCTGTTCCTGGCGATGGCGGTACCGGGTAGTGACGTAGAGTACTACCAGGCGCGTTATAACTTTACAAAGTACATCCCGATCTGGGGTCAGTGGGTCGGCAGGATCAATGCCGAGCTCGGTATTTCCGAGGCCATGGGTGACACGACCGCAACGCCGCCGTTCAAGCAGTTCTATGGCGGCGGCCCCTCGTCGGTGCGCGGTTTCAAGGAGTCGTACCTGGGGCCGCGTGACAGCTTCGGCAATCCTTACGGCGGCAACGTGTTGGTTGCCAGTCAGCTAGAGCTTATAATCCCGCTGCCGGAGAAATGGTCAAGCCAGGCTCGGGCTGCTCTCTTTTACGATATCGGCAACGTATTCAACACGGGTGAAGTCGACTTCACTGACAAGCTGGGTTCGCCCATCGAGTACAAGCCGAGCGTCGATGAACTGCGTGCATCGGTCGGTGTTGGCGTACAATGGCTCGCGCCGCTCGGGTTGTTCCGGTTCAGTTATGCGTACCCTCTGAACGAGTACAGGGGTAACGACAGGTATTTCGGAGACGAAGTCGAACGATTCCAGTTCTCCATTGGTCAAGCGTTTTAAGGAATGGATTTTTTATGAGTTTCGCAAAGCAACACGTATACAAGCTGGTTGTCGCTGTCGCACTGCTCGCGGCTGCCGCAGTTCCCGCCAGCGCCCAGGAACTGAAGATCGGCGTGGTCAATATCCCGGCATTGATGCAGCGTGCGCCACAGACGAAGGCGGCGATGGATGCATTGCAGGAAGAGTTTGCACCCCGGCAGCGCGAGATCCTCGCCAAGCAGAGCGAGTTCGAGGAGCTTGGCACCAAGTTCCAGAAGGACTCTGCCGTGATGGGCGAGACCGAGCGCCGCAACATGGAGAAAGAACTCCGTGATCTGCAGCGCGAAGTCACGCGGCTGCAGAACGAGTACCAGGAAGATCTCAATCTTCGCCAGAACGAGGAGATGAGCAACCTCCAGGTGGCGCTGCTGCAGGAGATCCAGGGATACGCGGCGCAGCAGGGTTACGACCTGATCGTCGGCGATGGCGTGCTTTTCGCAAGCGGCACGGTCAACATCACCGAGGACGTACTGCGCGCTGTCGAGAGCAACTTCCAGGCCGCCAACGCGACGCAGTAGTCAACTCATCGTGGCGATCAGCCTCGGAGAACTCGCAGAACGATTCGAGTGTGAGTTGATCGGCGATCCCAATGTCCAGGTCGAGAGGCTGGGCTCACTGGTGGACGCCGGTCCGGACGCGCTCAGCTTCCTCGCCAGCGACGCTTACAGAAAGCAGCTGTCTTCCACGAAGGCGGCTGCTGTCATATTGAAGTCGGCCGATGCGGCCGACTGTCCCGTGGCGGCATTCGTCAGCGATGACCCTTACGCAACCTACGCGCGCATGGCGGCGGCCGTCTGTCCGCCACCGGCGTACGACCCGGGCGTTCATTCGACGGCCGTCGTGGCCAGTTCAGCCAGCGTGGCTTCGAGTGCCCACGTGGCGGTGAATGCCGTCGTCGAGGAAGATGCCGAGATCGGCGATAACGTTTACATCGGCCCAGGCGTCGTCGTCGGACCGCGTTGCAGAATAGGCAAGGACAGCCGGGTGCTCGCCAACGCGACGCTGCTTCGGGACGTTTCGGTGGGTGAGCGCTGTATCCTGCAGCCGGCGTGCGTCATCGGATCGGACGGTTTCGGCAATGCGATGACGCCGGATGGCTGGGTCAAGGTGCCGCAGGTCGGCGGCGTGCGTATCGGCGACGACGTCGAAATCGGCTCTGGTTGCACGATCGACTGCGGTGCGGTCGGTGACACGGTTATTGGCAACGGCGTGCGCATGGACAACCAGGTGCACATTGCGCACAACGTCAAGGTGGGCGATCACACGGCCATGGCGGCCTTTGTTGGAATTTCGGGGAGCGTAACGATCGGCAAGCGCTGTATGTTTGCCGGCATGTCGGGCGCCGCCGGACACCTCGAGATTTGCGACGACGTCGTTATCCTCGGCAAGGGCATGGTCAGCAAGAGCATCAACAAGCCCGGGGCCTACGCCGGCAAGTTCCCGGTCGAGGATGTGCGTACGTGGAACCGACGTGTTGCATCGCTGCGACGGCTCGATAAACTGCAAAGTCGCGTCAGCGAACTTGAGAAGAAAGACCAATGACGACTTACGAGTTCCCGCTCGATGTCGAAGCCATCAAAGAACTGCTACCGCACCGCGATCCGTTTTTGATGATCGACGAAGTTACCGAATGCGTGCCGCACGAGTCGGTGACGGCGGTCAAACACGTTTCGGCGGACGAACCGCATTTCGCGGGGCATTTCCCGGGCAATCCGGTATTACCGGGAGTGTTGATCGTGGAAGCGATGGCGCAGGCGGGTGGGGTGCTATCCCATATCAGCAACGGCGATCTCGAGCCCAAGCCACTGTACATGCTTGCGAGGGTCGAAGACGCGCGTTTTCGCCGTCCCGTCATTCCAGGTGACCGCCTCGAGTTGCGTATCGTGGCTGACAAGGTCAAACGCGGCATGTGGTGGTACGTCGGCGAGGCGCGGGTCGGCGACGAGGTAGTGGCATCCGCTACCGTCATTTGTGCACCAGGTGGAGATAAGGCGTGATTCATTCCACAGCAATTGTCTCGGACTCGGCCAAGATTGCCGACGATGTGCAGATCGGACCGTACTCGATCATCGGCGACAACGTGGCGATCGGACGCGGCACGCGCATCGATAGCCACGTCGTGGTGAACGGACCGACGACCATTGGCGAGGACAACCACATCTACCAGTTCGCGTCGATCGGCGACGACCCGCAGGACAAGAAATACGCTGACGAACCGACCACATTGAAGATCGGCGACCGCAATACGATTCGCGAGTTCTGCACGATCAGCCGCGGTACAACCCAGGATACGGGCGAGACGATCCTGGGCGACGACAACTGGATCATGGCCTACGTTCATATCGCCCATGACTGTGTTATCGGCAACAAGACGATCATGGCCAACAATGCGACGCTCGCGGGGCACGTGCACGTCGGCGACTGGGTCATCTTCGGCGGCTTCTCGGGTGCCCACCAGTTCTGCAAGGTCGGCGCGCATTCCTTCGTCGGCATGTATGCCGGCGTCAACCGCGATGTTCCCGCCTATGTGACCGTTTCCGGAACGCCGGGCGCGCCGCGTGGCATCAACAGTGAAGGGCTCAAGCGGCGCGACTTCAGTGCCGAGCAGATCCGCAACATCAAGGACGCGTACCGGCTCGTGTATCGCAAAGGCCTGAAGCTGTCCGAAGCCATCGACGAGATCGCCGCGCGTTGCGAGTCACAGCCCGAACTCGAGCTTTTCCTCGATTCGCTGCGGTCTTCGGATCGCGGCATCGTTCGCTAGGGTCCAGGCGTGCGCATCGGACTGGTTGCTGGCGAGGCATCCGGTGACCTGTTGGGCGCCGGGCTCATCCGCGCAGTGCGCGAGCGTGTGCCCGAGGCGACTTTCGAAGGCGTCGCCGGCCCCGCCATGGTGGAGACAGGCTGCGAGGCCTGGGCCAATGCCGAAGAACTGGCCGTCATGGGCCTGATTGAGCCGCTGGCCCATATTCCCCGGCTGCTGAAGCTGCGCCGCTCGCTGGCGGCGAGATGGAAGGCCGATCCGCCCGATGTTTTCGTCGGCATCGATGCGCCTGATTTCAATTTCGGACTCGAAAAGAAGCTGCGCAAGGCCGGAATCCGCACAGCCCACTATGTGAGCCCTTCGGTCTGGGCCTGGCGCTCGGGCCGAATCAAGACTGTGCGCGAGGCGGCAGACCTGGTGCTGTGCATTCTGCCCTTTGAAAAGACCCTGTATGACGAAGAGGGCATCGACGCCGTTTTCGTCGGGCATCCGAAGGCGACCAGCCTGCCCACGGATATCGATGTGGGTTCGGTGCGCGAGTTTCTCGACCTGGGCACGGACCAGGTCGTCGCGATCCTGCCGGGCAGCCGCATGAGCGAGGTATCGCGCCTGGGCCCGGTCTTTGCGAAAACTGCGGAGATGTTGCTGAAGCAGCGGCCCGAATTGCGTTTCGTCACACCGGTCGCGACGTCGGCGTTGCGGCCGGTCATCGAGGAACAACTGGAGACGGCAGGCATCGCAGCGAGTTTTCGGCTCATCGACGGCGATTCCCTCGAGGCCATGGCGGCGGCGGACGTCGTGCTGCTCGCATCGGGCACGGCGGCGCTCGAGTCGGCCCTGCTCGGCAAGCCCACGGTTGCGGGCTACGCCGTCTCGCGGCTGACCGCGGCCATCGTGAGCATGATCGGGGGGATCAAGACCCCGTATGTCACGATACCCAACCTGTTGACCGACGAGCCGCTGATCCCGGAATTCATCCAGAACGCTATGAAGCCCGCGGCCCTGGCGCAGGCGGTCTGGGACCTGCTCGAGGACCCGGAGCGGCGGGCCGAGATCGGCCGGCGATTTGCTACACTGCGGGAAGACCTGGCCCTCGGCGCGGACGACCGCGCGGCCGAGGCCGTCATCGATCTCGCTACCTGACACCAACAGATTCGTCGATGCAGCAATCGCAGCTCTTTCACTTTCAGGGCCCCGTCGCCGGTGTCGACGAGGCGGGCAGGGGGCCCCTGGCCGGACCGGTTGTCGCGTCCGCGGTGATTCTTCCAATGGACGAGACACTGGACGGGCTCGACGACTCGAAGAAACTGTCGCCATCCCGGCGCGACGAACTCGCGGTCGAGATCAAGTCCCGCGCCGTTGCCTGGTCGGTTGCCTGGTGCGACGCTGCCGAGATCGATGCGATCAATATTCTCGCCGCCACAATGCTCGCCATGCGGCGGGCGGTCCTCGGCCTGAGCGTGTTGCCAATAGCGATCAGGGTTGACGGTAATCGCCTGCCCGACCTGAGGTTCAACGGTCGCCACATCGAAGGCGAGGCGATCGTCGGCGGGGATGGCAAGGTGGCCGAGATCAGCGCTGCATCCATCATCGCCAAGACAACGCGCGACGCGTTCATGGTGCGCATGGACGGCCTGTACCCGGGTTATGACTTCAAGCGCCACAAGGGTTACGGGACCGAGCTGCATCGGGAGCGTCTGCGACGCAACGGCCCCTGCGACCTGCATCGCCGCAGTTTCGCCCCCGTGAGGATGGCCGGGTGAGCAGTGCGCCTTTTGTCCACCTGCACCTGCACACCGAGTACTCCCTCGTTGACAGCACGGTGCGCATTGCGCAGCTGATAGAGCGTTGCGCCGCCGACGGCATGCCGGCCGTCGCACTGACCGACCAGAACAACCTGTTCGGCATGGTCAAGTTCTACCGCAAGGCGGTCGCGGCGGGCATCAAACCCATCATCGGGGCCGACTTGCGCATCGCCAACGAGGACGACGCAAGCCGGCCATGGCACCTGGTGGTGCTATGCCAGGATACGGCGGGTTACCGCAACCTTTCGCGGCTGCTGACGCGCGCCTACCTCGAGGGCCAGGTACGCGGCGAGCCCCTGGTGCGCCGGGAGTGGCTGGATGCCGAGAGCTGCGCCGGCCTGATTGCGCTGTCCGGCGGCTTGCACGGTGATGTTGGTCATGCGCTGCACAACGATCATTACGATCTCGCGCAGTCGTTGCTGGACGGCTGGCAGTCGGTATTCGGCGATCGTTATTACCTGGAGCTGATTCGAACCGGCCGGGCCGGCGAGGAAGATACCGTGCAGGCCAGCCTGACGCTGGCCAGCGATACCCGGACACCGGTAGTCGCCAGCAACGATGTCCGGTTCCTGGATCGCGGTGACTTCAACGCGCACGAAGCGCGGGTCTGTATCCACGATGGCCGCACGCTGGCCGATGCGGACAGGCCCAGGAACTACAGCGAGAACCAGTATCTTCGAACCAGTGAGGAAATGGTCGAACTGTTCGCAGACATTCCGGCTGCGCTGGAAAACGCGCGTGAGATCGCGCGCCGCTGTTCGCTGGGCCTCGAGCTGGGCAAGAGCGTGCTACCGGCATTCCCCGTGCCCGACGGGCAGACCGAGGAAGCGTTTCTGGAGTCCGAGGCCCGGCGCGGACTGGAGGTTCAGCTGGAACGCATCTTCGAGACGCGGGCTGTTCCCGAGAACGAACGGGATGTTTTCGGCGCGCCGTACTTCGAACGCCTGGCCGTCGAGCTCGATGTGATCAGCGGCATGGGCTTCCCCGGGTACTTCCTGATCGTTGCGGACTTTATCCGCTGGGCCCGCGAGAACGACATTCCCGTCGGGCCGGGCCGCGGCTCGGGCGCGGGATCGCTCGTCGCCTGGGTACTGGGCATCACGGACCTCGATCCCCTGGAGCACGACCTGCTGTTCGAGCGCTTCCTGAACCCGGAACGCGTCTCGATGCCGGACTTCGACATCGACTTCTGCATGGAAGGACGAGACCGGGTCATCGACTACGTGGCCGAACGCTACGGCAGGGACCAGGTGGCGCAGATCATCACGTTCGGCACGATGGCCGCCAAGGCGGTGATCCGGGATACGGGCCGGATACTCGGCCACCCCTATGGATTCGTCGATCGCATTGCCAAGCAGGTGCCGTTCGAGATCGGCATGACGCTCGACAAGGCGCTGGAGCAGTCCGAC
>JAAUYE010124122.1_pt1 | contig 14772 bp, 14 predicted proteins | sample 7278081 | NCBI WGS metagenome assembly JAAUYE01 (sample SAMN14350131, study PRJNA611818) | marine sediment metagenome | isolation source: surface marine sediment (0.6m) | place: French Polynesia: Moorea | collected 2018-08
CGCCTGCGGCGCCGAGTACACAAACTTTCATGAGAAACCTCGCAAGTCCTATGTCTTAGACCGAGCATCATAGCCATGCCGCTGCCTATTCACAAGATATACGCTCGCCCCTGACCAAGGTTTAATACAGACTATTGGCCATCCCTATCGAAATCTAACCGCAACCAGCGACGCCGAACGCGCGACCGGCTACAACTCGATGGTGACGCCCTTGGCGCCAGCTTGCGGGCGGGATCGTCGATCGATGCATCGCGAAGCGACGACATTCAGCTCAGGAATGCATCGACCGTGGTGAGGCCATTGAAGCCCGGGAATACCGTGGCCACATCGGTGCCGCCGAGGCGTTTTTCGAGCATCTCGGTAATCACGCTGCGCAGGTCGGTGGTGATCTGTAAATCCTCGTTGACGCCGATATCGAGCCCCGGCCAGTCGCTGATAACCTGGCCGCCGTTTACACCCCCACCCATCAGGTAGGCCAGGCTGCCGGTGCCGTGGTCGGTGCCCAGCGACCCGTTTTCGGCGATGCGACGTCCGAACTCGGTATAAACCAGCACGCTGATGCGCGCCATGCCAACGCCCATGTCGGTGTAAAATGCGCTCAGTACATCGGCCAGCTCTCTAAGCGAGACATCGATGTAATTCGGCAGGCTTTCATGATGATCCCAGCCGTCGGAATCGATACAGACGACCTCGACCGGTATGTTCGATTTGATCAGCTGTGCCGCCTGCAGCATTTTTGCGCCGAGCGCGCTGTTGGCCGGATATATCGCGCCATTGTCGGGGGTGATCGAAGGCAAGTCCGCGGCCTGCAGCTCTTCCATCGCGGCCAGCGCGGCGTTAGCCGGCCCCGCGAAGGGCACCCCCGCATGAAACAGATCCGCGAGCACCTGTGGATAGCCCGAATCGAGAATATCCTGGTCGAACCCGAAATCGTTCAGGTTGTCGATTGCCAGCGGTTCCAGCGCCCCGCTTAGCGCCACCGGAACGTTACCGCTGATCGAAATGGCTCGAAACGCCGAACCGGAGGCAGCCGGGCTCAGCGACAAGTGGCGCCCCAGCCAGCCGGTCGTGGGACCGGTTTTTTCGACCACGCCGCGCTCGATCAGGTTTTGCGCGGAAAAATGGGATCGGATCTGGTGCGGCACGCCGGTGGCGTGCACCAGCGCAAGATCGCCCGCGTCGTATACCGGTTTCAGCGGCGCCAGGGCCGGGTGCAGCGCGAAGTCGTCGTTGACATAGATCCCGCTATTCGGATTGCCGAGAACGGGCGCGGGCAACGCGATATTCGGACGATGGGCGTAGTAATCCGCGTCGCTATACGGCGCCAGCGCATTGAGGCCATCGGCTGCGCCGCGCTGGAAGATACAGACCAGGATATCGCGATCCGCCGGGATCGAGGGGTGCGCTGCAATATTGCTACCAGATACCACCGCCGCCTCCTAGCGTAACTGAAAATAGACCGAGCTGATCAACACCGCGGCCACCAGCGCCGCAGCCTGCTCGGGTTGGGTTGGGGCCAGCGCCACGTCCGCGCTTACGCCCAGTTCGCCCTCGAGCCATTCGACGATAACCGAGCGATCCTCGCCCGCCAGCGGCCGCATCAGCACGGCATCGGTAATCGAGTCGACAACGCTGTCGATGGTGTCGGCACCGTTCAGCATGGCCGGGTAATCGATCTGGATGACATCGACGCCCGGGATCAGCCCGGCAAAGCTCAGAAACGAAATCCGCCAGCGATTCAGCAAACCGCCGGTGCTGGCCCAGTAGCTCTGCAGGTCCGGGTAGCCGTCCGGCGTGGGCCAGTAAAACGGTAACTGACCCAGCGTGTTTTGCACGTAAAACCAGAACAGCCCGTTATCGGGCGGATAGGGGGTATCGGGCGCGAGTGCGCGCACTACCCCGGCCAGGTATTCGCTCGGCCGGGTAAACTTGAGGTCGGCGTCGTCGAGGAAAGCAGGGCTCGCGAACACCGCGCGCAACGTATCCTTGATATCGCCATTGGAAATGGTAAACGCCGTTGCCACCGCGTCGATCGCCGCCTGCGGTGGATCGTCGCTGATAAAACGCCGGCACAGCTTGGTGGCAATGAAACGCGCCGTCGAAGGATGCGCGGCGAGAATATCGAGCACCTGTTCGCCGTCGTCCTGGCCGCCGCCGGCCGCGATGCTGTTACCCAGCACCAGCTTGCCCAGCTTATCGTGAATCGCATCGACGTAAACGAATTCGCCATAGCCGCCCGGATCACCCGGGAATCGCAGGGTCCAGCCGGTGAAGCAGCGCGCGACCTCCTTGACGTCGAATTCCGTGTATCCGCCGTCGACCCCGAGCGTATGCAGCTCCATCAGCTCGCGCGCGTAGTTTTCGTTCGGCGCTACCGCCTGGTTGAAGAAGTTGTCCAGGTAAAACAACATCGCGGTACTTTTCGCCGAGGCGTGCAGCAGATCGCGAAAATTGCCGAGCGCGTGCTGGCGAATTACCTGCTGGTCGTCGTAGGGCTTCAGCGTCGGACCGAGACCGTTGACCAGGTGGATATTGAAATGATCGCTCCAGAACTCGACCATGATCTCGAACAGCTGGCGCTTGCTGAACATCTGGCGATACTGGGTCGCCGCAACCATTTGCGACGCCACGTCGAAGATATTGTCCGGGAACCCGCCCAGCAGCTGCAGCGGGGTTTGCGTGGTTAACGGGAACAGCGCCTCGATATCTGCTTCGAGGCTGCCGTCGTTTATCCCCGGGTAATCCATTTGCCGTTCGAGGTAATCGCCGATACCCAGGCTCTGGATCGAGGCGAGCTCGTCGCGATGCGGGCCAAAGCTGGTGCGCTTGAGCGCCGTGAACTCGGCCGACGGTTTCGGCAGCGGCGATTGTGCCGGCGTCTGCGGGAGCTCAGCGTCGGAATCCGAGCCGCCGCTGCCACCGCCGCAGGCGGGTAGCGCCGTGGCCAGCGCGCCATAGCCCAGCCCTCTGCCGAGCAGCTGTAAGAACTCGCGCCGATTCTGCATTCTGCCGAGAATGGCGCTCAGATCGATGTTGGCTGGTTTAGCCATGGACACCCGCGAACCTCTGATATACCGGGCATCATGATATGTGATGCTAGCTGAACCGGATATTAATCAGTTCACAGTATCGAGTCACCGGCAGGGTGAAGATTCACGAATATTCTTGGCGGAGCGAGCGACCTGCACGCTCAGGTCTTGATATTGCCCTGCGCCTTCAACCTTTGCATCATCTGTGCCAGCTTGATCATGCTGCGCCGCATGCGATTGAACGCGCGCAACATCTCAGCAATTTCATCGTTGCCGGTCACCTTGATTTCCGGCTTGCGCAGGTTGCCATCGCTGATTTCATCCGCCATGCGGATGACTTGCGATACCGGCTTCAACACGAGCCTGCGGATGGCGATGTTGATCACCACGAACAGGAGCAGAAAAATGACGGCCATGGATACGACGAACCCGACGAAGCTGCAGCGCGCCAGATCAGCCGGCAAGGCATATGGACCCACCACTATCACCAGCGCCAGGCCGATTACGAAAGTAGCGCCTAAAATCAGGTTTATTCTTGTTGTTAGGTTCATCTTGAGTCCCGATTAGACTGGTGAAGCCTGGCAAAAAATGGCAGGTCAGGTTAGCGCTGGTGCCTTACCACGAATCCGAGCTGGGATCGATGAGTGGCTTTAAAGGGCTATCGGGAGTATAGCAGTAATATCGGCGGCCACCGCTGGCGACCAGATTCACCCCGGTGACATCGGTCAGGCCCTCCCGCTGACGGCAGCATCAGTAAAGCCCGACCCGGCGTGACCGGGTTTTTTCGTCATTCGCCATCAACTAGCAAAGCTGTTTTATCGCCCCTATCGATGATACAGATCAAACCTTTTTCGTCCCTATCCCGGGTATACTCGATGCTTCTTCGAAACTGCCAGCTTCCGAGAGTGCTTGCGATGCAGGCTTTCAACCACGAGGTAGCCACCCGGCTGCGTGAAATCGCCGACCTGCTGAAATCACAGCAGGCCAACCCGTTTCGCATCAACGCCTATCGTCACGCCGCCGACACCCTCGACAGCCTCGGGCAAAACGTGGCCGATCTGATGCAGTCCGAGGGCACCGAGGGATTGGTCGCGCTGCCGGGCATCGGGGAAGGGATTGCGCGCTCGATCTACGAATATATCGCTACCGGGCGAATGTCGCGACTCGAGAATCTCAAGGGCGTCAGCGACCCGGTCGAGCTGTTTCGCTCGATCCCGACGGTCGGCCGGGCACTGGCGGAACGCATCTATGACGAGCTGCACGTCGACAGCCTCGAAGCGCTGGAAAACGCGGCGCGACAAGGCCAGCTCGCACGCGTAGAGGGACTCGGCAGAAAACGTCGCGAGGCGATCGAAACCTGGCTGCAAAAGCACCTCGACGACCAGCGCCGCCCCGTCAGGGCCGCCCCGGTCCAGGACGGCCCCGCGGTCACGCTGATATTACGCGTCGACGACGAGTACCGGCAGAAGGCGGCGGCGGGAAAGCTGCCGATGATTACCCCGAAACGATTCAATCCGGAAAACCGGGCCTGGTTGCCGATTCTGCATACCACGCGCGATCACTGGCATTTCACCGCGCTCTACTCCAACACGGCGCGCGCGCATCAGCTCGGGCGCACCGCGGACTGGGTCGTGATTTACTTCTACGACGATCATCATCGCGAAGGGCAGCACACCGTGGTCACCGAAACCCACGGCAGCCTGCAGGGCCGACGCGTGGTGCGCGGACGCGAGGCCGAATGCCTGCAGTATTACGATTCGGTAGAAGGCCCCCGGTAAACGTAGCGTAGCTGTACCAGTCCCGCTCCCAGGCCAAGCAACAGCAGGATAAACAACAGCAATCCACCCAGCAGCGGAATCGTCTGCACCAGGCCGAGCACGAAAATGGCGACTACGACCGAGATCAAACGCCGTCCGCGTGACGAAATATCCTGTTTGAACAGCTTCGCGCCGCGCTCGGCCACAAAGAAACAGGCGATCAGGAAGCCTGCCAGCAAGGCCACGCAATATAGCGCCAGCACGCTCAATCCTATCCACAGCCCGAGCACGATTAACATCAGGAAGAACGCCAGCAACGGCGTAACCACCAGGAACGCGAAACCGAGCCCGACGCTGGTAACCGGGTCCGCGGCGATACGCCGCACCGAGGCCACCGTGTAGTGCGGAAACAGCAGGTAAAACAGGATACTGGCAACCACCAGCGTCATCGAAAAAAACAGCCCGAAGCCGCGATCCGCGTATTTCGACTCGCCCGCCTGGTAGTCGACCTGTCCGTCGATTCGGGCCGCGCTGGCGGTAACCGCCGGCTGCGGGCTGCTGTACTTCAGGTTGCCGGCAATCTGCGCGCTGTCCAGGATCTCGATATCCCCGCCCTCGAGCTCGACGTCTCCCAGCACGACACCGGACAGGCGAATTTCGCCGCCGATGACCTTGAGGTCGCCGCTGATCGTACCCGCGACATAAACCTCGCCGCCGACCAGCCAGGCGTCCCCGCCCACCGTCGTCGCCCCGCCCAGGCGAATCGAGCCGCCGCTGGCGGCCAGGTCGTCGCCGATACGGGCATCGATATCGAGTTCACCGCCACTGATACGAACGTCGTCATCGAAGGCGCCACGAATTCGCAACGAGCCGCCGGCCGCGATCAGATCACCCGCCACCCGATGACCAATCAGCAGTTCGCCGCCGGCCACGACGACGTCGCCGTTGATGTCCGCATCGATATCGACCACGCCGCCGGCAGCGTAATAATCGTCGTCGATCGTGCCCCGCTCGGTAACGCGCTCACCCGCGGCGCTCGCCGCCAGCGTGGCGCAGGGGAGCGACAATAACAGGCCCGCGAGCAAAGCCCGCAGGGATGGCCCGTAGCGCCCCGCTTTAGTCCGCGCTGGTTTCACTCTGATCGCTGATCTTCGCCGGTTTGGGTTCGCCTTTGGGCCAGGCGCCGAACGGATAGGGAAGATATTCCGAGTTGTAGGTCAGGAATTGAAACGCCTGGTACAGGTAGGTGCTTAGCCCCTGGCCCAGCTTCAGCAGACGATCGTTGGTCTCGCCGGTAAACAGCTTGAGCAGGAACTGAAACAGGACGACCACGCCCAGTACCACTTCGGCGATCCTGGAGAAGATAATGTACAGCAACATGTACAGACCGCGTTTCCAGGTCGAATGGCTTTTCAGGTTGTGTTTGACGTCGTTACTCATGGTGATCTGGTCCTCGGATGGTTTTTTGCCAATATACTCCCGTGGACCCGAAAATCTAGCAATAGCTCGTGGTATTCGAGTTGATCTGGCTCAATGTCCCCGATTAAATACGCCGCATAGTATATGGCCGGGCAAAACACCTGTTCAGGATCGGTAAATAAATCGCCGTTAGACTGATACCATTGCGCTGATTGGCCGCTCGATGCCAATCTCGACCCCAGGGAGAAGATGCTAGCGATGGCGACAACACCTGCAACCACGATGCTCAGGCTGGGCTGCCTGCTATTGCTGTTCGGCCTGTCGTCAGTGTCGTCCGCTAGCGAAACCGGTACGCCAGACCCGCGCGACCTGATTCGCGCGGCAATGGAGCACTGGCGCGGAGTCACCTCGTATTCCGAAATGACCATGGTGATTCATCGCAGCGACTGGGAACGCAGTTTCTCGATGCAGGCCTGGACCGAGGGCGACAAGCTGTCGCTGGTGCGCGTCACCGAGCCGAAGCGCGACGCCGGCAACGGCACCCTGGTCAAGGATCAGAACATGTGGACCTTTTCACCCAAGATCAATCGAATCCTCAAGGTGCCGTCGTCGATGATGAACCAGAGCTGGATGGGGAGCGACTTTTCCAACAAGGATATCAGCAAGTCGACCGATATCATCGACCAGTACGACCACCGCCTGCTGAAAACGGAAGACACCGACGGCCATCTCGTTTACACCATCGAATCGATTCCGCACGAGGATGCCGCGGTCGTCTGGGGCAAGGAGATTGTCGCCATTCGCGATGACTACGTCATGCTGCGGCAGGAATTCTGGGACCAGGACGACGTGCTGGTGAAAGAAATGAAATCGACCGAGCTCAGGGAAATGGATGGCCGCATCATCGCCTCTCGCATGCGTATGCAAAAGCTCGAAACACCCGGCGAGTGGACCGAAATGACGGTCGACGCGATCGATTTCGATGTCGAACTCGGCGCCAACGTTTTCACGCTGTCTAACCTGCGGAATCCTCGGCAGTGAGGAACGTTACGCTGCGGATGGCCTGGCGCAACCTTTGGCGCCACTGGCGCCGTACCTGGCTGACCGTCGGCGCGATGATATTTTCCAACGGCCTGCTGATCTTCGCGATGTCGCTGCAATTCGGCAGTTACGACATGATGATCGACAATTCGCTGCAGTCCTATTCCGGGCATTTGCAGCTGCAACATCCGCGCTATCTCGACGATCCGAAAATGCGTTACGCGGTCGATGACATTACCGCGACAGCAGCGCGCCTGCGTCGTGAGCTGGGCCTCGCAAGCATTAGCCCCCGTGCCGCCGGCTTCGCCCTGGCGTCGAGCGAAGAGCGCTCCTACGGGCTGCAGATCATCGGTGTCGATCCGGCGCACGAGCCACTGGTATCGACTCTGCCCGGCCTGGTCACACAGGGACGATACCTCGAATCCGGCGCAGTTGGTGAAATTGTCATCGGCGCGGCGCTGGCACGCAACCTCAAGGTTAAGCCGGGTGACGAGCTGACTTTCATCGGCAGCGGTTTCGACGATTCGTTCGCGGCCGGAGTCGTCAGAGTGGTAGGCATCTTCGAGTCGGGCATCGCCGATCTCGATCGCGCGCTGGCCCAGGTCGACCTTGCGTATTTCCAGGAGGTTTTTGCAATGCAGGGGCGCGGCCACAGCCTGACCGTGCGCGCGCAACACATCGACGACGTCGAATCGCTACAGGCCAGAATCGCGGCACTGCTGGGCAGCAGTGAATCCACCCTGTTGCGTCACTGGAACGAGCTGCAACCGGGTCTGCGCCAGGCGATCCAGGCGGACATGGCCAGCAATTCGTTCATGTACATCGTATTGATCGTACTGGTAGCCTTCAGCGTGCTCAATACGCAGTTGATGTCGGTGCTCGAGCGCACGCGCGAGTTCGGCACGATGATGGCGCTGGGTCTGCAACCGGGCCGGCTGTCGCGCCTGGTCATGCTCGAAACCGCGTTGATGACCGCGCTCGGCCTGGTGCTCGGTATCGTCGCCGGGCTGATAATCAATCTTTACCTGAGCCGCGTCGGATTTTCCTACCCCGGCATGGACGAGGTCGCGCTGAAGTTCAACCTGCCCGAGCGGATCTACCCGGCCATCTCCGTGGCATCGATGACGCTGGGCCCCGCCGCGGTCGCCGTCGGCAGCCTGCTGGCGGCGCTCTACCCCGCGCTCAGACTTTACTTACTGACGCCGATCGAGGCGATGCGGGCGGTCTGAGGTGGCTCGATTCTCTGTCCATTTCAAAACGATTCTGACACTGTCCTGGCGCAACCTGTGGCGCAACCGCCGCCGTACCGCGATCATGCTGGGTGCAATTTCGGTCGGCGTCTGGGCGATGATTTTCATGACCGCGCTGATGCGCGGCATGGTCGACGACATGTTGAACCAGGGCATTCGCAACCTGCCCGGACACGTCCAGATCCAGCATCCCGAGTTTCTCGACGATCCGAACGTCGTCAACAGTATCGACGAGGCGCAAGGCGATTTGCTGGCCGCGCTGCAAGACGACGGCAGCCGCATATGGGCCAACCGCATCCGGGTGCCCGCCGTGATTGCCAGCGAGCGCGAAAGCCGCGGCATCAACCTGGTCGGTATCGAACCTTTAACCGAGGCCGAAATCACCGGTTTGCCGGGGCAGATCGCCGCGGGACGATTTCTCGAGTCGAACGATGACAACGGGCTCGTCATCGGTGCGAAACTCGCCGAGCGCCTCGAAACCAGGCTTGGCAAGCGGGTGGTCGTCATGAGCCAGGATCCCGATAACAATATTGCCGAAAGGGGATTTCGCGTGGTTGGCATTTATCGCGCGGAACTGGCCGCACAGGAAGAATTCAACGTGTACGCTGCCCGCGAAACCCTGCAAAAACTACTCAAGATCGAGGGCCGGGTTTCGCAGATCGTGCTCGTCGACGACGATTATCGCGACGTCGAGGCGCTTTACCAGCGTGTTGCGCAAGCCGCGCCAGAAGGACTGGAGGTCAAACCCTGGTATGAAATCGATACCTACCTGGCCGTCATGTTCAACATGATGGACGGTTTCGTGCTGGTCTGGGTCGTCATCATTTTTCTGGCGCTCTCCTTCGGCCTGGTGAATACCCTGGTGATGGCGGTGTTCGAACGCATTCGCGAAATCGGCCTGATCCAGGCGCTCGGCATGCGCCCGGGCCTTATCGTTTACCAGATTCTGCTCGAATCCCTGCTGTTGCTGTTGATCGGTCTTTTCATCGGTAATTTGCTCGCACTGATCACGATCAAACCGCTGGAGGATGGGCTCGACGTATCCATTGTCGCCGAGGGCATGGCGATGATGGGCGCCGGCAGCGTCATCTACCCCAGCCTGACCCTCTATGACGTGGTGCTGGCCAACGTAGTAGTCGTTCTGCTCGGCATCCTGACCAGTATTCTTCCCGCCTGGCGCGCGTCCCAGCTCGATCCGGTGCGCGCGCTCAACACCCACTGAGGCGATATTCATGAGCTCAATTCGCTGCCGCCAACTTTGTAAAACCTTCAAACAGGGCGACGAAATAATAACCGGTCTGGATCACATAGATCTCGACATCGACGAGGGTGATTTCGTGTGCCTGTCCGGACCTTCGGGTTCGGGCAAGACCACCTTGTTGAACGCCATCGGCGGGCTGGATACCCCCGACAGTGGCGAAATCCACATGGGCGATATCCGCGTCGACCAACTCGAACGCGGTCCGCTGGCCGACATGCGCCTGCACCACATTGGTTTCGTGTTCCAGGCCTATAACCTGATCCCGGTTTTGACGGCGCAGGAAAACGTCGAATTCGTGATGGAGGTACAGGGCTTGCCGGCGGCCGAACGTGCTCAAAAAGCGCTCGACATTCTCAAGGAAGTCGGCCTGGAGGGAATGGAAGATCGCCGCCCGGCGCAGCTGTCGGGCGGTCAGCAGCAGCGTGTCGCAGTAGCGCGCGCGATCGTCTCGCATCCAGACCTGGTACTGGCCGACGAGCCTACAGCGAACCTCGACAGCGTATCGGCAGGGCACCTGATGGGCCTGTTTCAGGAATTGAACCAGCATCACAGGATTACCTTCGTCATCTCTACACACGACAAGCGCGTCATGCGTTACGCAAAGCGCCTGATCAAGATGCAGGATGGGAAAATCATCGGCGATGAAGCGCAATAGTCGTGATTTATTGCCCCCTGCCGTCATTCCGGCTGTCGCCGGGATGACGTTGCTACTGTTCGCCGGCAACGCCCATGCATACGATTTTCGGGGGCACGCCAAGCTGCAGGCCACGGCCGTCGATCTGCCTGCCGACAGCCTGCTGCGCGATTTCGGCGATGACCCGCTGCGCGATAGCGCCGCGGACCTGCGGTTCAACCTCAGCGATCGAGCCGGGGGCTGGAGCTGGCGCGCCGACTACCAGCTGCAGGCCGCGCAGGGCGACCGACTCGAACTGCAGCAACAGACATCGCTAATCGGGTACGGCGCCAGCGCACTGCCCGAGGACGATCTGCGACTGTTCGATCTGACGCATCGCGTCAGCGAAGACGACGATCGCGCCATCACGCATCGGCTCGATCGACTTTACCTGAGCCACAGCAGCGCCGAGACCGTGTTCAAATTCGGGCGCCAGGCGGTTTCCTGGGGTAACGGGTTGATCTATAACCCGGTCGATTTTTTCAACCCCTTCAATCCGGCGGCTATCGACACCGAATATAAGACCGGTGACGACATGATATACGCGCAGCACCTGCTCGATTCCGGGGACGACCTGCAGGCGGTCTGGGTGGTAAGGCGGGACGACGACGAGGATATCGCTTCGGAAAACGCCAGCCTGGCATTCAAGTACCATGGCTTTTCCGACCAGGCCGAATTCGACCTGCTGGCCGCCGAGCACTACGACGCGCCGACCCTGGCGCTGGGGGGAGGTATCGATGTCGGCGAGTCGATCTGGCGCGGCGACATCATAGTCACCGACGCCGACGGTGAAACCTATACCAGCGCCGTCGTCAACTGGTCACAGTCGTGGATCGCCTGGGGCAAGAACCTGAGCGCGAACATCGAGTATTATCACAACGGTTTCGGCATCGACGACGGCGACTATGGGCCCGCGGCGCTGGCCGCAAACCCTGAGCTGGCAGCCCGCCTGCAGCGCGGTGAACTGTTCACCCTGGCGGAAAACTACCTGGCCGCCGCGGCAATCATCGAACTGGCGCCACTGTGGCAAATAACGGCTACCCTGTTCAAAAACCTCGACGATGAATCGCTGCTGCTGCAGCTACTGAGCCGGCACGATTTACAGCAGGATTTGCAATTACTGGTCGCGCTCAACCTGCCGCATGGTGACGACGGCAGCGAGTTCGGCGGCATCGACTCGGCCGTCCCCGAACGCCCGCTGGCCGTCGACGAATCGCTGTTCGCGCAGTTGGCCTGGTACTTTTGACTCAGGGATGATGATCGCTGATCCGCCGCAGCGGAATAACGCTGGCACCCTGTTCGTTGCATTCGACCTGGCTGTCGACGCCGTAGACCCGCGCGATGTTCTCGCGCGTCAGGACCTCGGCAACGCCGCCGCTGCTGTCCAGTTCGCCATGACTCAGCAGGTATAGCCGGTCGCAATAGCGCGCCGCCAGGCTTAAATCGTGCAGCACCACGACCGCGGCCCGCTGTTCGCTGGCATGCTGACGCAGAATCTCCATCACGTGAAGCTGGTGGTAGGGATCCAGCGCCGCTACCGGTTCGTCCGCCAGAATCACCCGGTTCTCGGTGGCGAAAATTCGCGCCAGCATGACGAGGGTCTGTTCGCCGCCCGACAGCGTGGTCACGATTCGATTTCGATACGCCAAAGTTTCGGTCAGCTGCATCGCCCGGGTAATCTTCGCCTCGTCCTCGGCATTGCTCTGGCGCCACCATTTCTGGTAGGGAATACGCCCCAACCCGACGACTTTCTCCACGCTGAAAGGCCAGTAGGCCCGCGCGCCCTGCACCAGGTATCCCAGGCCGCGGGCGCGCTGCTGCGGCGATATCCGCGACAGTGCCTCGCCGTCCAGCCGGATATCGCCGCGGTCCGGCACCTCGACGCCCGCGAGCAGGCGCAGCAGACTGCTCTTGCCGGCCCCGTTGGGACCGATCAGACCCACTAGCTCACCCGCCTCGAGACGGAAGTCGATCGCCTGCAGGATCGCAATCCGGTCGATGCTGTAGTGTACCCCGCTGGCGCTTAACAGGCTCATTGCAGTGCGTTCCTCGATCTCAGTATCAACAACAGGAAAAACGGCGCCCCCACCAGGGCGGTAACAACGCCAAGCTTCATTTCAGAGGCCGTCGACAATGACTGTACCGCGATATCCGCCAGCAGCAGCAGGATCGCGCCCACCAGGCCGCTGGCAAGCAACAGGCGGCGGGGCTCGTAGGCCACCAGCGGACGCACCAGGTGCGGCACCACGAGGCCGATAAAGCCGATATTGCCGGCCACCGACACCGCGGCACCGACGCTGGCCGCAACCCCCAGGATCAGCACCAGGCGCAGGCGCGTGACGTCGAAGCCCAGCGAGCTGGCGGTCTCCTCGCCCAGGGTCAGGGCGTTCAGAAATCGTCCGCAATACAGCATCATTCCCCAGCCAAGCAGCATGAACGGCAGCGCGATCGACACCTCGTTGAAGCTGCGGTTGGCGACCGATCCCAGCAGCCAGAACAGAATTTCCTGCATCGCGTAGGGACTCGCAGCGAAATTGAGAGCGAGCGCGATCAGGGCGCCGCCGACGGCGTTGATCGCGATGCCGGCGAGGATCAGGGTTACGGTGGAACGGCTCGGCCCCACCAGCAGAAAAATTAACAGCACCGCGAGCAACGCGCCCAGCAGTCCGGCCAACGGCAATACGAACCAGGCAAACCCGGCAAGCCCGTAATAAAACACGATTACCGCCCCCAGCGCCGCGCCGTTGGAAACACCGATGATTCCGGGTTCGGCCAGCGGGTTGCGCAACAGGCCCTGTAGCGCCGCGCCAGCCAGTCCCAGCGTGGCCCCGACCAGCGCCGCAAGCAGCGCGCGCGGCAGGCGAATATCGAGCAGGATCAGCGATTCGATCGAGGTATGCTGCCGCCAGGCATCGGCGAGCGCCTTGTGCAGATCGATATCGACAGCGCCGACATTCAGCACCAGCGCCAGCACCGCCAGCAGCGCAACCAGCAGTACGGCGTTCAACAGGCGCGCATCGACGGCCTTGAGGCTCATCGCCGCGCGGCCATCATTTCGATCGCGTCGACGATCATCGGCCCGCCGCAGATTCGCAACCGGGTCGGTATCTCCAGGTTCTCGCGGTGCCGGATCAATTTTTCCAGCACCGGATGCGACAGCGCCGCGGTTGCCAGCGAGTCCTGCGGCGACAGGCTGCGATCGATCTGCAACACGTCCGGATCGGCGGCCACCAGTCTTTCCAGGGAAATTGCCTCGAATCCACTGATACCCATTTCGGCGGCGAGGTTGCGGTAACCGGCGCGCACGAACAAATCGTGTTCCAGGGTATCGGCGCCGACGGTAAAACCATTGGGCGAGTAAATGATGACGCTGCGCGCCGGTCTTGTCGCGTAGCGCGCCTCGATTGCATCCAGTCGCCGGCGCATCTGCTCGATCATTTGGCGGGCCCGCTGCGGGTGGCCGGTCCAGGCGCCGAAGCGATGCAGCAGGTCGTAAATCTGATCGACCGAGGTCACCACCGGGACCTGTTTGACCGGGTAACCGAGGTTACGCAGAAAATTTACCGTATCCCAGGCGACAAAATCGCTTGCCACCACGAGGTCGGGCTCGAAACCGACAATTTCCTCGATCGAAGCCCGGTTGAGCGGAATATCTCCGACCGCATCGATCATGTAGGACATGTTGCTATCCCTCGCCCAGACCGAGACCGACGCAATTTGTTCGGGATCGGCCAGCATCAGCAACAGCTGGTCGGTACAAAGCCCCATCGAGACGATTCGCCGGGGCTTTTCGGCCAGCGCCGGCAACGAAGCCAGCAGCAATAGCAGCACTATAATTCGAGGAATTTTCAACTTGGCCCGGTGGTTCTTGTCATCCCGGCTTATTGTCCGGATTGCGCCCCGAAGGTAAAGCAATCCCTGCCAGGCGTAAAAATCGCGCCATTCCCGACGAACGGTCGAATTTTGGATATGAAAGGTCATATGCCGCAAACATAAACAACTATGCTCAGAGATGCTCCTTAATAATATGTGAAGCCCATCACACAACCAGCGGTGTAGTTCTTAGCGTCATCTCCTTGTTTCGCTGGAGCAGGTAACCGCAGAAACACTAGTGAAGTGACGAGGAAGACAGGTAAAAATGGCAGCACCAAAACTCGAAGTCGTCGGCTCAGCGGGCGGAAACAACCCAATCTACAGTTCGGTCAAGCGATTTGCCCTCGAAGGACTCAATGACCTGATCCGCGTCCTGATGGAAAACGTCGACGATTCCCTGTTCGAACTCTCCGAAAAAGCCGAAAACGACCGCGAACGCAACATGTACTTCGAGGCGATGCGTGAAATC
>JAAUYE010136312.1_pt1 | contig 14745 bp, 16 predicted proteins | sample 7278081 | NCBI WGS metagenome assembly JAAUYE01 (sample SAMN14350131, study PRJNA611818) | marine sediment metagenome | isolation source: surface marine sediment (0.6m) | place: French Polynesia: Moorea | collected 2018-08
GCTCGCGCAGGCGCGCGAGGAAGGGCCCGCGGCCGCGCACCGGCGTGGTGCGTCCGCGCGGCGTCGTCCAGTCCATGGCGGACACGATCTCGATCGGGAGGATGGTGGCCGCGAGCGTGGGGTGGACGTGCGGGTCGATGAAGCCCGGGAGCAGCACGTGGTCGCGATGGCGGGTGTCGATTTCGGCGGGGCGGTCGCCGAGCGCGGCCCTCACCTCCTCGAGGGAGCCCACGGCGACGATGCGTCCCGAGGCGAACGCCACGGCCCTCGCCTCGGGGCGTGCCTTCTCCATGGTCAGGATCCTGCGGGCGACGAGGATGCGGAGGCTCTCGTCCGGGGCGGGAGGGCCGGTGGCGAGCCAGACGAGGACGGCCAGGGCCACGGTGAAGGCGATGCCGGCCAGGCCGCCCAGGGCGAGACGACTCCCCGTGCCCATCGGGCTAGCGCAGGTCGGCGAAGAAGAAGCGCGCCACCTCGTTCAGCACGTCGGCGCGCTCCCACTGGAGGAAGTGGCCGCACTCGGGCACGACGAGCGGACCCACCCGGTTCGGGAAGGCGATCTCGCAGCGCTTCGGGAAGTCCTTCGGCACCACCTGGTCGTCGGGGCCGTAGAGCACGAGCGTGGGCACCTCCACCTGCTGGGCGAGCAGCGGCGGCTCCGTCATCGGTCGGCCGTATTCGAGCTGGTAGGGCGCCCAGCCCGCGGCGAGGCGGCGGAGGTCCTCGAAGGGCTCGACCATGAAGTCGAAGTCCTCCTCCTGGAAGGAGCCCTGGGAGGCCAGGAGCCGGTGCTCGTAGAAGTCGCGCACGTAGCGGCGGCGCCGGGCGGGCGTGTCGAGGTCTTCCATCAGCTCCCGCCAGTCGCGACCCTGGCGGATGCGGTAGTCGCCGGTGGGGCCGTGCTCGAGCGGCACCATCGAGAGCCCCCGCTCCGCGTACCACTCGGCGGCCTCGGGAATCACCGGGGCGACGGTGTTGAAGAAGATCATGCGGTCGACGAAGCCCGGGAAGCGGTTCGCCATGTCGCAGATCACCACGCCGCCCACGTCGCCGCCGACGAGCCCGCAGCGCTCGTGGCCCAGCACGTCGTGCACCAGGGTGTGGAGGTCGCGCGAGTAGAGGACGAGGTCGTACTCGTCCTTCTCCGACAGGTCGGAGTCGCCGTAGCCGCGCAGGTCGGGGACGATCACCTCGTAGCCGGCCTCGGCCAGGGGCCTCACGTTGCGCCACCAGATGCGCTTGGTCTCCGGATAGCCGTGCACGAGCAGCAGCGGGTAGCCGCCGACGCCCTCGCGCAGGTAGGCGAGGCTCAGTCCGTCGGCGACCTCGGAGCGGTGGACGCGGAAGGCGTCGCGGGGAGGGGTCTCGGGCTGCTCGGGGCGCGGAGTCGGCATCGCGCGATGGAGTAGAATGCGGCCCTCGCTTCGTCAACCGCCCGCCCGGCGGGCCCCGAGGATTCCCATGCCCGAGCCCCTCTACCGCTCGCGTCCCGGCGGCTTCGACCTGCAGCCCGCGTCGATGCCCGAGGCGCTGCGCATCAACGACTTCATCCACGCCTCGCACGGCCTCTCCAACAGCTACATGGTGTCCACCTCCGAGGGGCGCGTCGTGATCAACACCGGCATGGGCTTCGAGGCGCCAGTGCACAAGCGCAACTACGACGCCGTCGACCCGAGCCCGACGCGCTACATCCTGCTCACCCAGGGCCACGTGGACCACGTCGGGGGCGTCGATCTCTTCCTCGAGCAGGGCACCGAGGTCGTCGCCCAGGCCGGCAACCAGGGCTACCAGGACGAGGACAATCTGCTGCGGCGGGCGCGCGGCCAGCGCAGCTTCTTCGCCTTCGCGAAGGCGATCACGAGCCAGACCCGTCACGACCAGGTGCCGAAGGGTCCCGTGCCGAGCCAGTCGCGGCCGGTCCCCACCATCACCTTCGACGAGCGCTTCGAGTTCGAGCTCGGCGGCCTGCGCTTCGAGCTGATCTCGACGCCGGGCGGCGAGACCACCGAGGCCATGGTGGTCTGGCTGCCGCAGCACCGGATCCTCTTCAGCGGCAACGTGTTCGGCGCGCTCTGGGGACACATCCCGAACCTGGTGACCATCCGCGGCGACCGCTACCGCGACGCGCTCGTGGTGATCGACACCATCGACCGCGTCCTGGCGCTCGAGCCGGAGCTGATCCTCTACGGGCACCACGCGCCGATCGAGGGCAGGGACGTGATCCGTGAAGAGCTTCTGCGCCTGAAGGGGGCGGTCCGGCACGTGCACGACCGCACCGTCGAGTACATGAACTCCGGCAAGGACGTGTGGACGGCCATGCGCGAGATCGAGCTACCCCCCGAGCTCGAGGTGGGGCAGGGCTACGGCAAGGTGTCCTGGGACGTGCGCGCGATCTGGGAGACCTACCTGGGCTGGTTCCACCAGCAGTCGACCACGGAGCTCTACCCGACGCCCGCGTCGAGCGTGCACCCCGACCTCGTGGAGCTCGCGGGCGGCCCGGACGCGCTGGCCAAGCGCGCGCGGGAGAAGCTCGAAGGAGGCGCGCCGGTGGAGGCGATCCACCTGGTGGAGGTCGCGCTCTCGGCCGCGCCGGACCACGGGCCGGCGCTCGAGGTGGGGATCGAGGCCCACGAGCGGCTCGACGCCGGGTCGGGGAACTTCTGGCTGAGCTCCTGGCTGCGCCACCAGGCCGCGCAGCTGCGCGCCCGGCTCGCGTGAGGCGCCTGAGGTGCCGCGCGTCGCGCCGCTGCCTCGCGAGGAGCTGCCGGAGCTCGAGCCCTTCTCCGCGGTGATCGACACCCTCGCCACGGAGCTCGGGGCCGGCCCGCTCGCCTTCGCGGGCGAGCGGCTGGCCCTTCGAGGCTGGGAGGTGGACGAGCACCGCGCCGGCTGAGGCCGGCTGCGCCGCTACGCGGCCTCGGGCGGCTCGCCGGGCCAGGTCGAGACGATGCTCTCCACCGCCACGGACCGCAGCGCCCGACCTCGCCGCGGCCCACCTTGCCGCGGCCGTTCGGGGGTTGACCCGGCGGGCCTGTACCAGACCACGGGATCCGTCGGCTCCGAGCCCGCCGCACGCCGAGGCGTCATGTCGACCAGGGCTCGGTGCGTGACGCCCGACTCGACCCGGCTCGTGACCCAGGACTCGAGCGCATTCCACTCGGGGCGCCGGAGCCTCCTGTGGCCGTCGGGTGCGTGGGCGGCCGGGGGAACCAAGCGCCGCCTCTCGAAGTAGGCGAGGTAGGTCTCTTCGGGGAGGTACAGCCTGCGGAAGACGGCGTGAACGGCTCCCGAAGCCCGGTCGAAGTGACCGGCGCCGACGAAGTCCCGCTCGAGCGCCCGGAACTCCGTGCCTATGTGCCCGACCGCCGCCGCGAGGAGGACGTGGAAGCCTCCTCCGCCCACCAGGGTGCCGTGCTCGATCACCTCGGGCAGCTCGCCTTCGGCCTCGTGCCAGCCGGGCCTCCAGATCCACTGGCGCTGCTGACCACTCGTCAGCTCACGGTCTGTCGGCCGGATCGCCAGCGACTTGTAGGCCCGGCACCACCCGCCGTTCTCGGCGAGCTGCTTGCGGACGGTCTCGGAGATCTCGAGATCCACCTCGAGGCACACGGCTCGCTCCGCTCCCGGTCAGCCCAGGACCTTCTCGAACATCTCCTCGCTGAAGCCGACCAGCACCGTCTTGCCGCTGCGGATGGTGGGCGCCCGGAGGTTGCCGGTGGGGCCGAGCATGGCCTCCACCACCTCGGCGGTGGCCTTCCCGCCTGGGAATTCGGAGACCTTCTTGCCCTTGGCGACCAGGACCTTGGACGCTCCCTTGATCAGGTCGGCCGCCTCCTTCTTGGCCAGCTTGCGGCTGGCCGGCACCATCTCCTTCGCCTCGAGACCCTTGGCGTCCAGGAACTTGGACGCTTTCCCGCAGGTCGTTCAGCCCTTGCGGTGGTAGTACCAGTCGATCGACTTCGCCACGATCTTCCCTCCTGCTTGGGAGCGGGATCGTAGCGCGGCCGGACGCGACCCGGAATCGGAAAACGCGGGGGTTCAGGGGCCGAAGCTCCCCCACTGGGTGCCGATCGCCGTCGCCACGTCGTAGAGCCCGGTCTCGTGCCGGGCGTCGAGCAGATCGCCGTCGGTGAAGTGCTCGAGCACGTGGCCCCACGGGTCGCGCCAGTAGTCGAAGACCTGGCTCCCGAGCACGTGACGTCCGACGCCGGCGTGGTGCCCGTAGCCCGCCTGCTTCAGGTGGTCGTGGCCCAGCATCACGGCATCGATGTCCTCCACCTCGAAGGCCGCGTGGTCGAAGCCGGGCTCGCCGACGCCGATGCAGAGGAAGGTATGGTGGTCGGTGTACTCCTCGCCCCGGTCGCAGCGCAGGAAGGCCGTCACGACGTTGTCCTTCTCGCCGATGTAGATCTCGTCCGAGGGCAGGAAGCCGAAGCGCGACCGGTACCAGTCCTGGCTGCGTCGGAAGTCGGACACGCGCACCACCGCGTGCCCGAGCCGCTTCACGGAGGCCGGGCCCGCCTCGACGCGCTGGAGGCGTCCGAGCCGCCTCCGCTCGCTGCCGCGGTTGAGGGGCGCGGCGCTCCGCACGGGCAGCGGCGCCAGGGCCTCGCGGCCGTACACGACCTCGACGGCGAAGCCGTCGGGATCGGTGAAGCGCACCCGTTCGCCCCCGCCCGGAGCGTCGATCTTCTCCACCGCCGAAGCTCCCTCGAGCCCTGCTGCGGCGCGGAGGTCGTCCGCGCAGCCGGCCTCGAAGGCGACTCCCCGGAAGCCGGGCTCGCCGCGCTCGGTGACGTGCACGTAGGGCGCCGGGTCGCTGGCGCGGGCGAAGATCCGGTCGGCTTCGCGCGCCGTCACCGAGAGCCCGAAGTCGGTGAGGAAGCGCTCCATGGCCTCGAGGTCCGGCGCGCCGAAGCGCACGTAGGCGATGTCCTTGACCTTGATCATCGTGTTCCTCGCTCTCGGCCGGTACGCGGGCCGGCCGCGTGGGGATGGGCGGGGCTCAGCGCGGCTCGTCGATCACGGGGTTCGAGAGCTCGCCGATCCCCTCGATCTCGATGCGCACCACGTCTCCCGCCTGGAGCAGCCGCGGCGGCTTCATGCCGATGCCCACGCCGGCCGGGGTGCCGGTGGCGACCACGTCGCCCGGCTCCAGGGTGAAGGCCGTCGAGAAGTGCTCCACCAGGCCGAAGCAGTCGAAGATGAGCTCCTTGGTGTTCGACTCCTGGCGCAGCTCGTCGTTCACCCAGGTGCGCAGGCGAAGCTGGTGCGGGTCGGGCAGCTCGTCGGGGGTGACGATCCACGGACCGATCGGTCCGTGCGTATCGAAGGACTTCCCCATCGTCCACGTGGGCGTACGCAGCTGCCAGTCGCGGACGCTCACGTCGTTCACGACGAGGTAGCCCGCGATGACGTCCGGGGCGTCCTCGCGGGAGACGTGCCGGCAGCGGCGGCCGATCACGAAGCCGAGCTCTCCCTCGTAGTCGAGAGCGTGCGAGGCCCGGGGCACGTGCACGGGGGCGTCCGGACCCACGACGCAGGTGGACTGCTTGTTGAAGACCGTGGGGTGCTTCGGCGCCTCCATGCCCGACTCGGCGACGTGGTCGGCGTAGTTCAGGCCGACCGCCAGGAACTTCGGCGGCCGCGCGATCGGCGCCTCGAGCCGCACGTCGGCCCGGGGGAGGCGCGGACCGTCTGCCAGGGCCGCGTGGGCGCGGCTCAGCGCCTCGGGCCCGGCCTCGAGAAAGGCGACCATCTCGCGAGGCAGGTCGGGCGCTGCCGCGGCGAGGTCGACGACCTCGTCGGCGTCGACCAGGCCGATCCGCGTGGCGCCGTCGTGGCTGAAGGTGGCGAGCTTCACGATTTCCTCCTCGTTCGAGCGATTTATACGCTCGAATAAGAATTTCTGCAAGCGCTTTCGAAGGCGGCGTCGTGACGTTCCGCGCGGGGAGCGGCCCCCACGGGAGCGCTGTCCGGGTGTGGTGCGAGCCGTTCCCACGCCGCGTCCCCGGGTGAGGGCCCGACCGGCTCTCGTCACGAGAGGTGAGGACATGTTCGGCTCGATCCACCCGTTCAGACTGCGGCGCTGCCTCGTCGTGCTGGGGCTCTCCCTGGGGCTCGCCGCCTGCGTCACGCCCTACGCCGCGGGGCCCCGTGCGCAGATCGGCGCCTTCACCGGCGCCGCGGCCGGTGGGCTGCTCGGCTCTGCGGCCAGCGGAGGGGAGGGCGACGCCATCGCGGCCGGTGTCCTGCTCGGGGGTCTCCTGGGTGGCGCGCTCGGGGATCACCTCGACCGCGTCGACCGTCGCTACGCGACGCAGAACCTCCAGGACGGCCTCGAGTGGGAGCCCTCGGGGCGAACCTCGACCTGGCACAACCCGGACAGCGGCCACTCCGGCTCGGTGACGCCCACCCGCACCTACCACACGGCTCGGGGCCACTGCCGGGAGTTCACCGAGACGGTCGAGATCGGCGGGCGCATTCGAACGGCCTACGGCACCGCCTGCCGCGACGCCTACGGCGAGTGGCGCCTGGAACACTGACCGCCGGCGCCAGCTCCCCGGGTCGGATGCGTTAGCCTTCCCGCATGCGGTGTCGGCTCGGCATCCTCCTGCTCGTCCTCCTCGCCCCGCTCGGCTGCGGCGAGAGCCGGGCGGGCTACCCGAAGATTTCCCAGAGCGATCTCGTCGATCAGCTCGACCGCGGCGACTCCCCGCTGCTCGTGGACGTGCGGACGCGCGACGAGTACGTCTCCGGGCACATCCCCGGCGCCGTCAACGTGCCGCTCGGCGACCTCGAGGCGCGGCTGCCGGAGCTCGACCCCGGCGCCGATCTCGTCGTGTACTGCGAGCGGGGCGGCCGTGCCGAGCGGGCGATGCTGATCCTGGAGGAGGCCGGCTACGGCCAGGCCCGCCAGCTCGAGGGCGACATGCGCGCCTGGCGGGCAGGCGGCCTTCCCTGTCAGGGCTGCTAGAGGCCTTCGGCGGCGTGTTCCGAGCGGCGATCCGGTGCGGAGGGCACGCCGCCCGGACGGGGCTGGTGGCCGCCGTCCTGCTCTTCGTGCTCGCCTGCGCCGCCGACGTGCCGCCGTCCCCGAGCTTCCTGCTGGTCACGGTGGACACGCTCCGCGCCGATGCGCTCGGGGCCTACGGGGCCCGGCCGTCGCGCACACCGCGGCTCGACCGCCTGGCCGCGGAGGCGACGCTCTTCGAGAACGCGGCGGCGCCCATGCCGCAGACGCGTCCCTCGCACTTCTCGATGCTCACCTCGCGCTACCCCCGCGAGCACGGCGTGGTGAACAACCGGATCTCGCTGCCCGCCGACGACCTGACGGTGGCCGAGATCCTCTCGGACCACGGCTTCCGGACCGGAGCCTTCGTCGCGGTCGCGCTGCTGGACCCGTCCTCGGGCGCGTCGCAGGGCTTCGAGGTGCACGACTCGCCGCGCGCGGAGAAGCACCGCCCGGCGAACGAGGTGGTCGCTGCAGCGCTCGCCTGGCTCGCCACGCTCCGCGACGACGAGCCCTTCTTCGCCTGGGTCCACCTGTTCGATCCGCACCAGCCCTACGAGCGCCTCGACCCGACCTTCGGCGACGTGGACGAGGCGATGCTCCGCGAGCTTCCCTCGGTGGCTTGGCCCGAGCTCTACGCGCTCGCCGAGAAGCACGGCGGCGACATCCCCCGCCGCTGGCTCGACCACGTGCGGTCGCTCTACTCGGCCGAGGTGGCCTGGGTCGACCGCTGGGTCGGCGAGCTGCTCGACGGCGTGGCCGCGCGGCGCGACCGCGACGACGTCGTGGTGGTGCTCACCGCCGACCACGGCGAGTGCTTCGAGAACGGCGTGTACTTCGAGCACTCCGACTGCATGCTCCAGGGAGCCCTCCGGGTGCCGCTCCTGGTACGGCACCCGCCCGTGTTCGCGCCGGGAGCGCGGGTGACGGCGCAGGTCAGCAGCATCGACATCGCTCCGACGCTGCTCTCGCTGGCGGGCATCGAGGCTCCCGGAGTCTTCTCCGGGCGTCCCCTCCAGGAGGCCGGCGCCGATCCCGACCGCTACGTGCTCGTGCAGCACCCCTTCTACCAGGAGCGCGCCGTGCGAGGGCGGCTCGAGGCGCGCAAGGCGATCCGGAGCGTGGCCGGCGAGCCCACCGTCGCGGTGCGCCACGAGGTGGAGCGGGTCGGCGTCGTCGGGCCGTCCTGGAAATACCTGCGGGCCGGCCCCGTCGAGGAGCTCTACCGGTTGGCGCCTGCCGGCGACGAGTCGCGGAACCTCGCGGCAGGCGACGATGCCGAGGCGAAGCGCCTGGCGGCGACCCTCGACTCCCTGCTCGAGCGCCACCCCCTCGTGCTGATCGACGACCAGCAGATCAACGCCGAGCTGCGCGAGACCCTGGAGGCGCTCGGCTACGCCCACTAGCGCCGCGCCCCGCCGGTGCGTTCCGGGCGGCGGTCGGATTGACGTCGAAAGGCCGGCTGTCACCCTCCCGGTTCCATGCGAGAGATCCCGGCCCGAGCCGTCCTGGTGCTGGCCTCGCTGCTCGTGGCGTTCGCGCTCGCCGAGGGGGTCGTGCGGGTGGCGGGGATGGCGCGGCGCGAGCGCAGGGCGACGTTGATCGAGCCGAGCTCCCACTCCGATCTCGACTACGTGCTCGCTCCCGGCGCCGTGCTGGGGGAGGGGCCTCGGGCGATCTCGATCAACTCCCACGGCATTCGCGATCGCGAAGTCTCCCTCGCGAAGCCTCCGGGTACGCGGCGCATCGTCGTCATCGGGGACTCGATCACCTTCGGGATGCGCGTGGCAATGGAGGAGAGCTACCCGAAGCAGCTCGAGAAGCGGCTCGCCGGCTTCGCGCCGCCGACCCAGGTCCTGAACCTCGGCGTGGGCGGCTACGACGTGTTGAACGCGGTGGCCCTGCTCGAGGAGCGTGGCCTGCGCTTCGAGCCCGATCTCGTGGTGCTCGGGCTCTGCATCAACGACGTCGGGATCCAGTCGGCGAACCTCCGCTTCGTCGAGCGGATGAGCGGCTGGTGGTGGCTCGCGAACCGCTCGCACCTGGTGCGCTTCGCGTTCCAGCGTCTCGAGAAGAGGAGGCTCCAGGACGACCTGAGACGCCTCAACTCCGAGGAGGAGTTCGCGAGGCGCCACGCGGGACGCATCGCCTCCCTGGATGGCGACGACGAGCAGCGGGCCCGGATGGCCGCGCTGGCCTCCGCGCTCGCGAGGGGAGGGGTTCCGGGCATCCACGCGCCGTGGTACACGAGCGAGCCGAAGATCGGCCGGCTCCGCCATGCGTTCTCGAGGCTCGCGGCGATCGCCCGGGCGCAGCGCTTCGAGGTGGTCGTGGCGATCATCCCGTACCTCGACGAGGGCGGCCGACCGGGGGTCTTCCGCCAGATCTACGAGATCTCCGCCCACGAGGCGCGCCGCGCCGGCTTCCGGGTGGTCCGGCTGCGCAACGCCTTCGCGGAGCGCGGGATGGCGGCGCTCCGCGGCGGTTCGACGGATCCGCTGCACCCGAACGCCGAAGGACACGCGCTCATCGCGAAAGCCCTCTTCGACGAGCTGCGGGCGCCGGGCGGCTGACTTCCCGGCCCGCCGCTCCCCGCTCAAGGGCCGGCGTCGGACGGCCGAAGTGCGCCCCAGCCGCTCTCGCCAGGGGGTCTCCGTGCAGAAGGTGCTCGTGGGTGTCGTCTTCGCAGCGCTGCTCCTCATGGGCCGCGTGGGCTGGAACTTCATCGCCGTCGAGCCGCTCGAGCTCGAGCTCGAGCTCGACGAGGTCGACCACGCCGGTGCCGCGGCGGAGGTGGACGCCTGGGTCAGCGAGGACATCGCGGCCGGTGCCGCGGCGCCGGCGCGGGGCTGGCTCTCCCAGCAGCGCAATGCGCTCTTCGAGGGCGACCCGGAGCAGGTGCAGGAGCTGATCGAGGAGCTCCACGCGCTCGGCGCCGAGCAGGTCTGGTTCACGGGCATCGAGCCCTTCGGCGGTGCGAACCTGTCGTCCTCGATCGCCGCGGAGCTTCCGGTGGACCCCGATGCGCGGGCGGCGATCCTCGCGAGGGAGGCCGAGTTCCTGGGCGAGCCCTCCCCGGACGTCGGCCAGCGCTACGTCGAGTTCGCCTTCGATTGAGCCCCGCCCTCGCGGGCGCTGAACCGGGCGACCGTCTCCACGTGTGGGGTGTACGGGAAGAGGTTCCACGCCTGCAGCGAGGTGAGCTCGAGCCCGGCCGCGATCAGCGCCCGGGCATCCCGCTCGAAGGAAGCCAGGCCGCAGCTCACGTAGTGCAGGTGGCGCGGTCTTCGCTGGGCCAGCGCCTCGCGAAGCGTCGCGTCGAGCCCCTTGCGGGGCGGATCGACGACCACCGTGTCGGCGCCGTCGAGGATGCCGAGGTTCTCCGCCGCCGGCCCGGCCGCCACGCGCGCCCGCGCCCGCTCCGGCGCGGGCCGCGCGGCGAGCCCGCGGGCCAGGCCCTCGAGCGCCTGCGGGCTCACCTCGTTGAAGCGCACCTCGGCCGCGCGGCCGAGCAGCCCGAGGCCGATGGCACCGCAGCCGGCATGGAGCTCGGCGACCACCGCTCCGTCGGCCACTTGGCGCTGCACCCGATCCGCCAGCGTGTCGGCGAGCCGCGGGTGGCTCTGACGGAAGGCCCCGGGAGGGAAGAAGACGTCGACGCCCGCGATCTCCTCGCGCAGGGTCTCCTCGCCCGCGAGTCGCTGCCAGTGCGGCCCGAGGATCACGTTCGTGCGATCGGGGTTCCCGTTCCACCAGAGGCCCTGCAGGCGGCTGCCGAGACCTTCGACGACCTCGGCCGCCAGGTCCGTCAGGGGCCCCGGCGTCCGGGCGTTGCCGACCAGGACCACCTGCGCCTGGTCGCCGCCCCGCGCCACGACCACCTGCACGGCACGCAGCGCGCCACGGTGGGGCCGGTCGGCGTAGGGCGCCACCTCGCAGCGACGCACCCCGGTCTTCACCACGGCGGCGACCTCGTTCACCAGCGGGTGATGGACGACGCAGCGCGGGATGTCGACGATCCGGTGGCTGCCTTCCTGGAAGACCCCGATCTTCGGCGAGCCTGCGCGTCCCCGGACCATCAGGCGCGCACGGTGACGAAAGCCCGTGTGCGCGCCGGAGTGGATCTCGGGCTCGGGCAGACCGGCCTCGCGGGCCAGGGTCGCCAGGCGGAGCCGGGCCTCGGGGGCAACGCCCGGCTGGCCGAAACGGGGACAGCCGGGGCACGGCGGGCGATGGGGGCAGGCCGTTGCGGACACGGCGGCCACGGTACCACCCGATGCCGCCGCCCCGGGAAGGTGCGGGGGTTGTGCCCGGCGCCGAGGGATGCATCCTAGCCGTAGGGGAAGCCTTGTTCGAAACCGCTCTGCTCGACAAACACGTCACGAAGGAAGAGTACGAGCGGGAGCTGCCGAGGCTTCGCGAGGCCCTGCTCGAGGCGCAGGACCGGCTGGCCGACGCCGGCTTCTCGGTCGTGGTGGTGATCGCCGGGGCCGAGGGGGCCGGCAAGGGAGAGACGGTCAACACGCTGCTCGAGTGGCTGGACGCGCGGGGCGTCGAGGCCCACGGGCTCGGGCTTCCCACGAGTGAAGAGGCCGAGCGTCCCCCGCTCTACCGCTTCTGGCGCCGGCTGCCGCCCCATGGCGCGATCGGCGTCTTCTTCGGGTCCTGGTACACCATCCCGATCGTCGAGCACGCGTTCGGCAAGACCACCGCCGCGGCCTTCGACCGGGAGCTCGACCGCATCGTCGACTTCGAGCGCATGCTCGACCACGAGGACGTGCTCGTGCTGAAGCTCTGGTTCCACGTCTCGAAGGAGCGACAGGCCAAGGTCTTCCGCAAGCTCGCCAAGAACCCCGACACGGCCTGGCGGGTCACCGAGAAGGACTGGGAGTACCACGAGACCTACGACGAGTTCGTCACCACCTCTGGGCGTGCCCTGCGCCGGACCGACTCGGCGCATGCCCCGTGGCACGTGATCGCGGCCGCAGACCGACGCCATCGCCAGCTCGCGGCGGGACACCTGCTGCTCGACGCGCTCCGGAAGCGCCTCGACGAGCCGCCGGCGGAGAGCGCCGACAAGGAGCCCGTGCCGCCGCCGCCCGAGGTCAACGTCATCAACTCCATCGACCTCGAAGCGAGTCTCTCGCGCGAGGACTACGCGCTTCGTCTCCCCGCGGCGCAGGGCCGCCTGGGCCGGCTCGCGCGGCGGCTCACCGCCTCCGACCGTGCCGCCGTGCTCGTCTTCGAGGGCTCCGACGCCGCGGGCAAGGGGGGCTGTATCCGTCGCGTGGTGCAGGCCCTCGACGCGCGCTTCTACCGTGTGGTGCCCATCGCCGCGCCGAACGACGAGGAACGGGTGCGCCCCTATCTCTGGCGCTTCTGGAGGCGCCTGCCCGGGCGCGGCCAGTTCGCCCTCTACGACCGCTCCTGGTACGGGCGCGTTCTCGTCGAGCGTGTGGAGGGTTTCTGTCCGCCCGAGGCGTGGAAGCGCGGCTTCTCCGAGATCAACGCCTTCGAGGAGCAGCTCGTCGAGGCCGGCATCCTGGTCTTCAAGTTCTGGCTGTCGATCAGCGCCGAGGAGCAGCTGCGCCGCTTCGAGGAGCGCAAGCAGACGGGCTACAAGCGCTACAAGCTCACCGAGGAGGACTGGCGCAACCGCGAGAAGTGGGAGGCCTACGAGTCTGCCGCGTGCGAGATGGTGCGGCGCACGAGCACCGAGATCGCGCCCTGGACCCTCGTGGCGGCCGAGGACAAGCTCCACGCGCGGATCCACGTGCTCGAGACCCTGTGCGAGGGGCTCGAGCGCGTACTCGGCCCGGACGAGCCGCCCGAGAAGGGCCGGAAGAAGAAGGCGCGCGAGTAGCCCCGACCCACCTCCCAGGCGAGCAGGGCTCGCCGAGACGGCCTACAGCCCTCCGCGGAGCCGGGCGCGCAGCGACTCGATCTCCTGCTGGACCCACTTGCGCGTCTGCTGCTCGAAGTCGTTCGCCTCGACGCGCAGCGACTCGAAGAGATCCTCGAACTGCTCCCGGAAGCGGCGGCGGCCCGCGACGCGGCGCGATCCCAGCACCTCGCCGCGCACGGCCTCCCGCACGTCGCGCAGCTCGCGGCCGAGCTCCGCCACCACGTCGTCGAGCGTGACCAGACCGACGAGGCGCGAGTCGCCGAGGATCGGCAGGCGGCGTACGCCCCGCTGGCGCATGCGGTCGAGGATCTGCTCGAGGGGCTCGCTGCTTCGTCCCGTGAGCAGATCGCCCGACATCACGTCGCGTGCCTGGAGCTTCTCGGGATCCTGACCGGGCGCGACGACTCGGCGCAGGAGGTCGCGGTCGGTGACGATGCCGAGCGGCCCGCCGGCGTCGTCGCAGACCACCACGCAGCCCACTGCGAACTCGTCCATCCGGTCGGCCACCTCGGCGACGGGCGCATCGGGCGCCACCTTGACTACGGGACCGCGATAGTGCTCGGCCTTCCTCATGATGCTCCTCCCGGCAGCGCGTGGGTACCGCTCAGGTCGGCCGGGAACTGCTGGCGCACCACCTCCGCCACCGCGGCGAGCTCGGCCGAGAGCAGCTGGAGCACGTCGTCGACGGCGAGGACGCCGCGAAGCTCCCCCGTCTCGGGGTGCACCACCGGAACGCGCCGCAGCCCGCGAGTGCGCAGGATGCGGATGGTCGCGGCGACCGAGGCCTCCTCCGTCACCACCACCGGGCTGTCGTCGACGAGCTGGATCACCGGCGTGGCCTCGGCGTCGAGCTTGCGGCGCAGCACGTTGAGGGCGATGTCGCGATCGGTCACCACCCCGAGCGGACGCCGCTCCTCGTCCACGATCACGAGACAGCCCACCCCCGCTTCCACCATGCGCTGGGCCGCCTCGCGCAGCGTCTCGTCCGGTCCGGCGGTCTGCGGGTCGCGACGGAGATAGTCAGAGACGGGCATCTTCGACCTCCTGGCTGCCGGCAAACGAAGCAAGCCCTGTACCAGCCCACGCGGTCTTGGGGTGCCCTCTCGCGAGACGGTCCCGCGGGGCGCGAGGCGAACGGCCCCAGGCGGGCCCGGCGCGCCACGTCCTTCGGCGTCGCCGCGGAGGTACAATCGGGCCCTAGCAGGAGGGCGCGAGCTTTGCACCAGGGACGCGACGGGGATGTGCCGCTTCGCGGAGTCGAGCTGCTCCACGATCCGGTGCTCAACAAGGGGACGGCCTTCTCGGAGGCGGAGCGCGACAAGCTCGGCCTGCGCGGCCTGCTGCCGCCGCGCGTGATCGCGCTCGAAGAGCAGGTCTCGCGGGTCCTCGAGAACCTGCGAGCCCGCTCGACGGACCTCGAGCGCTACGTCGACCTCGCCGGGCTCCAGGAACGCAACGAGACGCTCTTCTACCGGGTGGTGATGGATCATCTCGAGGAGATGATGCCGATCATCTACACGCCGACGGTGGGCCGTGCCTGTCAGCTCTTCGGCCACATCTTCCAGCGGCCGCGCGGCCTGTTCGTGGGCCCCTCCGACCTCGGCCGCGTCGCGGAGCTGCTCGCCAACTGGCCGCGCCGCGACGTGCGCGTGATCGTCGTGACCGACGGCGAGCGAATCCTCGGCCTCGGAGACCTGGGCGCATCGGGCATGGGGATCCCCATCGGCAAGCTCGCGCTCTACACCGCCTGCGCCGGGGTGCCGCCGGGACAGTGTCTGCCGGTGACGCTCGACGTGGGCACCGAGAACGAGGCCCTGCGACGCGACCC
>JAAUYE010105018.1_pt1 | contig 14741 bp, 13 predicted proteins | sample 7278081 | NCBI WGS metagenome assembly JAAUYE01 (sample SAMN14350131, study PRJNA611818) | marine sediment metagenome | isolation source: surface marine sediment (0.6m) | place: French Polynesia: Moorea | collected 2018-08
CGGCGGTCTGGACGAGGCCGCCGCCATCGCCCAGCGCATCCGCGAGCAGATCGCGAAGGCGGTGATCGGCCAGGCGGAGGTGGTGGATCAGGTGCTCGTCACCGTGATCGCCGCGGGACACGGCCTGCTCGAGGGCGTCCCCGGCCTCGGCAAGACGCTGCTGGCGCGCGCCCTGGCGCGCACCTTCTCGGGCACCACGACCCGGGTGCAGTTCACGCCGGACCTGATGCCGGCGGACCTGGTCGGCTACGTGCTCTACGAGGCGGGCACGGGGGAGATGCGCCTGCGCCGCGGGCCGGTCTTCACCCACCTGCTGCTCGCCGACGAGATCAACCGGGCGCCGGCGAAGACGCAGGCGGCGCTGCTCGAGGTGATGCAGGAGCGGCAGGTCACGATCGAGGGCGACTCGCTGCCCGTACCCGAGCCCTTCGTCACCCTCGCCACGCAGAATCCCATCGAGATGGAGGGCACCTACCCGCTGCCCGAGGCACAGCTCGATCGTTTCCTGCTGAAGATCCGCCTCGACTACCCGAGCGAGGCGGAAGAGGTGGACCTGACCCGACACGTCACCGAAGGCCGCGTCGGAGACGGGCTGCCGGTCGATTCCGTGGAGGTGGTGGGCAGACCCGAGGACGTGCTCCGACTCCAGGAAGCCGGAGCCTCGATCCACGTCGACGAGCGCGTGCGGGAGTACGCGGTGAGCATCACCCGCGCCACGCGCGAGCGGAGCGAGGTCTCGATCGGAGCCGGCCCGCGCGGGGCGATCTCGATGATCCGCGCCGCCCGGGCGCAGGCGCTGCTCGCGGGCCGCCACTTCGTGGTGCCCGACGACCTGAAGGCGATCGCCCTCCCCGCCCTGCGGCACCGGATCCTGCTCTCTCCCGAGGCGGAGCTCGAGGGGCGGACGCCCGACGACGTGGTGGGGGCAGTGCTCGCCGAGGTCGAGGCGCCGCGGGAGTGAGCCCCTCGCGGCGAACGATCGCCCTGCTCGGCGCCTGGCTGCTGCTCGGCGTGGCCGCATCGGCCGTCCCCGAGCTCGGGCCGGCGTGGCTCGCGTCGGGTGTCGCGCTCGCCCTCCTGCTCGCCGTCGACGCCCTGCGCGTGGGGCGGACTCCTCTCCCGGCGATCGAGCGCAGCGTCCCGGCGGCCTTCTCGATGGGCGTCTGGACTCCGGCCCGACTGAAGATCGAGAACCCGGGAAGCCGCAGCTGCGCGCTCGCCCTCTTCGACCACCACCCGCCGGGCATGCGCGCCGACGGGCTGCCGATCCGCCTCGTCGTGCCTCCCGAGACCCGGGCCGAGCAGGGCTACCGACTCTGGCCCGAGGCCCGCGGCGATCACCGCTTCGAGGAGGTCGAGCTGCGGCTGCGCTCTCCGCTCGGCCTGCTCGAGCGCCACGCGCGCGCCGCGGAGCCGGAGACCGTGCGCGCCTATCCGAACTTCCGGGCCGCGACGGGCTACGAGCTGCTGGCGGTGGAGAACCGCACCGGCGCGCTGGGCATCCGGCGGCGCCCCCGCCGCGGCGAGGGCCTGGAGTTCCACCAGCTGCGCGAGTACCGCGCCGGCGACAGCCTGCGCCAGATCGACTGGAAGGCGACGGCACGGCTGCGCCGCACCATCTCGCGGGAGTACCAGGACCAGCGCGACCAGCAGGTGATCTTCCTGCTCGACTGCGGACGGCGCCTCCACACCAAGGACGGCGAGCGCTCCCACTTCGACGCGGCGCTCGACGCGGTCCTGCTGCTCGCCCACGTGGCGCTCCGCCAGGGAGACGCCTTCGGCCTCATGACCTTCAGCGGAGAGCGACGCTGGCTGGCTCCGCGCAAGGGGGTCGCCCATCTGAACGCGCTGCTCGGTGCCGTCTACGATCTGGAGACGGGCCCGCGGGCGGCCGACTATGGGGCCGCCGCCCGTGATCTCGCGCTGCGGATCCGCAAGCGTTCGCTGGTGGTGCTGCTCTCCAACCTGCGCGACGAGGACGCGGAGGAGCTGCACGGGAGCCTGCGTCTCCTGTCTCGCCGGCACCTCGTGCTGCTCGCGAGCCTGCGCGAGAGCGCGCTCGACGCCGCACTGCGACGCCCGGTGGAGCGGCTCGAGGACGCGCTGCGCACGAGCGCGCTGCAGCTCTACCTCGAGCAGCGGAAGCGCACCCTGCGCGGGCTCTCTCGCAGCGGAGCGCTGCTGCTCGAGAGCGAGCCCGACGATCTGCCCGTGGCGCTGGTGAACCGCTACCTGGACGTGAAGTCGGCCGGCATCCTGTAGCGGGCGCTGCCCTCAGGGCTTCTTCGCCCAGCCGTCGAGGCGTCCGCTGCGCTCGAAGTCGACGGTGGTGCGGCGCGGCTCGGTCACGAAGAGCCGCCCCTCCAGGGAGTAGCCGAGGCCGGCGCCCGGGTCGGAGGCCAGCGAGCGGATCTGGCGGAGCACGTCGAAGGTGGTGGTCGTTCCCTCGACCGAGACCACCGCCTCGCCCAGCCGCGGCAGCTCGACGCGCTCGTTCGAGACCCCGCGCAGGAAGGGAGCGTCGTTGAGCTCGAGGTCGAAGCGCAGGCCGTCGAAGGCCACCTCGAAGTCGTTGGGGTTCTGGATGCGCAGGTCGGCCCGCACGCGCGCCTCGAAGGGCGACGCGTCCAGCGGCACGAGGTTCGAGAGCGTCACCACCGGCGGCTCCGGCGGCCCGAAGACTCCCGGGCCAGCGCAGGCCGCCGGGAGGAGCAGCCCGCAGGCCAGGGCGAGGAAGGTCCTTCTCACGGTCCCATTTGCGCTCTTCGTCATCGCGGGAATCTAGCCCTTCAGGCGCGGCAGCACGTCCCGGGCCACGCGCTCTAGCACCGCGTAGCGCGGCTCGAAGCCGGGCAGGATCATCACCTGATCGACGCCCGCGGAGCCGAAGGCCTGGAGCCTCTGACAGACGTCGTCGGCCGTGCCGACCAGACAGGTGCCCTCGATCAGCTCCGCCGTGAGGAAGCGCTCCTCGTCGGGCACCACCCAGCAGTTGTGACCCTCGTGGATGCGCTGGTGGAGCCGTTCGGCCGGCACGGCGTCGAGCATCGCGCAGTAGTCGTCCCACATCGGGCGCAGCAGCGCAGGCGGCTCCTTCCCGAGCTGGCGCCACTGGTCGTAGGCGAAGTGGACGTGTGCCATCGCCATCGGGCCGGCCTCCGCCTTGATGCGCGGGGAGTCGGCGCGCTCCCCCGCATCGAGAATGCTGATGTGGGCGAGGGCGGTGATCGGGAAGTCCTCGAGCCTGCGGCCGGCCTCGCGGGCCCCCGCGTCCACCGCCTGACGCGCCATGCCCACGTGCTCGGGCGCCGAAGGCAGGGCGATGACCGCGCCGTCGCCGTGGCGCCCGGCCAGGGCCAGCGAGCGCGGGCCGAAGCCCGACACGTAGAGCGGAATGCGTGGCTCGAAGCGAACGAAGCCTTGCTCCGGCATCAGGTGCCGGATCGCCCGCTCGCCGAGGGGGGTGGGGATCCGGGCCTCCTCGCCCCGGAGCAGGGGGCGCAGGGTCCCGAGGTAGCGATCGAACTCGGCGATGCGCTGCGGCGGCTGCCCCATGATGCGCAGCGCGGTGTTGCCGGCACCCACGCCGAGAAAGGTTCGTCCGGGAGCCAGGGCGTTGATGGTGGCGATGCTCGCCGCCGTCACCGGGGCCGGTCGCGTTCCGGTGACCGCCACTCCGGTGCCGAGGCGGATGCGCTCGGTGCGCACCGCGGCCAGGGCCAGGGTCGCGTAGCAGTCGGACCAGATCATCTGGCTGTCGGCGAGCCAGGCGTGGGTGTAACCCAGCTCCTCGGCGCGCACGACGTAGTCGACGTCGCCGACGTGGGAAGCCACGCAGACCCCGAGCTCCATGAAGATCCCTCCGCCGCCGACGCGTCCCCGGCCGCCCCCAGACTACTCCACCCCGGGGCAAGGAGGCTCGCTGAGCAAGGCCGTCGGCAGGCAGCCCGCAGCCGAGCGGCAGGAGGGCCCGGGAAGTGCCGCAAGGACGCCGGAGTGATTCAAGACACACAGTGGACCGGTCGAATCATACGTGGAAGGCGAGAAGGGCGAGAATGAACGCACCCCCCACAAGGCGTCCGCGGCCCGACACGCGAACACGACAGGGCTTCACCCTCACCGAGGTCATGGTGGTGGTCGCGGTGGTGGCGGTGCTCGCCTCCGCCGCGCTTCCCGAGTTCAAGCGCTACGCCTACAAGTCGCGACGGGCCGAGGCACTCCACGGGCTGCGCGCGATCCACCATCTCCAGCTCGACCACTTTGCCGCACACCAGGAATACACCGACTCCTTCGCGCTGCTGGGCAAGCCGCTCGATTCCGGACGCATTCGCGAGGACGGCGCCTTCGAGGGCGATCGCTACACGTTCACGCTCGACACCTGGGACCTCGACGGCCGGCCGAACGCCAACTACCGCGCGACGGCGACCGGAGACATCGACCCCAGCGACGACACCCTGGACATCATCATCATCGAGAACCGCGTCACCGTGAAGGACGACTGACAGGCTGCAAGCCGCCAAGGAGAAACCAATGAGAAACCGCGACAAGGGAGCCTCGAGCCGCTGGCTGGCCTTCCCGCTCTGTGTGTCGATCCTCTTCTGGCCGCTGCTGGCCTTCGCGGAGCGTACGGTCGACGCCATCGAGCCCATCATCATCTCGGACGACATCACGAAGACGACGACCCGCGTCGAGTCGGCGGCGAGCCTCCGAGACGGGGCACCCTCGGGCGGCCCCGGCTCCGGCGATGGCGGTACGCCCCCGGGCTCGTCCGCTGGCTCCCCGGGCGACACCGGGTCGCCGGGCGCCGGCGGCACCGCCGGCGGCAAGGACGCCGACGGCAAGAACAACCACGGCCACGGCAACAACGTCGACGGTGTCGACTCCTCCAACCCCGGCAAGGGCAAGGGTGGACCGAACGGCGAGGCCGATGCGTCGTGCGACGGAAGCGGCGCCTGCATCGACGACGAGGGAAAGGGAAGCGGCAGCAGCAGCGCCGGCACCGGAGCCAACAACGCCGCGGGAGGCCCCTCGACCGGGAGCTCGGGCTCCGGCAGCGGGGGGGACGGCGACTCCAGCACGGCCAGCACCAGCAGCCAGAGCGACCGCGCTCCCGCCGAGACGACGAAGAAGGCCGACAAGAAGAAGAACAAGAAGAGCAAGTCGGCCAAGGGGAAGAAGAACTGATGGCGACCGAGCCGGTCGAGCCCACGGCCGCCTCCGCGAGCGGAGCGCGAGGCCGGGCGTGAAGCTCCGGGAGCCGCCGAAGCTCGAGGAGACGAGCCGCGCGGTCGAGGGCGTGACGCGCGACGACGTGCAGGCCCGCGTGCGTCGCTTCGCCTCGCTGCGGGGCGCCCACCGGGCGCTGACCCCTTCCTGCCGGGAGGAGGCCAGCGACGCCGATCTCGATGCGCTCCGCAGCATCCGCGAGCAGCTCCGCGGGCTCGTCGAGCGCTTCGAGAGCTCCGGAGCGACCGACGACGGCGAGCCCCGCGCGAGTGCGGCGGGCCACGACGACCTGGTCAGCCTGGACGGCTCGCTCGACGGCTACGCGCGCCTGCTCCTCGCGAAGCTCGATGCCATCTCGCTCCCCCAGCTGCGCGCCTCGCTCACCGGTGGGTCCGACGCGGAGCGCGTCGAGATCGCTGCGCTGCTCGAGCTCTGCATGCAGAGCGAGACCACCCCGTCGCGCCACCTCGCGGTGGTGGACCTCCTCGTCACGCTGCTGGCGGCGAAGGAGCGCGACGGCGTGTGGTTCGTCGAGACCGACCCGCCCAACCTCAACGAGGCGGTCCGCGAGCGCTGCTGGGAGGCCGGAAGCTGCGAGCCCGGCGCCGAGGCGATGATCGTGAAGCGCTTCCAGCATGCCGCGGAGCGGCTCTCCCAGGTGGAAGAGGCCGGGCCGATCCTCGCCGAGATCTCCGCGTACAAGAACGAGATCGCGGGCTTCTTCTTCGTCCCGTCGGTGCTGCGCTGCATCGTCGGCTACAACGTGGTGGCGCGAAACCACTTCGAGGCGCGCGTGCGCCGGAGCCGCGAGGCGGACTCCGCCTTCGACGAGGAGCTCGGCGACTTCGAGGGCCGCGGAGCGGCGCTCGAAGCGGGGCCCGGCGGGAGCGAGGCCCCGCTGCTCCCGCCCGACGAGTGCCCGGGCATCCTCGCCGTCCAGGAGGCGGTGCAGCGCCGCGTGCTGCGGGCCGATGCCGTATCGGGCCCGGCCTCGAGGCTGGCGGAGAGGCTGGATCTCTCCTGGCTCGGTGAGCCCGAGCGGCAGGCCTTCGCGGCGAGCGGAGACGACCCGCTCGCACGGACCGTTCGTCTCACCGTGGTGCTCGGGCACCTGGCCATGGTGTTCCCGGAGAGCCGTGCCGACTGCACCGCGCTCGGGCTCCACGAGTCGCAGCTCGATTCCTGGATCTGCTCGATCGGCGAAGAGGTCCAGAGCCGGATCAACGAGCTCATCCGCAGCGACTACGCGGGCGCGCTCCAGCTCGGAGAGACCAAGTCGCGCTTCCTCCAGGCCGTGCTGCTGCTGGCCCGGAGGCGCTCCGACCCGTCGCGGCAGCGCTGGAGCGGATCCGGCGAGCCCGACACCTTCCGGAGGGACGCTCTCGCCTTCGTCCGCGAGTACCTGGAGCGCGAGCGGCTCAAGCGGCAGAAGCTGTTCGTGGACCTCATGGGCGGCGGCTGGCGCCGCACCGTCGCCCTCGCGGCGGTGCTGCTCCTCGTCTCCTGGGTCGGCTTCCTCCACGTCAAGCCCTCGGGCCCGCGCGGCATCCAGAACTTCTCCGCCCGACAGGCCCGCGACGTGTCCCCCTTCCTGGAGAGCGCCTATCGGGACCACGCCCGGCAGGGCTCGATGTTCGTGGCCATCGTCGGCGAGGCCTGGAACGAGCTGGACGCGAACGGGCGACGCACCGCGGCCGAGAAGATCCGCGGCCGCATGGGCGACGAAGGCGTCGACGAGATCCTCCTCTACGACGCGGATCACGTGCTCGTCGCGCACTTCAAGCAGGGCTCCTGGCGAAACCAACGCGCCTGGACGCCGTAGCTCGCCTCGAAGCCGTCACGCGCCTGGACGCCCTGGCGCTCCCTGCCTACGATGGCCCTGCCTCGTGCAGGGAGCCGCGCCCATGGACACCGCCGCGAGCAGGGAGCTGGTGCGCCGCTACTTCGACGCGATGCGCAGCGGAGACCCGTCGCTTCCCGAGCTGCTCAGCGAAGACGTCACCTGGTGGGTGCCGCCGAGCTCCGAGCTGGGGGGCACCTACCGCGGCCGGGAGGCGGTGCTGGGCCTGATGGCGGGCGGCGTGGGGCTCTACGACGCCGCGGTACCCATGCACATCGAGATCGAGCACATGGTGGCCGACGGCGACCGCGTCTGCGTGGAGCTCGTGCTCGAGGCCCGCACCGCGCGCGGCGAGGACTACCGCAACCACTACCACTTCGCGTTCGGCCTGCGCGACGGCCGGATCTGCGAGGTGAAGGAGTACGTCGACACCCTCTACGCGCAGCGCAAGCTCTTCGACGGCCCTCCCGGCGTGCTGCGCACACCCGACGAGCGCTTCGCGAACCTCCCCGGGTTCCCCTTCGAGACGCACTACCGCGAGCTCACGAATCCCTTCGACGAGGGCACCCTGCGCGCGCACTTCGTCGACGAGGGGCCGCGAGACGCCCCGGTGGTGCTCATGATGCACGGCGAGCCGACCTGGTCCTTCCTGTACCGGAAGATGATCCCCGTCTTCGTCGAGGCGGGATACCGGGCGGTGGCGCCCGACGCCATCGGCTTCGGCCGGTCGGACAAGCTCGCCGACAAGACGCACTACGCGTTCGCCCAGCACGTCGCCTGGGCGCAAGAGCTGGTGACGGGCCTCGACCTGCGCGACATCACGCTGGTCTGCCAGGACTGGGGCGGCCCGATCGGCATGGGCGTCCTGGCCCGCGAGGTCGATCGCTTCGCGCGGGTGGCGGCCGGCAACACCATGCTCCACACGTGCGAGCCCGAGCTGCTCGGCCGCATCGAGCTCCAGAACAGCGCCCAGGGAGAGCGCGACCAGACGGTCGCGACCGGCCTGCTCGACTGGATCCTCTTCTCCCAGCGCTCGCCCGACTTCCGGGCGAGCATGGCCCTGGCAGGCGCCACCGCCCGCGAGGTGCCGAAGGACGTGCTGGCGGCCTACGACGCGCCCTTTCCGGACGAGCGCTACAAGCAGGGCATGCGGCAGTTCCCGGCGCTGATCCCGGTGACGCGCAACGACCCCGGCGTCGCCCTGAACCGCCGCACCTTCGAGGCGCTCGCCCGCTTCGAGCGGCCCTTCCTGACGATCTACGGCGACTCCGACCCCACCACGCGGGGCTGGGAGACGATCTTCCAGGAGCGGGTGCCCGGAGCGAAGGGCCAGCCCCACACGATCCTCGAGCGGGCCGGGCACTTCTTCCAGGAGGACTGCGGCGAGGAGGCCGCGCGCCTCGTCGTCGACTGGATGCGCTCCACCTGACGGGGCGCTTCGGCGCCTCGCACGCTACGAGCTGCGCGGCACCTCGAGCGTGCCGGCGTCGACGAGAGCCTCGATCTCGTCGTGGGCGAGCCCGAGCAGGTCGCGGCAGATCGCCCGGGTGTGCTCGCCCAGCAGGGGCGCCTGGAAGATCCGGACGTCCGCCATCCCGCTCGCCCGGAAGGGCGGCCCCTCGAAGCCGATCCAGCCGAGCTCCTGCTGGTCGACCCAGCGCGGATAGCCGCGCGCCTGGAAGTGGGGATCGGTGGCCTGCTCGCTGCCCGTCATCATCGGCGCGGCCGGGATCCCGAACATCTGGAGGGTGGCCGTCACGGCGAGCTTCGTCTGCGCGCGCGTCCACTCGCCGAGGTGGGCGTCGATCTCGTCGTGGGCCGCGCGGCGTCCCTCCACCGTCTCGAGCTCCGGGCGCTGCGCCCACTCCGGGCTTCCCAGGGCGCCGCGCAGCTTCTTCCAGTCTTCGTCGTCGCGGACCGTGATCGTCACCCACTGCTCGTGGCCGGCGCACGGGTAGCTGCCCCAGGGCGCACCGCGCTCGCTGCGGTTGCCGCGCGGCACCACGGTGCCCGGCGCCACGCCCTCCTTCAGCAGCAGGTCCCCGATGATGTTCACGACCGCCTCGGCCTGCGCCACCTCGACGTGTCCGCCCCGGCCGGTGCGCTCGCGTCGGTAGAGCGCGGCCAGGGCGCCGAGCGCGGCCAGTCGGCCCGCCAGGTGGTCCGGGAAGATCGACGCCGAGCCCGCCGGATCGTCCTGGTCGTCGTAGTTCCACAGGTGCACGAGGCCGCCGATGGGCTGCGTGCTCGGCCCGTAGCCGATCCAGCTCGCCCAGGCGCCCCGCGAGCCGAGGAGCTGGCTGCTGGTCATCACGATGCCGGGCGACAGCTCCGAGAGCTTCCCGAAGCCGATGCCCATCTCGTCCATCGTGCCGGTGGAGCTGTTCTCGACCACCACGTCGGAGTGGCGGGCGAGGGCGTGGAGCAGCTCGAGCCCCTTCTCGTGCTTGAGGTTGACGCCGAAGCCCCGCTTCGAGCGGCTCGACGACGCGAAGGAGGCGCTCATCTCGGTCGACATCACCACGCGGATGAAGTCCGGGTAGCTGCGGCTCTCGACCTTGATCACGTCTGCGCCGTACTCCCCGAACAGACGGCTGGCCTCGACGCCCACTCCGCCGATGCCGAAGTCGAGCACGCGCAGCCCCGCGAGCGGGAGGGTGGGCTCGGGCAGCGGACCGCTCGGAGCCGGGCGCGGCTCCGTCCAGATGCCGGCCGCGACCTCGGCGTCGTGCTCGCCGAGCGTGGGGGCGCGGCGCCGGAAGCCCTGGCGCTCGCCGTCGATCTCGAAGAAGCCGGAGGCCACGGGGCCCGACGCGCCCGGGGCGAACTCCGCGTCGACGAAGGTGCCGCGCGACTCGAAGTGCTCGTTCGCCAGGACCTCGCCCGGCCGCAGCACCGGCGTGCACACGATCCCGCGGCGCTGGGCCTCGAAGGAGACCTGCTCGTGGGTCATGCTGGAGAAGAGGTCGCCGATCATCACGCCGAGCGCGTCGGCGATCTCCATGCGCCCGAGGAAGCTGTCGTACTTCGGGTCCTGGAGGTAGTCGGGATCGCCCAGCCACTCGCGCATGGCGTGCCACTGCCGCGGCGACAGGATGACGAGGCGGACGTAGCCGCCCTTGCAGGCGTAGATGCGGTACATGGGACCGGAGCCCATGCGCATCTCGGCGGGCTCCTGCGCGCGGGCCCGCACGTAGGTGCCGTTCGAGAAGGACCAGTCGGTGATCGCCGCGAGGGCCTCCAGCACCGACAGGTCGATCGTCTGGCCGTGTCCCGTGCGCTGGCGCTGGAGCAGCGCCGTGATGGCGGCGAAGGCTCCCATCACGCCCGCCACGTCGTAGGCGAGCGCTCCGGGGGGAAGCAGCGGCGGCTTCTCGGCGATGCCCGCCTTGAACTGGTTGCCCCCGATCGACTCGAGCGTGGCGTCGGTGCCGACCCAGTCGCGATAGGGCCCGGTCTGCCCGTAGTCGGAGATGGACAGCGCGATCAGGTGGGGGTGCCGCTCCACCAGCTCGGCGGGGGAGCTTCCCAGCCCGGCCAGGTGGCCCGGTGCGAAGGACTCGATGAACACGTCGGCGCGCCCCACCAGCTCGAGCAGCCGCGCGCGCTCGCCCGCATCGTCGACGTCGACGCGGGTGCCCCGCTTGTTCGCGTTCCGGGTGGCGAAGTACAGGCTCTCGTCGCCTTCGAAGGGCGGGATGCGCCGCGAGCGGGCGCCTGCCGGCGGCTCGACGCGGACGACGTCCGCTCCGAAGTCGGCCAGGAGCCGGCCGGCCAGCTCGCCCTTCTCGTCGGCGAGGTCGACGACGCGCACTCCTTCCAGGGGGGGGTTCGACACGGCTTCTCCTTCCTGCTCGGGCTCGACTCGGCGACTCCGCAGTCTGGGCTTCCGGGGCGTGCGGTGCAAGCAGACGGCGTCAGCGGATCCGGTAGTCCACCCGGCAGGGGCGGTCGGCGCGGGCGACGCCGCCGAGCTGGCGTCGCAACGGGCGCGCGTCGGAGAATCGCGGCACGAGCTCGAAGCGCTGGAGCAGCTCGCGGACCGAGTGCCGGATCGCGGCAATGGAGAAGCCCTGGGCGGGGCACGAGTGCCGGCCGTGCCCGAACGTGGCCACGAGCTCGCGCGCGGGAAGCTCGTCGGCGCGCAGGAAGCGGCGCCCCTCGAAGTTCCCGGGGTCGAAGCGGTCGAGCCCCGGCGCCGCCGACACGTTGGTCACGGCCAGCGTGGTGGCGAGGAAGACGCCGGGCTCCACGCGGAAGGCGGTCTTGCCGTCGGAGAAGGAGAGCGGCCGGAGCGCGCGGCGCAGCACGATCGAGCGCTGGCGCAGGCGGATCGCCTCGAGGGCGCAGTTCTCGAGGAGCGCATCGTCACCGGCCCGCACGCGCTCGGCGAGATCGGGACGCTCGAGCAGGTGCACGAGCGTCCAGGCCATGGCGGCGAAGAGGTTCGACATCGAGCCCAGGTGCACGAGCACCACGTCGCGGGCAATGCCCACCTCGCGCTCGGGGCTCGCCACGTCGTCCCAGGCGGAGCGGATCCGGTCGAAGAGGTCGGCGGAGCCCGCGCGCACCAGGGCCCGCGAGGCCAGGATCTCGCGGTACACCGCGTCGAGCTCGGCCAGTGCGCGTCTCTCGGCGCGCTTGCGCGTCGCCAGGGTCCAGAGCCCACGCCGGGGGTGGACGAAGGACTCGGCGATGTCGAGGCGGTCGAGGGCCGGAACGAGGCGGTCGAGATGCTGCGCAGCGTCCGCCGACACACCGCCCCAGGAAGCGAGGCCCACGCGGTGACCGAGGCGACGCGTGAAGGCGAAGAGCTCCAGGCTGCCGGCGGAGCCGAGCGCGCGGAGCTCGAGATCCACCGCCTCGCGCAGGTGCCCGAGGTACACCGCCACGTCGTCCCTGGCGAAGAGATCGTGCGGCCGGGTGCGACGCCCGGCGAAGAGCTCGTCCGGAACCTTGTGGCGCAGCAGGAAGTAGTCGGCCACTCCCTTGCTCGCCTCCTTCTCGGGCAGCGCCCAGAGGTTGCGGACGCCCTCGGGCGAGAAGGTGCAGAGCAGCCGGTAGCCGAAGGCGTCGACCAGGAAGGTGTCGCCCAGCCTGCGCCGCTGGCCCGCGAAGAAGCCCGTGGGATCGCGCAGCAGGCCGAGCCCGGCGCCGACGCGCGGAAGCCGGCCGGACGCCCGGGGCGGCATCGGCTCGACGGCAGGCAGGACGGCGGCGCTCACGGGGAACCTCCGGCCCCATCATGCCACGGCTCCGCCCCCGTGAGGTCGACCCGCTGCTCTGACGCACCAGGATCGATCAGGCGACGAGGGTCTCGCCGTCGTTTCCACGTCTGTGCCTCGAGCTCGTCGCGGCGGCAGGAGTGCCCTATCGTGCGGCTCCGAACGCGACAGGGGTCACCATCGGGACCTACGCGACGTGGTCGAGCCGATCCATCGGGAGGCGAGCGAGCCCGTCGGTCGAGAGCTCGAGCAACCGGGGGAGTAGAGGGATGTCGGGGAAGGCAGACACCATGATCCGCAGGATCCTCCTCCTGGTGGGAGGCTGCGTGGTCCTCCTGTGCGCGGGAGCGGCGCTGGCCGGCGAGGCGGACGAGGCGACGCTGGAGATCCTGGGGAGCACCATCCAGGCGAACCGCAAGGCGCTGATCGCCGTGAACCTGGAGCTCACCGACGACGAGGCGCGCGCCTTCTGGCCGGTGTACGACCGCTACGAGAAGGGGATCGCCGCGCTGCGGGAGCGGCTGCTCGCCGTGATCGGCGAGTACAGCGACAGCTTCAAGACCCTCAGCGACGACCAGGCGAACGATCTGGTCCAGAGGTATCTCGCCGTCGACAGAGACCGGAACGAGCTGCGCCGCACCTTCCTGGAGCCCTTCTCCGAGGTGCTCCCGGCCAAGAAGGTCATGCGCTTCTACCAGATCGAGCACAAGATGGACGCCGTGCTGCGCTATCAGCTCGCCGCCACGATCCCGGTGGTCGAGCCGTGAGGGGTGCCGTGAAGACTCCGATCCGTTCTTCGAGACCGCTGACCGCATTGCTGCTGGCCGGGCTGACGCTCGGCCCGGCGGGCGTCCCCCCCGCCTCCGCGGCGGGCGACACCAGCCTGAGCCGCGACGCCCGAGCCGCACTCGAGCAGCTGTATCGCAAGAACCCCACCGCCAGGGATCTGGGCACACGGGCGAAGGCCGTGCTCGTCTTCCCCCGCATGCTGAAGGCGGGCTTCATGTTCGGCGGCCAGATCGGCGAGGGGGCGCTGCTCCGGGGCGACCGCACGGCCGGGTACTACAACTCCGTGGCGGCCTCCTACGGCTTCCAGGCCGGAGCCCAGGTCTTCGGCTACGTCCTCTTCTTCATGAACGAGGGAGCGCTCGGCTACCTCGACCGGAGCGGCGGCTTCGAGCTCGGGGTGGGGCCGAGCGTCGTCGTGGTCGACGAGGGCTTTGCGAAGACCTACACGAGCTCGACGCTCACCCAGGACATCTACGCGGTGATCTTCGACCAGATGGGCGCGATGGCCGGCGCTGGAATCCAGGGCTCCAAGATCACGCGGATCTCGAAGTAGCCGCGGAGCGGCGCGCCGCCTCTCGCCCGCTACCGCTCGGGCGCCGCTTGCCTCGCCAGGGCGGCCGCGAAGGAGGGCTGCCAGTGGAGCATGAGGAAGCCCGGGATCGAGAGCACGGCGGCGTGGAGCAGGCCGGTCGGCCAGCCGCTGCCGTGGGGGCTCGCCTCGCTCCAGACGACGTGGCTGAGGGCCACGTAGAAGGTGTAGATCGCGCCTACGCGCAGCGCCCAGGGGCGGCAGGTCCAGAACGCCCAGGCTCCGAAGGCGAAGATCGCCCAGTGAATGGGCGCCGTGAGCCATGCCGCCCACCCGGTGAGCTCGAAGCCGAACCACACTTCTACGTTGCCGTACTCCGGAAAGAGGAAGTCGCGGGGCACGTTCAGGAGCAGGCTGCCGACGCAGGTGGCCGCCAGCAGCGTCATGTACCACGGGCGGTCGCCGACGGGGCGCGCGCCGGCGCTCAAGAGCCCCGGTCTTCCTTCAGCCAGGCCTCCGCCTCGGCGAGCGTGCGAAAGGGATGGACCGTGGCAGGCCCGTCTCCCGCCAGTGTTCCCGCCATGCGCGCCATCCCGTAGGACGCATCCTCGGGAGCGACGATCGCGCAGCGGAAGCGGCCGAGCCTCTCCCCGAGCCGCTCCAGCAGGGGCAGGGCGGCGCCCACCATCTGGGTGGTGGCGGTGCCGGCGAAGCCCGAGTGGTCGCTCAAGATGTCGACCCCCGGCCGGAGCCGCGGGTCCGCGAGCAGCGCCTCCGCCGTCGAGCGGAGCTGGTCGACGTCGATGGGATCCACGACCTCGAGCCGGAGGAGGGAGTTCTCGTCGAAGCTATAGGAGATGCCCATGCCGCCCACCGGTGCGCCGCGCCAAGCGCCGCAATTTGCAGGATAACGGGGCGAGCGGGGTCGGCGAGCCGCCGGGAACCTGCGCTCTCGACCCTCGCCCTAGGGCGTGGCCGGGCTCTCGCGCCGGGCGCCCCCGGTGAGATGGCGGAAGCCGCGCTTCGCGGCCTCGGCCGCGTCGTCGAAGACGAGATAGAAGACGGGCACCACGATCAGGGTGAGGACCGTGGAAGAGAGCATGCCGGCCGCGGTGGCGACGGCCATGGGCGC
>JAAUYE010208549.1_pt1 | contig 14719 bp, 15 predicted proteins | sample 7278081 | NCBI WGS metagenome assembly JAAUYE01 (sample SAMN14350131, study PRJNA611818) | marine sediment metagenome | isolation source: surface marine sediment (0.6m) | place: French Polynesia: Moorea | collected 2018-08
ACTTGCATTACCTATCTTGTTTGGTTTTTGATAAACTAGGACTAATATATCATTATTAGTTCTAATAATGCAAAAATTAAGTGGTGGAACAGTTTATGACTTATCTATCCATTTAGTCCTAGTTACTAAATACCGACGTAAAGTGCTCAATAAAGCTATGTTAAAGCGATTAAAGGACATTTTTACGGAAACCTGCCAAAAGTGGGATTGTGAGCTAAAAGAGTTTAACGGAGAGGATAATCACTGCCACTTATTAATTGCTATCAATCCCAAAGCTCAAATTAGTTCCTTGGCTAATAATCTTAAAACTGTCAGCTCTAGACGGATTAGAAAAGAGTTTCCTGATAGGTGCGCTCAGTTTTATCACAAACCCGTATTTTGGAAGATTGGTTATTTCGTTTCTTCTACTGGTGGTACTAACTTGGAAACTGTTAAGCGATATATTCAACAGCAAGACTCTCCTACCCGATAAGTTATCGCTTCACAATTCCTCTACGCCCTGTCTTTACAGACAAGGACGCAGTACCCTTGCTCAAAATTCCGATGGTGAAGTGAATTTGACCGTCAGCAGTAACGTGCCAATGAGCTACATGGGTATCGTAGCCCTGTTTGGGATAACGGTCTAAATATCTTCTAGCTACTTCTCTTGCTTGTTGTCTTGGCAGAGTAAAAGCAATCTCGACATATCCCCCAGCTACTGCTTTTTCTTGTCCTTCCATTTGTTGTGTTTAGAGCGTTGTTTCTATCGTCGCATTTTTTATTTTGAACCTTCCGCTCAATCAGTTTTTCAGAGACTACTGAAAAGAAGATTTTTCCCCTTATTTTAACGTTATAATCATGTCACAATAAGTTAATATTAACTTTTTTATAACGTTAATAGGACGTGAGGGTAACGTTATGATTGTTCTCTCTGGGGGTACAAAAGGCGGAGTTGGAAAGAGTACGGTAGCAACAAATCTAGCAATCATGCTCTCGACAGCAGGAAAAGATGTACTTTTGATTGATGCCGATGACCAGGAAACGTCCGCCGACTTTACTACTATGCGTCACCAGAAATTAGGAGATGCAGGTTATACCTGCACTAAACTTCATGGTTCAGCCGTTCGCACTGATGGAAAACGATTGGCTGAAAAATACGATGATGTAATTATTGACGCGGGGGGAAGAGATACGGCGAGTCAAAGAGCAGCACTAGTGATTGCAGATTTAGTGCTAATTCCTTTTGTGCCTCGCTCGTTTGATGTCTGGACTCTTGAACCAGTCGCCCAGATGGTCTCAGAGGCGCGGTCATTTAATCCTCAATTGAAAGCCTATGCTTTTATCAATCGGGCTGATTCTACAGGAACAGAGAATCAAGAAGCTGCTGACTATATCCGAGAAACAGAAGAACTAGAATTTATTACCACATCTCTTGGTTATCGGAAGGTATTTGGCAAAGCAGCAGCCCAAGGACTGGCGGTAATTGAATACACACCGAAGGACAACAAGGCGATCGCCGAAGTCTCTGCTCTTTTTAACTTTGTGTTTTCTGTCAACGATATTTCAGTAACTACTTATGGATAAAAAATCTGCGATTAGTCGTAAGCCAAATAGTCAAAAGGTTGATGCCTTTATTAATAAGGGATTACAAAGTAGTGAATCTGCCCAACCTACTACTTCGGAGCAAGAGCAGATAGCCCGCGTGCAGCTTCGTCTGAGTAAAGGAAAACTCCGTCAGATCGATGAAGCTCTCAATCAACGAAAGGTCAAGGTTTCTCGTCATGTTTGGCTCTTAGAAGCCATTGAAGAAAAGTTAGAAAGAGAGACCCCATATTAATGTTATTTTCATATCACTATAACGTTAATATAATGTTAATTGTTGTCAGAAGCGTAGATAATATAGTTAGTTTCCTAGCAGACAACCAGGGGGCATAAAATTTTTAATTTAAGCAGGAGAATAGCAGATGTCCACGGTCACTGAATCAGATATTAAGGAATTAAAAGAACTCATTGGTGCTTTTAGAGAAGACGTTAATGGTAGCTTTGACGAGGTCAAAAAGGAGCTTAGCGGAATCGATAAGCGATTAACAGTGATCGAAAATCGTCTTGAAGATTGGAAGCCATCGATGTCTAAAATTCCCGATTTAGCTGAAAAAGTGGGAGAGCTAAAAAATTGGAAGCAAATCGGCTTAGTTTTTGTGACTGCTGTTGTCAGTTCTATCTTTAGTGGCACGATTGGCGGAGTCATTGGTTGGTTGATCAGGAGTGGAAAAGCCTAACGCATATATGGCGCATGACAGCAATTCGAGGCGTAATTATGCTATTTTCTCGTTCAAAAGAAGACAAGCAGTTACAGTATCATAACTCGCGTTCGATTTGGTGACTCATCAAAATTTCCAATTGACTTAAATACCGATAATTGTCTAATTCCGCATTAGTTTCCCTTATAACCTTTATCTAGCAAGGATTTCATCGTTTTTTTTACTTCACTGGAATTGTTATTAGCTCAGAGGTGAAGAAAACTGTCGAACTGGGAGAATCTTGAGAAACTTTCTTATTAATCTGGGGCTATTCTCAATAAGTGGTTAGGGGAATTAGGCTAAAAAGGTGAAAAGTCTTGTCTAGTCTGGTTTGTAGCTCATTCTAGCTAGTTCCAGGAACTGAATTTATCGGAAGTAGAAGAAGGAGTATCTAAAGTACCACCTCGGAAAACAATCCTATAACGAGACGCAAAACGATGTACTTCAGAAACACTCGTTATGACCCAGTATCTCAATCCAAGATTCAGTGAAGCAGTTGAGTAATAAGATAAGGCGAACGCTGGATTTTGGAAATACGATTGCTGTATCGACTGCACAGCAATGGTTTTAGCGATAGGTTGCCCCTAGTGACAGCTTGGCTAGATCTGGCCCAAGAAGCTAAACATAGCAACATCAGTAAATTCTCTACAGTGAATTTACTGCTAATTATGTTACAAGTGTATCTTATCTAATAATAGACAGTAAAAACTCTCGATATCATGACCTATGGCGTGGATATTAAGAGCGTTGTGGGTGTACTAATTAACCTTCCTTATCTTAATTTATTGCATGGATGCAATAAACATTCAACTAATTTATTAATAATTAAAGGGTTATATCACTCTCAAAGGGTTAAAGAATAATAGTTTCATCCTTATTTCACCGTAAGAGCTTTTATCGGTATTAGCAATAAGTAGGGCTTGTTGCTAGCTGACTTTCCATTCAAACTTTCCTATTAGCTTTAAAAATAAACCTTCTTCATGAGTAATTCCACGGATAGTAATTCTACGGAAATGATGGTTAAATCAATAAAAATTCTGACCTCAAGAGGTTTTTCCAAGAGATATTACTCACCTTTCGCTGATTTAACATCAAGTTATAAAAATTGTATTGCTCCCAAGATTGACTATGAACTTTGGTTTTGATTTCACTGAACCTTCTCCACTGTCGATTAGTACACTGCTAGTCAACCTTTTTTTGAGTGCTGTTTTCGCCTATGCCCTGTCCTGGCATTATATAAACTTTGGTAAGACCTACTCAAACCGAGCTGAGATGGCGCAGGTATTCCCATTGGTTATCATGGCTACACTTCTAATCATTTCCGTGGTCAAGTCGTCTCTAGCACTGTCCTTGGGATTAGTGGGGGCACTGTCGATTGTGCGATTCCGGACTCCAATTAAGGAGCCAGAAGAGTTGAGCTACTTATTATTTGCGATCGCGATTGGCTTGGGATTTGGTGCTGACCAGAGAATGCCGACTATGGTTGCATCTGTGACGATTATGGGAATCCTGAGTCTGAGCAGACGCTTTCCAGTAGCTAGCAAAAAGTTAAAGCACAATCTCTATCTCAATGTAGAAGTACCACAGGCTCACAGTGAGGATAGTGTACTTGAGCAGGTTCACCAAGTTTTGACCACCCACAGCAATCTGACAGACATGAGACGATTAGATACACGAAATGAAATCCTTTATGCGACGTATTACATCGATTGTCAGAATAGCAAGACTCTCATAGCACTGATGGATGACTTACAAAAAACTCTTCCCAAAGCCACCATCAGTTTTGTCGAACAAAAAGGTATTTTAGGAAGTTGAAAAGCTTATGATTATCGATAAAACTATTAGCTATCAGGAAAACCTGAACAGCCAAGGTAAACAGAAAGATTCGGGAAAGGCTTACCGTAAGTTATTGGTAGCCAGTGTATCCCTCGTGGTAGCCAGTGCATCCCTCATAATAGTGAGTGCAGCATTTTTAACAAGTATTATGACAGATAGACATAAACGAGAAATACTTGGAATTCTAGAAGCGAATCTCAATGTATTCGCTACAGGTAAATATTTCAAGTCTTTACTCTATAATCCCGATCTGCCTACCCTTCAAATCAATATGAAGTTTAAGCACTTCAAAAAGATTGTAGCTAAGAGAGAGGAAGCCCTTGAGCGAGGACTACTTTTCGCTTCAGATAAGGACCTAGTTCCTGCTAAAATTCAATTCCAAGGACGCAAAATTCGTGTAAAGATGCGTTTAAAGGGAGACCTGCCTGACCATTTCGAAACAGATAAGTGGTCCTATCGAATTCAGGTGAAAGGGAATGACCAGCTATTGGGAATGCGACGGTTTTCCATACAGCATCCTCTTACCAGGAACTACTTATACGAGTGGGCTTGGCTTGAGAATCTCCGACGGGAAGGGGTTCTTGCTCTTCGATATCAATTTGCCAATGTTGTGTTCAATGGTACAGATAAGGGGGTTTTTGCTGTTGAAGAACACTTCTCTAAAGAATTGCTTGAGTCACATCAACGAAGAGAAGGAGTTATCGTCAAATTCGACGAAGAGCTGCGTTGGCATAGAAATTCTCTAATGAATCTGACGGGGAGAAATCATGTGATCGCAACGCGCAGAAACTCTCGAGTCAGTGAAAATCCTGTCCTGTCGAGAGAACGCGATACGGCTGTGGCTCTGTTGAAAGCTTTTCAAGAAAAGAAAATTCCTGCTTCGGAGGTATTCGATGTTCCCTTGCTGGCAAAATTCCTAGCTGCGTGCGATTTGTGGAACGCCTATCACAGCTTATCATGGTATAATACAAACTTTTACTACAATCCCATTAACGCTAAACTAGAGCCTATTGGCTTCGATGGCTATCCCCGTCCACAAGTGAAGAGGAACTGGAGAGGGGTAGAACTAGTAAAACTAGGTTTGTCAGATCATGGCTCTTGGGTAAGCCAAGTCTTGCAAGAGCCTGTGATCGCCGAAGCTTATGTCAAGGAACTTTACAAAATCAGTCAGCCTGAATACCTCGAACAGCTTAAAGCTGAGCTAAACGAATCTCTCGAAAAATGGCAGCTTGCTCTGTACCGCGATTTTTCTCCCCTTCCTCATCGCCCAACCTCTATGCTTTCGCTGCCTGTGTGGGACAGTCTCAAGGAAAGACAAGAGTATATTCGCCGTTTCCTAGATGAGAAAAACATGGTTCTGGCTTTGGCCAATAATTACAGAGAAGGTCAAGGAGACAACAATCTACAGGTTGAAGTGCGCAGTCTCCTAACAGAATCAGTAGAAGTTCTTGGTTTTAAAATTGGTGAAAAGTTCATCAGTGCTGATGTGTCATGGGTTAAGTCATCAGGGCAAATTTACAACCGCGATGGTCAATCTACCGTAGTCCTTCCTATTGCTAAACCGGAAGTCAAAAATACACTGTTTCGGGTTTCAGTCGATGCAGATAGCAAACAGATATCAAAAGATGACCAACCTCCAGAAATCAAGGTGGTAACTAGACTACTAGGTCGATCTACATCCTACGAAACTCCAGCACATCCTTACCCCCAAAACTTGACTGAGACTCCAATTCCTGATGCACCTACCCTGGAGCAAGCACTGGCAAAATATCCATTTCTGGAGCAGGGAGAGACGCAGAATATGTTGCTCTTAAAAAAGGGAGAGTGGGATGTTAAGGGTGACCTAGTTTTACCAGAGGGGATGCGCTTGCAGGCTCAACCAGATACTAGACTCCGTTTTGAACCAGATGCCATATTTATCTCTAGAGGACCCCTGGAGTTTTTGGGGACAGCAGAAGCCCCTATAGTTTTGGAACCCAAGAAAGATTCCTGGGGCGGGTTAGTCGTCTTGGAAGCAGGAGCACCTTCGCAGTGGGAACATGTAGTCGTGAAAAATACTCGTGGAATTGGACCTGGTGTGAATGCCAAGGGAATCGATCGCCAGGGGTGGATCTTGACAGGTGGCATCACCTTCTATAAGAGTCCTATTTCTCTTGACTATTGTCGCATTCTAGGTAGTGAGGCTGAAGACGGCATTAATGTCGTGGGCAGTCCATTTGAATTTAGGAATTCTGAGTTCGCTGGTTTTGCATCCGATGCCTTTGACGGGGATTTTGTCGAGGGTGTCGTTAAGAGCTCTAGTTTTCATGATGTAGCTGGAGATGCTATTGATTTCAGTGGTAGCAAGGTTCAACTCAGAAATGTTACTCTCCGGGATGTTGGAGACAAGGCTATCTCTGCTGGAGAGGGAAGCCAGATTAAGTCTACAGAGATTAGAGCTGTCAATTCAGGAATTGGAGTAGCAAGTAAGGATCTATCGCAAGTTCAGTTAGATCGTGCTGTCATTGAAAATGCTAAATATGCTGGATTAGCTGCATATGAGAAGAAACCAGAGTTTGGACCTGGGAACATCACCGCTATCAACGTTGATTTCAAAGATACGACCCAAAATACCTTAGTGCAGATAGGAAGTTGGATCGAGTTGGGTAACACGAGGATTGAAGGGACAGAACTAGATGTCAAAGCGATGTATGAAGCTGGGATATTGGGAAACTAAGAATGCAGGGATTCCTGAAAGTCTTTAATATCTAATAAAACTGGAATAGTGGAGGATTGATAATGCAGAGCCCAGAATCAACTCGTTACGAAGTCAAGATGGAAACAGAACAGTTGATTTTGCCTCAATTGCTTTCGTGGCTAAGAGTTCACCCAGCAGGATTTTACAAAGCATATCCGAAGCGTCAAGTTAACAACGTCTATTTTGATACTCCCCATCTGAGCAGTTTTACGGAAAATCTTTCAGGGGTAAGTGTGCGACGTAAAATACGCTTGCGTTGGTATGGAAAAGAGGCGGAGAATATTCAGGCTACCCTGGAAATCAAGTGCAAACGAAATCTACACGGATGGAAAAAATTCCAAAGCCTGTCAAAGCCCCTAAATCTGAACAATACAAGCTGGGTTGACCTGAGCGAATTTATTCGTGGCGAACTCAAACCTGACATTCAAAGTCATTTCGATAGTGCTTGCTGGCCCGTTATGCTCAATCAATATCAGCGGGAGTACTATCTCTCCTTCGACGGTACAGTGAGAATTACCATTGACTTTTCCCAAGCAGTCTACGATCAAATGCCCTATGCTTTTCCTAATCTCAGTTTTCCAGTTCCACCATCAGATCAAGTAGTTGTCGAAGTCAAGGCGGACACGAAACATCAGGAAAGCTTAGCTGAGATGATTGCCGATATTCCTCTGCGGGTGAGTAAACACTCAAAGTACGCTCTTGGTATGGAAGCTATTCTCTTTTGACATTCTCTCCCAGAGCTACTAACTTAGTGCAGCCTCGCGGAAGTAACCCAGCAGTTTAGGCGGTTCGAGGTTGGCCATTATATGTCCACTTGAAAGGCTTACCCATGGTCTTGTTAAAGTAATCAATGAAGTTTAAAATGCGCTGCTGGAGTTGCTCAACTGAGGTAAAGCTGCCACGCTAAGCCGAGCGACGTACTAAAATGCGATCGCCAGCACTCAATCTGATTGAGCCAAGAAGTATGCTTGGGAACATAGACAAAGCGAATCCGATGGCTCTCATCTGCTAAAAAAGCGGCCCGAGTAGCCATAGACTGAAGAATGCCAGATTTTCCCTTGATGCCCAAGTCAATATCAAGCTGACAGCAGGCTGCCACTAGACGGACCAGAGATGCTGACTGATGGGTGCCCTTGTTGATCCACCACAAACACCCAAGCGGCCTCGGGGTCTGATTCAATGGTCAGGGCAATGTGATTGGCTTTCGTCGCATTCTTGACGAGTGGGCAGCAACGAGGGAGTGATGACTTGGCCAGTGGCCACAGCCCAATTGGCAATCAAACAACAAGCTCCGTGACGAATGTACTCAAACTCTTGCAGTTTGACCTTGCCTGACGACATGGGTTGGTCAGGATAAGCTCGCTCCCATGCTGGGATACCAGTCATTTCATCGGTACTGACGACATGTGTGCCTTCACTGAGCAATTGGGGGGCTTGATGATACAACTTACACACGGTCTTGACCTGCTCGGCAAAGGCTTCAGGGTCATCGGGATTCGCATTCAGCCAATAGCGATTACGGTGGGGCTGAAGTTGAGCCTCATGCATAAAAAACGCTCGACAGTGCGAGCTGAAATAGTCTCCACAATCCCTCGTTCCCTCGCCTTTTGGGCCAGCTCCCGAGGCGTCCACTCCGTGACAGGTACTCCTGCCTCTTGAGGGTCTTCACAGGCCAGGGCGACAATCCGCACGACCTGTTGAGCGGTAAATGTAGGGGGAGTCCCAGGGCGAGGGCGATCGATGAGAATTGAGTGGATTCTTTGCCTGAGGACTCGAGCTTTAATCGGCTGAGCCTCCTCTAGAGCAAGGACTTCTGTTGCTTCACTCCAACGCTGACGCCAGCGCTGCACCGTTTCCCGATCGATCCTGAGAGCTTGGGCAATCTGTTCATTATTGAACCCAGCATGGGCCTTCAGCAGAATCTGTGCCCGTCGTACCAGACGTTGCTCACTGGTTTGGCAACGCACAATCTGTTCTAGAATCTCTTGCTGAGCTGGACTGAGAACGATGGGAATAGCAGCAGGACCAGGCATAGTGATAAGTTCCTCTTTAATTGTTCCGATGGCTTATTTCAGTTTATTCTGACAGATTTCTAACCGCTGGGTTACTTCCGCGAGGCTGCACTTAGTGGGCATCCAAAACCGAACAACTCAAGGAAAGAAAAGGTAACTTAGCGTCTCGTTATGGAGTAGAAGTAACCTCCGAATTAGTAGAAAAAGACGATCACGGCTGGTACAACCAATTAAAACTACATTACTACCTCACCATCGGGAATATTTATCTGGCACAGCGTGACAAGCGTTCTTTGGCTGGATTAACCGAGAACAGTAACGGCAAAGCATTCAAACCTGATGTTAATAAACGGACACTCTCAGCTCAAGTTAAAGCCTTACAGATTATTAGGCGTTGAGCCGAGATACATGTAAAATGCGGCCACATCTCCCTGTAATCCTTGCTGGGTAAGGCTTTGAATTTTTATAATAAATAGCGAGAAGTTCGCTCATACTTCGCGAGCGCGAAATTCCAGAATATTTATTAGCTTGAAACCCTTGATATGTTTAGCTTTAATCCGCATTTTGTCCGATGCTATGCTTCCATCGATTCTTCTCCAAAGACATTAGCAGACATTAAAAATAGCACTTATCAAGAGCATTAGCAGACGAAAAACTAGGGTTTTTCGTCGATCTAATTCTGCTAATTTAACTTAGCAGACATAAACCCCCTGTTAAAAATGGTTGCAAACACAACCAAATAGTATTAAGTTTCTAAATGTTCACCCCGTCCAAGCTGAGAGGAACAGCATACAGGACGGGAATAAGTTTGTTTTAGACCGCAAACTATGTCAAATACTGTAGCATTTCCCAATCAACTTCTTCAAATCCCCGAACTCCAATCCAAGTTCGACACCAAAGTCTTCTCTGACTCTGTTGCTGTAATGGTTGGAGATTATATAGAAGCCTTAATTCTCCAGCAGATTCATTATTGGATTCACCGAGACTTCGGCACGGTAATCGAAGGCATCAGGTGGATTTACAAGCCCATCAGAGAATTGATCATTGAAGCTTTCCCCCTCTTGACCCCCTGGAAAATCAACAAGGCGATTGTATCTCTAGTTGAGAAAGGATTTTTACTAAGAGAACATTTGTTCGATAAGCATCACGGTCACAACTTCCATCCCAAAAATCGCACGTATTACTACACAGTTAACTACGAAAAAATCCGAGAGGTACTAGAAAAACTCAAATCGGCTGAAACAACTGAAAACTTCCGTTTTGTGGATGACCAAAAACCTGTTTCTCGCCCTACCAAAAAAGAGGTTTCTGACTATCCAAAAAACAAAACAGAAAATACATCCATAGAAAACAATCAAAGAAAAAACCCCCACCCTACCCGCCCCCAGAAATCGGGGGGGGAGAAAAAATATACTACTTCCAAACCTCCAGAAATTAGCCCAGCCCAAATCAGTTCTTCTAAACCTGAACTAGAACAAGTTTTAGCTCGACCTAAAAAGACAATCACTGGTCTTGAGCAAAAGGCTGTTGAACCAGACAACAATTCCGCCCGTGTTGACGAAAAAATCAATCAGAACAAACGTACTGAAAAAATACCTGTACAAGAATCTGTACAGAACTTAGCGGGACAAGAAACTTTACAACAACCTGATGTACAAGAACCTGTACGGGTTAATTCCCAGCCCAAACCTAAACCCAAGAAAACTCCCAAAGGGACTAAGCCGAAAAAAACCTACTCCAAAGCTCTCTGGTCAACTAAAGAGCAACTAGAACAGTTTAGAAAAGCCTTAACTGTTGCTCTGGTCAATGGTGTGGGTAATGCTCGCAATATCACCGCTTTAGTTAGCTATGTGATTAATCTGATTACTCAAGGACACTCTCATATTTACTGGGAGGAATGGTCAGCTGGATTAGAGATCGGCAGTTCAGAGAGACATGAATGGGAAGCTGCACCTGGTCAACCTTATCCCAAATTTGTAGAGTACCTTGTAGAGAAGCTTATTTATCCATCAGAATCACGTTCACAGGCTCTATTTCGCGTTGGAAAGATACTTAAGGATAAAACACAAGCAAGACTCTATTGGCGCGATTTTAAGCGGGTTATTGAAGTGCTCAGACAAGATGCCGAAAAAGCTCATGCTGAAGGTAAACAAGTAGCACTGCCAGTTTGGTTTATAGAGCGGGCTGAAATTAGCTTAGAACGGGCAGGGGAGTCAGCCCATAAGGTTGCTCAACTGGCTCCCGAACAAACTGATTGGGTTGAAGAGAAGCTGCCTGAATCGGAGAAGCGGTTAACTGGTGCTGGTAATTTGTCACTGCCTGGCGTTGAAGAACAAGAATTAGCGGTAACTCCCGACCCCTGGGCAGATGATGATGATGGGGATTTTTGTTTCAATGACTTTATTGACTTGAGCTATTTGGAGCAACAGGCGAGGAAGGTTGCTGCTAATCCAGGGAAACTCAGTTTATTATTGGTAGATTTTAAAAGTGCGCTCTCACAAGCGAATAAGAATCAAAGGGAAAAAATCAGGAATGCGATCTTCCCGATCTACCCTGAATTGTTGGATTTTCTATGATTAACTTCAAAGACTGCTGAATTTTGTATAGGTAAATCAATAAAGAGAATAATCAATGGGTGAAGCTCGTAGGCGTAAAAAACTAGACCCTAACTATGGTCAAGTCCTGTCCTTAAAAACTTTAGGAGCTCATGGAAAGTACATGGAAGAGGTTTTAGATGATCTGCATTCTGAATGTAAGTCAGAAATGCAAACACTAATGGTCGCTAAAAAAATCCCTGATGATTATCAGCAAATTCGCGATCAGCTGGCTAGCTGGTTAGAAAATCGAATTTCAAAATATAGCGATGTAGAGAGGGAACTGATTGCTAATTATCTCTTACTTTTCTGTGATGAAATCTCGGAGGATGATCATGCTAGTCCCATAATGATATGTTTTCTGGATATTATCAAGTCCTATTTGCCATTAAAGTTATCTAAAAAAATCGAAGATATTATAGAAGATGGGCTGGAAAGTTAAGAGGTTTAATTAGAACTGATTTAAACATCTTAACTTAATTTGCCTAGTCAAAAAATCTGTCACCTTTTTTTCGGCTCTTTTTTGACAAGTAGCCCGACCAATACCCTACCAAACCCCAAGACTTGGTAGGACATATTTCACCTATTCAACATGATAAACTGAATAAGTACTGACTCCCCTTTTTGCGTAGCTAAAAGCGCTGGTTAGAGATTGAGCAAGCGAATAAACAGATAGAAAGTCTAGAGCGATCGCTTTTGGCGGTAGAGTCAGAAATTAACACAGAGAAAAAACTAAGTCTCAATACCTCACAAGGTAAAGCATCAAAGATTAGGGTGTCGGGCATCTCTTCATCTATCAGCCTGAACTTTGATGAAGAAGAAACTAACTTGGACTTACCGAAAGTGCCATCTTTTTCAGGTAGAAATGTTCAACAACCCAATAAGAACCAAGCTGAGCACGCCAAGAGTGAATATAATAAGACCCGATTATTGATACAGCAGGAGTTGGGCAATGATATTAGTAACCCTCGGTTAGACCTGGAAATATATCTTCGGTCAAATTCTCAACTTTCCATGATCAAGCAGTCGGCAGTGTACCAGAAGTTAGAGAAGGACGAGCCGAAGATTGCCAAGTATTATTTAAAAGCGATCGCGTCTTCTGCTCAAACCTATAAGAGTTTATCTGATAGAAAAACTCCAGACTTAGATAAGTGGGCTAAGAAAATAGTGAATTCTCAAATGTCTAAGTTTTATTCACAGGATAATAATCAATCACAAAATCTCGAACAGCAGCAGACGAGACGAAGAGGACTACATTTGTAGTTAATCTGTATTGAAAATTGACCTGATGTATTTCTTATTGAAACTAATAATATTTCGAGAAGATATTTTTGTCTGGGGTATTGTCAATAAGCTTCACCTCAAATTTTCGCTCATTATGAGCTATGGTCAAAATTGGTATTTACAGATATTAATAAAAGTTTTAAACAAGCTTAAAGTAAGTCAGAGTAATGCTTTCAAGCTTTAAGTAACGGCAAAAGTTTTGCATACTGTGCGCCGACTGACAAGGAGGCATGAGCGTAGCCTGTAAAGGCGTAGCCACAATTGTTTTAGGGATTAAAAATCCCCTAAAATTTAGAGCCTTATATTTTTCACTCTCTAGCCAAAAAAAAAGTGAAATAGACGTAAATAAATATGGTGTATTTCCTTATCTTACAGTCGATTTGAGCCTTTTTTAGCATTTATGAAAGGTTTTATAAGACAAGATAAGGAGTAACCACCAAGATTTTTCACTCGACGCTATTTTTTTAAGTGAAAAATTAGGGTCTAAAAACTTACTTTGAATCAAAGAACTCAAGCCAGACAAGTAACTTATTTGTAATTTGATTGAACTCCGAGCGACTTGACAGCCCCTACAGAATTCCTGGGGTTGGCTGTGAACGTAGAGCTTCTAAAAATTCCAAGATCTGAGCATCCTTTAGATGTAATCGACTTTTTACTCCATAAGTTTTTTGTAAGTAGTTTTGGGCTATCTCCACTGTCCAACCGATCCGCTTTATCTCATCGTCGATGGAGCTAATTACTTCATTCCAATCAAATTCAATAATTGGTTGGGTACTAACGGCAGAGTGAGAGCGATCGCTTTCGTTGTTATACCAATCTCATAAACTTAGGCTACACTTGTAAAAGTAATCTATCAAGGGCGATCGGGAAAATGTCAGGAGTAGTAAAAATTGAGATAATTGAATCGGCAGAAACGCTCAGAGAACTTTTAAAAAATGCCAAGACACCGCAAGAAAAAGAAAGAATTCAAGCTATTTATTGGTTAAAAACCCATACTGTAGAAACAGTCAAACAAATTGCGATCATGTTAGGACGTAATCGCGTAACAGTACAAAAATGGTTACGGAAATATCGTACTGGCGGACTTAATCTTTTACTAGAACCCAAGAAAAATGTAGGAGGTAGACCAACCTCAATTAGACCAGAGGTAATCGAAAAATTAAAAGAAGAATTGGAAAATCCCGAAGGTTTTCAAAGCTATGGTGAAATTCAACTGTGGTTAAAGACTTGTTTTGATATTGATGTAGCTTATCGAACAGTTCATGAATGGGTAAGATATAAGCTAAAAGCGTGCATTGAAAGTCCCACGTCCTTTACATATAAAACAAAACAAAGAAGCCAAAGAAAACTTTAAAAAGCGCACCGCCCGCGCTGAGGAAACCTCAGCGTAAGGACGGAGCAAGCAAAACTATCATCTCAAGTAGAAGAGCAAATTAATTTTATTAATAAACATTCAGAAAAGAAACTACCCATTCGTTATTGGTGTCAAGACGAAACTAGAATTGGACTAAAAACCATAACGGGTAAAGTTATTACTGCTTGTGGGGTTAAACCGATTGGGTTGTCTCAATGGTTATTTGAATATTTATGGCTTTATGGTTTAGTCGAACCAAAAACAGGAGATTCATTTTTCTATGAATTTAGTCATTTAGATACTGCTTGTTTTGAGAAATTTTTAGAGCTTTTTTCTCAAACTTACAGAGATGAAATTCATATTATTCAATTAGATAATGGGCGAGCGCATCTAGGTTTAGATTTGTCTATTCCTGAGAAGATCATTTTCTTATTTCAACCTCCTTACTGTCCCGAAGTTAATCCGATTGAAAGATTTTGGAAAGAAGTCAAAAAATTCTTGAAAAATAGAATCTTTGATTCCTTGGATTTTTTACGAAAAAAACTCGCCAATATCTTAAGTGAATTTAGTCAAAAAGATATCGCTTCTATTACAGGATATGATTTCATTCTTGAGGCATTATC
>JAAUYE010172704.1_pt1 | contig 14717 bp, 8 predicted proteins | sample 7278081 | NCBI WGS metagenome assembly JAAUYE01 (sample SAMN14350131, study PRJNA611818) | marine sediment metagenome | isolation source: surface marine sediment (0.6m) | place: French Polynesia: Moorea | collected 2018-08
AGGCTGACGATGGCCGGTCACGAGGTCGACAGTATCGAGTACGAAGGCCGCGGCCTCGACGACGTCGTTATTGGCGAAGTGCTCGAGGTCGGGAAGCACCCGGATGCCGACCGCCTGAGCGTGTGCCAGGTTACGGACGGCAGTGGCGAGCCGGTAACGGTGGTGTGTGGCGCGCCGAACGTTACCGCGGGCATGAAGACGCCGTTCGCCAAGCCGGGCGTCAAGTTGCCGAATGGCATGAAACTGCGCAAGGCGAAGATCCGCGGCGTCGAATCGAACGGCATGCTCTGTTCGGCCACGGAACTGGGCCTCGGCGACGAGGCCGACGGCATTATGGAACTGCCGGCAGACGCCCCGACGGGCGCTGCGCTGACCGACTACCTGGGCTTGCCCGACGCTGTCATCGACCTGGACCTGACGCCTAACCGGGGCGACTGTTTCAGCATCCTGGGTATTGCGCGCGACGTGTCCGCGCTGACCGGCGCCGACATGAAGGACCCGGAATTCGATGCGGTTGCCCCTGCTATCGATGATGTGCACCCGGTCGAGCTGGGCGCGCCGGAGGGCTGCCCGCGCTTCGCCGGTCGCGTCATCCGCGGCATCGACCTGAGCGCGAAGTCGCCAGCCTGGATGACTGAGAAACTGCGTCGCGCGGGGCTGCGACCGATCCACCCGGCCGTCGACGTCACCAATTTCGTGATGCTCGAGCTGGGCCAGCCCCTGCATGCTTACGACCTCAGCCTGGTCAAAGGACCGATCCGACCCAGGATGGCCGAGCAGGGCGAGAAGGTCGGCCTGCTGGACGGTAAGGAGATCGAGGCTAACAGCGACACGCTGGTTATCAGCGACGATTCGGGCGCAAATGGTATCGGCGGCATTATGGGCGGCCTCGGCACGGCCGTCACCGAGCAGACAACCGACATATTTCTGGAGGCCGCGTTTTTCACCCAGGAAGTCATCGCCGGACGTGCACGTTCTTACGGAATGCACACCGATGCGTCGCTGCGTTTCGAGCGCGGCGTCGATCCGGACGGGCAGGCGCGCGCCATCGAGAGGGCGACTCGACTGCTGATCGATATCGCCGGCGGACAGGCGGGACCGACCGTTGTCGAAACCTCGGCGAAGCACTTGCCGGAGCGGGGTAAGATCCAGGTGCGGCGCGAGCGCATTACGCGACTGCTTGGCGTCGAGATATCCGATGACCGCATCGCCGATATATTTGAGCGCCTTGGTCTATCGGTTAAGGCAGTAGCGGACGGCTGGGAGGTCGTCGCGCCGAGCCATCGATTCGATATCGAGATCGAGGTTGACCTCATCGAAGAGGTCGCCCGTATCTACGGCTACGATGAAATTCCCGAGGCAACCGCAATCGCCGAAACGCCGCTCGAGGTGGTTACCGAATCGCGTATCGATACCGAGCTCGCGTGTGCGACGCTGGTTGCTCGCGATTACCAGGAAGTGATTACCTACAGCTTCGTCGAGCCCGCCGCGGACGAGCGAATTTCGGGCAGCAAGTCCGAGCTCGTTTTGAGCAATCCGATCTCGTCGGAGATGTCGGTCATGCGCTCGTCGTTGTGGCCGGGCATGCTGATCGCAGCGTCGACAAACGCGTCGCGACAGCAGGATCGCGTGCGGCTTTTCGAACTCGGCAAGTCGTTTCACGGCACGCTCGACAACCATACCGAAGTGGTTCGAATCGCAGGACTTTGTATGGGGCCGGCGTTGCCAGAGCAGTGGGGAGTGAAGGCGCAATCCGTTGATTTCTTTGACATAAAGTCCGACATCACTGGTCTGCTGCAGCTGACGGGCGACCTCTCGGCAGTACGCTTCGAAGCAACCAGGCATCCGGCTTTGCAGCCGGGACAAGCGGCCGTGATCAAGCGTGGCGACGTGGAGCTCGGCGTGGTCGGTAAGCTGCATCCGAAGCACTCCAGGGCGTTCGAACTCAAACGCGATGTCTTCCTGTTCGAGCTCGACGCTGCGGCAACGCTCGCATCGCAGGCGCCGAGGGCCGAACCGGTCTCCAAGTACCCGTCGATTCGCCGCGACATCGCCGTGGTTGTCGCCGACAAGGTGTCGGCCGACGAGCTCACCGAAGCGGTCGCGTCGAGCTCGCCCGGACTGATATCGAGCGTCAGGATTTTTGACATTTACAAGGGTCCCGGCATAGAAGCTGGGCTAAAAAGCGTAGCTTTAGGCTTGATTTTGCAGGAAACATCCCGCACCCTTACTGACGAAGATGCGGACCTTGCAATGGCCGCTGCGATCAAAAAATTACAAGACAAATTCGCCGCCGAGTTGAGAGACTAAAAAAGACATGTCACTGACAAAAGCAGATATGGCGGAATCGCTGTTCAACGAGCTCGGTCTCAACAAGCGAGAAGCTCGAGAACTCGTCGATATGTATTTTGAAGAACTGCGTGCATCGCTCGCAGTTGGGGAGCAGGTCAAACTTTCCGGCTTCGGGAATTTTGATCTTCGGGATAAAAAAGAAAGGCCGGGGCGTAACCCGAAAACGGGTGAAGAGATCCCGATAACGGCACGTCGTGTCGTCACGTTTCGGCCGGGACAAAAACTAAAGGCCCGAGTAGAAGCATATGCTGGAACCGGGGAATAACGACGAACTACCTCCAATTCCTGGTAAGCGTTACTTTACGATTGGTGAAGTAAGTGACCTGTGTGCGGTCAAGCCGCACGTATTGCGTTACTGGGAGCAGGAATTCCCACAGCTGAAGCCCGTCAAACGGCGCGGCAACCGGCGCTATTACCAGCGCCAGGACGTCCTGATCATCCGTCAGATTCGCAGCCTGCTGTACGACGAGGGTTTCACGATTGGCGGCGCCCGGCAGCGCCTGCAGGGCGACTCCGCGAAATCTGATGTCACGCAAAGTCAGCAGATTATCAAACAGTTACGCATAGAACTTGAACAAGTTCTTAAGATCCTGCGTCGCTAACAAATTCCTTCTTTTCAGGTTGTGCCGGGGGGCGTATGATGGCCTCCCTTCGGTCGGGGCGTAGCGCAGTCTGGTAGCGCACCACAATGGGGTTGTGGGGGTCGGGAGTTCGAATCTCCCCGCCCCGACCAAGCTTGCAAAAACGCCAATCGCTCCGGTTGGCGTTTTTATTGAATGGTTTAGAGGTTGGTGCGACGTTGTCTATCGAGGAGATAGACCATTGGGCTCGAGGAACCCGGCTCTCGCGTTCTCGCCTAGGCCAACTGCAATGCCGCAGCCAGCTTCCTGTCTTCGATGCCGAGCAGAATCGGCCGCGCCGCATCGCGGTAGATATTCACTTTGGCGTTGTAAGCGACGCGTGACAAACCATGCTTGTCCTTGATGTGCAGGCGTCGAATATTGAACTGCCCGCTGCCCATGTCTTCGCCGGTCAGGTAGCACTTGATGGCAGTGACGCGCTCGCCTGAAAACTCGAGACCGCTGAGCTTCGCCAGGTTGCCCTGAGCGCGCTGCAGGAACGTGACGGCATCGAGATTGGCCTGTGTCTGCGCCGGATCGACGTAATTCTCAGTGATGTCGGCCATGAAGTCGCCGACGAGAATCTGTCCGGGCATGGCTGCCTCGATCATGCGGGCCAGTTCGATCGTTACGTCGCCGACAATGAAATCGTGCGTGGTAGGATTGAGTCCTTCGGCCTGGTGGAATTCGTAACAGGACCCGACGTGGAAGCAGGCTCGCAGCCGGGGTACGGCCTTGGAGGCCGACTTGCTGCGGGCGATGGCGTTATCCGCGAGCACGATGTGCATGAAGTGATACAAGTTGACGTTGGCTTCCAGGCCATTGTCGCGGTTCCAGACGTAGAACCCGTCACCGCTCGACGAGCGGGCGAAATTGATGCTGACATCCTGCTCGAGCATCTTCGCGTGCGCCGAATTCAGCGAGTACGACAGGCTGTTGAGCTGGGTCATCTGTTCGAACGGTGTCAACAAACTGAACCCGACAATGTCGAACAGCGTCACGGCACGGCTTGCCACGTAGTTGATGCTGTAGCGGCGAATCATCTTTTCGATGATCTGTGCCTCGACGCCATTCTCTGACAATGGTTGACGCAGGCCCACACGAACCGGTTCGACCTGGAGCAACCGCGCGACTTTCTGCATCTGTGGTAGCGACAACTGGCGCTCGCCGGAAATAAGCTCGGTGATGAACTGCGCCGATACCCGCGAACGGTCGTTCTCGTTCCGCGGTGACGTGTACTCGGCGATGGCATAATGCGGCACGACGAGAATCAGGATGGAATCGTCGAGAGGTGTCCAGCTCAAGATGTTGTTCTGACCCAGCGACCAGTGCCGATGCAGTTCAGTCTCGAGCTGCACGAGGTTGCTGCGTTGCCGGAGCCCCATCTCCCGGGCGACGCCAGCGAGCTGATCAAGATAGGGCGAAAAGTCAGCTATTCGCCGAATGCCGGATTGCGAAAGGTCGTCAAATTCCATGAATATGCCCAAAGCGACCTGCGGCTACCCGATTCTCATTTCAGGTTCGCACCACAGGCGCCTGTATCGAAATTAATCAACTCTTATGTTCAGCGCAAGTATGATGAGGAAATGCCTGTAGCTGATTCATATTGCGGGAATTCCATTTTGCGCTCGCCGCGGCCATTTGACATAAGCATTGAACATGGACGATAGGACTCCAGCCGAGGTTGACGGCCCAACGGTACAGGACATTCGCAAACTGCGGGATCGGCTCGGACAGCGGGTTCTGCGCACGCCGATAATGCGCTGCGCCCGTCTCGAGGAACACATGGGGGGCGACACCCGGGTGCTCGGTAAACTCGAGTTCCTGCAGCACACGGGAACGTTCAAGGCTCGCGGAGCGCTCGCCGTAGTCAGCTCACTGGATCCCACCCAGCTTGCCGCCGGCGTGACGGCCGTTAGTGCAGGCAACCATGCCATTGCGACCGCGTTTGCGGCGCAGGCCGCAGGAACGACCGCGAAGATCGTGATGATCAGTACGGCCAATCCGGCCCGCATCGACGCGTGTCGACGCTACGGGGCCGAGCTGGTTTTCACCGACGATATTCACGGCGCCTTTGAAATTGCAGATCGTATCCAGCGAGAGGAAGGTCGATTCCTGGTGCATCCTTTCGAGGGGCCCGAAATTGCGGCGGGAACCGGCACGGTCGGGTTGGAGATCTGTGAGCAGGCAGGTGACTTCGATGCGTTCGTCGTGCCAATCGGCGGTGGCGGGCTTCTCGGGGGCATTGCCAACGCGGTCCGGCAGCTGAATTCGAATTGCGAAATTGTCGGTGTGGAGCCCTCAGGGGCCGACACGATGCACCGTAGCTTTGCGGCCGGCGAACCGCAGCCAATTGACCGCGTAACAACCATCGCGGACAGCCTCGGCGCGCCATTCGCGCTGCCATACTCCTACGCGCTGTGCCGGGCCAATGTCGATCGCCTGGCCATGGTCGATGACCAGCAGCTGCGAACTGCCATGGGCACGTTGTTCCGAGACATGAAGATCGCCGTCGAGCCGGCATGTGCGGCAACGACTGCGGCGCTCCTCGGCCCGTTGCGCGATTCGTTGCAAGGCAAGAAGGTTGTATTACTCTTCTGCGGCAGCAACATCGATTGGGAAACGTTTGCGCAACAAGCCATCTTCGAGGACCCCGCATGCTGATCGATACACTCAAGGACATCGTCGGCCCGCAGGGGTGGAAGCAGGATGCTGCGGACATGGAGCCGTTCCTCGAGGAATGGCGCGGCAGGGCGCGAGGGGAAGCGCTGATGGTCGTTGCCCCACAGTCGACTGCCGAGGTTGCAGAGGTCGTTCGGGCTTGTGCAGAAGCCGGCGTCGGTGTCGTGCCACAGGGCGGCAACACCGGACTGTGTGGCGGCGCGCTGCCATCGGCCGGCCAGGTACTCGTGTCGATGAGCCGCATGAAACGGATCCGCCAGGTCGACCCCAATGACTATTCGATTACCGTCGAAGCGGGTTGCGTGCTGGCGGACGTGCAAAGTGCGGCGGCGGCCGCGGAGCGGTTCTTTCCCCTGAGCCTGGGCGCGGAAGGCACCTGCCAGATCGGCGGCAACCTGTCGACCAACGCGGGTGGCATCAACGTGCTGCGTTACGGCACGGCGCGGCAGCAAGTGCTGGGGCTCGAGGTGGTGCTCGCGGACGGCACGATCTGGGACGGACTGCGAACCGTGCGCAAGGATACGGCCGGGTATGACCTCAAGCAGTTGTTCATGGGTAGCGAGGGCACGCTCGGCATCATTACTGCCGCGGCGTTGCGGCTATGGCCAGAACCGTCCGAGGTGACGACGCTGTTGGCCGCGGTCGAGTCGGCGCAGCATGCCGTCGAACTGTTGGCGCGGCTGCGCGGCACATTCGGCGACACCGTGCAGGCTTTCGAATTGATATCCGGTCGATGTTTGAAACTCGTCGAACGCAACGTCCCCGACGCCGCGATCAGGGTCGACTCGGCGCATCCGTGGTATGTGCTCACCGATGTCGAGACACCGGGCGGCGGTCAGCTCATGGAAGAAACGATGATGGCGGAGCTGGAGGCGCAACGAGTCCTTGACATTATTGTCGCCAAGAACGCATCGGAGGCAGAGCAGTTCTGGCGCATGCGCCATTCGCTGTCCGAGTCGCAGAACCCGGAGGGTGCAGCGCTGAAGCATGACATCTCGGTACCGACCGGGCGCATCGCCGACTTCGTCGCCAAAGGGGCACGGCTTGTGGAAAAGATGCATCCCGGAGCGCGGGTGGTCGCATTCGGGCATGTAGGCGACGGCAATCTGCACTACGACGTGCTGCAGCCGCGCGAAGCCGACGGCGCCGCATTCCTGCAGTCGGGCGAGGACCTGACAACAGCACTTTACGACCTGGCGGTCGAGCTGGGAGGTAGTTTCAGCGCCGAACATGGGGTTGGCCTGTTCAAGCGGGCTCACCTGGAGCGCTACCGGGGCGGCATCGAAATCGAGCTGATGAGGGCCCTGAAACAGACGCTGGACCCCCGGAATACGCTGAATCCCGGCAAGGTAATTTGACGTAGTTCCGCGCCGGGACTTGACGGCATCGGTAAAATCCTGAGCAATTATGAGCGCAAACTCGGAAAAATTCCGCAACTCGCTGGTCGACCAGCTGTCCAGCTTCGACGCGCAGCTGGATGACAAGACCGACGAGGTCGCAATGCTGACCCAGATCCAGGAGGGGATCGGGCGTCTGCTCGCGGAGAATGGCAGCAGCGAAGCGGAAATCCGCCAGGTGTTGCAGGACCGTTACGAAAAGGGTGCGCTGCGCAAGGAGACCTTCCAGCTCGTCAAGTCGATGCTGGATCGCTACGTGACCGAGCACCTGCCGACGAGTCCCGGCATTCCCGATGCAAAAGGCCGTATTGAGCCCAGCCTTGGCGGGACCGCCCCTGCCGCTGCCGCGCCGCAGGAAGCACCCGGTCCGCCGGAGGACGGCCCAATGACCTCAACGGTCGTTTTGCCTGACGATAACCCGTTGCCAGCCGGGCCCGGCGATGACCGGGTCCAGGTGGGATCGGTGTTGCGTGACCGGTACCTGCTCAAAGAGCAGGTCGCGGGCGGCAGCATGGGTGTCGTTTTCAAGGCGCTGGATCGACGGCTTGCCGAGGCGAACTCGGAGTCTCCGTACGTGGCGATCAAGGTGTTGTCACCCAAGCTCTCGGAGAGCGGTCTCGCCTTGCGAGCGCTGCAGCAAGAAGCCGCCAAAGGGCGCTGCCTGGTGCATTCGAATATCGTGCGCTTCATCGATCTCGACCGTGACGACGATCTGTATTTCATCGTCATGGAGTGGCTCGAGGGCCGCACCTTGGCAGATATTCTCGATTCGCCCGATTCGCGCAGCATCGACACGGACCGCGCGTTCAAGATCGTCAGGGAAGTGGGCAACGCGCTCGACTATGCGCATCGCTGCGGCATCGTCCATGCCGACGTGAAGCCGGGCAATATCATGATCATGCCGAATGGCGACGCCAAGCTGTTCGACTTCGGCGTGGCGCGTGTGCGCCAGAAGCAGCTGGACAAAGATCCCGACTTCGATCCCGGCGTGCTGGGTCTGCTGACGCCGGCCTACTCGAGCATGCAGGTGCTAACCGGTGAGAAGCCGGTACCGTCTGACGATGTTTTCTCGCTCGGTTGCCTTCTGTATCGGCTGATAGCCGGTTACCGGGTATTCGGTCCGCGCAATGCAGCCGAGGCCGCCGAAGAGGGAATGAAGCCCCAGCGGCTGGACCAGCTTAGCGATGCTAACTGGCGAGTCCTGAAAAAGGCGCTCGCCTATTCGAGGGTTACACGATTCGAGTCGATGACCGATTTCATCGATGCGCTGGACGTTGAAGCGGCCGAGTCGATCACAGTCGACATTCCGGCGCCGGCCCGTTTTGCCGATGCCGAAGAGCAACGCCGCGGTCCAGGCCGCGCAATCGTCGGCCTCGTGATAATGGCGGCACTGGCAGGCGTGGTTGCCAACCAGATGGGCCTGCTGGACGACCTGAAAGAGGAGTACCTTGAGGCGGAGTCCGAAGAAATCGAGACGCTGCCGCCGATCGAAGAGCCGGTCGAGCCGGAGATTGTTGTCGAGGAGGCCGAACCGGAGGTTGTGTTTGAACCGCCTCGGGACGACGCCGGCGGTGTCAACGTTGGGTCCGAGATCGGCGACGAACTCTCGGCGCTTGAAAATGGGGAGCCGGTGTCGGTACCCGAGCCTGACGTGGTGCTCGAACCGCTCGTGGATTTTTCGAAGCTGCCGCCACCGACAGCCGAATTGCAGCTCCCCGGTGAACTTGAGGCGCCCCAGTCGATAACGGTCCGACTGCGCGAGGACGGCGACTCAGCGACGGTCGACCTGGTTCGCTCCAACACCGAGATGGCGCTGTCACTCAGGCTGGAAGAGGTTGGTTTCAGCGGCAGCCGTTCGCCCTGGGCCTCGGGTCAGTACGCGTTTTCCGACGGCGGTTTTGCGGAGTTTCCGGTCGGCCAGGACCGGGCGCGCGTCACATTGACAATGACGCCGGACGGGATCCGCGAAGCGGACCAGCAGTCGACGCTTAGGGTTCGGGAAACCGACATGGCAACGTCACAGCTGGGGACGATCACGGTGGTTCTCGAGGATGACGACCAGAGAGTCTTCGAATCGACCTTGCCGCCGAACACGGTTGCGTTCGCGGCTAGCCAGGTGACCGTCAACGAGAAAGACCCTGCGGTGCAGCTGGACATCCTGCGCTACAACCCCGACAGCACTCCGATGGTCGTCGGTTTCGTATTGCGTGACATTACGGCGACCCAGGGTGAGGACTATTTCGCACCCGGCGCCTATACCGTCGAATTCGGACCGGGCCAGCGCTCAACGCGACTGTTGATCCCGCTCGTACAGGATTCGGAGTACGAGACGAACGAGGCGTTCAGCGTGGAACTGTCCGTGGGGAGTTCGGCGGCCACTGCCGATGTTTACCAACGTGTCGCCGTGCTGATTCGCGACGACGACCAGTAAACCGGACCTTGCTCGCAGAGTTTCTGCGGCCTCCTATTCACTGCTAGACTGCGCTGGATTTTCAGTGCAGGGCGATCCCATGGATGAAAAAGAACTGCGGCGCTACTCACGCGTTGTTGTCGATGGTGACGAGCAGGCCTCGAGCCGCGCAATGCTGCGGGCGGTCGGGTTTACCGACGAAGACTTCCGGCGACCCCAGGTCGGAATCGCCTCGACCTGGGCGATGACGACGCCCTGCAACATGCACATCAACGAACTGGCCGCCGAGGCAGCCGCCGGCGCCGACGAAGCGGGCGGCAAGGGTGTGATCTTCAACACGATGACCATCTCCGACGGCATTTCCATGGGTACGCCAGGCATGCGTTATTCGCTGGTGTCGCGCGAGATCATTGCCGATTCCATCGAGGCCGTGACCGCGGGCGAGGGCTTCGATGGCCTGGTGGCCATCGGCGGCTGCGACAAGAATATGCCCGGTTGTGTCATGGCGATGGCCCGCCTGAACCGGCCCGCCGTGTTCGTCTATGGCGGCACCATTAAACCCGGAGCAAAACGCCGCGACATCGTGTCGGTGTTCGAGGCTGTCGGCGCCAAGTCGAGCGGCAAGATCGGGGCGGAAGAACTTCTCGAGGTGGAGCGCACGGCAATCCCGGGCCCTGGCGCCTGTGGCGGCATGTACACCGCCAACACGATGGCGTCGGCGATCGAGGCACTCGGCATGAGCCTGGCTAACAGTTCCGCCCAGGAGGCTGTCTCGGGGCAGAAGGCCGACGACTGCCGCCGCGCCGGTGCAGCCGTGCTCAACCTGATCGCGGAGGACATCAAGCCGCTGGACATCATGACCCGGAAAGCATTCGAGAACGCGATTGCCGTGGTGATTGCGCTGGGCGGTTCGACCAATGCCGTGCTGCACCTGCTGGCCATGGCCCGGGAAGCGGAAGTGCCGCTGTCCATCGACGATTTCACGACCATTGGATCCAGGGTCCCTGTGCTCGCCGACCTCAAGCCCAGCGGCAAGTACCTGATGTCGGAGCTGATCGAAATTGGCGGCATCCAGCCGCTGATGAAACGCATGCTCGACCACGGACTGCTGCACGGCGATTGCCTGACCGTGACGGGCAAGACGCTGGCCGAGAACCTCGCCGACGTGGACGACTATCCGGACGGGCAGGACATCATTCGGCCGTTCGATAATCCGATCAAACCGGACAGTCACCTGGCCGTGCTTTACGGCAACCTGGCGCCCGAGGGCGCGGTTGCCAAGATCACCGGGAAGGAGGGCCTGCGTTTCGAGGGGACGGCGCGGGTCTACCACTCCGAGGAAGCGGCGCTGCAGGCCATCCTCGATGGCGATATCGAGGCCGGTAATGTGGTCGTCATTCGCTATGAGGGACCCAAGGGCGCGCCCGGTATGCGCGAAATGCTCAGCCCAACCGGGGCAATCATGGGCAAGGGCCTGGGTGCGGACGTGGCGCTGATCACAGACGGCCGATTTTCGGGCGGCAGCCACGGCTTCGTGGTGGGGCACGTGACCCCGGAAGCGGCCGTTGGTGGCCCGATTGCCCTGGTCGAGGACGGCGATACGATCGTCATTGACGCGGAAAACAGGGAAATTTTGCTGCGAGTCGACGACGATGAGCTCGCGGCACGCCGTGCGGCCTGGAAGCGTCCGCCGTCGCCCGTAAAGACCGGGGCCTTGGCGAAATACCGGCTGGAGGTGTCCTCCGCGTCCGAGGGGGCGACGACGATTCCGCCGGCCTGGGACGAGTAGAACTTGACCTTTTCCGGCCGATTAGATTTACTGCTCAAACAGGCTTTTATGTCACCCACGTAATGTGCCAGCACATCGATACGATCGACGTGAAAAAACACATAAAACATATGGCGCGCCAGAGGTGCGTGGGTGCGAATGGCAATAGTACCGACTAGTAATAAAGTCCGGACATTGTCAACGAACCCGCCAGGAAGATCCTCGCGGGTTTTTTTTTGCCATCGGAACTGACACATCGAGGAAATGGACGAGACCCCCACTGAAGCCCGGTTTGCCGACAGTTCCTCGCTAGGCGCTCCCGACCACATCGCCAACTCACCCTGGGTGGTCATGAAATTTGGCGGGACCAGTGTCGCGACCGCGGACAAATGGCGGACCATCGTTGGGCTGATTCGAAATCGGCTAGACGAGGGGCTCCAGCCCGTCGTCGTTCACTCTGCGCTCGCGGGCGTTTCCAACCTTCTCGAGGAGGCGCTGGCGACCGCGTCGGCAGGCGAACAAACCGAAGCTCTGCAACAGATTCGCGAGCAACACTATGCGCTGGCGGAATCTCTCGAGGTTGACGGACCGGGTCTGCTCGATGACACCCTTCACGAGCTGGAACAACTCATTGCCGGAATACGCCTGATTCGCGAAGTCAGCGTCCGCGTTCGCGTTCGTGTCATGGCGCTCGGGGAACTCATGGCAACACGAATTGGCGCCGACTACCTGCAGCGCGCCGGGCTGCCAGTAACCTGGGTCGATGCCCGGGACCACCTGACCAGCGTCAGCCGCAGTGGCGGCGGCCAGCGCTCCCGGGACTATCTCTCGGCCACGTGCGCGTCGGATGCGGACCCGAGCCTGCGCGAAGCGTTCGAGCAGGTCGGGGGTGTCGTTCTGACCCAGGGATTTATTGCCCGCAACGCCTGGGGCGATACCGTATTGCTGGGTCGCGAGGGCTCCGATACGTCGGCGGCTTACTTCGCAGCCCGCCTGGAGGCGCGCCGCCTCGAGATCTGGACCGACGTACCGGGGATGTTCACGGCGGATCCACGCGTCGTCCCGTCTGCACGCCTGTTGCTGGCCCTGCACTACGACGAGGCCCAGGAGCTGGCCTCGGCCGGCAGCTCGGTGCTGCACCCGCGCTGCATGTCGCCACTGCGCGCGAGCAGTATTCCCTTGTTTATTCGTTGCACGGTTTCACCGGAGGTGACAGGGACCGTGATTTCGGCGGTGATCGACGAGGCCGAACCCCAGGTCAAAGGCATTTGCCTGCGCAACGGCCTGACGCTGATCTCGATGGACGGCGTCGGCATGTGGCAGGAGGTCGGTTTCCTCGCCAAGGCGTTTGCCGTATTCAGTGAGCATGCGGTGTCGGTCGACCTGGTATCTACCTCCGAAACCAACGTGACCGTGTCCATCGACAGTGCCGACGGCGGGCTGTCATCCGATACCAAGCGTGCCTTGCTGGCCGATCTCGAAAAACTGTGCCGGGTCAGGGCGATTGACGACTGCTCCTCGGTCAGCCTGGTGGGCCGCAAGATCCGCACGATCCTGCCGCGCCTCGCCCCGGCCCTGACGGTGTTCGAGGAAGAGCGCATCCACCTGATGTCACAGGCGGCCAGCGACCTGAACATGAGTTTTGTCGTTGACCAGGGGCAAGGCCCGAAGCTGGTTCGCAAGTTGCACGCCTCCATGATTCGGACGGCAGGCGGCAGCCCGGTTTTCGGACAGAGCTGGGAGCGCCTCTTTCATGGCGACCTGCCCGCGGCGCAAACCCACGAAACGTGGTGGATGCAAAAACGCGACGAGTTGCTGGAGTTGGCCGAGAAGCACGGCAGTGCCTATGTCTATGACCGGGACACCGTGCGACAGGCCGCGCGTGGCCTGCTGAAGCTGGGCAGCGTCGACAGGGTTCTGTACGCCGTCAAGGCGAACTTCAATGCCGACGTTTTGCGGGCGCTGGACGAAGAGGGCGTCGACTTTGAATGCGTGTCGCCGGGCGAGGTCGAATGGCTGGAGCAATCGATTCCCGGCATCGACCTGGGGCGGGTTCTGTTTACGCCCAATTTCGCACCACGCGACGAGTACGAGTGGGCGCTGGGCAAGGGGTTGCAATTGACCCTCGATAATCTCTACCCGCTGGAAGCCTGGCCCGAGCTGTTTCGGGGGCAAAAGCTCTTCATCCGGGTAGACCCCGGGCACGGGCGTGGTCATCACGAGCACGTGAAAACGGCGGGACTGCATTCGAAGTTCGGCATCCCGATGTTCGAGATTGACGAGCTGTCACGCCTGGTCAAAGCGGCCGGGGCGGAGGTGATCGGTATCCATGCGCACAGCGGCAGCGGGATACTGGACCCTGATAACTGGCGGTCGGTCGCCGTCAAGCTCGTGCAGGTCGCGCAGGAATTTCCCGGCGTGGAATCGATCGACCTTGGCGGTGGTCTCGGTGTTCCGGACAAGCCGGGCGACGAGGCCTTCGATCTCGACAAGCTCGACGCGACCCTGAAGGACATTCGCGTCTCGTACCCGCAGTACCGGCTATGGCTCGAGCCTGGCCGCTACCTGGTGGCGCAGGCCGGCGTGCTGGTCAGCCGCGTGACGCAGACGAAGGGTAAGGGTGACATGCGCTATGTCGGCATCGGTACGGGCATGAACTCGCTGATTCGACCGGCCCTGTACGGCTCGTATCACGAGATCGTGAATCTCAGCAAGGTAGACGAGGCGCCCACCCACACCGTCACGGTCGTGGGTCCGATTTGCGAAACCGGTGACAAGCTTGGCAGTGACCGACTGATGCCGGCATCCGACGAGAACGATGTCATCCTGATTGCCAATGCAGGCGCCTATGGCTACGTCATGAGCTCGCAATACAATCGGCGCGAGGTCGCCGCGGAACTCGTCATCTGACTATCCGGTGTGGCGCGCCTCCAGCACGTTGACGACGTCGTTCAGACTGGCCGAACGGACGCGTAGCAGCACGAGCAGGTGGTAGACGAGGTCGGCAGCTTCGGCAAGCACTTCATCGTCCGGTCCGTCAACGGCGGCGAGTGCAAGTTCCACGGCTTCTTCGCCGACCTTTTGAGCGACGCGTTTCGGTCCCATCGCGACCAGGCTCGCCGTGTAACTTTCCTGTGACGGGTTGTCGATGCGGTCGCGGATGACCTGTTCGAGTTGGGCGAGGAATGCCAGCTTGTCGGTTGTCATTCAGTCCTTCCTGATGTCGATGCCTTCATCGGCGAGATACCGCTTGAGATCCCGGATGTCGATCTCCGCGCTGTGAAATACGCTGGCGGCGAGGGCGCCATCGACGCCCGCCTCGCGAAACGTATCGGCGAAATGCTGCATGGCACCCGCGCCGCCAGATGCAATCAGCGGCACCTGGCAGTGCTGCCGGATCAATGAGAGCTGCGCGTTGTCGTAGCCTTCGCGCACACCGTCCTGGTTCATGCAGTTGAGGACGACTTCGCCGATACCGCGGTCCTGCG
>JAAUYE010155531.1_pt1 | contig 14707 bp, 13 predicted proteins | sample 7278081 | NCBI WGS metagenome assembly JAAUYE01 (sample SAMN14350131, study PRJNA611818) | marine sediment metagenome | isolation source: surface marine sediment (0.6m) | place: French Polynesia: Moorea | collected 2018-08
CCGACAACTACGCTGTTGCCATGCAGATCGACCCGGATGACGTCGAGTTTTTCGCGCGCGAGGGATTCAAAGCGATCGTCTGCAATCGCCCCGACGGCGAGGACCCGGGGCAGCCCAGCAGCGATTCGATCCGCAAGGCCTGCGAGCAAAACGATATCGAGTTCTACATGCTCCCGGTGCAGGGCAGCTTCGTGAACCCGGACACGGTGCAGCAATTCCTGGACGTGTTGCAGAACGCGAAAGGCCCGGTGCTGGGCTACTGCCGCAGCGCGACGCGCTCGGCCATTCTCTGGCAGCTCGCATCGCAGGCGCAGGGGCGCGGCTGACAGGCCTTCCATCCAGGGTGGCGAGCGCCCACAATGGTGCGCCGGAGCCGCCCCGCAAGAAGGACAACAACGATGAATCTTGGCATCACAGACCGCCTCGCACCTGTGCTCGAGGCCGTCACGACCTTTATTCGTGAGCGGGTCGAACCCGTCGATGAGGAATTCCTCGCCGAAGTCGGAAACGGCGACCGCTGGGCGCTCAACGAGCGCCAGCAGGCGATCCTCGAGGGCCTGAAGCGCGAAGCGCGCGAACAGGGGTTGTGGAATTTCTGGCTGACGGACAGTGAGCGCGGTCACGGCCTCACCACGGTCGAATACGCTTACATCGCGGAGGAAACCGGCCGTTCGCACCTGGCCGCCGAGGCGTTCAACTGCAGCGCACCCGACACCGGCAACATGGAGGTGCTGGAGCGTTTCGGTTCGGATGAGCAGAAACGCGAATGGCTCGAGCCGTTGCTCGACGGGCAGATCCGCTCCGCCTACGCGATGACCGAGCCCGGGGTGGCGTCGTCGGATGCCACGAACATCGCGACGACGGCGGTGCTCGACGGCGGCGAATGGGTCATCAATGGCGAGAAGACCTACATCTCCGGCGCCGGGGACCACCGCTGCAGGATACTGATCTGCATGGCGCTCACGGATCCCGACGCGGCCCGCCACCAGCAGCACTCGCAGATCCTGGTGCCGATGGACACGCCGGGTGTCGAAGTCGTCCGGCCGATGGGCGTGTTCGGCGACGACCATGCGCCGCACGGCCACATGCACCTGCGCTTCACCGACGTGCGGGTACCGGAGGCAAACGTAATCCTCGGTCCCGGCCGCGGATTCGAAATCGCGCAGGGCCGACTCGGACCCGGCCGCATCCACCACTGCATGCGCGCAATCGGCATGGCCGAGAGAGCGCTCGAACTGATGTGCGCCCGCTCAGTTTCCAGAACGGCGTTCGGCAAGCCGTTGGCGAAGCTCGGCGGCAACTACGACCGTATCGCCGAGGCGCGCATGAACATCGACATGGCGCGGCTGCTGACGCTGCGCACGGCCTACGCGATCGACACCGCCGGCGTGCCCGAGGCCCAGGTCTGGATCTCCAAGATCAAGGCGGCGGTGCCGAAGATCGCGATCGACATCATCGACGACGCGATCCAGATGCACGGCGCGGCAGGCGTGTCGCAGGACTTCCCGCTCGCGTTCATGTACGCGAACGCCCGCACGCTGCGGCTCGCCGACGGGCCCGACGAGGTACACCGCATGGTCGTCGCGCGCAGTGAGCTGAAGCCCTACCTCAAGCCGCGGCAAGGCTGAGTGAAGACGTCGATCGGGGCACAGGACCTGCCGTCACTGGTCGGCGAGGAACTCGAACCCTCGGACTGGTTCGAGATCACGCAGGACCGCGTCAACCAGTTCGCCGACGCCACGAACGATCACCAGTTCATCCACGTCAAGCCGCTGCGCGCGAAGTTCACGCCGTTCCGCGGCACGATCGCGCACGGCTTCCTGGTGCTGTCCATGATCAGTCACCTCGCCCAGCAGAACGCGGTCCGCCCGGACGGGCTGAAGATGGCGCTCAATTACGGATCGGACAGGGTGCGATTCCTGAAGCCGGTGCGCGTCGGCAAGCGCATTCGTGCGCGACAGACGATCATCGACGTCACCGAGAAGAAGCCCCGGCACTGGCTGGTGAAGACCGAGATAACGATCGACATCGAAAACGAAGACACGCCGGCACTCATCGCCGAGATGCTGGCGATGTACATTTTCTGAGAACCGGATTGAGGAACGCGACATGCGCGAAGCTGTAATCGTTTCCACCGCACGCACGCCGATCGGCAAGGCCTACCGCGGCGCTTTCAACAACACCGAGGCGGCGACGCTCGGCGGCCACGTCGTCCGTCACGCGGTCGAGCGGGCCGGCCTCGACCCCGCGGAGGTCGAGGACGTGGTGATGGGTTGCGCCCTGCCGCAGGGCACCCAGGGCCACAACATCGCGCGGCAGACCGCCCTCGCCGGCGGCCTGCCCGTGACCACCGCCGGAATGACCGTCGACCGGCAGTGCTCCTCCGGGATGATGGCGATCGCCGTCGCGGCCAGGACGATCATGGTCGACAACGTCGACATCATGGTCGGCGGCGGACTGGAATCGATCAGCCTGGTGCAGAACGAGCACATGAACCTGTTCCGCGCGAAGGACCCGCGACTCCTGCAAATGCACGAACACATCTACATGCCGATGATCGACACGGCCGAGGTCGTTGCGAAGCGTTACGGGGTAAGCCGGGAAGCGCAGGACGAGTACGCGCTGCAGAGCCAGCAGCGCACCGCGGCGGCACAGGAGGCCGGGCGCTTCGACGCGGAGATCGTCCCGCTGCCTTCGAACAAAGGGGTCATGAACAAGGAGACCGGTGAGATCACCTTCGAGGATGTCGTGCTGGAGAAGGACGAAGGCAACCGGCCCTCGACCACGCTCGAAGGTCTGCAGGGACTGCCACCGGTCCGCGAGAACGGCTTCATCACTGCCGGCAACGCAAGCCAGCTGTCGGACGGCGCATCGGCTACCGTGGTCATGGAGGCCAGCGTGGCCGCGAAACGCGGTCTCGAGCCGCTCGGCATCTACCGGGGCACGGCAGTCGCCGGCTGCGAGCCGGACGAGATGGGCATCGGCCCGGTTTTCGCAGTGCCGAAACTGCTCGAGCGCACCGGCCTGAAGATGGACGACATCGACCTCTGGGAACTGAACGAAGCGTTTGCCGTCCAGGTCGTTTACTGCCGCGACAAGCTCGGCATTCCGAACGAGGGCCTCAATGTCGATGGCGGCGCGATCTCGATCGGGCATCCCTACGGCATGTCGGGCGCGCGCATGGTGGGGCACGCTCTCATCGAGGGGAAGCGGCGCGGCGCGAAGTACGTCGTGTGCACGATGTGCATCGGGGGCGGACAGGGCGCGGCGTCGCTGTTCGAGGTGGCCTGATGCGGGCGCTCATCTGCAGGGACTACGGCTCCCCGGACGACCTCGTCATCGAGGAGAGGGACGACCCGGTCGCGGGCCCCGGGGAGATCGTTGTCGACATCAAGGCGGCGGGACTGAATTTCCCGGACGTGCTGGTCATCGGCGGCCAGTACCAGGTCAAGACGCCGCCACCGTTCATCCCGGGCCACGAAGCCGCGGGCGTCGTCGCCGCGACCGGCAAAGGCGCGGAACGCTTCAACGTCGGGGACAAGGTCATCGTCACCCCGCCGACCGGCGCGTTCGCAGAACGCTGCGCGGTCCCTGAGCAACTCGCGATGCCGGTCCCCGCTGGGCTCGACTTCGGGCAGGCGGCGGGCTTCACGATTACTTACAGCACCAGCTACCACGCGCTCCGCCAGCACGCGGCGCTGCAACAAGGTGAAACCGTCCTCGTCCTCGGCGCGGCGGGTGGCGTCGGGATCACCGCCGTCGAGATTGCGAAAGCGCTGGGCGCGCGGGTCATCGCCGCGGCAAGCACCGATGAAAAACTGGAGTTCGCCAGGTCGGCCGGCGCCGACGAAACCATCAATTATTCGGACGTGCCGCTGAGGGATGGTGTCCACGACATCACCGGGGGAAAAGGCGCGGACGTTATCTACGATCCCGTCGGCGGCGAGGTTGGCGAACAGGCCCTGCGCGCGATCGCACGCGATGGTCGCTACCTGGTGATCGGCTTCGCGAGCGGCGCGATCCCGAACTTCCCGGCCAACCTGCTGCTGCTGAAGGAAGCGAGCGCGATCGGCGTATGGTGGGGTCCGTGGGCGATGCGCAACCCGGAACTGCAGGCGCAGAACCTCGCCGTAATGGGCGACATGATCGGCAAAGGGCTGTTACACCCGCGGGTCACCGGCTCCTACGCACTCGAGGAATTCGGCGAGGCGTTTCGCGCCATCACGACCCGCCGTGTGCTCGGCAAGGTCGTGTTCCATATGGACTAACCCAGCGTCGCGCCGCCGTCCATGACGAGCGTGGTGCCGGTGGTATAGGCTGCTTCGTCGGAAACCAGGTACAGCACACCGGCGACCATGTCGCCAGGCTGCCCCGCCCTCGCGACGGGCAGTCGCTTGAGCCATTTCTGCACGCCAGAGTCGGACGTGAGCGCCTCGGCAAACTTCGTTTCCACGACGCCCGGCAGGATCGCGTTGGCCCGCACACCGGCCTGCCCGTATTCGCGCGCGAACGCTTTCGTAATGCTGATCAGCCCCGCCTTGGTCATCGAGTAGACGGCCTGCCCCGGCATCGACAACAGCGCGGCGATCGACGCGACGTTGACGATCGCGCCGCCGCCGGACTCGATCATGAGCGGCACCGCGTGGCTCATGAAGTAAAAAGGCCCCTTGAGATTCACCGCCACCGTCTTGTCGAAGGCGTCGGGGGGCAGGTCCGTGGCCGGCCCGTAATAGGGGTTGGCGGCCGCGTTGTTGATCAGGATGTCGAGGCGACCGCACTCGTCCTTCACGAACTTCATCAGCTCCTCGATCTGCGCCAGGTCGCCCGCATTGCAGCTGCGCGCAAGCGCCTCGCCGCCGGCCGCAACGATCGCATCGGCAACCGCCTGCACGCCCTCGATCTTGCGGCTCGTGCAGACGACTTTTGCGCCGCAGCCAGCGAGGCCGTGCGCGATCGCCTCCCCGATGCCGCGCGAAGCACCGTTGATCAGCGCCACTTTCCCCGTCAGGTCCGTCCTCATCGTTCTTCTCCCGTGAGTCTGCGTCGGAAACGCTGCATGCCGGCAATCCAGCGGTCGTGATCGGCGGCCTTGCGCTGAAAATAGGTTTGCACCTGCGGGTGCGGCAACACGAGGAAACGCCCCTCGCGTATCCCTGCCACGATATCGTCCGCGACTTGCTCCGGCGCCAGGATGCCATCCACGTCATTGCCGCCGAAACCGCCGTCGGCCGCGTCGCTATCGTCGTCGATGCCGATCATCCGCGTCGCGACCGCCTGCGGGCACACTACCGACACCTTGATGCCCTGGTCGCCGTGCGTGATCGCCAACGACTCGGCGAAAGCAACGGCCGCGTGCTTGGTCGCCGAGTACGCGGCGTCACCGACCTGGCTCAGGAGGCCGGCCGCCGACGCGACGTTGACGAGATAACCGCCGCCCCGCTCGATCATGCGCGGCAGGAGCGCGCGCGCCGCGAAGACGTGCGCCATGACGTTGACGTTCCAGCAGGCTTCCCAGCGGTCGTCCACGGGAACCATGCCGCCCCGCCTGGACGCCGCGTTGCCGTCGGCGTCGCCGAAACCGACGCCCGCGTTGGACACGAACAGGTCGATCGCCCCGACGTCGCGCTCGACGGTATCGACCAGCGCCTGCACGTCGGCTTCGTTACCCACGTCGAGGACGAACGGCACACCGTCGATCTCCGCCGCGACCGTCTCTGCAGCCCGCGGCTCGAGTTCGGCTACGACGACTTTTGCGCCGTCGCGCGCGAGGCGCCGGCACAGCGCGCGACCAATACCATGGCCGCCCCCTGTGACGACGGCGATGTCGATGCTGGGCGTCATTCGTTTCTCGCTGCGGTGGTAGGCAGGTTCCGCAATTGCGCCTGCCTCAAGCGCGGTAACATACTGTACGCAAAGGAGGTGGTCCAATGCCGCGCAAGTTGATGATGCTGTCCCTGGCCGTTCTGTGCACCGCGTGCCAGCCGGCGGATCGCGACCGGCCCGAGTCGGTCGGCGCGGCCGACGCGGACCGTCCCGCCCACGTGACGCCCAAGGTGGCCTACGAACAGGCCTGCGCCGACTGCCACGAAACCGGCAAGAACAATGCGCCGCGTACCGGGGATCCCGACGCGTGGGCCGGCCGCTCGGCACTCTGGGAGGCCGTGCTCTTCGAACACGCGCAGAAGGGCTATTTCAACATGCCGGCGCACGGCCTCGACGGCCGCTTCTCGGATGGCGAGATAGCCGCCGCCGCGCAGTACATGCTCGAGATCACGCACCCGGATCGCCCGCGGGACTGATCGCCCGCGGTGGGCCTCACTCCGTCGCCTCGATAGCCTTGCCGTCCAGGTAGCGGATCGCCCGGTCCACGTATTGCGGCTGCGGCAGGCGCCGGCGGCGCGTCTGCACGGTAATCAGCTCGACATGCTCGAATCCCGCCTTGCGGTAATCGTCGTAGACGTCCTTGACATCCCGTTCCTTCGGATCGAAACAGCCTCTTATGAAGGCATGTCGATTGACGCGCATCCGGTCCAGTTTGGCCGGCGGTTTGTCACCCCAGGACAGCGCCCCGCAGATGTAGATACCGCCCCTGAACGTAGCCGGGTCCGAGGCCTGCACCAGGCTGGCGACCATGCCTCCGTCCGAGAAGCCCCCGATATACACGCGCTCGCCGTCGACCTTGTAGTCGACGTCCGCGGCGCGCGGCGCAAGCACCGACTTGATGACCCGTTCCTGCACCGGGGCCGAGCCTCCCGCATCGACGGGACTTATCCAGATCAGGTTCCGGGCCTCCATCACGGACTGCCATTCATCGGGAATGCCGCCCCAGTCGATCGACGAGACGAACACCAGCACGCCGGGAGGCTTCGCCGCATCGTAGCTGCGCGGTACGTGCATGCGCCATTCGATCTTCTGGTCGGCAAGGAGAATGTGGTTCAGGCTGTCGGCCGTTTCCTTGCCGAGGAGTTCGGTCGTCGTCATGACGACGTTGAAGGACCCGGTGCGTGCGTGCGACGCATCGAATTCCTCGATGAGCCCTTCCGTTTCTCCTTGCATCAGGCCCATTGCCGCCAGGACTGCGAGGACGAGGTTCGTTTGCATCGTGCGAGTCAGATCCTATCGAGCATCGAATAGTACATCATGCCCAGCACCATCCCCGGATAGCGCAACAGCGTACCGCCGGGAAAAGTGTGGATCGGAATGCTCGCCATCACGTCGAAGCGGTTGGCCGTCCCGGCGATCGCCTCTGCAATGACCTTGCCGGCAAAAGTCGCGGTCGATATGCCGTGCCCCGAGTAGCCCTGCGCGAAATACAGGTTCGGCTCGAGGCGACCGAAGTGCGGCATGCGGTTTACCGTCACCGACAGCGTGCCGCCCCAGTCGTAGTCGATCCTCGCGTCGTCGAGCTGCGGGAAGATGTTCAGCATGTAGGGCCGCACGAAGTTCTCGATGTCGCGCGGAAACCCGGGACGGTAGTTCTCACCGCCACCGAACAACAGGCGGTGATCGTTCGAGAGGCGGAAGTAATTGACTACGAAGCGGGTGTCGTGCACGCCGAAGCGCCCGTCGATCAGTTCCCGCGATCGTTTCTTCCCGAGCGGCTCCGTCGCGACCATGAAGTTGTTGATCGGCATGATCTTGCCGGCGACGCGGCCCTCGAGCCCGCCGAGATAGCCGTTGCAGGCCAGCACGATGAACGACGCCTGCACGCTGCCGTGCCGGGTCTTTATCTCCGCGGGATCCCGGCGCGTGTAGCGCCGCACGCCGGAGTTCTCGTAAATACGGACGCCCGCCTCGCTCGCGGCACGCGCGAGCCCGAGTACGTAGTCCAGGGGATGCAGCACCATCGCCTCGGCATCCCAGAGCCCGCCGAGGAAGGTCGGCGTCGCGACCATCGCCTGCGCCTCGTCGGCATCGAGCGCCCGGCAGTGCGGGTAGTCGTAGCGCTCCGCGAGCGCATCGGCGAGCTCCTGCGGCCAATCCCGGTAGCTGCGCTTGTGGACGCCGACGAGCTGGCCTTTCTGCAGGTCGCACCTTATCCGGTGCTTGCGCACGCGGCTGCGAATCTCTTTCTTCGCCGCCTCCGCGAAATCCCAGAGGAGTCGCGACCGCTCGAGCCCGTACAGCTCCTCCATCTCTAGCACGTCCTTGCGCTGCCCGCTGCCGATCAGGCCGCCGCAGCGCCCCGACGCGCCGAAGCCCACGCGCTCGGCTTCGAGCAGGACGACGTCGAGGCCTTTCTCGGCGAGATTCAGCGCCGCGGACACGCCGGTGAAGCCACCGCCGATGACGCACACGTCAGCCTGCTCGTCATCCAGGAGCTCCGGGTAGTCGGCCATTTCCTTCGCGGTGGCCACGTAATAGCTGTCCGGGTGATTGCCTGTGCGCTGCACGTTCGTGTCGTCCCTGTGCGGATAAGGCGCAAGCTTCAGCCAGCCACGTGGCAAGGTCAATGACGATATTCCGCAGCGGTTCGCTGCTATAGTTGGCGTCCACACCACCGGGATGATCAATGGGGGGTCTGCCGATGCCGTCGAGCAAGACGAACCGGACTTACTCGCGCCGCGCGATAGCGAAGCAGCTGGGCTCGATCGCGGGCGGTACCGCTCTCTTCGGGCCTGCGATTGCGGGTGCGCTGGCGCGGACGCCGGCGCAGACGGAAGGCCCGTTCTACCCGCCGGCACCGCACGCGGAGGCAGACGTCGACCTGACCCTGCTCGAGGGCCATACCGAGCGCGCCGCCGGCGACACGATACTCGTCCGCGGTCGCGTCACGGACCTGGCCGGCAAACCGCTGGCGAACGCCCGCGTCGACATCTGGCAGACCAACCACTGGGGCCGCTACGCGCATCCCGGCGACAGGAATCCCGCGCCGCTGGACCCGAACTTCCAGGGAATCGGCATCACCTACACCGACGCGGACGGCTACTACGGCTTCCGCACGATCCGGCCCGCGCCCTATCCGCTCTCGGCGATGGGCGACTCCGGCATGCGCCCCCGCCACATCCATTTCAAAGTCGCGCACGAGACCGCGGGCGACCTGACCACGCAGATGTATTTCGAGGGCGACCCCCTGATCGAAGACGATATCGTTATGCGCGGCACGCCCGAAAAGCTGCGCCACCTGCTCATCACATCGGCCGTCGAAGATGCCGAAACCGGGCTGCCGCTACACCGCTTCGATATCGCCCTTGGCTGATACCGGGCCGAGGCGGCGATGACCGTGAAACCGACCGCGGCGAAGACCGCGCAGCTGCAGGTGCTGTTGCGGAAAGGATTCCAGGCGCTGTCCCGCGGCCAGGTCCAGCAGGCGGCCGACTATTGCCGGCAGGTCCTAGGCATGCAGCCCGACCTGGTGGAGGGCCACTTCCTCGTCGGGCTCGTCGCGCTCGAAATGCGCGACCGGCGCACCGCGCTCAGCGCGTTCGGTTCGGTCACCCGGCTGCAGCCCGACCACGCCGCCGCCTGGGCGCAACTCGCCAAGCTGTTCATCGGCGACGGCCAGCTGAACCGCGCCGACGCGGCGCTCGAGGAGGTGGCGCGCGCAAAGACCAGCGACCCGATGGTCTGCGACCTGGTCGGCAACATGTACACGCGCATGGGCGAGCACGGGATCGCCCGGGACTGGTACCGGAAAGCCATAGCCGCCCGACCCGACCACCCGCCGTACCTGCTCAACTACGCCAACAACCTCGTGTATCACGGCGAGACCGGCGACGCCGAGGAGGTGCTGGCCAGGATCTTCGCGATCGACGAAAACAACCCGCAGGCCCACTGGGTGCTCGCGAGCGCGCGCAAGGCTAATGACACCGCGCACGTCGAGCAGATGCGCATGCTGCTCGCATCGAAGGAACAGCACCCGCGGCTCGAGGCGTTCTACCACTACGCGATCGGCAAGGAGCTCGAGGACCTTCAGTTATGGGACGAGGCGTTCGAGGCCTTTCACCGGGGGGCGAACGTGCGACGCAAGACCGTCGAATACGACGAGGCAGCCGAGATCGAGATGTTCGAGTTCCTCGAGCGACACTTCACCGCGGAGTGGGTCGATGACGGCTCGAAGGGCCACGACGCCGAAGCGCCGATCTTCGTGCTCGGGCAGCCGCGCACGGGCACCACGCTCATCGAGCGGATCATAACCAGTCATTCACAGGTACATTCCGCGGGCGAGCTGCAGCAGCTCGGGCTGGCCGTGCGCCGCCTGGCCAGGCATACGGACCCGAGGCGTTTCTCGACGCAGCTGTTCGAGTCCGCGCTCGGGCTCGACTGCGCCCGGGTCGGCGCCGTCTACATGGAATCCACCCGCCGGGTGCAGGGCGACACGCCCCGTTTCGTGGACAAGCTGCCGCAGAACTATTTCTACATCCCGCTGATTCTCAAGGCGCTGCCGAACGCGAAGATCGTGCACCTGACGCGCGACCCGATGGACGCCTGCTTCGCGAGCTACAAGCAGCTCTTCGCCGATGCGTACCTGCACTCCTACGACCTCGGGGAGATGGCGCGGCACCATTGCCGTTATCGCCGGCTGATGGACGTATGGCGCGAGCGGTTCGCCGGTCGCTTCCTCGATATCTCCTACGAAGAGACCGTTACCGCCCTCGAGCCGAATGCCCGGCGGCTGATCGAATTCCTCGAATTGCCCTGGGAAGACGCGTGCCTGAAGTTTCATGAACAGAAGCAGGCGGTGTCGACGGCGAGCGCGGTGCAGGTACGGGAACCGGCGCATACGCGATCGATCGGTCGCTGGCGCAGATACGAAAAACAGCTGCAACCGATGCGCGCTATCCTCGAACAACACGGGCTCGAGATCCGCGAAGCACCGGCCTGATTTTCCGTTAGGGGATGCGGCGATAATTTGCTAAATTTGCTGAGAGCATCGATCGGCATCCGACGCCGCTCAACCGGTGCATCCAGGGGGAACAATGAAGCGCGCCACTACGAAGCAGTCCAGTTTCTATCCACAACGCACGGCGGTCGCCACGGCGGTCTCGGCCGCGCTGCTCGCGACCAGCCTGCCGGCACAGTCGCAACAGCTCGAGGAGATCGTCGTTACCGCGACCAAACGCGAGGAGACCTTGCAGGAGGTGCCGCTGGCGATCACCGCGCTGACGGGCACATTCACCGAGTCGGTCAACCTCGACGACGTCAAGGACCTGATCTCCTTCACACCGGGCATTACCGGCAACAGCCAGGACAGCTTCATCGACGCCGTCAGCATCCGCGGCGTGCGAACGCAGGACTTCGGCGTTGGCGGCGACCCCTCGGCCGCGATATTCAAGAACGAACTCTACGAAGGTCGCAATGGATCCGCGGTGACCAGCCTTTACGACATCGATCGCTCGGAGGTGCTGCGCGGACCGCAGGGTTTCCTGTTCGGCCGCAATTCCATCGGCGGCGCGATCAGCGTGCACACGCGCAAGGCCGATATCGACGGCGGCTATTCCGGTTACGTCGACGTCGACGCAGGCGAGCGCGGCCGCTTCACGGTCGAGGGCGCATTCAACATCCCGGTCTCCGACAGTTTCGCGATGCGCCTGGCCGGTTACCACTCGCAGGAAGACGGCTTCGTAACGAATTTCGCGACGGGCACCGACCTCATCGAGCACGACAAGCAGGGCGTACGCTGGTCGACTGTTTTCGAAAAGAACCAGTTCTCGATGAACACCTGGGTGGAATACGAGACCCGCGAGCAGTCCGGCTCCGTCTACCGCGCCGTCACCCGGGGCGACTACTGGGACAACCTCGTCAGCGTCTTCGGCCCCGGCATAACCCCCGCGGGCGGCGAGCGCGACTCGGATTCCGACCAGTCGCTGGGCGACAACGACGACGCGGACATCCTGACGATCGGCGTGCGGATCGACTACGAGATGGACGCTTTCACGTTCACGTCGATCACCGGTTACAAGGACCACGATTTCTTCTACACGGAAGACTACGACGGCACGCCGCTCACCATTAACAACTACCGCCAGGACCAGACCGGCGACTATTTCCAGCAGGAATTCCGCCTGGTGTCAAATAACGACGGACCGCTGTCCTGGTACGCGGGCGCATCGCTCTACCGCGAGGACATCGACACGCTGTTCGTCAACTCCGGGGCCGAGGACAATTTCTGCAATTATTACGGCAACTATTACTTCCCGGACGCGGGCATCACGGACTGCGCGTCTTACTACGACTACTACAACTACTACTATGGCTACCCGCAATACCCGTGGGAGCCGAGCTCTGACGGCCTGCTCACCGAGCCGGGCCGGGTCATCGGCGAGTACACGGGCTGGGCCGCCTACCTCGACCTGTCCTACGCGTTTACCGACAACTTCGACGTGAGCTTCGGCGTACGCTACACCGACGACGAGAAGGACTTCAGCCTCAACGTGCCGAACCCGGAGAGCAACCTGGGGCCCTACTGGGCTTATCTCTTCAGCACGGATGGGCCGATCAACTCCTCGAACAGCTGGTCGGACACGCAGATACGCGTCGTCGGTCGCTATCGCCTGAACGACGACCACCTCGTATTCGCGAGTTACACCGAGGGCTTCAAGTCGGGCGGCTTCGGCAGCTTTGCGCTTGTCGACGCGAACGGCGACCAGGTTGGCTGTTGCGAGACCGACCTCAGCGAAGCCGACGGCTACCGTTCGCGGCAGTTCGAGCCCGAGAGCGTCGACTCCTACGAGATCGGCTACAACGGCACGCTGGCGGACGGCCGTGCCGACCTTCGCCTGACCGGCTTCATCTACGACTACGAGGACCTGCAGATCAGCTTCTTCGACACCGACTCGGGCGCCAACACGGTCGAAAACGTCGGCCAGGTCGACGGCGCGGGTCTCGAAGGCTCGCTGACGGTCGCATTCACCGAGAACTGGGACCTGTATCTCGCGGCGAGCTGGCTGGATACCGAGGCGAACGGTGTGCAGCGGGTCTGCGACGGCGATACGCCCGACGCCTGCGAAGGCAGCCCGCTGTTCTGGGCGCCCGAATGGGCCGGCGCCGCCGTCCTCACGGGGAACTTCCCGCTCGGCAACGGCGCAATCAACGCCAGTCTCGAGGGCTTCTGGGAAGGCGAGCGCGGCGGCGGCTGGGGCACCTTCCCGGAAACGCTGATTGATTCCAACCTGATCGCGTCATTCCGGCTGGACTACATATCGGACGGCAACTGGCAGGCGGGCGTCTACGTCGAGAACCTGACCGACGAGTTCACCTACGACGGCCAGAACAACAACGGCGGCATACTGCCCTCGCACTTCTTCGGCCACAGGATGCCGCGGACGGCGGGCGTGCGCTTCCGTTACGGTTGGGACTAGGCAAGACTGCAGCAGGATAGGAATGGGCCGAACATTGCCGTAGGAGCGGGCGTACAGATCTGCCGAACATTGCCGTAGGAGCGGGCCTCGGCCCGCGATCGATGCCCGGAGAATCGCGCTTCGAGAAGCGCTCCTACGGATCTGCCGAACATTACCGAAAGAGCGCTCCTGCGGATCCGCCGAACATCACCGTAGAAGCGCTCCTGCAGGTCCGGTCAGAAGGTATAACCGATATTGATCGAATAGACCCACGGATCGATCTTGACCGTGCCGAGTTCTGCGCTGGTAACACCATCGGACGCTGTCAGGTCCGACTCGATATCGATCCAGCGCAGATCGAAATTCACCAGCCAGCGATTGCCGAACGTCCAGTCGGCGCCCAGTTGCAGTGCCAGGCCGAAGGAATCGTCGAGATCGATGTCCGTGATTCCCGTGAGGTCGGTCAACGTCTGCGTAACACTGGTGTCGAAGAACGTCGTGTAGTTCAAACCGACGCCGGCATACGGTTGAAACGTGCTGCCGGGCGCAAACAGGTACTGCAGCGAGAACGTCGGCGGCAGGTGATCGGTCTCGGCGATCTTCGCGCCTCCGAGCTTGATGTCGTGATTGAAAGGCCAGGACGCAAGAACGTCGAATGCCCAGTTCGGGTTGAACACGTATGTGCCCATTAACGTCAGGCTGGTGCCGTCGTCAACGTCGACGATCGTGTCCGGATCGAGTACGAGGTTGTCCGAGTCGGGCGCAACCACGCCGACACCCGCACGAAGCACCCAGGTGCCTGCTTCGTACGCCAGCGCAGGCGATGCGACCAAAGCCAGCAGGGCACCCGCTGCAAGCAGATATTTGCTGGATTTCATGATGATTTCCTCTTGTCCCGGGAGGGACGGTTGAACATTGCAATGTCTCTCGTGGATACCCGCGGGAATCCACGCCGCTATTTTAGGACTTGCGGCGCCGCAGCAAGTCAGGGGTTTGTGAAGCCCGGTTGCGGCGAATACCTAGAGACAGGATTCCCGCCTAGACGAGTTCGGGTGGCGTGAGGCCGCGCCGCGGCGGGAACCAGAACGGCTTGTCGACCACCTCTGCCCTCGCCATCATGCGCGACCAGTGCATCTCGCGCTGGTAGAAGATCTCGACCCACAGGTTCGTCCCCGGGGCGCCGTGCGGCATCCGCACCGTGCCGAGGGCGATGTTCTGCTTGCACACCGGCGACCAGGTTGCGGACGTGACGAAGCCGACGTTCCTGCGGCCCTTTGCGTCGGCGAAGATGTAGGCGTGGCTGGCAGGCTTGTTGCCCTCGATGTCGAGCTTCACGAGCCGCCACGTCGATCCGTTGCGCTTCTCCTCCGCCAACGCACGGCGGCCGTTGAAGTTGGGTTTCTTGAAGTCGACCAGCCAGTCGAGCC
>JAAUYE010037608.1_pt1 | contig 14700 bp, 12 predicted proteins | sample 7278081 | NCBI WGS metagenome assembly JAAUYE01 (sample SAMN14350131, study PRJNA611818) | marine sediment metagenome | isolation source: surface marine sediment (0.6m) | place: French Polynesia: Moorea | collected 2018-08
CCCGCGCTACAACCTGCAGATCAGCCCGGAAAACCGCCGCGCGATCTATTCCTACCAGAAAGTCGCCGAAGAGCCGCAGCAGCTCGGCCGCATCCTCGACGGCTTCATTTAACTACTCCGCCACTTCCTGGAATCGCCCTCCGTCGGGCAGGTTTCTCTAATCCCGAATGCATCCCGGTAACGTATAGGTAGTTTCGCGCAGAGACGCGGAGAGCGCAGAGGCCGCAGAGTTAGCAGGTTTGTAGTCGCTGACTGGATGCGCCTTGCAGTGAGTTAAAGCGTCAAGTGGTTTGTCACAGTGAGCTCAAACCTGACCGGGAGCGCCTTCAATGCGTTTTCAGCTTCAGTTGCCCTTCGTGTGCTTGCCGCACTTAGTGAGACACATCAAAGACGAACGTGATGATTAGAATGATGTTAAGCCTGACAGGGGCACCCACCCCAAATCCTCCGCGTCCTCTGCGTCTCCGCGCCTCTGCGCGAAACTAATCCTTTCAGGTCTGGCGCCATCGGCGGCGTAGAAGCCGATAATCGAAGATACTAACTGGGGCCTTGGCCTGCGCAAGTAGTCGGGGCCATTTGTCGCGGGTTGGGTGCTTACGTTGGCAGGGCGAATTGATACAATGCCCGCTTGTGCCGATTGCCTGCCGAAGATGGACGTATCTCATTTAATCGAAGACCTGAACGACCGCCAGCGCGAAGCGGTTACCGCCGAATCCGGGCCGATCCTGGTGCTTGCCGGCGCCGGCAGCGGCAAGACGCGCGTGCTGACGCATCGCGTCGCCTGGGTTTGCGAGGTGGCCGGGCTGTCGCCGTTCGCGGTGCTCGCGGTAACTTTTACCAACAAGGCGGCCGCCGAAATGCGCGCGCGCGTGGAGAATCTGCTTGGCATCTCCGCCGCGGCGATGTGGGTCGGCACTTTCCACGGGCTCGCGCACCGCATGCTGCGGCTGCACCACGAGGCGGCGAAGCTGCCACAGGCGTTCCAGATTCTCGACAGCGACGACCAGCTGCGCCTGGTCAAGCGCGTCGTCCGCCAGCTCGATCTCGACGAGGCGCGCTGGCCGCCAAAACAGGCGCAGTGGTATATCAATCACCAGAAGGACGAGGGTCACCGGCCGGACAATATCGATCCGGGGCAGGATCCGGTGCAGCAGCAAATGCTCGAAATCTATCGCCTCTACGAGGAAATCTGCCGCCGTAACGGTGTCGTCGATTTTGCCGAACTGCTGCTGCGCACGCTCGAGCTGATTCGCGATAACGACGACATCCGCGAGCATTACCAGCGCCGCTTTCAGCATATCCTGGTCGACGAGTTCCAGGACACCAACGCGATCCAGTACGCCTGGCTGCGCCTGATGGCGGGCAAGGAGACGCCGGTATTCGTCGTCGGCGACGATGACCAGTCCATCTACGGCTGGCGCGGCGCGCGGATCGAAAACATACACCACTTCGAACGCGATTTTCCGAATACTCAGGTGATCCGGCTGGAGCAAAACTATCGTTCCACCGGCACCATACTGAAGGCCGCCAACGCGCTGATCGATCACAACCAGGCGCGGCTCGGCAAGGAGCTGTGGACGCAAAGCGATGCCGGTGAGCCGATCCTGTTTTACTCGGCCTACAACGAAAAAGACGAGGCGCGTTTCGTCATCGACCGCATCGAGAACTGGGTCGAACAGGGGCGCAGCCGCAACGAGGTCGCGGTTTTGTACCGCTCCAACGCGCAGTCCCGGCAGTTCGAGGAAGTCCTCGTTACCCGCGGTATACCGTACCGCGTTTACGGCGGGCTGCGCTTCTTCGAGCGCGCCGAAATCAAGGATGCGCTGGCCTACCTGCGCATGATTTCGAGTCCGACTGCGGATACCGCGTTCGAACGCACGGTCAACCATCCGCCGCGCGGCATTGGCCAGAAAACGGTGGATGAAATTCGCCATTACGCGCGCGCACACTCCGCTTCGCTGTGGACCGCATCGCTGGAACTGCTCGATTCGAGCCAGCTGACCTCGCGCGCGCAGAGCGCGCTCGGGGTTTACGTCGATCTCGTGCGCCGGTTGCAGGCGGAATTGACCGAGCTGCCGCTCGGTGAGCAGATCAGGTCGGTGATCGAAATGAGCGGTCTCGAGGCGCACTTCAAAAAGGACCGCGGCGAAAAAGGCGAGGCGCGTATCGAAAACCTGCAGGAATTGATCGGCGCCGGCAAAAGTTTCGAGTATGAAACCGAGGCGGATGAAAACCTGTCGATGCTCGACGCCTTTCTCGCGCACGCCGCGCTCGAGGCGGGCGAGGCCCAGGCCGACGCCTGGGAGGATTGCGTACAGTTGATGACGATGCATTCGGTCAAGGGTCTCGAGTTCCCGCTGGTATTTCTCGTCGGCATGGAGGAAGGGCTGTTTCCGCACCAGCGTTCCAGCGAAGAGCCCGGGCGCATGGAGGAAGAGCGGCGCCTGTGTTACGTCGGCATAACCCGCGCGCGCGAGCAGCTGGTAGTAACCAGCGCCGAGGTGCGCCGCTTGTTCGGCGGCGAGAGTTACAATATGCTGTCGCGCTTCGTGCGCGAAATCCCGGACGAGCTGATCCAGGAGATCCGGCCCAGGGCGCGTTTTACCCGCCCCGCGGCGCAGGTTTCCGCCAGCCTGCATAGCGAACGCGCCGAGGCGGATACGGGGCTGTTCGTCGGCCAGCGCGTCAACCACGCGCGTTTCGGCGACGGTATCGTGCTGAATCTCGAGGGCCAGGGTCCGCAATCGCGGGTACAGGTGAATTTCGAAAACGCGGGCAGCAAATGGCTGATCGCGAGCATGGCGAATCTGCAGCCCGCCTGATTCGTGCAACCATAAGTCAAATTATCTGGAGTAATTATGAGCAAGCAAAAAGTCGCTTTCATCGGTCTCGGTGTCATGGGTTATCCGATGGCGGGGCATCTCGCCAACGCCGGTTTTCAAACCCGGGTCTATAACCGCACCACGGCCAAGGCCGAACAGTGGTGCCGTGATTACGAGGGTGACTTCGCGACCACGCCGCGCGAAGCTGCCGAAGGCGCGGATTTCGTATTCATGTGCGTCGGTAACGACGACGACCTGCGTTCGGTGGTGTTCGGCGACGACGGCGCGCTCGCGGGCTGCAAGGAAGGCGCGATCCTGGTCGACCACACCACCGCGTCGGCCGACGTCGCGCGCGAAATTGCCGACAAGGCGCAGGTACCGTTTCTCGACGCGCCGGTATCGGGCGGCCAGGCCGGCGCCGAGAACGGCGTGCTTACGGTGATGATCGGCGGCGACCAGGCAGCCTTCGATGCCGCGCGTCCGGTAATCATGAGCTACGCACGTGCGGCCGAGCTGATGGGCGGTGTCGGCGCCGGTCAGCTGACCAAGATGGTCAACCAGATCTGTATCGCCGGGCTGGTGCAGGGACTGTCGGAAGGCCTCGATTTCGCAATGCGCGCCGGGCTCGACGGACACAAGGTGGTCGACGTGATCTCGAAAGGCGCCGCGGGCTCGTGGCAGATGGAAAACCGCGGCAATACGATGCTCAACGACGAGTTCGATTTCGGCTTCGCGGTCGACTGGATGCGCAAGGATCTCGCGATTTGTATCGAGGAAGCTGAAAGAAACGGCGCCGAGCTGCCGATTACCCGTATCGTCAACGATTATTACGGTGAAGTGCAGGCGATGGGCGGCGGGCGCTGGGATACTTCCAGCCTGATACGCCGCCTCACTCGAAAAACGTGACCGATTTAAAAAAAACGGAAAATTGGATAAATCTGTGGATAAAAAATTTTTCCTGTTATAAATCAATAAGTTAAAGGAATAAAATAACAAAAAAGATCAAAAACGGGTCCATATGTGCTGTTTTTTATACCGTTTATCGAAATAAAACTGGTTTTTTCTGAAATATGGCCTATATATGTAATCGTGTTAAAGGTTAAGAACACCTAACCTCTCTCACGATGTCCTCCTTTGGTTATAATTGTCGATTACGACTTTGAGGCCGGTAGCAATACCGGCCTTTTTTTTTGTCCGCTAGCCTGCTGCGCCCCACGATTGCTGCGTTGCTTTTTGCAGCGAGACGCTCACGTACTTTATGTACGCTCGCGCCTTCGCTGCAAAAAGCGCCTTGCACTCGTGGTGCTCGCGACGGCTAGCGAACAAAAAAACCTGCCATCAGCGGAAGGTGTTGGGCTGCTGTTTGCCCGGTGTAGCCATGGGTGAAGGCAGGCTCGCGCCTTCGCAAAAAAATCCGCCTTGCTCTTGCTTCGCTCGCGACGCTCAGAACGCAAAAAAGCTTCTGCTATCGAATGGTTTTGGGCTGCCGTGACCGTGATTGCCGCGTTGGAAATTTGCGCGAGACGTTCACATACCAGGTTTGTATGGTCGCGCCATCGCGCAAAATTCCGCCTTGCACTTACAGCGCTCGCGACGGCCAGAACGCAAGAAAGCGCCCACTATCTGAGTTGTTTGGGCTTTCGCTTGCCCGGTGTGGCGGTGGGCGGAGTCGGGAGGGGCGTCGCGAATTGTTGCTCTGCGGCTTGACCGGGGTGGGTATTTTGACAAGACTGAGGACTTTCGACGAAGCGGCGGGACATAAAGAGGAAGCACGACATGCACGCCTGGAAATGTGTCAACTGGGGCAGCCCGCGACAGCTCGAGCTCGGTAGCATGCCGGATCCGGTGTGCGGCGACACCGATGTCGAAATCACGGTCAAGGCCTGCGGCGTCAACTTTACCGATTTGCTGATGATATCCGGACGTTACCACCTGCGCCCGGAACTGCCGTTCGTGCCCGGCATGGAAGTGGCCGGCCGCGTTACCGGGGTCGGCGACAGCGTTGACGGATTTAAAATCGGCGACAAGGTAGCCGCCTACGTCAAATACGGCGGATACGCGGACAAGGTTGTTGCCCCGGCCACCCAGGTGATCGGGGTCGACGAATCGGTACCGGCTTCAGAAGCCGCCGCCCTGCCGCTTTCGTACGGCTCGGCCGAGCTTGCGCTGTCGCGCGCGAATCTCTGCGCGGGCGAGGTTGTCGTGATCGGCGGCGCTGGGGGTGCCGTGGGCTCGGCCTGTATCGAGCTCGCCAGGCAGCGTGACGCGCTTGTCATCGCCTGTGTCGGCGACGCCAACAAGGAAAAAATCGCGCGCGATTGCGGCGCCGACCATATCGTGTCGTCACGCTCTCGGCATTTGAGCGAGGATATCCAGGCCATGGTCGCCGATGGCGTCGACGTCATCATAGACCCGGTCGGGGGCGGTTTTTTCGAGGAATCGATGCGCGTGCTCAGGTACGGCGGCCGTGCGGTCGAGCTAGGCTTCGCCTCGGGCAAGATTCCGTCGCTGCGCCTGAACCAGCTGCTGCTGAAACAGCAAAGCGTGCTCGGTTCGTCGTTCGGGCTGACCGCGGTGAAAGATCCGGCAACCGTCGCCGCGATCTGGCCGCGCCTGGGACAAATGCTGCGCGACGGCAAGATCCGCCCCCGCATCAGCCACACGCGAACGTTCAAGGAGTTGCCCGCCGCGCTGCAAATGCTCAAGGACCGAAAGGCGGGCGGGCACATCGTGCTGGCCTGAGCGCTACGAGTCGGTATTCTCCGCTTGCGCCTGTTGTTGCAGGCAGCGGTTGTGAATCAGCCATAAAAACAGCGCGGTGGAAATGCCCGCCGAGCTGAACACCATGCACATGACGATGATTTGATATCGCGCCGCCACCAGCGGCGACGTTCCGGCCAGAATCTGCCCGGTCATCATGCCGGGCAGGGACACCAGGCCTACCGCTAGCAGCGAGTTGGTGATCGGTATCATTGCCGCCTGAAACGCGGTATTGCGCGCCTGTGCATAGTCGCTGCGGTGCCCGAGCTCGCTGTACAGCCGCTCGCCGGCGAGGCTGACGCTGTTCATCGAGTTGGCGAAGATCATGCCGGCGAGCGGTATTACGACCGCCGGCTGGTACCAGGGATCGGCGTGCAGCACGCCTTGCGTTATCAACACCAGGTTGGTAACGCCGCCCCCGGCGATCGCCAGCAGGCTGTAACCGAGCAGGGTCGAGCGCGGCACCGGCAGCGCCCCCAGCGCTATCCAGCTCGCCGCAAGCAGCATGAAGCTCAGTACCGCGAGGATAACCCAGTGATTGTTCGCGTTGAAAATAAAATCGAGCGCGTATCCGATCAGCAGTAACTGGATCAGCATACGCAGAATCGCGATGCCGGCATGGCGGATACTGCTCGACCAGAAAAAAATGATGCCCAGTGTCACCAGCACCGGGATGAATGCGACCCCGATATCGATCAGCGTGATTGCGTACATTTGGTCTCCGCGCCGGGCCTGGCTTACCGGATTCCCGGCTTAATGGTAATCCTTCCAGTACTGGTCGGTGTCCTCGTGCGGCATGTCGTGGCCAGCGGATTCGTCATCCTGCGCGTCACCCGCGTCGAGATGCAGGTTGTCGCGCGCATTGTCGTCGAGGTAGCCGTAAATCGTTTTACGGATCGAAATCAGGAATGAATTATCCAGTTCGAACTCGAGCTCGGCGAGCAGGTCGATGACGAGTTCGAAGGTCAGTTCATCGAGCGAATAAATAATGTGGACGCTGAATTCGCTGTGCGCCGCGGCCAGCAGGATGCCGTCGATATTGGCCAGCGCGGCGCAGGCGGCTTCCGCCTGCCGCGCGCGGTTGTCGCCGGGTTTTAAATAGATATAACGACAACGATAGCAATCCGCTTCCTCCATGCCAAAAAGCCTACGCCCCCGCCTGCGTATTTTCAAATGTTTCTTGGGGCCGATAGTTAGCCGGTCAGGCCAGCCGGGCCAGGGTCGCGCGCGGCAAATCGTTGAGGTCGCACTCACAGCGAATGTCGGTAAATCCCTGCGCGCGCAGCAGTTCCGCCACCGGCGACTGCTGGTCGTAACCGTGTTCGACGATGATGCAGCCGGGCCGCCGCAGGAACCCCGGCGCCTGCCCGATAATCACCTCGAGTGCTTCGAGTCCGCTCACGCCCGGCGTCAGCGCATGCTCGGGCTCCGCCGGCAAATCGCCTTCGGCGAGAAAGGGGTGGCCGGCGGCAACGTAAGGCGGATTGGAAACGATCAAATCGAAACGGGATTCCGGCGGCAGATCGCGGTACCAGTCGGATTCGATGAATTCGATTTCGACCTCGTGGCGTTGCGCGTTCGCGCGCGCGAGTTCGAGACAGGCGGGATCGACGTCCGTGGCGACTATGCGCGCCAGCGGGCGATGGGCTTTTAGCGTGATCGCGATGATACCGCTACCGGTGCCGAGTTCGCAGATACGCCAGTCCCGGTCTTCGGGAATTTCGGCCAGCGCCAGTTCGACCAGGACCTCTGTCTCCGCGCGCGGCACCAGCGCCGCCGGCGTGGTTGCGTATTCGCGCGAGTAAAATTCGCGGTTGCCGAGCAGGTAGGCAACCGGAGTGGGTGCCAGGCGTTCCTCGATCAGCGCCCGGTAAGCCTGCCAGCTCGATTCGCTAAGCTTTTCCTCGGGCCAGGTGTAGAGATAACTGCGCGGTTTGCCGAGGCAAAACGCGAGCAGCAGTTCCGCGTCGAGGCGGGCGCTTTCGCTATGCCCGCGAATTCGTTCGGTGCCCCAGCGAATCGCGCTGTCGATTTGTTCACTCATGGGCTATGAACTGTTTCACTATGGATTTTTCGGGATTTGCCTATAAATGTACGGTGTGTGCATCAATATCTCCTCCCCCCGAACTATTGATGATAGCACGCTGGCCAAGGACGGCCGTCCCCTTCTGGCGCCCCTGGTGGGCCAACTGCGGCGTTAAAATTTCGCGCAAGACGCTCACATACTTGTTTGTATGCTCGCGCCATTGCGCGAAATTTTGCCTTGCATTTGACCCACCAGGGGCGCCAGAAGGCTACCTTCAAATTAAATCGATCAAAGTTATATGCCCATCTACAGTATGCTTGCCCGGCGTAGCTGCAGGCGGAGCCGGGCTCGCGCTATTCGATAAATTTTCGCCTTGCTCTCGCCGCGCTGGAGAGCGCAGGTCTTCGATGGACCGGGATTAATCGCGCAAGACGCTCACATGCTTGTTTGTATGCATGCCCGGCGTAGCTGCGGGCGGAGCCGGGCTCGCGCCATTGCGTGATGTTGTCGTGCATTTGGCCCACTAGCGGCGCCAGAAGGCTACCGGCAATATCGGTTGTTTCGGCATGCTCACGCGGCTGATCGCGGGTTTCGAGTCATTGCGAGCGAAGCGAAGCAATCTCCCCGTATCTCGGAAAGGCTTCCCCGCCGAGCCTGGCGTGTTGAAACCGGGGGCGTCTTGTAACGACAGGCGAGATATTGAGATTTGTGTCTCGGGCTATACCTATAACCTATTAGGCCCGGGGAGCGCAGCGGATCCCCCGATCTGGTGATATCATTTAGCGGTACACAGGAAACGACATAACTCCATGTGGATGAAATTGATCACGGCGGTGACAGGTATTTGCCTGTTCGGATTCGGCATAAAGCCGGCCCTGGCCCAGTCGAGCCAGCTGTTCGGCAATCCGGACGCGATTTCGATGCAAATCGACTTATTGCCCGACCAGGAAAATAACGTCATTAAAAAACGCTCGGGGCGGGTGGTGCCGATCGCCATTCTGGGTTCGCCCGGGCTCGATACGGGCTCGATCAATCCGCGCACGATCAGGCTCGAGGGGATCGGCGTCATGCTGGTGGGCAAGTCCGACAAGAGCCTGTGCCGTCAGGTCGATATCAATGCCGATGGCCATCTCGATTTACTGTGCGATGTGCGCACGACCGGATTTCGCGTCGACGCGGGGGAATACAGGATCCTGCTCAAAGCCGAAACCTGGGACAAGGGCACGCTGCTGGGCGAGGACCGTCTGGAGATACAGTAGTAGCGCGTCCCCCGGGGATTTCTCCGGTGCCATAATCTTCACGCCGTTCTCGGCAATCGCCGGGTCGGCTCTCTCGATCCCTGATCAAGCCCCTGCTCAGTTCAGGCCGCGGTCGTCCTCGGCAAGGCTGGCGAGCTGCTCGGCCTGGTACTCGTGCATCAGCGGGTCGACCACCTGGGCCAGGTTGCCCTGCATGATTTCGTCGAGCTTGTACAGGGTCAGATTGATGCGGTGGTCGGTCATACGCCCCTGCGGGAAATTGTAGGTACGGATGCGCTCGGAGCGATCGCCGCTGCCGACCAGCGATTTGCGCTCGGACGCCTGCTCGGCTTCCTGCTTCTGTTTCTCTGCATCGTAGATGCGCGCCTGCAGCAGCGCCATCGCGCGCGCCTTGTTTTTATGCTGCGAACGCTCGTCCTGGCACTCGACCACGGTGCCGGTGGGCAGGTGAGTCAGGCGAATCGCGGAGTCGGTCTTGTTGACGTGCTGACCGCCGGCGCCGGATGAGCGAAAGGTATCGACGCGCAGGTCGGCCGGGTTGATTTCGATCATTTGCACTTCCTCGCTTTCGGGGATGATCGCAACCGTTGCCGCCGAGGTGTGCACGCGGCCCTGCGACTCGGTTTCGGGCACGCGCTGCACCCGGTGCGCGCCGGATTCGAATTTCAGCTGCGAGTAGGCGCCGTTACCGGCGATGCGCGCAATGATTTCCTTGTAACCGCCGTGCTCGCCCTCGCTGCTGTTCAATACTTCGAGCTGCCACTTCTGCGATTCGGCGTAGCGGCTGTACATGCGGAACAGGTCGCCGGCGAAGATCGCGGCCTCGTCGCCGCCGGTGCCGGCGCGAATCTCGAGGAAGACGTTGGCGCTGTCGTTAGGGTCTTTCGGCAGCAGCAGTTTTTGCAGTTCGATTTCGAGTGCTTCGATCCTGCTGCTGTTGTCCTCGATTTCCTCCTGCGCCAGTTCGCGCATTTCGGCGTCGTCCTCGTCGAGCATTTCGCGCGCCGACTCGAGCGCCGACTGCGCCTCCTGGTAGGCGTTGAAGTTTTTGACCACGTCCTCGAGCTGGGCGTATTCCATCGACAGGGCGCGAAAGCGCTCCTGGTCGTTGATGACTTCGATATCCGACAGCAGGCCGGCGATTTCCTCGTGCCGAGCGCACAGGGTCTCGAGCTTGGTAATCAGCGATTCTTTCATGGAAGTTAATTTTCGGGTGAGATCAGCGATTTCAACAACTGGATGCGCGCCTCGTCGTCGCTTTGCAGCGCCTTGCGCATCTCGATCGTCGGCTTGTGCAGCAGCTTGTTGGTAATTTCATTCGCCAGTCGCTGCATGGCCTGCTCCGGATCGGAACTGCTTCTCAACTGGGACAGCGCCTTTTCCAGCGCCTGCTGCTTGATCAGCTCGGCGCCGTCGCGCAGCTGCCGAATCTGGTCGGCCGACTGGTGGGTTTTCAGCCACTGGTTGAACGCGGTGACCTCGAGGTTGATGATTTCCTGCGCAGCCTCGGCGGCGAGCTCGCGCCCGCGCAGGTTTTCGTCGACCACGGATTTCAGGTCGTCGACCGTGTACAGGTAAATGTCCTGCAGCTTACCGACCTCGGGTTCGATGTCGCGCGGCACCGCGAGGTCGACCATGAAAATCGGCCGATGCTTGCGCTGCTTGAGCGCGGACTCGGTGGCGCCCTTGCCGAGTATCGGCAGCTGGCTCGCGGTCGACGCAATGACGATATCCGCGCGCACCAGCTGCTCCGGCACCGCGTTGATTTGCACCGCTTCGGCGCCGATTTGCTCGGCCAGCGAGCGCGCGCGGTCGATGCTGCGGTTGGCAATCGTCATAGAGCCGATTTGCTGGCTGCGCAGGTGGCGCGATACCAGCTCGATGGTTTCGCCGGCGCCGATCAGCAGCGCGTGCAGCTCGCCGAGGTTGCCGAAAATCTGTTTCGACAGGTTGACCGCGGCAAACGCCACCGAGACCGGGTTGGAGCCGATCTCGGTATCGGTACGCACGCGCTTGGCCACGCTGAACGAATGCTGGAACAGGCGGTCGAGCACCGAGTTGACGGTCTTGTCGCCGCGCGCCTGGTCGTACGAATCCTTGAGCTGGCCGAGGATCTGCGGTTCGCCCAGCACCATCGAATCGAGGCCCGAGGCGACGCGGAACAGGTGGCGTGCGACCTCCTGGTCGGCGTGCTGGTAGATATAGGGCGACAAACCGCGGTCGCCGAGGCCGTGGTGGGTGCCGAGCCAGTGCGTGATCACCTCGCTGCAGTCAGACGACGCGTCGCAGTAAATCTCGGTGCGGTTGCAGGTGGAGACGATGACCGACTCGTTGATCGCGGGAATATCCTGTAATTCGTGCAGGGCTTTACTCATGTGCTCGGGCGCAAACGCGACCTTTTCGCGAATGTCCACCGGAGCGGTCAAATGATTAATGCCTAGTGACAATAAAGCCATGATTCAAATAAGGATTTTGCCAACCGGTAATTTTCGGGCATCTATGGTGCAAATACAACATCAGGGGAACAAATCACGCTGAATACAATCTGATTACGAGATGCTACACTCAGTTAACTGATTTTCCCGGAGACGCGGTTGAACCCGATCAAGTACGCCTTTCGAATCCTGCTTTCGGCCGGCCTCGCGCTGACCACCGGCTGCGCCAGCCTGCAAACGGCCTCGTCGCAGGAAGCGCTGCTCGAGCGCCAGGCGTCGCAGGTCAACATGCTGACAACCCGCGAAGATGCGCTGGCCGACGACGCCTACGCGCTGATGGTCGCCGAAATCGCGCTCAACCAGGGCGACACCCAGCTGGCGGTCAAACATTATCTCGAGCTCACGCGCAGCCAGGACAACCCGGATATTGCCGAGCGCGCGGTGCGCGTCGCGGTCTACGGGCAAAACCTCGAGGCCGCGGTCGAAGCCGCGCAGCGCTGGATCGAGCTCGATCCGGATCGCGTCGAAGCGCGCCAGGTCATCGCCGCGATTTACGTGCGCCAGGACAAGGTGCGTGAGGCTTTTACCTATATTAATGACCTGATCGGCACCAGCGGGCTCGACGATTCGCAGCTGTTCCCGCCGCTGCTCGGTATACTCGCGCGTGAAAAGAACGCCAACACCGTGCTCGCGGTGTCGCAGCGAATCGCTTTCGAATACCCGGAACGCGCCTACGCGCAGTACATGCACGGTATGCTGGCGGCGCAGAACGGGCGTTCCGAGGAGGCGCTCAGGTTCCTCGACCGGTCGCTGGCGATCAGCGAAATCGAGGGCGCGCACTCGGCGCGCGCCAAGGTGCTGCTGCGGCTGGGCCGCCCCGGCGAGGCCGTGGTGAGCCTGCAGCGCGCGGTCGAAGCCAATCCCGACGACCAGAACCTGCGCCTGACCTACGCGCGCCTGCTGGTCGACGTCAAGGAATACGAAAAAGCGCGGGTCCAGTTCGAAAAGCTGCACCAGGCATCGCCCGACGATGCCGAGCTGCTGTACACGCTGGGCCTGCTGTCGCTCGAATCGCAGCGCCTCGACGATGCCGAGAAGTACATGATGATGCTGGTGCGCATGAAAGAGCGCGACGGCGAGGCCCAGTACTACCTCGGACGCATTCACGAGAATCGCAAGGAGTACGAAGAAGCCATCGAATGGTACCGCCAGGTCCATATCGGCGAATACAAGTTCGACGCGCGGTTGCGCATTGCCGATGCGCTCGGCGTGCTCGGTCGCATAGACGAAGCGATCGAGGAGCTCGACACCATGCTCAAGGGCAGCCAGTCGGACGGTTCCCTGGTGCGCATCTACATTACCAAGGGCGAGCTGCTGCGCGGCGCGCGGCGCTACGAGCAGGCGATGGAAGTGTTCAACACCGCGCTCGAAATCGTGCCGGGCAACAGCGATTTGCTCTACGCGCGCGCGCTGGTGGCGGAAAGGCTCGGACGTATCGACCTGCTGGAAGCGGATATCCGCACCATTCTGAAGACCGAGCCGGATAATGCGCACGCGCTCAACGCGCTCGGTTTTACCCTGGCCGATCAGACCACGCGTTACGAGGAAGCCTACGGTTACATCAAGCGCGCGATCGAAATCATGCCCGATGACGCCGCGATTATCGACAGCTGGGGCTGGGTGCACTACCGCCTCGGCGATTACGACAAGGCCATCGGCCTGCTGCGTAAAGCGCTGTCGCGATTCGACGACCCCGAAATTGCCGCGCACCTGGGCGAGGTGCTGTGGGTCAGCGGCAAGCAGCAGGAGGCGCGCGAGATATGGCAGAAAGCGCTCAAGAAATCGCCCGACGACCCGAAGCTGCTCGAAGTCATGCAGCGCTTTATTCCCTGACCCGATCCCCGGCTTGAACAGGCTGCCCTTGCTCGCTGTTGCGCTGCTGGCGATTGCCGGTTGCGGCCTGAAACGAGATCCCGCGCAGCAGGAGCAGCTGCAGGGCCTGTGGCTCGACCGGCAGCAACAGGCCGAGGCGGTCGTTAGCTGGAACCTGCATGCACGCGCGGCGATCACGCGCGAGGCGGAAGCCTATAATGTCGGCATCCGCTGGGAGCGCGACGGGCAAACATCGATGCTGCTGCTCGAGGCCCCGTTCGGCCAGGGTGTATTTCGTATCGATCGGCCGCAAGGCGGCTGGTATCGTCTGCGCCTGCCCGACGGACGGGAATTCGTAAATGAAACCCCGGAAGCGCTGCTGCGGGACGTAATCGGCTGGTCGCTGCCGATCAGCGGGCTCGAATTCTGGATTCGCGGGCTGCCGCATCCGAACGGCGACTACAGCTATAAGCTCGATGACGGCGGCCGCGCGCGCTCGATTCGCCAGGACGAATGGGATATCGATTACCTCGATTATTTCGCCGATGCGTCCCCGCGGCTGCCGCGGCGCATGCGTCTCGCGCACGACGAATTGACCCTGAAACTCGTGATCGAGCGCTGGCAGCCACCCGAGATCGACGCCGCGCCCTCGGACCTTTTCCCCGATTTCAACTGACATGGACGCGTTTCTGTCACTGCTGTCGCCGGCCAAGATCAATCTCATGCTGCATATTACCGGTCGCCGCGACGACGGCTACCACCTGCTCGAAACCGTGTTCCAGTTCATCGACCTGAACGACCGGCTCGAGTTCAGGCTAACCGATGAGCCCGCGATCGAGCGCGCGCCGGGCCCGGCGGCGATTCCCGCCGACCGGGATCTGGTCGTCACCGCGGCGCGGCTGCTGCAGCGGCGTTTCGACGTTAACCAGGGCGTGCATATTGCGCTCGACAAGCGCATCCCGCTTGGCGGCGGCCTCGGCGGCGGCAGTTCCGATGCCGCCACCTGCCTGCTGGCGCTCAATCGGCTCTGGCAGCTCGACCTGCCGCTCGAACAACTGGCGCGAATCGGGCTCGAAATCGGCGCCGATGTGCCGGTATTCGTCATGGGGCAGTCCGCCTGGGCCACCGGCGTCGGCGAGAAACTCGAACCGGTCGACCTGCCGCTGCCGGTTTACGTCGTTATCGACCCTAAAGTCGAGGTTTCCACGGCCGAAATATTTGCCGCGCAAGAATTGACACGTAACTGCGATCCGCTCACAATACGCGCCTTTCTGCGCGGCGCGGGCGGTAACGTGTGCGAAGCGGTGGTGCGAAAGCGTTATCCACCGGTGGCCGAGGCGATCGACTGGCTCGCCGAATTCGCCCCCGCCAGAATGAGCGGTACCGGCGCCTGCGTTTTTGCCGCCTTCGATAGCCTTGAACAGGCAGAAGTAGTAAAATCGCGCGTTCCGGAGCGTTGGGACGGGTTCGTTGCGAAGGCAATGAATCGTAATCCGGTACACCGGCAGCTGGGTTTGCCGGCGTAA
>JAAUYE010028321.1_pt1 | contig 14685 bp, 10 predicted proteins | sample 7278081 | NCBI WGS metagenome assembly JAAUYE01 (sample SAMN14350131, study PRJNA611818) | marine sediment metagenome | isolation source: surface marine sediment (0.6m) | place: French Polynesia: Moorea | collected 2018-08
GCACGCCATTGCCGACATCAGGAATGTGCCGGTGCCGGAGCGCATCGTCGTCTGGCCGGAACTCAAGGACGCGGCAGCGCAACTCGCGCAAGGGGCGAACGAGCCTATCCGTTTCGCGGAACTCGAGCGCCTGCTGATCGACGGCCCGATCGATGCGAACAAGGCAATCCTCGAAAAACTCGGCGACGTGTCGCGCACGAGGCTCGAACCCGTCCGCGATGAGCTTTTCGGACTCGAACCACCGATCGCGCGTGACGCCAGGATTCGTTACGCGTGGGTTCGGGAGGTGCTCGCGGACGTGCAGCGTTCTGCGCCACGCTTCTATTCCTGGCGCAGCCGGGTGACGGGCTTCCTCAATCGACCGGTTCCCGGCACGATCGGTTTGTTCATTGTCATGGCCATCGTATTCCAGGCCGTGTTCGCCTGGGCCACGCCGATCATGGATCTCATCGATGCCGCAAGCGCCGCGCTCGGTGCGAGCGTGTTAGAGACTTTCGGCGAGGGCGCGCTGGCGAGCCTGGTTGCCGACGGTATTATTGCGGGCGTCGGCAGCGTCGTCATCTTCCTGCCGCAGATCCTGATCCTGTTCCTGTTCATCATCCTGCTCGAGGACTCGGGATACCTGGCGCGCGCCGCTTACCTGATGGACCGCGCGATGCGTTCGGTCGGCCTTTCGGGCCAGTCAATAATTCCGATGATCTCGAGTTTCGCGTGCGCCGTGCCTGGCATCATGGCGACGCGTGTAATACCGAACCGTCGTGATCGCATCGCGACGATTCTCGCCGCACCGTTCATGACCTGCTCGGCGCGGTTGCCTGTTTACGCACTGTTGATTGCGGCGTTCGTTCCGGCCGACCGGGTAGGTTTTATGAACCTGCAGGGGCTCGTGCTGTTCGGTCTTTACCTGTTCGGCATCGTGGCCGGTATCCTGACCGCGTTGCTGATGCGCAAGACCGCACTGCGTGGTCCGAAGCCTCCGTTCGCGCTGATGTTGCCCGAGTTCCGTCGCCCCAATCTCCAAACCGTGTTCATCCAGCTGCTCGGGCGCGCCAAGGTATTCCTGTATCGCGCGGGCACCGTGATATTCGCGGTCGCGGTCATCGTCTGGGCGCTCGCGTACTACCCGCGGTCGGACGAGATTGGACCCGAGGTCGAGCAGCAAAGAACGCAGGCGGCGTTGCTGTTCTCGGGGGAGGTACTCGAAGCCGAATACCAGCGGATCGAGAACCTGGCCGCGGCCCGGCAAATGGAGCAGAGTTGGCTGGGTCGGGTTGGGCATTTCGTCGAGCCTGTGTTCGCGCCGCTCGGCTGGGACTGGCGTGTCTCGTCGGCCGTCATCGCCGGGTTCCCGGCACGCGAAGTCGTGATTGCCGTGCTGGGCACGGTTTATGCCGTCGGCGACGACGCGGACGAGGGCACGCTGTCGGGCCGGCTCAAGGCGTCGACGTGGCCCGATGGGCGCCGCGTCTTCACCTTGCCAATGGTAATAGGCCTGTTGATCTTCTATGCCTGCTGCCTGCAGTGCGCGGCCACGCTGGCCGTCATCCGTCGCGAAACCAATACGTGGCGCTGGCCGATATTCGCCTGGACCTACATGACGGTCATTGGTTACCTGGGAGCGATGCTGGCTTTCCAGCTGGGTAGCGTCTAAAGCGCTCGCAGCCGTCGCGCCGCTTCTTCAAGCGTCGCATCGTCTTTCGCGAAACAGAAGCGCAGCCGCGCCCCCGTAAACGGCGTTTCGCAAAAGACCGACAGCGGTATCGACGCGACTCCGATGTCGCGCGTCCAGCGCTTGCACAGGGAGAGGTCGTCGTCGTCGCTGATTTCAGCGTAGTCCATGACCTGGAAGAATGTGCTGCGCGCCGGCTGCAGTCTGAAACGCGAGTCCGCAAGCAGGTCGCAAAACCGGTCGCGCTTTTTCTGGTAGAACGCCGGCAGCCGCAGGTAGAAATCCGGATCGCTTTTCAGAAAGTCCGCGACCCCGTATTGCATGGGCGTGCTCACGGCAAAAGTCGTAAATTGATGCACCTTGCGAAACTCGGCAGACAGCGTCTGCGGCGCGATGCAGTAGCCGAGCTTCCAGCCCGTCGCGTGAAAGGTCTTGCCAAATGACGATACGACGAGCGCGCGTTCCCACAGTTCGTCGTGACGGAGCAGGCTCAGGTGTTCTGCGCCATCGAACACGATGTGCTCATAGACCTCGTCGGAGAGCACCAGCGTGTCCGTATTTCGCAGCATTTCAGCGAGACTGTCCAGGTCCGCGGCCGACAGGATCGCACCTGTCGGATTGTGCGGGAAATTGAGAATGATGAGGCGGGTCTTCGCGTTCAAGGCCTCCCCGAGCCGCTGCAGGTCGAGTTCGAAATCCTGGCCATTCTCGGCGAGGCGTAACGGTACGTGGCGCGTAATGCCGCCTGCCAGCCTGACAGAAGGCTCATAGGAATCGTAGGCCGGATCGATGACGATGACTTCGTCGCCGGCATGCACGACGGCCTGGATAGCGCTGAACAGGCCCTCGGTCGCACCCGTGCACACGGTCACCTCCGTATCCACGTCAACCGAGCGGCCCTGCAGTTGCCGTGTCTTTGCGACGATGGCTTCGCGTAATGCGTGAATACCCGGCATCGGTGCGTACTGGTTGGCGCCATGATCGAGGTGCCAGGCGATGCGCTCGGTCAGGCCCCGCGGCGGGTCGAAGGAGGGAAAACCCTGGGCCAGGTTGATCGCGCCGGTTTCGTGCGCCAGTTGGCTCATGACCGTGAAAATAGTCGTGCCGACGTCCGGGAGCTTGCTGGTTACTTCGCGGCCGCTGTCCATGCGCACCGAGTCTATTCGATACGGACACGCAAAGTAATATTGAAGCTCGGGTTGCCGCTGCCGCTTGCTCCGTTCATCGACCCTGCAGGTGCGACGCGGTAGCCCGTAATCGCCGGGTCGAATCCCTGCGAGTCAGGTACTGGTATGTAGTCATAGGGGGGACCGCCGTCCACCTGGTTGCTGAAGCTCACATCGCTTGCATAGCTATAAGAGAGTCCGCTGGGCGTAGCGCCGTCTGCGAACGAGATAGGGTCGCCGCTGACGGTGGACACGTACAATGACGTCTCCGGTGGCAGCGGGTCGGTGATCACGAGTGAGTCTGCGTCGACGGGCCCAATACCCTGGTTGACGAGCGCGATTGTGTATTGAACGACCGCGCCCGGAATGGCTTTTGGCCCGCTCGCGCCGTTGATCGGATCGGACAGCGTTTGCGCGAGCTTCGCGATCTGCAACTGCGGAATGAAGAGCTGGTCAAAGCACACGTCATCGACGTGCCAGAAGTCCCAGTTAACACCGGACCCGTCCGTCATGCGGAAACGCAGCCGAAAACCCGCGTGCCTGCCGGCGGCGGGAAGATTGTAGGCGCGCACGAAGATCTGGCCCTGGCTGCCGCTGCCCGACAATGTCTCCAGTGCGATCCAGTTATTGAGATCATCGAGGTACTCGACCACGAGGTCTTCGCCGCCATCCGGGTCTTCGCTGAAGCTGTCGGAACCGCGTCGTATCCACATCGTAAGATCCGACAGCGACACGTCGCTTGTATCGATAATGTTCGACTGCACTGCAACGATGCCGCCATTGAGATACAGCGAGCTCGATGGCGACGATGAGGTCGCCCCGCTGACACCTGCAAACCCGGTTGTCGGATTGACAGTCCAGTTCGTCGTCAGGCCGCTCTCGAAGTCGTCACAACTACCGACACCAAGGCCCGGCGCGGGCGCAATCTCGGTGACACGCAGGTTGTCGAAATGCCAGTAGTCGTAATCGAAGCCGCTGCCGCCGGTCTGCCGCAGTCTGAGGGAAAGGGCAGCGTGGCGCGCATCAGCCGGGAGAACGAAGGATTCCTGGTAGACCTGGCCATTGGTGCCCGAACCAAGATAGCTCGCGAGCTGTCCCCAGGAATTGTCAGCGCGGCGGTACTCGAGGACCAGGTTTTCGCCCGAATCCGTGTCTTCGCTGAATGTATCGGAGCCACGTCGGATCCAGATTTCGACACGCGCTTCCGGTACCGCGGCGTTGAAAAAAGGGCTCGTGACCGTGACGGCCTGGTTGCTCGTATAGGCGCCGAAAGCACCCGACCCGGCGAAGCCGGGGTTGTTGCTGACACCCGAGACGGACGCGTTGCTCGTCGACCACGGGGCCAGCGTGCCGTCCTCGAAATCATCGCTGAACAGCGTATCGCCCGGGGCCGCCAGCAGCAGGCCCGGGGACAGTAACAGCGCTGTCGATAGTATCCTAACTATCTGTTTTACATTAAAAAAGGCATTCATTGCCCTATCTTGTGTCAGAACGCGACCAATTTGACTTAAGTGTAAGCAGGGCGTGCCGATCGCCGGAATCTACGGGGTCACAGAATTGCGTGTATCCTTTGTCTCAACAACAACAAGAAATCGGGGGGATATCATGAACAGAAGGCTATTCCTGCGTTCCGCCGTCGCCGCGGGCGTCGCAGCGGCCGCAACACCGGCGCTGGCTGCGCACTTCAGGTCCCTGACCGCCATAACGGGCCCTGTCGCCGCGGCTACCGGGGAACGGGCGGCGATCGAAATCGAGAAAGCGGCCGTCGAGGAGCTTGCAGCCAGCCTGCGCGGCAACCTGCTCTTGCCGGGTAACCCGGCCTACGAGAAGGCGCGCCGCGTCCTCAACGCGGGCATCGACAGGCACCCGGCACTCGTCGTGCAGCCGGAGGGCGTGACCGATATTCGCAACGCCGTCACGTTTGCGCGCGAGCGCAACCTGCTGCTCGCCGTGAAGTGCGGCGGCCACAGCTATGCCGGCAAGTCCACGTGCGATGGCGGAATGCAGATCGATCTGTCGACGCTACGGCACGCTCGTGTCGATGCCAGATCGCGTACCGCGCACGTGGCGGGCGGCAGCCTGCTCGGCGAGCTTGATCGCGAATCCATGGCCGTGGGCCTGGTGACAACGGCCGGCACTGTTTCGCACACGGGGGTCGGTGGGTTGACCACTGCGGCTGGATTTGGTCGCGTGGGCCGCCGATTCGGCCTCGCGCTGGATAACGTGAAAGGCGTCGACATCGTTACCGCGGACGGGAAATTGTTGCGTGCGGACGCCGAGGACAATACGGATCTGTACTGGGGCGTTCGCGGCGGGGGCGGAAACTTCGGCGTCGTTACGAACTTCGAGTTCGCGCTGCATCCCATGCAGCGCACGGTCGTGGGCGGCGAGATACTGTTTCCTTATGCGATGGTCCGGGACGTCCTGAACGTCTACCGGGACTATGCTCTTGAAGGACCCGATGAACTGTATTGCGATCTGATGGTCGCTTCCGAGATCGTGGGGACCGATGCAGTTGCCGGGATGCACGTGTGTTACTCGGGGCCCGAACACAAAGCCGAAAAAGCACTGGCACCGATTTATGCATTGGGGACTCCGATCGTCGATTCCGTCGTCAAGCGAGACTACGTTGAAATTCAGAGAAGCTGGGACAACACGGACCCGCGCAACAATGCCGAGTATCTCAAGAGCGGATTCGTGAACGAGATTCCCGATTCCTTGCTCGATGCGCTGATCGACGGATTCGAGCCGGCCGATGGCCGTTCGGTGACAATCTACTTCCAGCACTCCGGCGGCGCGATCGGTCGTGTCGCCCCAGACGCTACGGCGTTTGCGCAGCGCAGCTCGAAAGCCAATATGCTGATCTTTGTCGGCTGGCCACTACAGAACGACGCGACGCCGCATGTCGCTTACATCCGCCGCTACTGGGACACGCTGGCGCCGTACACCGATGGCTACTACACGGTCGAGACGTTTGACGAGTCGCGGGAGGAACGCCACGGTAACTACCAGGGCAATTTCCCGCGCCTGCTGGCGTTGAAGAAGAAGTACGATCCGACCAACCTGTTCCGCCTGAACGCGAACATCAATCCGGTCGTTTGACGTTCTAAGTTCTAGCGTCGGGATTGGTCATTGAGGCCGGTTGCGTTCGCGATGTAGTCGTCGACGGACTTCGCGCGTTGCATCAGCAGTCGTCCTCGCCTTCGAGGATCGCGCGGCTGTCCGCGTCAGGTTCGCCGGCGGCCGGACTGCCCGCGTCGAAGACCACGCGCCAGGTGCCGTCGTCCTGCTTGCGCCACACGGAGTTGAACGTGCCCCATTGCTCTACCCTGGCGCCGTTTTCGTCACGGCTGATCACGCGATACGGACCGCGAGTCAGCGCGAGTTCCCCGTCTTCGAGCACTTCCACGAATGCGGGCCGCCAGCGAATGGCGGGGCCATCCTCTGAGAAGAACACCTGCCAGGCTGCCGTGATCTCGGCAGCGCCGCGCATCACGGAGCGGCCGACGAAGCGCGCGTCCTCGTCCAGGAACGTCGAAAACGCCTCGAGGTTGCGGTTCTCGGCGGCATTGCTGAAACCGATCTCGCGACACCTGACGTCCGAAACAGCATCGGCGAGCGCGATCGGGGAGAGAAGGGCGAGCGTAATGGCAATGGCGATGCGCTTCATGCTTCCAAGTATACCTCCCGTCTGGCCGCGGCTTGTCCGGAGTAGTAGAGTAATTCGGCAGCCCAGTAAGGATACGACTATGAATTTCCCTCACACACTCCTGGAAGATGCCGATTTGCTGAGCGGTTTCAAGGGATGGGACAGCGACGTGTACCGCGACTTTCTCGCGATACAGCGGGGGCAGATGAGTGAGAGCGAGTTCTGGGACAAGTACCGGTACCGCAGAGCCATCCTGTCGCTCGATATGACCGGATTTACTCACGCAACGATGCGCGAGGGAGAGTTGCAAAGCCTGCTGCGAATTCTCGACGCGCAGAAGGTCTGTGCGCCCGTGCTCCACGAATTCGGCGCCGAGTTGATTCGCTTCTTTGCCGACGACATAGTCGCGTTGTTCGAGGATCCCGAAGTGGCCCTCGACGCATCCTTCGAGATCCATCGTCGTATCCGGTTGTTCAATCAGTCGGAGTTCGCCTCGGACTGCGCGACAGAATGCTGCATCGGCATCGGTTACGGGGACGTGCTGGCTATTGGGCCGAACCTGTCGCAGGGCAGCGAGATGGTGCAGGCGTCGAAGCTCGGCGAGGACATCGCCAGGGCAAACGAAGTGCTGCTGACACAGAGTGCCCACGATGCGCTTTGCCACCGGCAAGATATCGGATTCGAACGGCAGGCGTACGACGACCAGTTGTTTCCGTTCTTTCGTGCGACCCTGAAAACAGAGGGGGCGGCAACGCCGCCCCCTTGAGTGCTCCTTTCTTTTTGAAGTACTAGTCTCCGCCAGCCGGCGCCTCTTGCGTCCGGAACGACGCGTGGCAGCTGCCGCACGTGTTCGGCTGGTTCGTGCCGGGCTCAATCGTGACCACCTCGAAGCTGTGGTCTGAGTTGTCACCCGCGATATACCCGCCGGCCTCGTCGATGAACCACGAGCCACTCTTCGCTGTCTTGGTCATATGGCAAGAAGTGCAGCGTCCTACCGGCCCTTCGCCCAGCAGGAAGTTCTCGGGGATATGCGAATTCTCTGGCAGGTAAGGTGCCAGCGGCATACCCGCGGCCTCGCCGCTATGAGTCTTGACGGCCTGCTCTACCAGGTCTTCCGCCGAGGTTTGTTCGGCGGCGTCCGGTGCGAGAGCTACGCCATTCTTGTCGACGCTGCCGCCCCTGGAAATATGGTAGACGGCGATGTCGTCTTTCGTCAGCGTAGACCACGGACCGAAACCCGCGTGACAGCTCAGGCAACGCACGTTGGACATCAGGGCGTTCGAGTTGTCGGCAAACAGGAAATCGTTGCCCGAGAAATCACCCGTCGAGAAGCGGAACGGGCCGCCACGTCCGCTATGCGGCGAGTGGCAGTCGTTGCACGCCAGCTTGTCGTACGGATTATCAAGGTGCATTGAGTTCAGGTAGCTGTTGTACTGCTGACGATGCTTCTGCGGGAAGCCTGTCGGCCAGTTGCCGGGTTTCTGCAGGAAGTACCCCTCAACAGCGTCCACAGCATCCCAGTCGAGCGTATGCAGACCGGCGACGAAATTGCCGTCGAAGTCAGTCACGTCGCTACGCCATGGGAAACCGAAGGCGCCATCGATCGGATCCGAGCCGCGGCTATGGCACTGGCCGCAGACGTTCACGGCGTCCACGACTGTCATGTGGTCCGGGTTCATGATCGCGTTCGGATCACCGCCGCCGGCAATATGGGTACCGCCAGGACCATGGCATTTTTCGCAACCGACGCGATAGTCGACCGCAGAGTACTCGGTGACCAGGCCGCCTGCGTCAGCCGTCAACGTCAGCCCGACTTCGTGGCAGCCCGAGCACTTCTTCGAGTAGGCTCGTTTCTGCGCGTACCACTCCCATGGATGGTAGGACACCCACTCGAGGGTCCGCTGATTGAACTGGATTGGCAGCATCAGCATGTCTTCGCAGGTCTGGGTCGTATCCCAGGTCACCCAGGCCGGTTTCGGGTTATTGGCGAATGTTCCTTCCGGGTTCAGCGCCGCGCAGGTACCGAGATCGGCGATGCTGACCATGTAGCGCTGCTTCCAGGCCCCGTTAATGGTCGTCGCTTCGCCGCGGCCCTGAAGTTCCGAGATCTCGCCAGCATGCGTGCCGGGCCCGCCATACGTTGCATAGACGGGGACCACGAGATCGGTATTCTCGTCCGCACCGTCGACGCCATCGTTGTCGAACAGCACTTCGAAGCTCAGGTCGGGGTCGTTGTTGCAGGTGCGAATATATGTGTCATGGCTCTCCAGCCCTTTGGTTGGTGGTTCGGGCGGGACGTTAGCGACGACACCGGTATCGAACCAGCCGCTGCAACTGCCTGCGCCGGGATCGGCCGGCCAGCCGTTAAGGTCCATTTCGACCAGCGAGCGTTCGACCACGCGGTAGTGGCCTGAACTCATCCACGCGTTGGCGAGGCCACCGGAGTGGCAAAGCAGGCAGGCGTTGCTGCCGGCGAAATTCGCATCGCTCGCCGGGCCGCCCGACAGCGTTATATTGACGATGTCGCCAGCGGTAACGGACTCACGTGTTCCGCCCTTGAGCAAGGTGGAGCCTGCGGGTGGGTCCACGCTCAGGAATTCGCGAACGACGGCATCGATCGTGAACGCGCCGGCAGCGTCCGTGACTGCGTCCGCGCTGCCGGGCGCAGATACCGTCGCGCCGACGACGGGCGTGCCATCCGGAGCGAGCACCGTGCCGGTGACAGCCCCCGGAACACCGCTAACCGACATTGCTATATCCGTCGTCAGGCCGGCCGCGACGTTGACGAGGTCTTCGGTCGCGGTGACACTACCGATCGTAACGGTGACGTCATAGACGCCAATGGGTATGCCCGCCAGAACCGCCACACCCGCAGCATCGGTGTCGGCGCTGATCGTCGCGGGCGTCGTCGTGAGGGTGGCACCCTCAACCGGCGTTCCGCCCGTGGTCACCGTCGCGCTGATCGTGCCCGTGTCAACTGCGTCCTGGCCATCTGCGCCCGGTGCCCCCGCGGCGCCATCACTGCCGTCGTCGCCGTCGCAGCCGCTCACTCCAAATGCGAGTGCGCATACTGCGAGGGCAGACCAGGCGATTCGTTTGAGATTTTCGAACCGGTTCATGATCCCACTCCTGAATTTTTGGATTTGCCCCGTGCCCGGTGCTACGCAATTGCTCTTGTTATGGGCGTAGCTGGAGCACTTTGGACAGCATAGGATCAATGGTCTCTCGCGACACTGATATTCGTCAGTTTCGGCACGGTATTTTGCTGTGGATTATGCGTACCTTCGTCGCGCATCCGGCTAGCCCGGGCTATCGACAGGGGCAGGATTCAAGCGCTTGAGTCCTGCCGTGCCGTCAGGTAGCCACAGGGACACAGCTCAACGCACTTGCCACAGCCCTCGCAAAGATCCAGTGCGAGTTCGAAATAATGCCCGGTCGTCGTATTTTCGAGGCGCGAGAAACCGCCGGCGTTGCAGTACATGATGCATTGCTGGCAGTCGAAGCACAGGCCGCAGGACATGCATCGCTTCGCCTCCTCGCGTGCCTGTCGCGCATCGATCGTGTGATCGACTTCCTCCTCGGGGTGTTCCAGCCTGTCCCCAGGCGGCAACCTGGAATGCGAATGCCTGCTCCGCTCTTCGTAGAAGTCGGTTCTTATCCTGCTTGTATCAACGTCGACCGCGACTGACGACGTTTCGGGTCGTGTCTCGCCGCGCAGCTGGGCATGCGCGCCCTGCGCCGCGATGCGACCCTGGGCGATCGCGCGACTTGCTATACCGGGGCCTGTGTCATCGCCGCCGGCCCACACGTCGTTCGCAAGTCTGCCGTCCTCGCGCGTCTTCAGCCAGTCGTCGTCATTCCAGTCGGGCTGCTGCGAAACAGCGACGATAATCGAATCCGCGGCCAGGTGGCCGGTCTTGTCCTCGATGGGCTCCGGCCGGCGTCGACCGTGTTCATCGCGATCGCCGAGCCGCATCTCCTGGTATTCGAGACCCGTTATCTTCTTGCTGTCTCCAAGTAATTTTGTCGGGGTGACCAGGAACAGGAAGCGTACGCCTTCATCAATCGCGTCCTCCACTTCGGCTGCCGCGGCAGGCATCTCCTGCCTGCTGCGTCGGTATAGCAGCGTCACTTCCGCGCCGTCGCGCCTGGCAGCCCGCGCTGCATCAATCGCGGTGTTGCCGCCGCCAATGACGAGAACTCTTGCACCGAGCCTGGATGTCTCACCGTGTTTGCGCCGCGTGAGATAGCCGATTCCGCTAACGACTCCGGCCAGGGACTCGCCCGGGATACCCAGCCGTCGCGGTCTCTGGGCACCCAGTCCGAGGAACAACAGGCTGTGGCGCTCGCGGAGTTCCTGCATTTCGTCCGAAAGGCTCACGCCGCTTTGCAGCGAAACCCCGAGATCGAACACGCGCCGGATTTCCGCGTCGACGACGCTTCGCGGCAGGCGGTAGTCCGGTATAGCGTGACGTAACATGCCGCCGGGTTTCGCGTTCTTTTCGTAGACGCTCACGCGATAGCCGCGGCGGGCCATCTGGTAAGCGAAAGAGAGGCCGGCAGGCCCCGATCCGATGACGCCGATCGATTCCTTGCAGCGTTTGTCCCGCGCCACGGGTAACGCCAGTTCGTGCTCGATAGCCCAGTCACCCAGGAAGCGTTCGAGGTCATTGATAGCCACAGCGCCGTCCTTGTCGGCACGAGCACAGCGGCTCTCGCAGGGATGTGGGCAGATTCGTCCAATCGTGGCGGGGAATGGATTCAGTTCAGCCAGTCGATTCCAGGCCGCCGTATACGCCTCTTCCAGACTCAGACCGTGCTTGCGGCGCTGCGCAATGATACCCAGCCACCCGCGCACATCGCCGCTGTTAGGGCATCCGACCTGGCACGGAGGCCGCTGTTCGAGCTGCTGGGCATGCGTCAGGAACGACTGCTCGATTGCGACGGGTCGCTCAGTGCGTGCCATGCCGTCTCTCCACGCCTCGTGCGCCGGAATGGTCGACATTGCCCGCCACGAGGTTCCACACGAGGTCCTTGATGTAGGCCGGATGCAGGGTACGCATGAAGACCTCGCGGTATCGCGCGCTGCCCGAGAACAGGTCCCACAGCACGCCTGACATGCGTTTCGCCTTCCCGGGGTGTTGTTGTTCGTTGAGCGTCATGCGCAACACGCCGCGCCGCGCAAAACGCGCTTTCTGGATGAGGCCGGCGACTGCGAACAGGAATTTGCCGAATCTGTTGTCGATCTGCACGCTTCTGCATGTCGGCCAGTAGTGGGCTTCGAAGTCCTCCGCCGCGACACCGTGAAATACGGCTGTTCGTGCCGCCGCCTTGGCCGCGCGGTAGGCAGCCCCGATGCCATCCTTGAACAGGCGCGTCGTTCCACAGTCGCCGATCATGACCATGCGATCGGCGTACGGAGGCCTGGCCCCGCCGATATTCATGCGCGGATAACAATGACATACGTGATCGGGTATTCGTCGGCCCGGGAAACAGTCGCTCACCTCGGGCGAGCTGAAGAATCGTTCCATGAGTTCTTCGTCGATGTCGTCGCCGAGCAGCGCGAGGGTGGCGTACTCGCCCTTGGGGATCAGTGCCGCGAATTCCAGGCGCGGAATATCGAGCAGGAACACGTGCATCGACGGACCCAGGGTCTCCCGGATGACCTGCCGGCCTAACTTGAATTCACAGATAAAGGCCTTGGTCCGTTCCGGTTTCCTGAATCCACCGGCCTGTTCCTGCAGGTCCGCCGCGAGCTTGCTGTTGACGCCGCTCGCCAATGCGACGAGTTCATAATCGTCGCGAAATCCGTCCGCGCATTCGAGGCGCATCCGATCATTCTCGTGCGCAATGTTCGTGACCAGCCGGTGAACGGGGTTTGCGCCTTTCTCGATGGCCAGCCGCTGCAGGTAGCCATCGAAGCTCTCGGTTTCGAGGGGTTCGGAATTCCTGGGCCCATGGCCCCGGTAAACGGCGGCGATGCGGCGCTCGTCGAGCGGCGTGCGGATTTCCACGTCGCCGATATCCATGTGCAGCGTGTAGGATTCGATCCCGCGTTGAACCACCTCGTCGGGCAGGACGATGCCTTCGGTCGCCAGTCGCTGGACCAGCGACTCGGAAATCACGCCGCCGCAGTGATTGCAGCCGGCCGGCCCGCGGTGGCAGAAACTGCGGGCCTCGAAGAGGTCGACATCCAGGCGCAGCGACGTCGCTTTGGCCATGTTAAGCAGGAAATAGGTGAACATGGAACCGGACGGGCCCGCACCGATGACGGCGATACGGGATCCATCACGAAGTGTCTTGGCCGAATCGGGCCCCGTCGCAAGCTGCTGGAAAGAGCCGTGCGCGGAACCCATTTAGCCGGACTCCTCGAACCTTGCGAGACGATCCGTCAGGTCCCGGATTCTGTGTGACATGGTTTGCACGAGCCGGAACGCCAGCGAGGGGTCTTCATGGATTCCGCCGAGGAAGCTCTTTTTGTCAATGGTCAGGATCCGCGACGTGCCCTTGCTGCGTATGGTCGCCGTGCGTGTCTCTTCCTCGAACAGGGCCATTTCGCCGAAAAAGTCGTCGGGTCCGAGGTCGCGCAAGTGCAGCTCTTTACCGTCCGTGACGGCCAGGACCTCGACCGTGCCATTCTGGATGACGTACATGCAATTGCCGCGCTCACCCTGGCGAACGATGACTTCGCCGTCCGTGTATCGCTTGCCCAGTCTGGCCATTGGCGCGCCTCCCCGATCCAGCGCGAACCCCTTGTCATATTAGCGATGGCAGGATTCCCGGGATATAGCGACATCTACCCATACCGGGCGGCTCTGCGACACGGCGGACAGGGGCTTGGCTGCGGCTCGAATCTTGCTGTAATATGCGCGTCCCACGGTCGGGGCGTGGCGCAGTCTGGTAGCGCACTTCGTTCGGGACGAAGGGGTCGGAGGCTCAAATCCTCTCGCCCCGACCACTTATCAGGAAAAGCCGCTCCCTCCGGGTGAAAGCGGCTTTTTTCGTACTATCTCGGCCTGAACAGGCAGGTTTCGAGTTCCTTCGATGGAATCTCGTCCAGCCACTCGGGCTTCCTGAAGTAGCGCTTGATGCCGCGCGCCAGCTTGCCGATCTGCAGGCCGTCGACGAGGCGGTGGTCGAACGTGCCGGTCAACGGCAGCACGGTGCGAATCACTACCTCGCCTTTACGTACGACGGGTTTGTCCTCCACTTTTCCCAGTACGATGACGGCCGGTACCTTGGCCGCCGGCATCAGCGCCGTCATGCCCGTGTGGAGGCCGAAACTGCCGATGTCGGACACGACGAACGAGCCGAAACTGTGCGCCGAAAGCCCGAGTGATTTCAGTTCGAACCCGAGGTCGATCGTTATCCATTTCAGCAAGCGGAACACGGGTCGCCGCAGGGGCCACGGTACGCGGTTCAGCAAGTACTTGTTCTGGGCGATGCGCGTCTCGTCGCCGGCGCGGCCAGACGATGCCTTGTCACGAATTTCGGCCGCTATCGACGTAACCGTGCGCGCGTGGGCATCACGGATAATTGCCGGGGTAACGCCGGAATCGCCGCCGACAGAGACCGGCACCATGACGTCCAGGCGTTCGCGGCCAACCACGGCGCCGCGACGGATGAAGCCGTTCATCTCCGGCACATCGAAAGCAACGGCCCTGGCGAGAACAGCAGTGGCCAGGTGCGTCATCGTGAGCTTGATGCCTTCGCCTCGTTTGCGCTCGAGGAAACGGCGCGCGTCCGTAACGTCGATATCGAGCGTGCCGTAAACACGCGAGTCGGTCGGTGTCGTGTAGATCGCGGCAGCCGTTACGCGCCACGGCGTATTGAACTGATCCATGCTCAGGATCGTCGCTGCACGGCAAACTCGGCGATAGAAATCAGCGCCTGTTTGTGCTCGGACTCGGGCAGCGACGATAGCGCGGCAATCGCCGTGTCGGCCGCCTCATGGGCGCGTTGCAGCGTGTAGTCGAGGGCGCCTGTCGACTTGATGATACGCTGGATGTTATCGAGCTGTTGCAGCCCGCCCTCGACGATCGTCTGCCGGATCAGGGCGCGCTCGCTGTCGGAGCCTTCGCGCATCGCGTGAATCAAAGGCAGCGTGGCTTTACCCTCGGCAAGATCGTCACCGAGGTTCTTGCCCAGCTCTTCGGGTGACGCCTCGAAGTCGAGCGCATCGTCGACGAGCTGAAATGCCA
>JAAUYE010034696.1_pt1 | contig 14679 bp, 12 predicted proteins | sample 7278081 | NCBI WGS metagenome assembly JAAUYE01 (sample SAMN14350131, study PRJNA611818) | marine sediment metagenome | isolation source: surface marine sediment (0.6m) | place: French Polynesia: Moorea | collected 2018-08
CGGGACGCGGCTGGCCGGGAAGGGGCCGGCTCGGACCCGCCGGCGTGGCGCGCCGCCGGCCGCTCGCCCGGGCCGCGGCTAGACTCCGTGCGCGTGATCGGTGTACGCCCCCCCACGCCCCCGCGCGCGCCCGCGCAGCGCCTCGCCGCCGTCCCGAGCACCGTGCTGCGGCGACTGGCCGCCGTCGGGCTGCTGGTGCTGGCCTGCTCTTCCGAGGCGCGCGGGCCGCACCTCTTCCTGATCACGGCCGACACCCTGCGCGCCGACCACCTGTCGCTCTCGGGCTATCCGCGCGAGACGTCGCCACGGCTCGACGCCTTCGCCGAAGGAGCGCTCACCTTCACCCAGGCGGTCACGGTCGTGCCGAAGACGGGCCCCTCCTTCGCCAGCCACTTCACCGGGCAGCCTCCGGGCCGGCACGGCGTCACCACGAACAAGGGGACCCTGCCGGACACGCTGCCCGTGGTGGCCGAGCTGCTGGGCGAGCACGGCTACGCGACGGCGGCCTTCGTGAGCAACCCGATCCTCTCGCGGCGCAAGGGCTTCGACCGGGGCTTCGACCGCTACGAGGAGTTCGCGAAGGAGGGCGGCCTCGAGGCGCTGGTGGAGAGCTTCGAGCGCTTCGCTTCCGACGCCGACTGGCGCCGTCCCCACTTCGTCTGGATCCACTTCATCGACCCCCACGGTCCGTACACGCCTCCGCCGGAGCTGGCCGGCCTCTTCGTGGGCGACGAGCTCTTCCGCGCCGAAGCCCGGCGGGTTCCCCTCGACTACGAGCCGGCGCCGGGGCAGCCCGTGAATCGCGTGCTCGGTGCGGTGCCGCGCTACCAGCAGCTCGGCGGCGAGGATCGCGTCGCCTGGTACGTGAGCCAGTACGACGCCGAGATCCGCTACATGGACGACGCCTTCGGCCGGGTGCTCGACGCGATCCGGCGGCTCGGGATCCTCGACGAGAGCGGCGTCGTCTTCACCTCGGATCACGGCGAGAGCCTCGGCGAGCACGAGCTCTTCTTCGAGCACGGCTGGTTCCCCTACGACGCCAGCCTTCGCGTGCCCCTGCTGGTGAAGGCGCCGGGAGCGGGGACGCCGGGCCGCGAGGACGCCCAGGTGAGCAACCTCGACACCGCGCCCACGCTCCTCGCCATGGCGGGTCTGCCCGCGCCGGAGGGATGGCCCGGGCGCGACCTGCTCGGCGCCCTCCAGCCGCGGGCCGTGCTCGCGCAGAACCCGTCCACCTACCCGCAGCGCTTCTTCGCGCTGCGCAAGGACGGCCACAAGCTGGTCACGTCGTCGGGCCGATCGGAGCTCGAGCTCTACGATCTCGAGCGGGATCCGTCGGAGACGCGGAACCTCGCCGCGCAGGAGCCCGCGCTGGCGCACCGCATGGAGCTCGAGCTCGAGAGACTGCGGCGGGCCGAGGGCGCGGCGGTCACGGGCGAGATCGAGCCGACACCCGACGAGGTCGAACGGCTGCGCGAGCTCGGCTACCTCGACCCCGCGGCGTCCACTGGAGCCGGGTCTCGGAGCCTCGAGAGGCCCCCGAGGAGCTTCGACCTCCAGGGACACCGGGGAGCCCGTGGCCTGCACGCCGAGAACACGGTCGAGGGCTTCGAGGCCGCCCTGGCCCTCGGGGTCGACACGCTCGAGATGGATGCGGGGGTCACGCAGGACGGCGTCGTGGTGGTGTATCACGATCTGCGGCTCGCCCCCGACGTGGCGCGGGGGGCCGACGGCCGCTGGATCGAGGAGCCGACGCCGCTGCTGCGCGAGCTCACCTTCGACGAGCTCCAGGCCTACGACGTGGGCCGGCTTCGCCCCGGGAGCGAGCTCCGGAAGCGGTTCCCGGCGCAGCGGGGGCGCGATGGAGTCCGGATTCCCCGGCTCTCGGCGGTGATCGCCGCCGCCGAGGTGAGGAGCGGCGGGCGGATCCGCTACAACGTGGAGACGAAGCTCTCGCCCGAGGAGCCCGAGGCCACGGTCGCGCCAGCCGCCCTCGCCGACGCGCTGGTCCGGGTGCTGCGGGAGGGCGGGGTGGAGACGCGCGCCACCGTGCAGTCCTTCGACTGGCGCACCCTCGTCCACGTGAACCGGGTCGCGCCGGAGGTGGAGACGGTCTGCCTCAGCGCCGAGCAGGACGGGGAGGACACCATCGAGCGTGGACGCCCCGGCCCCTCGGCCTGGACGGCGGGGCTCGACGTCGACGACCACGGCGGCTCGGTGCCTCGCCTGGTGAAGGCCGCCGGCTGCGCCGTGTGGTCGCCGTTCTTCACGGAGCTCGACGCCGAGAACGTCGCGGAGGCCCACGCCCTGGGCCTGCGCGTGGTGCCCTGGACCGTCAACGAGCCCGACCACATCGAGGCCGTCCTAGACCTCGGGGTCGACGGCATCATCAGCGACTTCCCCGACCGCGTCCGCACTGCGATGTCCGCCCGGGGCATGCCCCTCCCCCCCACCTTCCCGGGGGGTCAGGCGGGGTAGGGCGGGGCCTTCCCGGGCGGGGACGTTCCTGCCGAACGGCACGACGCTGCGCTCGGTCGCGGCCGGTCTCTACGCCCGCTCAGGAGCAGCGGAATCGCTCAGCCGAGCGGCTCGAGCCAGCCGAGGGGCGCTCGTGCTTCGATGGGCGCGGCGCCAGCGCGCCGCGGGTCGACTCGCGGGTGCTCGCGACGGATCCACCGGCGCGAGCTCGAGAGTCGGAAGATGTTCGCTACCAGCGGTCGCGACCGCCGCCGCCCCCACGACCCCCGCCGCCGCCGCGCGGGCCGCCCCGGCTGCGCTCCTGCGCTTCGTTCACCCGAAGCGAGCGACCGCCGAACTCGCTGCCGTCGAGCTTGGACATGGCCTTCTCGGCGTCCTGCTCGTCCATCTCGACGAAGCCGAAGCCACGAGATCGGCCGGTCTCGCGGTCCATGATGACGGCGGCCGAGTGGACGGTGCCGAAAGCCTGGAACAGATCGCGCAGGTCCGCTTCGGTCGCGCTCCAAGGCAGGTTCCCGACGTACATCTTCTTCACTTGCAGTCACTCCGTGCCCGAACTCGTTCGGGCCAAACGAACGCGCGCGCCATTCCCACTCGGGTGCAGCGACGCGACCGCGCCGAGCTCCATGCTCGCACGGGTTGCTTCGAAACCGACTGTGAACCGAATTGCGATCTGAACGGCAATGTTCTTGGCGGGACTGGCCGGAAACGGGCAGGGAACGTTCGTTGGACCGCAAGAGGCTAGACGAGGCCCGCTCCCCCCGCCACCGGCCTCGAGGGCCTGATCGACACCGAAGAGCACCCGCCCCCGGGGACGCTCCTGCCGAACGGCCGAACTCCACAACCCCCCGTCCCCACACGACGAACCCGAGGCGGGAGCGCTCTCGCAGACGTGCCGTTGCAACGTCGAGCCGTTCGGCAGCAGCGTCCCGGCCTCCCCGTTGCCGCCGCGCCACGCAGCCGCGGCGCAGGTCAGTCGGGGAGGGTGTCGGTGAGGGTGTTCGCGAGGACGTAGCTGCCGACGGCCATCATCAGAAACGGGCCGACGCGGGGGGCGTAGCGCTCCAGGAAGACGCGAACGCCGGCGAGGCGAACCACCGCCTCGATCAGCCAGAGCCAGGCGATCCCGGTTGCGACGAAGGCGGCCAGGGTGAAGAGCCCCGGCACGATGGCGCTCTCCGCGAGCAGGGGCGCGCCGACCGCGACGGTGTCGCCCGAGTTGGCGAGCTGAAGCGTCGCCACGAGCGCCACCTCGCCCCGCCCGCCGTCGCCCGACGCAGCCCGACCGTCGTCCGGGCCGCTGTCCCCCACGAGCTGGCGAAGACCGAGGACGATGGGAACGACGCCCAGGAAGCCCACCAGGTGCACGGGAATCAGCCGCGAGAGCGCGCCCACCAGGAGCGTCAGCACGAGCACTCCCGCGAGCCCCAGCAGATAGCCGCTGGCGAGCCCGCGCCCGCCCACCGCGCCGATGGAGCGGAGCGAGGACAGCACGAGGAGGTTGTCGGCATTCGTCGAGGCGAAGGCCACGACCCCCATCACGATGGCCGAGAGCAGCTGCACGAGGCGTCCGCGCGAGACCGACGAGAACGTCGTTCGCGTCGGTCGTCAGCTCTCGAGAAGCGTCGGGTGGTAGCCCTCCGGAGCCTCGTAGCCCAGGAGGTGGAGCAGGGTCGCCGCCAGGTTCGCAAGGCCGCGTGAGCCCAGGTCGCCCCGCATCCGCAGATCCTGCCCGGGAGCGAATACGTGGCAGGGCACCGGGTTGAGCGTGTGGCTCGTCCGCGTGCGCGGCGCGCCCCGGTCGTCGAGCTTCGGCTTGCCGTTCTTGTCGAGCTCGAACATCTCGTCGGCGTTGCCGTGATCGGCGGTGACGATCAACGCTCCCTCGAGCTTCTGGATCAGCGGGATCAGGCGCCCGAGCTGGAGGTCCACCGCCTCGACGGCCATGACCGACGCGTCGCGGTGTCCGGTGTGACCCACCATGTCGCCGTTGGCGTAGTTGAGCCGGGCGTGGCGGAACTTCCCGCTCGCCAGCTCCGCCAGCAGACGGTCGGTGATCTCGGCGGCCTTCATCCAGGGCCGCTCCTCGAAGGGCAGGGTGTCGCTCGGGATCTCGACGTAGGTCTCGAGCCCGTCGTCGAAGGTGCCGCTGCGGTTGCCGTTCCAGAAGTAGGTGACGTGGCCGTACTTCTGCGTCTCGCTGATGGCGAGCTGGCTCACCCCGTTGCGCACGAGGAACTCGCCCACCGTGCGGTCGATGTGGGGCGGCGCCACCAGGTACTGCTTCGGCACGTGGAGGTCGCCGTCGTACTCCATCATGCCCGCGTAGGCCACGTCGGGGCGCGAGCCGCGGTCGAAGACCGAGAAGCCGTCCTCCTCGAAGGCGCGGCTGATCTCGATGGCACGGTCGCCGCGGAAGTTGAAGAGCGCCACCGAGGCGCCGTCGCGAATCGGGCCCACCGGCGCGCCGCCTTCGTCCACCACGACGAAGGGGGGAAGGTTCTGGTCGATGACCCCGGGCTCCTCCTTGCGCAGCGTCTCGATCGCCTCGCGCGCGCTCTTGAAGCCGCGGCCCTTGCCGTGCACGTGGGTCTGCCAGCCGCGCTCGACCATGCCCCATTCGGCCTCGTAGCGGTCCATGGTGACGATCATGCGGCCGCCGCCCGAGGCGATGCGGTAGTCCCTGCCCTCCTTGCGGTTGATCGTCTCGAGCAGCTCCTCCAGGGCGTCCACGTAGTCGAGGGCGCTGGTCTCCGGGACGTCGCGACCGTCGAGGAGCACGTGGACGCGGACCTTCTTCACCTCCTCCTCGTCGCAGCGCTGGAGCAGGGCGAAGAGGTGCTGGATGTGGCTGTGCACGTTCCCGTCGGAGAGCAGGCCCAGGAAGTGGAAGGGCTCGCCGCTCTGGCGCACCCGCTCGGTGAGCGACTGCCAGACCTTCCCCGTCTCCCCTTCGAAGATCGAGCCGGCCTGGATGGCCTTCGCCACGAGCTTGGCGCCCTGGTCGAAGATCCGCCCCGCGCCGATGGCGTTGTGCCCGACCTCGCTGTTGCCCATGTCGTCGTCGCTGGGCATGCCGACGGCCTTGCCGTGCGCGACGAGCTGCGTGGACGCGGTGTGCGCCGCCAGCCAGTCGAGGTGCGGCGTGCGCGCCAGCCACACGGCATCGGAGTCGTCGTGCTGGCCGACGCCGACGCCGTCCATCACGCAGAGCACCACCGGCCCCTTGACGCCGGGGAAGCCGGCGTGCCTCTTCAGCTCGAAACCGTCGCCACCCATCGCTTCCTCCACCAGGCTCGCGGCAGAAGGGTAGCGGAGCCCTACCCGCCGTCGGGTGAGCTAGGCGTCCAGCCCCGGGGCGCTGGTCAGGGCGGCCTCGAGCTGGGACCGCGTCGAGCCGTGGAACTGATCGAGGGTGTTCGCCCGCTTCAGGAAGATGTGCGGGTCGTACTCCCAGGTGAAGCCGACTCCGCCGTGGAGCTGGATGGCCTGGCCGCAGACGGCGCGGGCCGCCGGCCCCGCCCAGGCCTTCGCCACCGCCACCAGGTAGGGCGACTCCTCGGGCTCGTGCTCCTCGGTCCAGGCCGCGCGGTAGACGGCCGAACGCGCGCTCTCGACCTGGAGGAGCATGTCGGCGCAGCGGTGCTGGAGCGCCTGGAAGGATCCGATCGGCGCGCCGAAGGCCTCGCGCTCCGAGGTGTAGGCCACCGTCAGCTCCAGGGCGCGCTCCATGATGCCGAGCAGCAGTGCGCTCGCGCCGAGCGCGCCGAGCCGCTCCGCGTCGTCGAGCAGCTCCGCGCTGCGATCCGCGTCCGCCACCAGCACCGCCGGGTCGTCGAGGGCGATCTCCGCGAAGCGCTGGCTGTGGTCCAGGGTGGGCAGGTCGATCGCGTTCCAGCCCGAGCCGGGCCGCTCCACCAGGGCGAGACCCTCCAGCGTCTCCACCAGGAGGGCGTCGGCGTGGACGCCGAAGGGCACGAAGGTCTTGACGCCGCGCACCCGCCCGTCCTCGAAGCGCGCGCCGGGCGCGGCGGCACCGGCGGCGGCCGCGTCCTCCTGGCGCGCCAGCACCACGAGGGCCTCCGCGGCCTGCGCGCGCTCCTGCCACCGCGCCGCCTGCTCGCCGCTGCAGCCGGCGAGCGTCTGCACGGCCAGCGCGAGGTCGAGGAAGGGCCCGGGCAGGGCGACGCGGCCCATCTCGTGGAGCACCGCGGCGAAGGCCACGGCACCCATGCCGCCGTCGTCTTCCGGGAGCAGGAGCCCGGGGTAGCCGAGCTCGCCGAGCCTCGCGTAGAGCGCCTTGGAGTAGCCCTCGGGCGTCTCCTCCATGGTGGCGCGGCTCTCTGCGAGCGGTGACTCCTTCTCGAGCAGCTCGCGGGTGGAGCTGCGCAGCAGCTCCCGGTCTTCGTCGAGGTCGAATCGCATGACGTCCCCCGCTCAGCGCGCCGAAGGCATGCGCAGCACGCGCTTGGCGATGATGTTCCTCTGGATCTCCGAGCTCCCCGAGTAGATGGTGCCCGCCCGCGACCAGAGATACTGGTACGCCCAGTCGACCTCCGGCCGGGCGCGCGGCGAGCGCGCCGCGAGCTGCGCCTGGGGGCCGAGCAGGTCGAGCGCCGCATCGGTCAGGCGCTGGTGGTACTCCGACCAGAAGATCTTCTCGATCGACGACTCGGCGCCGGGCGGATTGCCCGCGTTGAGGTTCGCGAGGGTGCGCAGCCCGTTCGAGCGCATCACCTCGTTCTCCACCACCAGGCGGCCGAGCTTCTCGCGCACGTCGCTGCGCTCGAGGGCTCCGCTCGCGCGCAGGCCGTCGACGAGGCCCGCGAGCTGGGTGTCGTACTCGCCCGGGTAGGCCAGCGCGGCGGCACCGCGCTCGTAGCTCAGCACCGTCATGGCGATGCGCCAGCCCTCGCCGAGCCTGCCCACCACGTGCTCGCCCCGGGCGAGGGCCCCGTCGAAGAAGACCTCCCCGAACTCCGACTCGCCGGTGATCTGCTTGAGCCCGCGCATGTCGACGCCCGGCTGGTCGATGGGCACGAGGAAGAAGGTGATGCCCCCGTGCCGGTCCTCGGCGTCGGTGCGCGCCAGCACGAAGATCCAGTCGGCCCAGGGGCCGAAGGTGGTCCAGACCTTCTGGCCGGTGATGCGCCAGTCGTTGCCGTCGGGCTCCGCGCGGGTGCGCAGCGCCGCGAGGTCCGAGCCGGCGCCGGGCTCGCTGAAGCCCTGGCACCAGATCTCGTCGCACGAGAGCATCTTCGGAATGAAGCGACGGCGCTGCTCCTCGGTTCCGTGGTGGATGAGCGCCGGGCCCAGCAGCGAGATGCCCAGGAAGTTCGGCACCACGGGAGCGTCGGAGCGGTAGAGCTCCTCCTGGAGGATCGCATCCTCCACGGCCGTGGCGCCGCGTCCTCCCCACTCGGCGGGCCAGCCCATGCCGAGGTAGCCGGCCTCGTGCAGCTTGCGCTGCCAGCGGCGGCGCACCTCCACGAGCGAGTCGGCGTCGTGCTGCGGGTCTCGCACCTCTTCGGTGAAGGGGCGGTCCAGGTTGTCGGCGATCCAGAGGCGAAGCTCCGAGCGGAACTTCTCCTGCTCGGGGGTGAAGCGCAGGTCCATGGGTCCTCCGGCGGGGGTCTCTGCTCGCTCAAAGCTAACACGAGTGGGAATCCTTCGGCGCGGCGAGCCCAGCACGTCGGCGCTCGAGGAAGCGCCGTTCGGCGCTGGCGGTGGCGAGGGCGGTCGCGCGGTCGTACGCCGCGAGCGCTTCGCCGCCGCGGCCCGCACGCCACAGCAGGTCTGCCGGCGCCGCGTGATGGGGCCGGTCGCTGCCGAGACCTCTCGTGACTCCGGGTCATCTGCGGACTCGCAGAACGGCTCCCGGGCCGACGCGCAGCGAGCCGCAGGCGAGCGAAGGTCGCTAGGCTACGCTCCCGGCTCCCCACGAGCGAGGAGACAGCCCTGGCCGAGGAGCCGCAGGACGCGGGGGAAGCGCCGGAGTCGGCTGCTTCTCCGCAGGAGGAGCCGGAGCCCCAGGGGCGCATCGCGGCCTTCGTCGCGCAGCCGAGCAACCGCTTCGCGCTGCTCTTCCTGCTCTATCTTCTCGCGATCGGCACCCTCTATCCGCTCTTCCGCGAAGACCTGCACGTGGTGCTCGAGTTCGCCGAGAACAGCACCGCCTCGCTCGTGGCGTGGATCATGACGCCGCTCGGCGACGAGGCCCGGGTGCGCGACGCCTTCGTGAGCTTCGGCTCCTTCTCGGTCGAGATCATCGAGGAGTGCACGGGGATCTACGAGATGATGATCCTCGGCGCCGCCATCCTCGCCTACCCGTACAGCTGGGGCTGGAAGCTCGTGGGCCTCGCGATGGGCATTCCGATCATCTACGCGCTCAACCTCGTGCGCATTGCCGTCCTGCTCGTGGTGGGGCGCTACCGGCCCGAGTCCTTCGACTTCGTCCACGTCTACTTCTGGCAGGTGACGATGGTCCTCATGGTGACCGCCGTCTTCCTGCTCTGGCTCTGGATCGTGCGCCGTGCGACGGATCCTCCTGCTGCTGCTTGAGTTCGTGGCGGTCTCGGCGCCGCTCACCTGGCTGTGGCTGCGCTGGGGACAGGCCGCCTACGGCGAGCTGCTCTTCGCGGCCATGGATCCCGTCTACGACCTCTTCGGGGCCACGCACGTCCGGCGCAGCCCGGCCGGCCACCGCTACCTCGCGTACGTCCCCTTCCTCGCGCTGATGGCGATCACGCCGGGCATGGCACTGCGCCGCCGGCTGCTCTCGCTCCTCGCGGGCTGCGGGCTCATCTTCCTCTCGCACGTCCTGCTCACGGTGGCCGTCGACGTGGCCTACGCCCGCTACGACGACTCCGGGGAGGCCGCGTCGGCGCTCTTCCCCTTCCTGCTCCTGGCCGACGGGCTGCCCTTCCTGCTCTGGTACCTGCTGTTCCGGGGCTTCCTGCACTCGCTCGTGGCGCGGGCGCGGGGCGGGCCCGGCGCCGAGCCGACCGGCGACTCCGGCTGACGGGCGGCGCCGCCGCGTCAGCGGGCCTGCCGCATGCGCAGGCTGCGCAGGCGGTTGATCGCGGCGGCCACCTCGAGCCCTCGCGGCCTCGCGAAGTTCCCGGGGTGATGCTCGCCGCGATGGAAGGGGTCGAGCGCGTCGAGCCCCTCGACGTCGAAGAACGCCTCGAGCCGGTCGACGACCTCGCGCAGCGTGGCCCGGCCGTCGATGAAGCGGGAGGCGGCGAGGTGGACGGCGTGGCCGACGGCGCGCGTCTGCGAGAGCTCCACGAGCTGCTCGACGCAGCGGAGGTCGATCGACTCGCTCCCGAAGGTCACCAGGTCGAGGGCCCTGGCGTCGATCTTCACCTCGCGGCGTCCGCGGGACGGGTCGAAGCTCCCCGGCTGGGGCAGGCGGGGCGTGATGCCCGAGAGGGGCGCTCGCGTCTCGCGGCGACGTCCGGTCGGCACCCGGGAGGCGATCTCCTTCGCCTCCTCGGTCGACTCGTGGGGAAGGAACTCGCGCATCGTGACGACCGTGTCCGCGACGTCGAAGTAGTCGCCCGAGCCTCCCATCACCAGCACGGTCGACACCCCGTGCTGCTCGGAGAGCTCGCGCACGCGATCGACGAAGGGCGTGATGGGCTCGTCGTCGCGGTGCACGAGGGCCTGCATGCGCGCGTCCCGGATCATGAAGTTCGTCGCCGAGGTGTCCTCGTCGAGCAGCAGCCCGGTGGCGCCCGCCTCGACGGCCTCGACGATGTTGGCGGCCTGACTCGTGCTGCCGCTCGCGTCCTCGCTCGAGAAGGCCTGCGTGCTGCGCCCCTGCGGGAGGTCGCCGATGAAGGCTCCGATGTCCACCTGCTCGACGCGACGGCCGTCCTCGGCGCGGATCTTCACGAGCCGCGGGTCGCTCACCACCCACTCGCGCCCGTCCCCGGGCACGTGGGGGTAGACGGCGCGCTCGAGGGCCTTGAGCAGCGTGGACTTCCCGTGGTAGCCGCCGCCCACCACGAGGGTCACGCCCCGGCGGATCCCCATGCCCGAGATCGACTCCTGCGGCCCTGCAGGCGTCTCGACGGGGTGGGCCAGCGGAAGCGTCACGCGCAGCGACTCGGGGGAGCGGAAGGGGACCGCGCCGCTGGCGAGGGGCCGGTCGCTGGCGCCGCTCTCGCGCGGCAGGATCGCGCCGTCGCCGACGAAGGCGACGAGCCCGTGCGCCGACAGGAGCCCGCGCAGGTGCTCCTGGCTCTCGACGCAGTCCACGAAGGCGCGGGCCTCGGCCTGCGGAAGCGCGGCCCAGTGCAGCGCGGCCCTGGCGAGGCGCGGCAGGTCCTGGCAGAGCAGCGTCTCGGCCTCGCGGCCGAGCACCCGCCGCCCCCGCGCCGGGAGACCGGCCTGGAGGCGGAGCTCGGCGAACTCCGGCGTCACCCGGGCGGCCGTGCGCTCGAGCACCTGCTGCGCGCCGGCGTCGACGAGCACGATGCCGCTCTTGCCGCTGCCGCGCCGTCGGCCCTCGGCGCGGCGCAGGGCACGCGCCGCGCTGCGGGCGAGGAAGTCCTCGAGCGCCACGCGCCGCACGCGGCCCTCGAACAGCTCGGCGGGCAGCCCGGCCGCGCGGCTCGGCACCCGCAGGCGCAGCTTCGAAGGCGCCGCGAAGGGGTCGCCCTGCACGTGGTCGACGAAGAGGACGAGGTCTCCGAGGTCGTAGGCGCCGCGGATGTCCTTGTAGGCCTTGTAGCCGCGGCCGTCGATCCGACGCAGCGTGCTGCGCAGGTCGTCCTGGCTCCGGATCATCGCCCCTCCCGCTCCGCCACGAGGACGAGCGTAGCGGAGGCCCCCCTCCGCCCGCGCAGCGAGCCGAAGGGGAGCGAAGTTCGACCCGCAAGGAGGCCCAAGGGCCGACGCGCAGCGAGCCGAAGGCGAGCGAAGTTCGAACAGATCGCTAGAAGAGCGAGAGCTGGGGATCGGGCGGACGGCGGAAGGCGGCGGTCGAGGCCGGGGGCAGCTCGCTCACGAGGCCGGCGCGGCGGAGCGACACGGCGAAGAGCGCCTCGGTCTGGTCGGCGAACGGGCCGCCGCCGCGGTGCCGATGGTGGAAGCGGGAGTCGTTGAGCCTTCCGCCGCGGATGGCCTGCACGCGGTGCATCACCTTGTCGCGCCGCTCCGGGTAGTGGCGCTCGAGCCAGCGCTCGAACAGGGCCGCATTGCCGTGGGGCAGCCGCAGCATCAGATAGCGGGCCGACCTGGCGCCGGCGCTCGCCGCGGCGGCGACGAGTGCCGGCAGCTCGTGGTCGGTGAGCCCGGGCACCACGGGCGCCACCATCACGCCGACCGGAATGCCGGCCCGGGCCAGCGCCTCGACGGTGCGCAGCCGCTGCGACGGCGCGGCGGCCCAGGGCTCCATGGCGCGATGGAGGCGTCGGTCGAGGGTGGTGATGGAGAGGAACACGTGCACCGCGTCGTGCTCGGCGAGCTCCTTCAGGAGGTCGAGGTCCCGCACCACGAGCGAGCTCTTCGTGACCACGCCGACCGGATTGCGGAACTCCGCGAAGACCTCGAGGCAGCGGCGCGTGAGCCCGAGCCGGCGCTCGACGGGCTGGTAGGCGTCCGTCACGCCCGAGAGCGCGACCACCTGCGGCTGCCAGCGGGGCGAGGCGAGGGTGCGCCGGAGCAGCTCGGGCAGGTCGTGCTTCACGAGGATCCTGGTCTCGAAGTCGCGGCCGGCCGAGAAGCCCAGGTACTCGTGGGTGGGGCGCGCGTAGCAGTACGCGCAGGCGTGCTGGCAGCCCCGGTAGGGGTTCAGGCTCGCGCGGAAGGGCAGGTCGGGGCTCTCGTTGAAGCTGAGGGCCTGCTTCGACGGGTCGCGCAGGAGCACCACCGGGGGGCGCTCGAGGCCATCGGGATCGGCGTCCGGGTCGAGGTCGACGAGGTCGGGATCGACCTCGTAGGCGAGCCGCTCGAAGCGGTTCGTCGGGTTGTCCGGGGCGCCGCGAGAGCGCCCCGCCGGGTGGGGGGATCCCGGCTGGGGCTGGGCCATCAGGGGGTGACCTCGCAGGCGAATATAGAGCGAAAGTATCCCGGCTGTCAACTCCGAGGCTGCCGGGCATCCTTCACGCGTGCCTGGAACGCCCTGCCGGAGAAGGGTCGCGGCGCTGCTCGTGGCCGCGGCGCTGGCTGGAGGCTGCGTTTCCGCGCCCCGCACGGCTCCCGTCGACCAGCCGACGCCCGTGGCGCGGCTCGACGCCGCGGGCTGGGACGCCCTGCTGCGGGCGCACGTGGAGGACGGCGTCGTCGACTATCCCGCCTTCGCCGGCAGCCCGGAGCTCGAGCGCTTCCTCGACCAGGTGCGCGCGACGAGCCTCGACGGCGCCACCCGCGAGGAGCGCATCGCCTTCCTCATCAACGCCTACAACGCTCTCGCCATCGCCGGCATCGTGCAGGGCGGCTCACCGGCGACGCTCTACGGCCGCTATCGCTTCTTCTGGCGGTCGCGCTGGCCGGTGGCCGGCGAGGAGATCACGCTCTGGGACCTGGAGCACGAGCGGATCCGGCCCCTCGGCGAGGCGCGCATCCACTTCGCGCTGGTCTGCGCGTCGGCCTCCTGCCCGAAGCTGGCCTCGCAGGCCTACCGTCCCGAGACCCTCGACCGCCAGCTCGACGCGGCGACGCGACGCTTCGTCAACGATCCCTACCGCAACCGCTTCGACCCGACCCAGCGGGTCGCCCACCTCTCGGCGATCTTCGCGTGGTACGCCGAGGACTTCGAGGCCGAGGCCCCCACGGTGGCCGCCTGGGTGGCGCGCTACGTGGACGATCCCGACGTGGCGCGGGGGCTCGCCGCCGGCGACTGGCGGATCCGCAAGCTCGACTACGACTGGAGCCTCAACGGCCCTGCTCCCAGGTAGCTCGGCGTCGTTGGCGGCGGCGGTGCGACGATGCCAGAGTGGGGGCATGGCAGGCGCCGACGGCGACGCGGAGCAACGGGGCGAGCCCTTCTCCTGGGCGGCCCGGGGTCGCAGCTTTCGTCACGCCTTCCGCGGCGTGGCCACCCTCCTCGCGGAGCAGCACAACACCCGGATCCATGCCGCCATGACCGCAGCCGTCGTGGTGGCCGGGCTGCTGGTCGGCGTCTCGGGGCTCGAGTGGGCCGTGCTCGCGCTGGCCATCGGCCTGGTGTGGGCCGCCGAGGCGGGCAACTCCGCCCTCGAGTGGCTCTGCGACGTCGCCTCGCCCGAGTTCCACCCGCTCGTGAGGAAGGCCAAGGACGCCGCCGCCGCGGCCGTCCTGGTGGCGGCCGGCGCGGCCGCCGCGGCCGGGCTGCTCGTCTTCGTTCCCCACGTCCTCTGAGGCGTGCCGGCTGGCCGCCGCGCCGTCAGCGGAGCCGGGAGAAGAACGACAGGATCAGCGAGACCGCGACGCTGAGCAGCAGGCAGGTGGTGATGGGGAAGTAGACCCGCAGCCCGGGTCGCTCGATTCGCAGGTCCCCCGGAAGCTTGCCGAGCAGCGGAAGCTGGGGTCCGAACGCAAGCAGCGCGCCGACGACGGCGAGCAGCACGCCCAGGATCATCAGCGTTCGCCCGAGGGGAACCCAATCGCCCACGCGCCAAGGCTAGCTCGATGGGCTTCGCTCGCCTGCGGCTCGCTGCGCGACGGCCCTCCGGGCCTCCTTGCTCGGTGGCCTTCGCTCGCCTGCGGCTCGGGACGGGGCGCGGACACGTGGTAGCCTGCGGGGGGCCGGGCCGGCTCGCTCCGGGGACGAACTCGTGGCCTTCGATCTGCTGCTTCGCAACGCAACCCTCCACGACGGCACCGGGAGCGACCCACGGCCGGGCGCGGTCGGCGTCTCGGACGGCCGCATCGCCGCGGTCGGGTCGCTCGAGCGCGTCGAGGCCGCCGAGGAGATCGACTGCGGCGGACGGGCGCTCTGCCCCGGCTTCATCGACATGCACTCCCACGCCGACTGGGTGCTGCCCCAGGCGGATCACGGCGGGGTGCTGCGCCCGCTCGTGGAGCAGGGCATCACGACGCTCGTGGCGGGGAACTGCGGCTTCTCGCCAGCTCCCTTCCTGCCCGAGAACTCCGGGCTCGTTCCCTTCCTCGGAAGGCTCCTCCACGACCACGACCTCGACTACACGTGGTCGGGCATGGGCGAGTTCCTCGGGCACCTCGAGAAGCAGGTGGTGGCGCTCAACGTGGCGC
>JAAUYE010171310.1_pt1 | contig 14644 bp, 13 predicted proteins | sample 7278081 | NCBI WGS metagenome assembly JAAUYE01 (sample SAMN14350131, study PRJNA611818) | marine sediment metagenome | isolation source: surface marine sediment (0.6m) | place: French Polynesia: Moorea | collected 2018-08
CAACAGGAAGCTCGATGAATTCAAGACCAAACTGCGCAGCAATCTCGCGCTCGACCACGCCGGTGATCTGGCTTACGTCGCCCCCTCGCGAGTCAACCTGACGATGACCCAGGAACGCTGGCCCGAAGTCGAGTTTCTCGCCACGCGCGAACATGGCGATTATGAAACGGCATAGCCTGGCAGCGGTTTGCGCCGCGTTCGCCCTGTATGGCATTACCCAGCCGCTATTGGCCGCGTCAGGTTTCGCCACGCGCGAACTCAACCCCATGCTGCAGCCGATCTACCTCCCCTCGCTGGTCCCGGTTACCAGGGAAAACGGCTGGCGCGTGGATCACAGCCTTTTGATCACCAATGACTTACAGGAAGAAGACAAGGGAAGCGAAAGCCTGATCATCGATGCCGAAAACTACCGCTACGAGTTCGATGTCACCCATCGCAGGAATAACTGGCTGACCCATATCAATATTCCCCTGATGGCAAATCGCGGCGGTGAACTCGATAGCACGATCGAAAACTGGCACGACCTGTTCGGCTTCCCGAATGGCGATCGCGACAAGTTTCCGCAGGACGATATTAATATTCAATATGTACGCGACGGCGTTATCGAATACTCGCAAACCGGTTCCAGCAGCGGAATCGGCGACATCGCGCTGGCGCTTGGTTACCAGCCGACGGGTAAGACTGCCTATTTCGCCGGGATCGAGTTGCCGACCGGATCGGAATCCGATTTTACCGGCAACGAGGCGATCGATGTCGCGTTCTGGATTAGCCGCGAAGCAGGTGTTAGCACCAACGCCAACGCCTACGGCATGCTGGGCATCAGTTTTCCGGGCGACGACGGTCAGCTGGAAGGATTGGTGCGCGATGAGGTCTGGGTCGCCCAGTTGGGCCTCGATTACCGCTTTAGCAACGACTATATCGGAACCGTACAGCTCGACATGCACGGCGAAACTATCGAAAACAGCGACCTCGAGGCCTTCGGGGAATCGTTTCAATTACTGGTGGCGCTGGGATTTCCGAATCTGCTCGAAAACCACAGGCTCGACCTGTTTTTTACGGAAGACATCGACGTGAATTCGGCACCCGATATCACCTTTGGCCTGCGCCTGTCGCGCGAGTATTAATCGACCAGTTCGGTCACGATCTGCGGCTCGTTCTCCAGGCTGCGATGCACCGGGCAACGATCCGCAATCTCGAGCAGGCGCTGGCGTTGCTCATCGTCGAGGTCACCAGTCAGCGTAATCCGGCGCGTAATGCGTTCGATGCTGTGGTTGCATTCGACGCAATCCTCGGCGTGCACCCGCTCATGCAGCAGTCGTACCTGCACATCCTCGAGCGCCAGTTTTTTGCGATTCGCGTACATGCGCAGGGTCATCGAGGTACAGGCCCCGAGCGACATTAGTAGCAGATCGTAAGGCGTGGGACCCAGGTCCGAGCCGCCGTATTTCCGGGGTTCGTCGGCACGCAGGAAATGGCTGTTGCTGTACATACCGCGCAGAAATCGCTGGTTGAGCTCGGTAATCAGAACTTCGCCGTCGACCAGGTCGGGGTGATCGCCGGCCTGATCCTGTTGCTCGAGCTCGAGATAACGGCTCGCCCAGGAGGCAATCGTCGTTGCCACGTACTCCGAGTCCTCCGCCCTGCTCAGCAAGTGGTCGGCCTTATCGAGCGAAATGAAACTCTTCGGGTGCCGTGCCGCCTGGTATATTTTGGCGGCCTCGTCGATCGACACGATCGCATCCAGCGGCGAATGAAATACCAGCAGCGCGGCGTCGAGATCGCGAATTTTACCGGTGGACGAATACTGTTCGATATCGTCCAGAAACTGCTTCTTGATGGAAAACTCGCGACCACCGAGCGAGACCGTCGCCTGCCCCTGTGCCTTTATCTCGTCGGCGCGACTCTTGAACAAATGAGCCACGTGCTCCGCGGTCGCGGGCGCGCCGATGGTTACCACGGCTTTGACCGACGGCAGCTGCGTCGCCGCACTCAACACCGCCGCGCCGCCGAGGCTATGACCGATCAGGATCTGCGGCGCGCCGTAGTTCTCTTCCAGCGCCGCTGCAGCCCGCACCAGGTCGTCGACATTCGAAGAAAATTTGGTGTTGGCAAAATCTCCGTCGCTATTGCCGAGCCCGGTAAAGTCGAATCTCAGTACCGCGATCCCGCGCGCGGCCAGCGCGCGACTGATGCGCGATGCGGCGGCGATATCCTTGCCGCAGGTGAAACAATGCGCAAACAGGGCGAAGCTGGACACCTGACCCATGCGCTCGGGCAACTCCAGCAGTCCAGCCAGCGTTTCGCCATTGGAATTTTCAAATTCCAGCTTGATTTTGTTCATGTGACAGGCTCCGAGAGGTTATTATGATGGGACTGGTTGTTAGTACACAGGTTCCTGTTGAAAAGGCAGTTTAATCGATTTCTCCGCTGGTTACTGTTCCTCTGGGTCAGGGTGGAAGTATTCCCGGAAGACAGTCCGCGCAGCGTGCTGGATCCCGAACGCCCGATACTCTACATTCTTGCCGACCGCGGACTGAGCGACCTGCTGGTGCTGACCGAGGTTACCGAGCGTTACCAGCTGCCCGATCCGAGAGACCCGATACCGATCGACGCGCTGGCGCAGCATCACTCGGTGTACAGCATCGCTTCGCGCAGCCCGTTCATCGACTGGATAAAACGACGTCCCAAGCACTCGGTTTTGCTGAGCGACTTCATCGCGGCATTTATCGAAGACGACGAACTCGAATTGCAGATCGTTCCGGTCTCGGTTTTCTGGGGCCGGCCCCTGGCACGTCACAAGAACTGGTTACAGGTATTATTCGCCGATACCTGGGCGCTGGCCGGGCGCACCCGCAAGTTCTTTACCCTGCTGATTCATGGCCGCAGCACGCGGCTGATTTTTTCGCAGGCAATCGATTTTCGCAGCCTGCTTGCCGAAAGCGGATACCATGAGCAGAACCTGCAGGAAGCGCTGATCACGACGCTAAGCCAGCAGCGCGAAGCGACCTTCGGTCCCCAGATCACCAGCCACAAACACCTGTCAGCGAAGGTCATCGAAGACAATATCGTACAGGAACTGATATCGGAACAGGCCGACAGCACGCTGCAGCGCTACACCCGGGCGCATCGCTATTGCCGCGAGATTTTTGCCGACTGCACGCAGTTGACCATCGAAGTGATGCTGCGCCTGCTGCGCGCCTTCTGGAGTCGCTATTATACCGGCATCGAAATTTACCATGCCGATCGAATTCGCGAGGCCGCCCTGACGCACCAGTTGGTCTACGTCCCCTGCCACCGCAGCCATGTCGATTATCTGCTGCTGTCTTACGTGATTTACAACGAGAACCTGGCGCTGCCCTATATCGCCGCTGGTGACAACCTCAACGTGCCGTTCATCGGACGCATCCTGCGCGGTGGCGGCGCTTTTTTTATCCGCCGAAGTTTCAAGGACAACCAGTTGTATATGGCGGTGATGCGCGCCTACCTGTATCAACTGGTCAAGCTCGGGGTGCCACTCGAATATTTTATAGAAGGCGGTCGCAGCCGCACCGGGCGCATGCTGAAACCCAGGATCGGAATGCTCGGCATGACGGTCGAGGCCTACATCAAGAGCCAGCAGCGGCCACTGGCCTTCGTGCCAGTCTATATAGGCTATGAAAAGCTGATCGAGGGCAAGTCCTACCTTGGCGAACTCTACGGCGGCAAAAAGAAGCGCGAATCCACCCTTGGCACGATCGGCGCAATATTCCGCCTCAAGGGCCATTTCGGCAAGGTTACCGCCAGTTTCGGCGAGCCGATCGAACTCAACTCACTGCTCTCGCAACACTGCAGCGACTGGGAACATCGAGCCGCAGAGGTGGCGCATCGACCCGACTGGATTCGCAACAGCCTGCTGCATCTGTCGCAGGAGATCATGTACGGCATCAACAGCGCCTGCGTGATCAATCCGGTCAACTCGATCGCCACGATACTGCTGGCAACTCCGCGGCAAAGCATCGAAATCGAGGAACTGGTGAGCCAGGCCAAGCTGCACCAACGCCTGATCAGCGGCGCACACTGCCTGGCCTCGATTCGCATCGAGGGCAAGGTCAACAAGAAACAGATCAGGCGTATCGCGCAACAAAAAATCATTCACATTCGCGAGCACGAGCTGGGCGACATCGTTTATCTCAATCCCGAGGATTCGGTATTGATCAGCTACTACCGCAACAACAGCCTGCACAGCCTGATTATTCCGGCATTGATCGCCTGCTGTTTCAGCAACGTGCGACGCGTTTCCTATGCCAGCGTACAGCGCAAGATCAGGCTGCTATACCCGTTCCTGAAATCCGAGCTGCAGCTCGAATGGCAGGATTCCGGCCTGCAGGAAATAATCGACGAATGCATTGACTGCCTGATCCGTGAAAAACTACTGGAACGGCTGGACAAGGATCTGCGTCGCCCGCAGCGCAGCGATCACCGCTTTATGCAATTGATCCGGCTGGCGCACATCGTGCAGCCGATCCTGGAGCGCTACTACATGACCTTTATCGTGCTGTGGCAATCCTCCAGCGCGCCGCTAAAGGAATCCGAGCTCGAGCATCGTTGCCATCTGCTGGCGCAGAAAATCTCCATGATCTACGGCATCAACTCCCCGGATTTCTACGACCGGCTGCTGTTCCGCGATTTCATCGAGACCATGCTGGAAAACGACTACCTGGTCAAAAACAGGAAAGAGCAGCTCGAGTTCGCCACCGGCTTCAACTACGTCAGCCTCGACCTGCGCAACCTGCTCAGCACCGAAGTCCGCAGCAGTATCCTGTCCCTGATCAAATCCACCCCACAATAACCCCGGGTCTGCAACCGGAGTAGCCATAGACCGAAAGGTGATTCACGATTTGCCGATGAATCGATGGATCTTCCTGCGCTGTTTTTTGTCGGGCCGGGTACTGGAACGCGGCCGCGCAAGCATCGCCAGCTTGCGCTTTTCCGCCTCGGCGGCGCGCCTGGCGACGCTGGCTTCGGTCTCGCGGTACAGGGCCTGTGCCTCGCTGGCGGATGCGCGACGGGCGCTGATCGCGGTGACGATAATCTCGAAACGCTCGTAACCGCGCTGAATTTCGAAACAGTCGTCGATCCTGACGCTGCGCGACGGCTTGATCCGATGCCCCTGCAGATGAACCTTGCCGCCGGTGACGGCCTCGCCGGCAAGCGCCCTGGTTTTGAAAAAACGCGCCGCCCACAACCACTTATCGAGCCGTACCCTGTGCTCGTCGATGACCATCAGGCGTTATTCTTGTGAATATACTTCATGACGCGGTCCGCCATCGAGAACCCGCTCAACACGGCCCCCTCGATCCGCGGCGCGGTGCACCAGTCGCCACATGCGCCAATCGCCCGTGATTCGACGAACAGCGAGTCTTCGCTGATCGGATTGATCGGCAAGGCGTGCTTCCAGCAGTGTACCGAGGCCGATGCCGGTTTATGCGGGGCCAGGTCGGTAGCCTCCCAGAAAGCATCGAGCAGCGCGTGCATTACCCGGCCCCTGAAGCTGGCGGCATACTTTTGCGACCATTCGGGAGACGCGTGCAATACCCAGCAATCGGCATCGGTATCGCTGGTCGAATACTGGTAGCGAGAGATCCACGACAGTGGTGAGTCGAATACGAAGGCCGCGTCATAGGGGATATTGAGTCGCTGATCGAACGCCAGCATGCCACTCCAGCAGGCCGTCATGTCGACGCTATCGGCCTGTTTGCCGATCTCCGGAATCGAATGGCATAAGTCGGCAACCTGGTGCGCCGCGGTCGCAATAATGACGATGTCGTAGGCGCCCTGGTAGTCCCCGCGTTCGTTGAAAATGCGCCAACCGCCCTCGCGCTGGTATTCCAGCTCCGATACATGGGTCGAAGTAACGAGGTCGCAGCGCCGCGCCAGGTGATCGGCAATCACCTGCATGCGCGGTACGCCGACGAAACGCTGCGTTGCCGGGTCGCTATTGATGATCTGGCCCTTTTGCAGTTCGACGATCCAGCCGTCCCAGGGACGCACGATGCCGTCGGTTTGCCAGGCCGAAACGATATTCCAGAATAGCGGATTGTTTACCGTGAAGAACTGGGCGCCGTGGTTGAATTCGTATTCACCGGCGCGGAAGCGGCCAACCCGTCCGCCCGGAAACACGCTCCTCTCGAATATTTTGAGATTCGGCACCAGTCCTTGTAGCGCCGTGCCACAGGTCAATCCTGCCAGGCCGGCGCCAATAATGGCGACTGATGGCTTAGTTCCCACTGCTGGACTTAAATTGCCGGGAAATCGCCGGCGTATTTAGAAATCCATTCCCGGGCCGCATCCTGGGAACTGAGTTTGCGGCCCTCCTGCTGTTCGACTTCCCTGCGGTAATGCTCGATGTGGCAGATCTGTTCGATCATGCGCAGCCGGAAAGCATCACGCGAGTGCTCGAATTCGACGCCAATCTCGTAGGCATCGCCGGCCTTCTCGCACCAGACGACATTGCCTACCAGGTGGCTATCCTGCTCCAGCACGGGGATCGAGATCCTGACGCGCTGCAGCACCTCGAGCGGGTTTTGCGATACGAAAGCGAGACCGCCGAGGCTCACATTGGTAATGGTTTGATCGACGGTCTCGTCATTCTCATCGTCCACCCAGTCCAGGCTTACCTGGATCGGCACGTCGGCCGGGTGGCGGATAAATTTTCGTATCGTCGTGTTATCGGGCAATGGTTACCAACATCTTGTTGAGTTTGGCCACGAAACTGGCCGGATCGTCGAGTTGACCACCCTCGGCCAGCAGTGCCTGGTCGAACAATATATCAGACCAGTCGGCAAACTTCTTCTTCGATTTCTCGGCGTCGAGTTTCTTCACGATCGGATGATCGGGATTGATCTCGAGAATCGGCTTGCTGCTCGGTAACTCGTGCCCCGCCTCCTTGAGGATGCGCTGCATGTGCATTGCCATATCCTGCTCGTTGAGCACGATACAGGCCGGCGAATCGGTCAGGCGGTTGGTAACACGCACGTCTTCCACCTTGCCCTCGAGCGCGTCCTTCATGCGTTGCAACAGTTTTTCGGCGCCCTTTGCCTTCTTTTCGAGCTCCTTTTCGGCAGTTTCGTCGTCGCCCAGGTCCAGCTGACCCTTGGCGACCGACTGCAGTTTCTTACCATCGTATTCCATCAAATGCGCGGTCAGCCACTCGTCGACACGATCCGACAGCAGCAACACTTCGATTCCCTTTTTGCGAAAGATTTCGAGGTGCGGGCTGTTCTTCGCCGCCGCATGGGTATCGGCCGCGATATAGTAAATCTTGTCCTGCCCTTCCTGCATGCGACCGATGTAATCGTCCAGCGACACGGTTTGCTCTTCTGCGTCGGTCTGGGTGGTAGCGAAGCGCAGCAGCTTGCCAATCGTTTCGCGGTTGGCAAAATCCTCCGCCGGTCCTTCCTTTAAAACCCGGCCGAATTCCTTCCAGAATTTCTGGTACTTCTCGGGATCGTTCTTGGCCATCTTTTCCAGCATGCCCAGCACCTTCTTGGTCGAGCCACTGCGGATACTGTCGATTACCTTGCTGCCCTGCAGGATTTCACGCGATACGTTGAGCGGCAAATCGTTCGAATCGATCAACCCGCGCACAAAACGCAGGTAACGCGGCATCAGCTTTTCGCTATCTTCCATGATGAACACGCGCTGCACGTAGAGCTTGATGCCGTGGCGTGGCTCGCGCTCGTAAAGATCATATGGCGCGCGCGCCGGTATGTAGAGTAGCGAGGTATACTCGTTGGTGCCCTCGACGCGGCTATGATTCCAGTCGAGCGGGTCCTCGAAGTCGTGCGCGACGTGCTTGTAAAACTCGCGGTATTCGTCGTCGCTGATTTCGGAGCGTGCACGGGTCCACAGGGCCGAAGCCTGGTTAACCGTTTCCTCTTCGATCGTGGTTTCGCCGCCCTCTTCTTCCGGCTCGATGGTTTTATCCATGACTACCGGAAAGTCGATATGGTCGGAATAGGACGTGATAATCGAACGCAGTTTCCAGTCATTCAGGAATTCGTCCTCGCCGTCGCGCAGCTTGAGCGTAATCTCGGTGCCGCGGGCTGGTTTGTCGATCGATGTAACCTGGTATTCGCCCTTGCCCTCGGATACCCACTCGACGCCCTGGTCGGCCGCTTCACCAGCCTTGCGGGTCCGCAGGGTGACTTCCTGGGCGACAATGAAAGACGAGTAGAACCCGACACCAAACTGCCCGATGAGCTTGGCGTCGTCCTTTTCGTCGCCGGTCATCGACTCCAGGAACGAACGCGTCCCCGATTTCGCGATGGTGCCGATGTGATCGATCACCTCGTCGCGCGTCATGCCGATACCGTTATCGCTGATGGTGATGCTGCGCTGATCCTTGTCGAAACTAACCCGAATTTTCAGCTCGATGTCTTCCTCGTAAAGACTGCCATCGGAAATCGCGCAAAATCGCAGGCGATCGCAGGCGTCGGAAGCGTTCGAGATCAATTCACGTAAAAATATCTCCTTGTTCGAATACAGCGAGTGGATCATCAGATCCAGTAGCTGGTTGACTTCGGTTTCGAAACCACGGGTTTCGGTATTGGCGGCAGTTGTCATGGTTGTTTCTCCCCGACAATAAGTTAACGATTAAGATGCGCTATATGCGGTTTTGGGACCAGCTTTTCAAGCGATCGGCAGGCTGTGTCCGGTTAATGCGCGCTGTCGAACTACTGGCCGCCCTGGTTCAGCCAAAGCTGCTGAATCTTGTGATTCAACACCGAGCGTCGGGCGGCATCTTCGGTTACCGCGAGCAGATCCAGGTAGATGCGACGCGCATCGTCCACCAGCCCCGATGACTGCAGGCTTTCGGCCGCGTGGTAGCGCGCTGTCTGGGCCCAGGGATCCATCGAATCAGGCGCCGGCAACATCGCCGACTGCAGGTAAAGCAGCGCCGCCTGGTCATGTTTTTCGAGGCCGCGGTAGGAATCGGCGATCCAGTAAAGGATCTCGCGTCGCTGCTTGGGTTCGATTTCGAGCCGCAGCAGTTGGCTGAAATGCGTTATCGCCTGCGCGTGCATATCCACGGTCTGCATATCGAACAGTACCTGCAGGATTCGATCGGTAGCCTCCACGTTAGGCTCGCGATACTCGCTGATCAGGTTTTGCAGCACCTGGTCACCTTCCTCGTAGCGACCGCCCAGAATCAGCACCCGCGATTGCCGCAACTGCCAGTCGAAGCCGCTGGCGCCCTCGGGAATCGTGCTCAAACCCGACATCAGGCGGGTCGCCTCCTCGATGTCAGCTGTTCTCAGCGCCAGGTCGACCAGCTGGTAACGTATACCCGCCGGAATCTTGCGCGCACTGGAAAAAGTCTCGCTGCGATTGAACAGGTTTCCCAGCAGAATGCGCTCTGCTTCGTCAATTTCGGCAAAGGTTTCCATGTATCCGCTCGCGGCCTGGTTGGCGACCTTGCTATCTTCGGAGCGCAGCATCAGCATCGCGAACAGCGACCTGGCCTTGACCGGCGTCGCCTTGCTGACCTTGGTGGCGAGCTCCAGCCATTTGGCGTCGTCGCCCAGCAATAACTCCGAGCGGTTTCCTACCAGCTCGGCATATTCGAGATAAGCCTGCCACAGCAGGTCTACCGGCATCCGGAACAGCTGCAGCGGCGAAGGCCGCGAATTACGAAACAGCGACTCCAGCGCAACCACGCGATCGACCGGGGCCATCTGTTGCGCCGCGTGGTAAGCAAGCGCCCACAGGGTCGCGCTCTCGCCAACCTCCAGGTTCTCGCTAGCGCTGCGCTTCTTGACCTGCTGCCAGAGCTCCGCCTGGTCGATGCGGTTCAATTTGAAACGCGCATAAAGGCTGGTTAGCCGGGCCTGCCAGGCCTCGTGACCCTGTAAAATCAGGACCGCCTGCTCATAGCGTTCGGCTTCAATCAATACGCGCGCGCGCAGCAGCAACCAGTCGAGATCATCGCTATCGAAATCCTGATCGAAGCGCAGCAACGCAACGCGTGCGTCCTCGATGCGGCCATCGCCCAGATAAGATTCGACCACCTGACGCCGCCAGGTTTCGTATTCGCCGGATTCGATGGCGCCGGTTTGCCAGAGTTGCCGCCGCAATACTTCGCGCGCGGTCCGGTTTTGTCCGAGTTGCAGGAATGCCCTGGCCTGGTGAGTTGCCGCCTGGCGCTTGAACTGCGTGGGGATATCGTCAGGCAGCCCCTCGATACGCACCAGCAGCTGGTCCCATTGCTGCCACTGTGACAGGATCGCCATTCGCTCCTGCTCCCAGAGTATCCATTCATACAGGTCTTCATCGATCTTGGGCTGCGCCTGGTCGAGCATTTTAAGGGTTAGATTCGGCGCGCCGGCGGCGGAAATATGCTTTAGCAAGTCGAGCCGTTCGTCGGCTGACGAAACACCGGAAGCGCCAACCAAGCCCAGCAGTAAAATAATCCTGGCAAATTTCATATGCATAAAGAAAAAAGGCGTGTCGAAGATTCGGACACGCCTTTTATATCCAGCAAAGCTATGCTCTGTCTATAACTTTTCGCGAATACGCGCGGCCTTACCGGTGCGACCTCGCAGGTAGTAGAGTTTGGCCCGACGTACCTTACCACGCCGCTTGACCTTGATCTCGGCAATCAACGGGCTATGAGTCTGAAACACGCGCTCGACCCCTTCGCCGTGAGAAATCTTGCGCACGGTAAAGGCCGAATTGATGCCCCGGTTACGCTTGGCGATGACCACGCCTTCGTAAGCCTGGAGGCGCTCGCGCGAGCCTTCCTTCACCCTGACCTGCACCACCACGGTGTCACCCGGCGAGAACGCAGGCACATCGGACTTCATGTTTTCCGCTTCGAGTTGCGCAATTATGTCGCTCATTTCGATTCCTCTAGTATTCAGTTACAGCGCGGTGGCTTTCACCGCTTCCGGGTCTTTTCAAACTCGGCAATATATTCATCAAGCAAGGCCCGTTGCCTTGCATCCAGCTCGATATTTTCGAGCAACTCCGGTCGCCGCTGCCAGGTACGTCCCAGCGCCTGCTGCTCCCGCCAGGCTTCGATTTCGCGATGATTACCGTTCATCAAAACCTGCGGCACGCGATCACCCTTGTACTCCTCGGGGCGCGTATAGTGAGGGCAGTCCAGCAAACCGTCGCTAAACGAATCCTGACGTGCCGACTCCTCGTGCCCGAGAGCTCCGGGTATCAGGCGCGTCATCGCGTCGATGCAAACCATTGCCGCCAGTTCGCCCCCGCTGATGACATAGTCACCCAGCGACCATTCCTCGTCCACTTCCCGCTGGATCAGACGCTCGTCGATTCCCTCATAGCGACCGCATAAAAAAATCACCGACCCCAGCTCTACCTGCCGCTCCAGCTTTCGCTGGTTGAGCAGTTGACCCTGCGGGCTGAGATACACCAGCCGGGCCGCGGCATTCTGCCGCCGCACCGCCGCGATCGCGTCCTGCAGCGGCTGCACCTTCATCAACATCCCGGGACCGCCGCCGTAAGGTCGGTCGTCCACCGTGCGATGACGGTCGTGCGTGTAATCGCGCGGGTTCCAGCAGCGCAGTTCGAGCAGATTCTGCTCCGCAGCACGGCCGACAACCCCGTACTCAATCACCTGTTCTACCAGTTCGGGAAACAGCGTGATTACATCGATTCTCATGTCAGTAGTCGGGCGACCAGTCAACCACCAGGCGGCGCCCGGCCAGATCCACTTCCCTGACGATGTCGTCCATCACGAACGGTATCAAACGCTCGCGCTCGCCCTGCAATACCATGACATCATCCGCCCCGGTCTCCAGCATCCCGCTTACGACCCCGAGCGGTTCCGCCTGCAGCGTTTCGACCGTCAGCCCGATCAGCTCCGACCAGTAAAACTCTCCAGCCTCCAGCCCGGGAAGCTGTCGCCGCCTGATAAACAACTGGCAGCCGATTAGCGCTTCGGCCTCGGTGCGGTCATCGATCCCTTCCAGCTTGGCCAGTACATTTTTACCCTGCAGTCGGCCTTTCACCGCTACCGTTTTGAGCTCACCCCCCTGCTCTATCAACCAGGGACTGTAACTCACTATGTTCTCGCGCGGGCTGGTATTGGAAAATATCCTGATCCAGCCTTTGAGGCCCTGTGCGCCCAGAACATGCCCAACACAGATCAAATCATCCTCGTGTTGGTCCATCACCCGTTAAGCTGCGGCCTTGGCAGCTCCCTTGATCAGGTGGGCGACGCGTTCGCTGGGTTGCGCGCCTTTCGACATCCAGTACTCGATACGTGCCTCGTCGAGGCGCAGCTCTTCTTCCTGGCCACGGGCCTTGGGATTGAAGAATCCGACCCGCTCGATATAGCGGCCATCGCGCGGGCTGCGGCTATCGCTTACCACGACGTGATAAAACGGACGTTTTTTCGAGCCACCGCGTGCCAATCGAATTGAAACCATAAATAAACTCCAAATAAATAACGGCAAACCATCGCCTTTTCTACCGGCAGGCAACACCATGCCGCTGACCCCAGGGTCAGAAGACCGCGTATTGTACCTAAATAAACCCGTCTGTGAAGCCCGAACGCCCTGTTTTTTCGGGTTTTTTTGAGCTCAACGGGGAGCGCGGCTACATCGGAAAACCGGGTGGAAGACGCCCCTTCATGCCGCGCATCATATTGGCCATACCACCCTTACTGCCCATTTTCTTCATCATGCGCTGCATTTGCTTGTGTTGTTTCAGCAATCGGTTGACGTCCTGAATCTGGGTACCGGAACCCTGCGCGACGCGACGCTTGCGCGAACCGTTGATGACCTCGGGTTTGCGCCGTTCCAGCGGCGTCATGGAGTCGATAATCGCGACCATGCGTTTCATTTGCTTGCTGTGGGCGGGATTTTGCATCGCCTGCGATACGCCGGCACCCATGCCGGGGAGCTTGTCTACCAGGTTTGCCAGACCGCCCATTTTATCCATTTGGGCAAACTGGTCGCGCAAATCTTCCAGATCGAAACCTTTGCCCTTTTTGACCTTGCGCGCCAGCCTTTCCGCTTTTTCATGATCGACTTTGTCCTGCGCCTGCTCCACCAGCGACAAGATATCGCCCATGCCGAGGATTCGAGACGCGATTCGGTCGGGATGAAAGGCTTCCAGCGCATCGGTCTTTTCACCGGAGCCGATGAACTTGATCGGCTTACCGGTAATATGACGTACCGACAGCGCCGCGCCGCCGCGCGCATCGCCGTCGATCTTGGTCAGAACCACACCGCTCAGGGGCAAGGCGTCGTCGAAGGCCTTGGCGGTCCTGGCAGCGTCCTGACCGGTCATGCTGTCGACCACGAACAGGGTTTCGACCGGATCCACGGCATCGTGGATAGCGCGAATTTCATCCATCATCTGCTGATCGATCGCAAGCCGTCCCGCGGTATCGATGATCAGCACATCCGCGCCTGCCTTGCGCGCCGCCTCAACCGCGTCACGCGCAATAGACACGGGCTTCTGGTCTTTGTTGCTGGGGTAGAAATCGGCGCCGACCTCGGTCGACAGCGTCTGCAGCTGATCGATTGCGGCCGGGCGATAGACGTCGGCGCTGGCCACCATGACCGACTTTTTCTCGCTTTCGCGCAGCCGGCGCGCCAGCTTTGCCACCGTCGTGGTTTTACCGGCACCCTGCAAACCCGCCATCAGTACAATCACCGGCGGCTTATGATTCAGATCGATCGTGGCCTGCGATTCGCCCATGATCGCAACCAGTTCGTCGTTAACGACTTTAACCAGGGCCTGGCCGGGCGAGAGGCTGCCGACGACTTCCTGGCCGAGCGCCTTTTCCCGCACATTGTCGATGAAATCCTTGACTACCGGCAGGGCGACATCGGCCTCGAGCAGCGCCATCCGCACTTCCCGCAGGCTGTCGCGAATATTGTCTTCGCTGAGCCGACCCTGACCGCGCAGGTTTTTCAGCGTTTTGGATAGTCGATCGGTCAGGTTTTCAAACATCGAAAGGTCTCGTCGATTCGAAAAGGGAGGCAGTATACCGCAGCTGCGAGGGACACAATACCTAATTCAAAGGTAAGTGGGGGACAGCATGCTTAATTCCAACTGAAATTAAGTATTGTGTCCCCGTTAAACGGTTGGTGTACCGGCGTCGTTAGAATCTGAATATTTCGCCGCCCTTGATCTGATGCACGTTGAAGTCCGGCATGGCTTCTACGCATTCCTGGTAAATCAACTCTTCGTCACCGGGCTTGAAGTGCGTCAACCAAACGTCCGGACGATGCCTCATCTTGAGGATATCCGCGCCCAGCAGGCTGGGGCAATAGTGTTTCGAAATCTTGCTGATCTCGATATCGTTGTTCGAGAACGCCGACTCGACGAACAGCAGGTCGACGTTTTCATAACGATTCAGCACTTCCCACAGGTTGTCATTCGTCGTCGTATCGCCGCTGAAAGCGACACTGGCGCGACGCGACGACAGGCAATAACCGACCCCGGGCACGGTGTGGTTGACCTCTATCATTTCGATATCGCGCGACCTTATCGACACCACGTCACCCGGATTCATGACTTCGAACTGAATCGAGGGGTTTTCCCTGGTTGGCAATTCCGAAAAATCAGGCCAGATGACCCAGTTGAATACATGCGCCCTCAGGGCCTCGAGGGTTTGTTCCTG
>JAAUYE010042323.1_pt1 | contig 14635 bp, 13 predicted proteins | sample 7278081 | NCBI WGS metagenome assembly JAAUYE01 (sample SAMN14350131, study PRJNA611818) | marine sediment metagenome | isolation source: surface marine sediment (0.6m) | place: French Polynesia: Moorea | collected 2018-08
GAGTTAATAAGGTAGTTTGAATTTGTTCACGAGTTCTCGGCATATTCAAAGAAAAGATTCACTTATTTCAAAACAATTTAATTCATTTTTTTCCTCATCCCATCCAGTCAATAAAAATTAAAATTAACCATTTTTCTTTTTGGGTACTGCAACCAAAGCAGAGCTTGTGGTTGCACTCGTTTTAATCTATCTTATCCCTGATTCCAACAATCGAGAAAGCAGATCTCGATCGCTTTCTCCTGGCAATCTAGCTGCTTCAATTTTTGACCTGAGTTCGGGAGAGGGAATAAATTGAAAAGCTGGATTACTTTCTTTATAGGCGCGATCGCTTTGCCTAAGTTTTTCTGGATTGTTTTGATTCCACTTTTGCTGAGGTGATATTATTTCTTCCTTGAGATATAGTGTAGTTGCCCACTCGCACATCTTTTCAGTGTCAAAGAGACTTTCAATAAGGTTAGAAAGCTCACTACCTTGGTGATTTATTTCTTCTGAGAAAGTACAATTATCGTAGATCAGATAAGCAAAAACTTCATAATTTTCACCACTGGTATATCGGGGATAAAAATAACCATCTTCTACTTCTAAGGGCAACTTCAAATCGCAATTCTTATCAAAATTAGGATCGAAAAGGAATAGCTCTACAAGTAATTTATTGACAAGTTTATGATATTTTTTGGGGAATTTTTCTACTAATTTTTGCTTGGCTGCAAAATCTACCTTGATTAAATTTTGGAATAAAATATCTTTGCGAATCAAACAATAAACATCAGAAATAGCAGAAGATAAACTAGATGCAGGAGATATTTTGGGCTGGTCAAATTCATCAAAATCTTGATTCTGCACTACTAAATATTTGCCTTTCTTGATTCCTGTACTAATGTGGTAAGGTTGCCCATAAAAATCACTTTTTAACAATTGGTTGACTTGGTCAAGCTTACGAGGCAAAGGCTTGATACCTTTGCGATCTTGTTGATATCTTTCGATAAAATCTAACATTATAATTGACAGAGAAAAGTTAATCAAAAGATGCAATCAAAACTGATTGCATCTTTCTTAACAATACATTGCATTGTATGTAGCTGTCAATTCAGACTTTAGGAAGGTAAGTTATCAATTGATTATTAACAATTTTATGAGTATGGGTAAAAATAACTCTACAACCTCGATTGTAATTGCGACTTGTACCTTTTTTTCGGTAGCTACCTTTTAAACTTTCCACGTTTAACACTCCTACTCGCAGAGTATACCCTCGCACCTCGTCTTCGTATTCGTCTAGTTCGTGATAATCTTCGACAGCTACTAGGGGTTCGTTGCAAGTTACAGTAGTGCTTGTGGTAGAACCATAAACAGACAGGTTTCCTCCAGCTAGCAACAAATCTCGCAAAACGTAACGAAAGACCGATCGCTGGTCTTTATTTGTTGCTTCTAATTGATAATAATTACGAGTGATGGTAGCGACAGGGGCAGTCATTCCTTGTAGAACTTCTTTATTGATAGGATTGGCAGCATTATAATCTTCTGGCAAAACTGGGAAAACCAAGCGATCGCTTATTCCGTCTGAATCAAAAATTCCTTGATAGACCTGAAAATCGTATTTATCTTTAATCTCTGAGGGTAAGCGAAAAATCAGAGGATTGATAGCTGCCATAACTAATTACTAATTTTCAACAATTGTTTTTGCTTTAATTTGAGTTAAAGCAGTTTCTCCTACTGCGTCAACTTCAATTGCCAATTTCTCTAAATAGCCTAGACTAAAGTTACCTTGCAATTGTTTCAACTCATCTATTGTGGGTTGAAGCATGATTAAGGGTTGATTATGTTTTTTTAATTCCTCATAATGAAGGATCAAAGCAGTTTGTTTTTGTTGAGCGAGTTGTGTTTCTTTGATTACTTCTTTTAGAGATTGAGTCATAATAATAATTTGAGAAGAATCAGCAATCGCATTACTCCGCAAGCTCGTAGCTTCGTAATTCAAGGTAGCTTTTAAATACAAACTAAAAACATACCCACCACTAACCATCAAGCCACTTAAAACGATCGCTACCCAAACCAAAAAAGGGACTTTAATTTTGTTCATTGCCTTCTACCTCTTGTTCGATTTTTTGAATTTCTTCCTCTGTCTCTTTTTCTAATTCCTCTAAAGATTCGCTCGTATCTTCTAGAGTTTTCTCGACAGTTAAGAGGGCTTCTTCTGTCTCAAGAGGCAGTGCCGATCTCGCCTCGATCGCTTCAATTTTTTCTTTTAAAGGCATTAACTGATTGGAACAGTAAGACCCTTGTACAGAAACAATTTCTGTCAGAAGTTCTTGCTTTAAAAGTTTCCGTTCTTCCTCTACACTCCGCTTGATTCCCCCTACTAAATGAGAGGAAATATCGGCAGCTAATTTAACTTTTTCTTGCTTGGCTTTAGTCTCGTTTAACTTGGCAGAGACTTTAATATTTTCGTTGGCTATCTGTAAATCGATATTTTCTGAAGAAAGGCTTTTAAAAGCAAAGCCTATCCCAATAGCTGTAATTCCACCTCCAAAACAAACCAGGCAGATACTAAGGGCTGTTATTAAAGGTTTAGGAATATTATTAAACATGAGCAAACATTTTATTTAACTTAAAGTCCCTCATGACCAAAGAGGCGACTTTGGATATTTCCGCTTCGCTAAACTCTCCATCTTCCCCTGCTTGCACTGCTGTACGGATTAACTCTAAAAAGCGAACTTCTGACTCAATTCCTTTGATAATTTCAGGATCTATCTGTTCGTAAACTCGATCAAGTACTTGGTAGCATTTGCTATTATAAAAACGATCAATAATCTCAGGGAATCTCCTAACCGCTTCATTAAGCAAGTAACCAGCGATCGGCAGGGCGATTTGAAGGATAAAAGTAGGGTTCATAGTAAAGCAAGAAAAGTTGACATTTCACCGCCAGTTCTCTGCGACGGGAAACCCGTCTTCAAGACTGGCTCATCTTTAAAATGCCCAAAATAATCTTGTTTCTATCTGCACTCAAAAAAAAACTCGATCAAAGAGGGGTTCATAACCTTTTGATCGAGGTTTAACTGTGAAGAAAATGATTGTTCATCAGGATAGATGAAGATACATCTATAGTTCCCTTTTACTAATCAATAATTACAGAAAAGGAAAGCCCACGTCTTGAGCGAAGCGGAAGACGTGGGATGAACAACGATAAATCCTGCACGCTCTAACCTCTGGTCTTCTGTTCAGCAATATAACGCTCAACCGTCGCAGACGATACATTGCCAGCGGTAGAGCAGAAATAACTTCTAGTCCACATAGAAGGAAGTTTAAGAAGCTCGCTAAATTCTTGTCTTAGATGTCTAGCTGTGTATCCTTTAACTTTGTGAATCACTTGGTAAGGAGCAATAGTCGGCGGACAATTGAGAAAAGCATGAACGTGGTCTGGCATAACTTCTAGTGCGACTACTTCAACATTTATCGACTTGACAGACTCATAGATCAACTCCTTGAGTCTACGCTCAACTGCCCCAATTAGAACCTTTCTTCTGCGTCGCGGACACCAGACAAAATGATAATTAATTAGAGTAACTGAGGTGTGTCCATGACGATATTTTTGACCCATTTATAATTAATTGTACTGTGCGGACATATCAAGCTGGCGAGCTTGGCTCGCCAGTCTTGTCCTTGTCTACAAGCATGGTATCATAAACACATGTTAAAAGTGACTCGAACCCTTAAGCTTAAATTTCATAATCTCAATGTCGTTAAAGCACAAATGTTTGCCGAGACGACAACTGCTTATACTGAGCTTGCTAACGAACTTTTAAAGCTACCAATCAAGGAAAGAAAAAAGCTAACTACAGCACAAGTTATCACTCCTTTGAAATCAGCTTTAGCTAATCAAGTTATCAGGCAAGTTAAAGGAAAAGCAGGAAAAAGGACATTTGAATTTAAGCTGCTACCACCAGAGGTTAACTATCAAAACTGGCGGTTGTTTAAACAGGGTGACACCTACTCTGTCTCATTTCCGACTTTAGCTGGAGTTAAACGAGTACCAGTAGAGATTAAGTCTAATCATTGGCAATCATTATTGGATAGATTGCTAGATAGAGATGAAACCATCTCCAAAGGAACACTCAAGCTCTATCAGAAGAAAGGGAAATGGTATGCGCTAGTATCTTTATCCGAGGAAGTTCCAGAGGTTGAAGCTACTAATAGAGTAGGCGTAGATAGAGGACAGAATCAAATTGCTACAGCCGTTCCCCAGCAGGGATTTGGCTTGTTATTTTCAGGGAGAGAAGTTAAACACCGCCGTCGCCAATTCCAGAAGCGTAGGCAGCAACTGCAAAAAGCTAAAAAGTATCGAGCAGTTAAAAAGTTAGAACAAAAAGAACAACGTTGGATGAGAGCAGTAAATCATACTGTTTCTCGTCGAATTGTTAATTTTGCTGACTGGTTGAATGCCGATTTGGTACTAGAAGATTTAAGTGGTTGCCGTCAAACCATGAAGCAGACCAAAAAGTCTCGCGCCGACAATGGCGAATCGCGTCATGCTTGGGCATACTACGACCTCCAGCTAAAACTGGAGTATAAACAGGCGATGAACGGTAGACAGGTATATATCAGACCACCGCACTATACTTCTAAAACTTCATCGGTCAATGGAGTAATCGGAAAACGTAATGGGCATTGGTTTAAATGTACTTCTGGGCAAATTCTTAACAGCGATCACAATGCTGGACGAAATCTCGCTATTTGGGATTATCGTTCATGTCCAATAGATTTTCAAAGAGCTTCAACTGTAATGGTTGAAGATAATTTGTTGGATGGGGTCTTTGGCAGTCCCCATAGCTCCATGAACATCAAAAACGGGAGAGTGGTGCAGCTATCGCTATTCGATTGTACCGAATTTGAGACTAGACGGGAGAATCCCACGTCTTGAGCGTCAGCGGAAGACGTGCGGAGTGTCAATCTCGACCGTATCTTTCTGCCAGTCCTAACTTGAGTAACTCGTCACTCAAATTAACCCAACAGTCGCCCTCCCAATACCATACCTCAGCAATACTACGACCAAAGCTATCGAGTTCGAGGCTCTGAATTGTCAACCGATCGTGCTGCTGCAACTTCTGCTCCAACCACTTTTTCGCGACTAATCCTTGAGCTTTATCTTTCCCTCGGACTTCAGGTGCATCTATCCTTGCTAAACGAATTGTCTTGATTGAATAATCTTTAAAACCTCGATCGAGGTGTAGCAAGATTGTGTCCGCATCTACGACTCGACAAAGCCTTGCTGCATAAGTGTAAAGAATTGGTTCAAGCATAATTTTCGAGCGCACTCTTTTTTTGTTTATAGTGGTTATTTACTAGTGGTTATTTGCTACTGCCAATATACTTAAATCTCTGACGACAAACCTACTTCATTATGTCATTCGCTATCTTTGGAAGCTGCCGAGAACAAACCCCTACTGACAATGTAACCGTATCGATCGAACCTGGTGGTTCACTCGACACAGCCTACAATGGCAATGCTTACATTCAGTTTCAGAATAGAGCAGGAAGGAATTTACTTTCAGACCCAATTCCTTTAAACGTACCCGCAGGGCAGATTGCCGTTTTCACCTTCAGTGAAGGCTTAATCGAGTCGGGAGAAGAAGTATTTTGGATTGTTCTTTCTTTGGGCAGTTCTCCCCAAAATGCGATTATGGTTGCTAGAATTGCGACAGCAGAAGCAGATCAGGTAACTAAGAAACCATTTCCTCTGGTTATTCGGCTGTTGACAAATGAACACTTTTCTCCTTCATCGGTAGCTAGTTTTCAGGATTTACCTAGCACCGATATTTTATATGGGCAGATAGTTTCAGTAACAGACGAAGCTACTTACTATATATATGATGAATGGTCTTTGAGTTGGCTACCCTATCCTCAAGGCAGATCGGCTTATTTAGAATCGACTACCGCAGTAGGGGGATGCGATCGACTGCTGACAGATGTTGATTCTGCCTTGCGCGTCCCTGCTAAAGTAGGCAGTAACGATACAATTCCTTTGCGGGTATGGTGGCTCAATGGTTTTTTCCCCGATGGTGGCTCACCTGTCGAAACGAACAGCAGATTGAGTTTAGAAATTTCTATCAACGGCAGTACTACTAGTGTCGATGGCAAGAGCTTTTCTACTCTTTTTAGCAATAGGATTAAGGCTAACCTAGTCGGCTACGTGGAAAGGGCGACAGGGATTTTAGACTTATCTCAAGCTCAAGGTACGACTATCTGGAATCCAGTCAGTAACTTTCTTGTGATTCCTGAAGAATTGCCCCGTGGTTATGCTGCTGTATGGGATTTGATACTTTCTTTTGAGAATGAAGTGATGCTCGGCGCGATCGGTTCGGGAGCGTCGATCGACATCAATCTAGTTGAGGTTTCCGAGAATGTGGGGACTCCTTCTCCTTTGGCTGCTTTAATTGGTGATTTGGTTTTTACCAACGGCGATCGACTGCGGATCGTGCCTACTCCTAAGCGATTGAGTGGATTAGCCTCGATCAAAACTGGCTATACAATTAATTCGAGTAAAGAATTGCCTTTCCCTGGCTTGCTCGCTGAAGATACCCCCAACCAGAGGATTACTTTACTTGCCAGTCTCAACGGATTTATCCAGGTAAAACAAGAAGGAGAAGGGTTATTGTCCGATGAAATTGTTCGAGCAGTTGTGTCTACAGAGCCAGGGAAAGGGCAAGCAATTGATGCAGCTATAAATATTAGTACGAATAGTGCGCTCGAAGTAACAGTAGTGCATCCTACGGCAGTCCGCGATGACTATCCCGATGTTATAGCTGGCAGTGACAAAGCTAGCTATACTCCTTTGATTGGTCGAGTAGGAATCGGTCATGAAGGGACTTATTATGAGGAAAATATTACTCGCAGTTTGGGAACGGCAGAATCAATTACTTTTACTATTACCGATTTAACCAATTTTACGCCAACAACCTTGCATACTCCCGATGAAGATTTCGATCTATTTCGTTCTGAATCAATTACCTTAACGGGATTGCCAGGAGCGGGTAGCTTGGGAGGCATTTATGTAGTTTATTTCTTTGCTGAATATGAGAGTCCCAACACCTCGATTACCAGAATCTCTCACGACCCAGGAAGCGGGGCGATCGCTGAATTAGAAGGTTCGTTGGTCGATCTAGAAGTTACCATAACGGGAGGAGGGTTAGGAGGCGATCCTTACTTAAAGGTCAACTCTACTGAAGAATTCCCGCAAGCAATAGGAGATGACGCGATCGCGGTAGGAGAAAACGTTATTGCTGAAGGAGCAAATTCTATTGTTATAGGAGCATCGGCATTAGGACGAGGAGATAGTTCTATCGCTATGGGATTATCGGCATCAGGACAAGGAGCAAGGTCAATTTCAATTGGGGTTGATGCAGTTGCACAAGCAAATAGAAGCTTGGCGATTGGCTACAATTCCTTAAGTTTCCAGTATGGAAGTATTGCGGTTGGGGCAAGCAGCCAGACATACGGCTTAGAGGCAATAGCTTTAGGGTTGTCTGCTCTTGGTAGCGAGTATGGGTCAGTCGCCCTCGGTTCTGAAGCTAAGGCATCAGGAAGTCAGTCTCTAGCTCTGGGGCTTGATGCAGAAACAACGTCTTTTGCTAGCCAAGCCGTTCAAATAGGACGAGGGGTAAATTTCGACAGCAATACACTTCAGTTTATTGAAACCAAGATTGCCAACGATTTGAGCTTAGAAATTTCTACAATCTCCTCCGATCCTAGTGGCAGTCTTTCAGGCAGAAGAGGAACTCTGCTTTTCGATAGCCTCAATAGCATTCTTTACGTTAACAATAATGCGGGGACTAATTGGACTTCTTTTAGGGCAAATACCGAAGCGTTTGTCTACGAACAGTTTATCTCTGAACCGACGACGATTTCTGCACCTGCCGAGATCGAAAAAGGAAAGGAGTATCGCTATTTTTTAATCCAAGACGCTACAGGAGGACATGAAATTAGTTGGGCTACTGAGTTTGTTTTTCCGATTGGTTTTACCCTACCAACTTCCTCTACTGCTGGTAACACGATGTACTTTAAATTTGTCGGCAAGGGAAGCAAGCTGTATTTTGAATTTAGTGAAAACTTTTTTGTTCCCGTGTTTTCCCCTTCTCCACCTCTGGATATGGTTCGGTTCTGGAGCTTTGACGACAATAGCTTGACCGATACTGTAGCTTCGGATTTATTGGCTTTTCAAGGAAGTCCCGATTATATTTTTGCCTCTGGAGTGCAAGATCGAGCTATTGCCAGACCCAATTTTACGGGTGGTGCTGCGATAGTTAATTCTGTTAATGATAATCTTCCGCTCATGGATGCTACCTCTACTTGGGTAGCTTGGGTTAAAGGATCTTTCTTTTTTAAAGTAACTAGGTATATTTCCTCTAGCTCTTATTCAAACCATTCTTTTTCGCTCAGCACCGATACAAGCTCTACTAAGATTAATATCTACAGCACCAATCAATCTTCAAGCTTTTTTAGTAGCCTTCCCGTTTCCCCTAGCGATCGGTTTGATAATTTTGTTTCGATTATAGTTGAACGTTCTAAATCAGGAACAATTGCTACTTGGAAAATTTATTTAGACGGCACTTTGTTTACTACAGTTAATCTCGATAGTTTTACTAGTGTTTCTTCTGCACCTACTGAATTGTTACTTTCACAGTACCTTAGTTTCAGACCTGGGGTAGACAGCACTGTCGATCAATTGAGGATTTACGATCGAGTTTTAACGGCTCAAGAAATTAGCGATCTCAGTTCGGAATTTTAGATAAGTTAGAAGTTAGAAGTTAGAAGTTAGAAGTACTATTAATAGCACTTCTAACCTGGTAAAATTAAGCTAACTACTTCTTAATTTCTACCATGAATAATTCTAGCATTTCTATTCAAGAACGAACCAAAAAATTTGCAGTAAGGATAATAAAAGCTTATGTCGAAATAAATAAAAACTGTCACTTTAGCGATGCTGCTGCTGTTCTTTCTAAGCAATTTCTTAAAGCAGGTACTAGCGTCGGAGCGAATTGCGCGGAGGCTAAGTCGGCTCAGTCAACTAGAGACTTTATCTCTAAATACCAGATTTCTTTAAAGGAAAATTTAGAACTAATCTTTTGGATCGAAGTAATGATTGAAGCAGAAATAATTCCTGCAAAAAAATTTACTTCTCTTCTTCAAGAGGCTAACGAAATAGCCAGTATACTAACAGCATCAATTAATAGCTTAAAGCGAAAACTTTGACTTCTAACCTCTAACTTCTAACTTCTAACTTGTTATGAGTTTACAATTGCTCGAATCTCTAAAAATCAATATATTTATCAGCTTTTACTGTCAATCGCTAGTGGCAAACCTGCGGGTAATTGACGGACAACCAGTCATCTCGACAGGAAGAGATGCAAGAGTTATGGGGATGCACTTTAACAAGTTGGGGGGTTGGCTTTCTAGTTATAGCGGAGTGACCAAGTATGGTGTTTTCCAAGCTCCTGATTATAAAGTATATCGCCCAGTGATTACTTATCATACAGGCTACCTCGATCATCATGAATTGGTCGTCGTTCGCGGTTTTCCAGTTTTTAATGCTACTAGATTTGATTGCCTGGGAACGATAGCCGAAGATTTGGCAGGAGACTTTAAAACGGTCTATCGTCCCAGTTTTGCGATTAAAAGCAAGCACTACGATCGCCATCATATTAATGGGATAGCTTTGAGCGATGGCGTAATTAAGTACGTGTCCTGCTTTACCACTAAGAGCAAGTCCGAATCAAAATCTTGGAAGCATTACCCTACAACGGGTGTAATCTGGGACGTTATAAACAATAAACCCATAATTAAAAATCTGAATATCCCTCACTCGCCCAGAATTATTGATGGGAAATTATGGCTCTGTAATTCTGGAGAAGGAGAGATAAAAAGATATAGCAAAGGAAAAGAAGAGACTTTAGAAACAGGAACTTTTACTAGAGGAATAAGAGTTTGGCGAGATTATGTTTTTGTTGGGGCATCTAAAGTTAGAGATACAGCCAAGCATTGTAATAGAGAAAAGGTTGGAGATAGCCAAATCGGTTTGCATGTAGTCGATCGAGCTAATTTTACTCTGCTCGATACCCTCTGGCTAGGAGAGCTAATCGAAGGTGCTACAGAGATTTTTGATTTTGCTATTCTTCCTAGTGATTACCTGGTTCTGCCTCCAGTCAGCGAAGGGTATAAAAGTTTAAATTTCTTATGAGGCATCGCGGTCTTGAGGGTTTCCCTCATAGAGCGAATGCCGAACCCGTCAGGGTAAGTCACTTTCACTTTCAAGTTCGGCTGTCAACCTTGCTTGAGTAATGCTTTTGATATTATCGTAAACATCTTTTAGTTCTCGATCGGCTTCTTGGTAGTTAACTTGAAACACCTGCGTATGAATCGGTTGCCTTGCCCTGTCTTGAGCAAAAAAATCTACTCGGATTGAAGCCACTCTGGTTCGTAAGTCAATCGTCACACTTGTAGCTTCCCACCGAGCAACTTTGATTTTGCCAAATTTAGATTCTACTTGCATGATGGAAGGGGTAATTTTTCCTTTCTAGTCTAGTTGATCAAAAGATGCAAATCGGAGAAAGTTTAAGCTATGGAAATGTTGGTGAGTATATAACCGTCAAGCTAGCCGATGGCAGGACGGTTATGGCGATCGCGGGTAATGTAATTAATAGTTCTAAAGTATTAGTTATTGGAGATTATGCCTGGAGCGAAACCTCACCGCAACAAATAAGTAGGTCGATCGTCGAGGTATTTAGAAGCAAAGATACGCCCGCGATCGTCATTGAAGAAATAGGAGTTTCGTCGCATATATCCTTAATTATGTATAACAATACGATTTATTTGGGGCTGTATCGAGAAGAACCCATTTTAATAGAAGCCTTTCCTGATGGCTGGAGAGTTTACCGAGCTTATATTAAATATTATGGCAATGGGGAATATGAAGCTTGGGTGTACGGCATTACGGCAAATCCCCTACCTGAGTTTTATTATGCTACTTTTTCCGATGACAATCCCAGTTTGAATATCGATGACATTCTCAATAACCTTCCCAGTGTGAATGTCACCATCCTACAAGGGAATCAAAATTACGCTAGTAAGGGAGAAGGGATGGTCTATACCGATCCTCGAACTTACGGTCACTACGGGGGCGAAACTGTTACAGATGTGGACACGTTACATACTAGTATCAGCTACGGCAGCAACCCAACTATTTCTAATGGCGACCCCAACGACTACTATAACTATGACTATACTTACGAAAAAAATATAAATCTTCGCATCAACGGAACGGGAGAGAGTGAAGGGGCTTATCTTTCTCAGGTCGAAAACAACGTGATTAGGCAAACTCAAGTAATGACAGGTAATACTGTTGCCAAAGAAGGTTCAACTATCACTTACCTGCTACCAGTGCAAAATTTTAGCAATGGCTATATTACTTACGAAGGATGGAGAAATATAGATTATAACGATCGCTCTAACTTTCCTGCTACTTGCGACCCCAACAATAGGGGAAGTGTGACTATTACAGGGTCTGAAACTTATAATCGTTCTAATATAAGGAACTCGGAAGTAATTACTCATTCGGCAAGATATCTTTATTTACGCAATCGCAAAATCGAAGGAGAATCGCTCAAGACCGTAACTGAAGCTTTTAGCGATATTTACTCTACTGGACAATCGATTGTCGGTGTCTACAACTGCGCTGACTGGATTCACTATTATGGCTTTACGAGCTATAGATGGGAAACAAATGATTTCACCCTGACTATCGAGCCGAGAATCCGCAATGTAATAATAAAAGACCATGAAACTTTCCACGACTCGATCGACTATCCAATCACCGAGACGGGAACGGTAGAAGAATTTTATACCTCGTTCAAAAAATTTGACAATACTTTGTCTGAAACAATGCCAGGAGCAACTTGTACTACTCCTCAAGGTGCTGGTGCGCCCTATCCAGGCTTGGGACAAGCATCTTCTACAGGGGAATATCAGTTGACGGCTAGCTCGACTTATGAAGAACTTAGTGGTGAACGACAATATGTAAATGATTATTACTATATGTCCGATGACTTCTCCTTGTTTCAACTTTATTCCAAAATTGGTGATTACGTCAAAATAACCTACGAAGCTGTTTCTACTAGTGGCGAATTTCCTTTGATTAATAGCTACGGACAATACGCTACCTATTACCGAGGTTTCCCATCGCAACAACTGACTAATGCTTATGGAGATAGATATTATATTGGGGCTGAAGGGTGGGGGGCTGGCGGTCGCGCTAGCTACAGGACAATTCGCACCGAGGTCAACCAGTACACCTACCCAAGTCGAAAATGGTATTACATGAGAGGGACGCAGCAAGTAGAGATTGATCGCGGTTCTACCGACATTTACTTCAACTATTACTATTACAATAACGGCTCGCCAGTCGAACCACTTTACTCTCAATTAGAAAATGAAACCTTTCCTATCGAGCTTGAACTCGACAATGTTACTTTTAGCTTGGGAGTCTTGTCTTATCGAAGTAGGTGGGAAAGAGTGACCGAATGGATCGATACTGATAAATCTATTCCCACAGGGAGAAGTAGGGCTGATAGTTTTTTTGATGACACTGCTACTGCCGTTGAAATCAGCTATACGGAAGAAATTGCTCAAGCAGAGGTTTTTGGTGACAATCTTGTTGGTACGCCAATTTACGCGATCGGTCTATTCTTTATTGACGGCAAAAAAGTTTACAAGCGATTTGAAGGAGTAATTAGCAGTGGCGATCGAGTGACTCAAGCCAATGGGATTGGTGGTGAAAATGGATTTTATGAAAATATCAGTATTAGATTGACTTCGGTAGAATATTTCGGACTTTCCTTAGTTGCCGAACCAGACGGTTGGTATAGTTCGGCTGCTTATCGGAGGCTATACATTTTCCCTAGAGACGATTGCTTTGGGTTGTTCTTTAACGTTAGCAATTATTATGATAGCCAATATTGCCACGGGTACGAACGAGACGGAAAATACTACCTTGTCTGCTCTCCCAGATTTCAGATTACCGAGCCAGAATCGGAAGTAGAAATATTTCAAGTTGAAGGAAATAGATTGCTTCACCTCGGTTCAAAACCTGCTCCCTCTTTCCCCGTTCCCGAAGACTGGGAAGGATCTTCCCCTAGCAGTCTTACAGGGTACTACACCCCAACTCAAAGCAAGAGCGGTTATCCTCTGGAGTGGGAACAAGAAGATCGAGAACAAGATGGAGTCCTCTAGCGATCACAAGGAGGCAACCGACCTCTTTACCACATTAAGCCCAGGATTCAAATACCTTCCCAGATTCAAGGAAAACCGATCGCACCTCAATCTTCCTTTCTCTATAGAAATGGTGGCGTTGATGCCGAGGATGATATACAGCCTATTCTTATACCAGAGCTTATCTCCTTCTTTCATCTCTGGATGCCAAGTCGTATCGATGGTAAGGGTTTCCGCGTTTCTGGTATTTTCTATACTCAGGCGAGTTCTCGCTCCTGTCGTTACCTTACCCAAGTCGTAGATGCCAGGAAAAGAGATAGTTTCATCCTCGATCTTGCTAACCTGCCCAGTGGAGGCGAAGAACTTAGTATTCTTATACCTTTTGTGTTCGTCGATCGCAGCTAAAAATGCTTGAGAGTAATTAAAGCGATCGAGCCTAGTGTGGATGGGGGGTCTGCCTCGATTGCTGCTATTGGTTCTGATTTTGGCTGCATTCTTAAAATAAGACCCCTCCTCTTGCTTGGTGTAGTGCTGGACTTGGTAGATTTCGGGGCGAGTAGATTTAGTTATAGTAGTAACTATTTCTTCTTTAAATCTCTTGCCAGTTACCAAAGGTTTATTTACTTTATTTTCATCGTAGGATTCCGACTCTTTAAAGATAGACTCATTTTGGTAAGTCACTTTCTTGCGAGCAAACAGTGGCTCGATCCAATCACCACTGTAGTGAGGGGGTACTATATCGGGGTAGTAGTCGGAGAATCTAGAGAGTAAATAGGTAGTCCACTGCCTCACGGGTAGCTTTTGAGGAACACTGCCAGAAAGAGAACCTGCGGTAAATTCGTAATGCTCTGACTCCTTGATCAAGTTAATAGCTTCTGCGCCGAGTCCTGTTTGCCCTTCATTGGCTTGTTCTGCCTTGCCCATTAAGTAAATAGCTTCTAGATTTTCTGACTCCTGTTTGTAGCGAGCGACTTGCCAGCCAGTCATCCTTTCCCCCGTCAGATATCCCTGCTTGTTGTAGGAATAAGTCTTGGTGGTCGATTTAACTTGCTCCCAGTAGGTAGAAGGGCGAGGATTGGTAAAAATAACCTTGATAATTTCTTGTTCGGTTGCGGGGTTTGTTTCCAGTCGGTAAATGTAAGTGTCCTTGGTCGAAAAAACATAGCCAAATACCTCTTCTGTCTCCAGAGTTATTAACCCATTAACGTAAATCTTTTTTCTTACGGTTTTGCTAAACCCCCCACTATCAAAGTTATTGTTCGGGTCGCGCAAGGGGTTATTTTCGGGGTCACTTAAGTAACTTGGGGCGTAGCTACCAAAGGTGGTTTCCTCAGAGGGAGATCTCGCCCCTTGTCTGCTATTGGTATTCTCAAATTCGTAA
>JAAUYE010014608.1_pt1 | contig 14629 bp, 14 predicted proteins | sample 7278081 | NCBI WGS metagenome assembly JAAUYE01 (sample SAMN14350131, study PRJNA611818) | marine sediment metagenome | isolation source: surface marine sediment (0.6m) | place: French Polynesia: Moorea | collected 2018-08
TGGCCAACGATGTGCTTGTCCAGTTCCTGGACAATTTCCCTGGGGGTCATTTGAGACATTTAGAGTTCTTCTATTACGATATTCTGGTTGGTGTACACGCAGATGTCGCCGGCGATCATCAGGGCCTTTTCGGCAATCTCACGCGCACCGAGATCGGTGTTTCGCAGCAGGGCCAGTGCCGCCGCCTGGGCATACGGGCCGCCGGAGCCGATGGCCATCAGGTCGTCCTCGGGTTCGATGACGTCACCGTTGCCCGAGATGATGAACGAACTCTCCTTGTCGGCGACGCACAGCAGCGCCTCGAGCCGGCGCAGGCGCCGATCCGTGCGCCAGTCCTTGGCCAGTTCGATAGCGGCGCGCGTCAGGTTGCCGTATTGCTCCAGCTTCGACTCGAACAACTCGAACAGCGTGAAGGCGTCGGCCGTGCCGCCGGCGAAGCCCGCGATCACCCGGCCCTTGGCGAGCTCGCGCACCTTGCGCGCGTTGCCCTTCATGACCGTGTTGCCCATGCTGACCTGGCCGTCGCCGGCAATGGCGACTTTGCCATCGCGACGGACGGAGACGATGGTCGTCCCTCTGAATTGGTCCATTGTTTAGTCCTCGACAGATCGGGGTCAGAGCCCTAGGGCTCTGACCCCTGTTTTTTCTTACGGGCGCGCGGATGCGTTTGGTCGTATATCTGGGCGAGGTGCTGGAAATCAAGGTGGGTGTAGACCTGGGTCGTCGAGATATTGGCGTGCCCGAGGAGTTCCTGCACCCCTCGCAGGTCGTGGCTGGACTCGAGGATGTGGGTCGCAAACGAATGTCGGAACAGGTGTGGAAAGACATTGGCGTCGATGCCCTGGTGACGCGCCCAGTGCTTGACGCGCGCCTGTACCGACCGGCGGCTGAGCCGGGACCCGCGGTTGTTGACGAACAGCGCCGGCTCGTCGGGTGGCGCAAACTCGGGCCGCGACTTGCGCCAGCGTTGCAGGGCCGCCAGCGCCTTGCGGCCGACCGGCACGATGCGGTCCTTATTGCCCTTGCCGGTTACGCGGACGGTTGCGTCACGTGTATCGACGTCGTCGCAGTCGAGGTCGACGAGTTCGGAGAGCCGCAGTCCGGACGAGTACAGCAGTTCCAGCATGGCCCGGTCGCGATTGACGATAGCCGTGTCGCCCGGGATGTCGAGCAGTCGCGCCATGCGGTCCGCGTCGAGGTTGCCCGGCAGGCGCTTGGGCGATTTTGGCGCCGACACCGATACCACGGGATTCTTCCTGACCTGCTTTTCGCGAACGAGGTAACGGAAGAAGGTCCGCACGGCGGACAATCGCCGCTGGATGCTCCTGGCAGACAGGCCACGACGGTAGCAGGTCGCTGAAAATGCGCGGATGTGTTCGCTGTCGAGCTGGTCCCAGCTATCGATGTCGTGCTCGCGGCAGTACTCGAGCAACGCCTCGAGGTCGCGGCGATAGTGTTTGCAGGTCAGCTCGGACAGTCGGCGCTCATAGCCGAGATGGTGGATGAACTTGTCGACCCAGGTCCTAATAGCGTTTCAGTGCTCCCGCAACGAGGTCGCCAACACGGGCCAGGAAGTCGATGCTCATGCCCGGATGGAAGCGGTCGGCGTCATGGCTGCCGATGGCCATGAAGCCGAGTTCGGATTTCTTGCCCAGCGGAACGAGCGCGACGGAACCGATCTCGTCCGCGGCGTCCTGGAACAGGAAATCTCTTTGCGCGTCGCGCACCTGGCCGCAACGCGGTCCCTTGCCGCCCAGGAAAGTATCGAACGGGCCGAGGGCCTTGTCGTCGCGCTGCACGACGCGGAAGAATCGGCCGCCCTCGATATCGTCGAACAGGTCCGGGTCGGCGAACAGCACGAGAATCGAGTGATCGGCGCCGAAGCCGGCGCGCATGGCTTCTTCGACGGCCGCGACACAGCCCTGCAGGTCGGGAGCAGCCAGCAGTTGCAGGCAAAGTTCGTGGATCTTCGCGGCGAGCAGATCGTTGTCGCGCGCAACGTCGATGAGCTCCTTGAGCTGCCGCTGCAGCTTGAGTTCCTTCTGCCGCAGCATCGCCACCTGGCGTTCGACGAGCGATACCGCGCCACCCGCGCCGTGAGGCAGTTCGAGCCGGCTTAACAACGTGCTGTGGCGCTCAAAGAAATCGGGGTTGGCTTCGAGGTAGTCGTGCACGGCCTGTTCGGAAAGCGGTTCCTCAACAAACTCCGGCTCGGGTTGCGTGCTCATAGATCGATCGTTCCTTCACTTATCAGTTCGGCGTTGCCGGTGAGCCATACGGGCTCGGCCGCGCCACGCCAGCTTACCATGAGTTGCCCGCCCGGTAGCCGCACGGTTACCTCGTCGTCGAGCAGGTCCAAAAGGCGCCCCGCGACGACGGCGGCGCAGGCGCCCGTGCCACAGGCGAGCGTCTCGCCGACGCCACGTTCCCAGACCCGGAGTTCGACATTGCTGCGCTCCTCGATGCACAGGAAACCGACGTTGACGCCCTCCGGAAACCGCCCATGTTCCTCGATGGCTGGTCCCAGGCGATCGACGTCGGCAGAGGCGATGCTGTCGACGAGCAATACACAATGGGGATTGCCCATGGAGATCGACGACACAAGGTGCACGCGGCCGCCGACCTCGAGTTCGTAACGGTCCTGGCGCCCGTCGGCGATGAACGGAATCCGGTCCGGCTCGAACTCGGGTGGGCCCATGTTGACCGAGACCAGCCCGTCGTCGCGAATAACGGCCTCGACAGGGCCCGCCGGCCCTTCGAGAAGCATCGAGCCGCCAGTAGAATCGTCGCCCACCAGCGCCCGAACTACGCAGCGCACGCCGTTGCCGCACTGCTGAACCTCTGAGCCGTCGCGATTGAACACCCGGTAGGAAGCGATGGCCGTTGAGTCGGCCGCGGGACCCACCCACATCAGCTGGTCGAAACCGGGACCGGTACCACCGTGGCCGAGCTTGCGGATCACGTCGGGGGCGGGTGGAGGACGGGCATCGACACGCTGATCGACAACGACAATCTGGTTGCCGGCGCCTTGCATTTTCAAATACGGAAGCAACATTCGAGGCAGGTATTTTGCCGGATGGACATTTGCATGCGGCGGCTGTAGTTTACATAAAACTCCAATAACAATTTCCCTTCTGGAGAAATCATGCGGCACATCATGGTATTGAATGCCAAGGGCGGCTGTGGAAAAAGCACCCTGGCAACGAACATTGCGGCGTACTTTGCCAACGAGGGCGCGAACGTCGCCCTGGCCGATTACGACCCGCAGCGCTCGAGTCTCGACTGGCTCGAACGGCGCCCGGACAACCGTCCATCGATCGCCGGCGTTGCGGCATTCGAGGACGGACTGCGGCACGTGCCGCGCACGGCGGACATCGTGGTCAGCGACGCGCCAGCGCGTTCGCACGGCAAGGAGCTCACCGACCTCGTCCGGCATGCCGAGACGGTCGTCGTGCCCGTCCTGCCGTCAACCATCGATATGCAGGCCACGACGGTCTTCCTTCAGGAGCTGCAGAAAGTCGGCAAGGTGCAGCGCAAGCAGGCAAAGATCGGTGCGGTCGCCAATCGTGTGCGTGACAACACGCTGATCTGGGACGAGCTCGATGAGTACCTGACCAGGGCGCGGGTGCCGTATATCGCGGCACTGCGTGAGGCGATGAACTACGTTCGCGCTTACACACGAGGCCTCGGCATTCACGAGCTTCCCGAGTACCTGGCCTGGCCCGACTGGGACGAGTGGGATCCGCTCGCGTCCTGGCTCAAGAGCAAGCGCAGCCAGCCCTGACTACACGCTAGAACGGATTCGGCATGATCGTGATGCGATCGCCGATCCGGAAGATCGTCTCGCCATCGTCGCTGACGAGGAAGTGGTTCTCTTCCTTGTCGTCCACGCCTGCGTTGAACGTACCCGTCATTTCGACCGAGCCGGTGGCCACGAACGGGTCGTTCGTCGCCGACGTCAGGTCGTAGAGCTCGTAGCGCACTCGCGTCGCTGCGACGCCTGACTGGGTTGGCTCCGAGAAACTGGCGATCGCCGTGTTAGTGGCCTCGTCGATCCAGACGCCGGAGGTCCTGACGGCCTGCACCTGGTCGTCGAAGTTCGTTACGTCGGGGATGCGACCCACGAACGCGAAGCTCGCGTCGAAGATCGCACGGCCCAACCCGAGTTCATTGTTTCGAATCTCCGCGTAAGCGCCCGTGTAAGAGACCCAGGCCTCGCGCCGGTTGGCGCCCGTGCTGTCCGTATGACTCTGGAACAGCTCCGAATCGTCCGTCGTGTCGATTCTAATCCAGCCATCGGTCTTGGTCGTTGATACCAGCACGATGTCCTTGTTCCCGCTTGCCACGGAAATCGATCTGATTGATGTTCTTGGCGAAGAGCCGAAGTCGTCGCGCAGCAGGTAGCCATCAAGACTAAAGACCATGTAATTGCTGGCCCGGCTGTCACTTGACGAAACGTAGATCCGGTCGAACTTGTCGATTGCCGCCGGATCGCCGCCACGGGTCTCATCCAGACTGTCACCACCCAGCAGCGCAAAGGTCTCCGCGTCATACAGCTGCAATGACGAACTGAAACCACTACTGGATGACCTGCTGGCCAGCGTATTGCCATCAGCCGACAGCAAGATCTGATCGGCGGATCCGCTACCCCCAACGCCCCCCAACGGCGAGTACTGCCATTCGGTTCCGGTGTTCTGGAATAACGCGATCTGAACCGGATCGGCAACAAAGAGTCGCTCGCGCTCCTCGTCCCACAGCGTAAGCAGGGAACCCCTTGTCTTGTCAGCATTGAGATCGAATTCCAGGGTTGGGCGCGCGGCGGCCTGCTTCACTAGCAGCTGTTCCGTCGGGCTCCCGACAGGCGCCGCCGCCGAGGTAAAGGTCAGGTCGTGGTAACCCGCGGCCAGCCCGGCCGGGATCGTCACGCTCATCTCCCGGTCGGAAACGACCGTGGCGGAGGTTGGTGCGACCCCGCCAATCCGCAGGTCGGATGCATTGATGCTGTCGAACCCACAGCCGGCCACGATGACATCGGTTGACTGGGCGTCATAGACCGCTTTGGGATGTACGGAATGCACGACCGGCAGGCTGTTGATCGTGTACTCAATAGGGATGCGCGCGTCGTGCGAGAACTCGAAGGTTTCATATAACACGATGACTTCACCAGTGGTTTGTCCACAGGGCAGCGCCGATGTCGAAGTGGTTGCCGTAATGGTGTCGCCGTCGAAGCTAATGTCGACCCAGGCGTTTTCTTCGATGTCACCGCGATTGGTGTTGGTGTCGAGATTGAGAAAGATATCCGTTGTCCGAGAGAGGGCGAAACGACTGAAGTCGTAGGGTTTCGTGTCGGACGGCAGCGCCTGATCCTGGTACTGAGTGAATGCCAGTACGAAAGGATCATCAACGTCCACGGCAGGCTCGAGCACGTCGTAACGGAACGGCAGATTCGAACTCGAGACGACCCTCGAACAGCCGGCATCCTTGCAGACGCGGACATTCAGGTTTGCGTTGTAGGTGCCGACAGGCAGCGTGTTGACGACGTCGATCTGGGCGATGCCGGTCGTGCCGAAGACCTGGACATCGATATTGGAGATTGCATTCGAATTGTGCGTAATGACGATGTAGACGTTATCGCCGGACTTGAACTTGTTCTGCCCTTGCTGGCTGAGCGTTCCCTGGACAGTCGCGCCCACGGAATCGCCGCCCGGCACGTTGGTCGCGACCACTGTCGAGACGTTGAAGGTCATGTAATCCGGCGCATTGCCGCCGCCACCGCCACCACCGCCGCCACCGCAAGCGGCAGAGCTCAACAGCACCACAACAAACAAAGCGAAGTTTCGAATATTCAATGCAGGTCTCCAGTATTTCCGGCGAGTCTAGGCATGTGCCTGCATGACTCACAGGATCGATGTCTCAATTCAGACGCTTGTTACAAAACAGCGAAACAGGTCCTAACCATCGAGGCTTGCGGCAATCCCGTCGGCAGGATTCGCGTACTTCGGCGTGATTCCCAGCATTGTGCGCATCTTCGAGGTGTCGACCCGGCGCTGATCGCGCAGGAATGACAGGCGCATCGGTGAGAACTGTTGTTCCGCGTCGGCCATCGTGATCTCGGGTGGCGGTGGCAGGTCCAGTTGCTGCGCCACCTCGCCCGTAAACCAGGCTGACGTGCGGTGATCACCATCGCCGACGTTGTAGATACCGGCGGGCGTCGAGTCGTCGAGCGCCGCGGCGCAGCACGCAGCCAGGTCGTCGACGTGAATGCGGTTACCGGGCCCGACATCTTCCTCGCGGACAATTGGCAACTGTTCCCGGATGCGTTCGATACCCAGGCGCCCCGGCCCATAGATGCCGGGCACACGTAAAATGACTGCCTCATTACCCGTACGGGCGGCCCAGGCGGTCACTGCATTCTCGGCGGCAACGCGTAGCGCCGCGCCTGGTGAGCGCGGGTTGACGGGCGTGTCCTCGTCGACGTCGCCGCCGCCATGGTCGCCATACACGCCGGTTGTGCTGATGTAGACGAAGCGCCGCGGCGCCGGTTCGAGCATTTCCAATAGCCGCTCGAGCCGAACGTCGTCCTGGGCTTCGCGCGACGGCGGCACCGTGTAGAGAACCCGGTAATCAGCGGGCAGGTCAATCGGCAATTCGCCGTCGGTGTCGAGGTCGCAGGCGGCGCGCGTCAGGCCGTGAACGTCATCGCCGGATTGTTCGCAAAAGCGCCTGCCGAGGTAGCCGACGCCGACAACGAGCGTCGAAAAGCTCACGCCTGGTCCGGGCCAAGGTGCGGAATGGCTCGCAGCGAGCTTTTGGCGGCCATGCCGAGTCCGTCGCGGTAGGCGTCTGCCGCGGCGTCGGTTTCGCCGAGCTGAGTCAATAGCCGGCCGTACTCCTGGTAGGCCTCGGCCGAGGGCCGCAGCGCGATGACGGTCTCGAGGTAGCTGCGCGCTTTGCCCCAGAGCTCATTGCGCAGGCACAGCCGGGCAGCCGCAAGCAACAGGTCGGTGTCTTCACCGCGCTTTGCGAGCCAACCCTCGGCGCGCTTGAGCTGCTTGGTGGCATCCGGTCCTTCGACGCGGCCGTAAAGGCGCACGAGCGGCGGGCGCCAGTCGGCTTTCAGAGCTGCGGTCAGGTCCTTTTCCGCCTTGTCGTGCTGGCCGACACGCATGAGGGCTTCGTAGTACGCTTCGAGCACAGCAACATCGTCCTTGAGGCGCTTCGGCAGCGAGCGCCATTCGGCCTGGACGGCTTCACCGTCGGCCGCGTTGGCGAAATTCTCGGTACGGACCCGAACGGCCCACTTGTCCAGAGTTTCCTGCTTGACGCGCCCCTGTTTCTCGAGCCGTGGCAGGATCTGTGCGAGCGCAGCCCAGTCCTCGAGCTTGAAGTACAGCCGGCCGAGCAGAGCCAGCGCATGGCTGTGGTCCTTGGAGTTCTCTTCAATACGCCGCAGCGTGGCGAGCGCCTGCTCGTACTGTTCCCGGTCCAGCTGAAACTCGGCCTGGGTGAGCAGCACGGCGTTGGCTGCTTCGGGCGTATGTTCGTAGGCAAGCTTGAGCCATTCGTCGCGACGGTCGTCCTTGCCCTGCAGGTGAGCCGCGCGCGCGGCCTGCAGGTAGTTGAACAGCGGCGTGTCGCTCGTGCTGGCTGCGCGGGCCAGCAATTTTTCGCCCCGCGCAAAGTTGCCTTCCGCAACTTCGATCATGCCGCGGGTCAGTTTCAGGCCGGCCCGCCCGGAGCGATAACGGCCCGCCGCCTCGCCAATGAGTCGCGGCGCCTGGATGATGCGGCGAACGAACCACACGAGGATGATCAGCAGAACGGCCAGTCCGACCAGAACCGGCACCGACATCTCGATGAGGTAGCCGCGAAACGTGATCGCCACGTAGCCGGGATCGCCGAGCAGGAAGTGCGCGGCAATCGCGCTCAGGATCAGTACGACGACGACAATGGCGCCGAATTTCATTGCGCCGATCCCGAGAGGCTGTTGAATTGCCGCAGCAGTTGCAGCGAGCCCGAAATATCGGGGGGAGATACGACGATCATGCCGCCGCGAATCTCTTCGATCGTTGCGCGCGCGCCGCGGACCTGGGCGCTGTCGTTGTCGAAATAGTCGCGGAGCCAGTCATCCGCGTCGGCCAGACTCTGCTCGAACACGGCCTGCTCACCGCGTAACAGGGCCAACCGTGCGACCTGGAGTTGCAGCGTCAGGTTGGTGCGCAGGAAGTACTCGGCATCGGGAGTCAGCAACGGCACTGCCGTCTCGTCCGGTGGCGTTACGCGCACGAGCCCGGACGCGGCGCGTTTGACCGACTCCCAGGCGCGATCAACGCCGCTTTCTTCTTCTCCGGTGCTCGCCGCCTCGTCAACCTCGTCCACGCCGACCTGGCGCAACGGCAGCGTCGCAACGACGCCGGCAAGGCTCGACAGCGTGAGCGTCGCGCCCTCGATGTCGGGTTTCTCCATGGCATCGAGCGCGGCGAGTTCGTCCGCCAGGGCACGCCGGACTTCCGTCAGGGCCGGATCGGCGAGTTGCACGATGCGGTCGTCCGCCATGCCGAGCGCCAGCGCGGCGAGCTCGGGATTACCGGCGAGCTGCAGCTGGGCGTTGGCCAGCTGCATGTAGTATTCGGCCTCGGCGAGCAACAGCGTGTTGCGGGCGCCCGTGGAAATACCCTGTATGGCTGCTACCGAGTTCTCGAGGTTCGACATGCGCGAGGGCAGCGAGTCAAGCAACTGAAGGCGTTGCTCGAGATCGGTGCGCAGGGCGCCCAGCTCTGATGCCGCCTGCGCGTCCGCGTCGGCGAGGTCATCCAGTTCTGCATCGAGGCCCGACACGGACTGGTCTGTCGATGCAATGCGACTGCGCAGGTCCGCGAGCGCGCTCGTGTTCTGGTCCGTGCCTTGCCGCGCATTCAGGCCCTCAACCACCCAGTAGTATCCGGCGATCGTGGCGCTTAGGACCGCGATGATCAGCGCAAGCCAGGCAATGCTGCCCGACCGCTTGCGAACCGGCTTCTCCGGCGGCGGCAGTGCGGGCGTCTCTTCTTCCTGTGCCTCTACCGGGAGCTCTTCGCTCTCTTCCGGGAATTCGGCGTCCTGCGCTTGTTCGTTGTCGTTAGTCATCGGATTGTCCGGGCTGCATGCTGGCAACGATCGCTTCCGCGATGTCGCCGGCTAGCGGCCCCTTGGCGAGCGTTGTCGGTATGCCGGGGAATCGATCGTTGGCTGCTTTTATAACACGACTGGCGGGCGTAACCAGTCGGGTTTTCCCGAGGTATTCGAGACCTTCGGCAGGCAGCAGTTCCACGAGATTGCGAAGTGTTTCGACGCTCAGGATCGTGACGACATCGACGCCGCCAGCCCGCCACCGATCAACGATTGCTGCGACCTCCGAATCGTCGTAGTCGGGCACGACGCGGCGGTAAACCTCGAGGTACTCCACGATCGCACCACGCTCGCGCAGCGTGCTGGCAAGCAGCTCGCGGCCGCCGTTGCCACGGATGATGCGCACGACCTTTCCCGCCACGTCCTGTAACTCCGGTGTGGCGAGCAGTTGCTCGCTGTTGAAGCCTCCCGGCGAAAGAATGTCGACCTGGCGGCCGCTCTGCTTCACGGACCGGGCCGTCGCGGGACCGACGACGGCGATAGCGGCATCGCCGGCGTAGCGCAGCCCGAAACGCACCGCGTTGGCGCTCACGAGTATCGCGATGTCGGGAATTTGCAATGTTTCGGTCATGGCGATGATCTCGGCCGGCGCGACCGGGCGCGCCTCGATGACCGGGAAGCGAATCGCAACCCCACCCTCGGATTCGATGGCCTTCACGAGGCCGTCGGCCTGGCGTTCCGGCCGGGTGACGAGGACCCCGGCGCCGTCCAGAGGCGTGTCAGCCATCTGCGGCGCTCACTGCGGCAAGCAGCTCGCCGGCGCCCTGTCCAAGAAGGTTCTCCGCAAGCTGAATACCGAGCTGTTCCGCATCTTCAACCGGCCCCTGCACCGAGTCGCGGATCGAGTCGCTGCCGTCGGGCAGCGCCACAAGCGCGGTGACGGTCATGAGCGCATCGTCGATCACGGCGTAAGTGGCGACCGGTGACTGACAGTTGGCCTGCAGAGTCCGGGCGATAGCACGCTCGGCGGCCGTCGTTCGAACCGTTGGCTCATGGTTCAGTTTCGCCAGCACCGATCGCAGATCGGCACGAGACTCCGGGCACTCGATGCCGATGACACCCTGGGCCGCTGCCGGCAGCATTTCCTCGGGCGCGAATTGCTGGCTGATGTAGTGCTGCAGGCCAAGCCGCTCGAGCCCCGCCGCGGCAAGGATGATCGCGTCGAAATCGCCATTCTCGAGTTTCGCCAGCCGGGTGTTCACATTGCCGCGTAGCGGCTCGATATTGAGGTCGGCCCGCAGCAGCTTGAGCTGGGCCTGGCGGCGCAGGCTCGAGCTGCCGATGCGGGCCCCATTCGGCAGGTCGTCGAAAACGACACCGTTGCCGCCTACCAGCGCGTCGGCGTGATTGGCGCGCTCGAGCACTGCGGCCAGGCAAAAGCCCTCGGGCATTTCCGCCGGGACGTCCTTCATCGAATGCACGGCAATGTCGGCGTCGCCCGCCTGCATCGCAACCTCGAGCTCCTTGATGAACAGCCCTTTGCCGCCGATCTTCTGCAGACTCTTGTCGAGAATCTCGTCGCCCCGGGTGGAGAGCGGAACGAGCTCGACCGTGGCCACCTCGGGCAGGGCCTCGAGCAGGCCGGCGACATGCTCTGCCTGCCAGAGCGCAAGCGCGCTCTTGCGCGTGGCGATACGAATATCCAAGACGACTACCCTCCTTTAATACGGCGACGCACCGTCGCCAGGTGGCGGCGGCTCACTACCAGTTCGTCGTCGGGGGCATTGTCCTCGTCCGGGGTGGGGTTACGCAACACGACATGGGTCTTGCCGTCGTCGAGTTTCTCGAGTTTTTCGATCTTGTCGACCGCGACCAGCGCGCTGCGGTGGATGCGCACGAACCGGTCGGCAAACTCCTCTTCCAGCGATTTCAGGGAATCGTCAATCAGGTCCCTGCCGTTGGCGTGGTGCACACAGACGTATTTCTGGTCGGCGCTGAAGAACCGAATATCTTCGATCGGGATCAGTCGCAGCTCGTCGTGCAGCCGTGCGCAGACGTGGTTGCGGCGGCTTTCCAGCTTCGACTCGTCCGCGAGCCCGCGCAATACGGGACCGGTCAGGCGCCCCGCGTGCTCGAGCGCACGCTCGAGCCGGCCGCGGCGTACGGGTTTCAGCACGTAGCCGATCGCCCGGGCATCAAAGGCATCGATCGCGTATTCGTCATAAGCGGTCGTAAAAACGACGGCGGGCGGATTTTCCATGGCGTTGAGATGGTGCGCCGTTTCGATGCCATCGAGTCCCGGCATGCGGATGTCGAGCAGCACCACGTCGGGCTGGGTGCGGGTCGCTTCGGCGATCGCATCTTCGCCATTGCCAGCCTCGCCGACGACCTTGTAGTTGCCGAAGTCATCGAGCAGCTGGCGCAGCCTGTCCCGTGCGGGCTTCTCGTCGTCGACGATCAGGACTTTCATTCCTCAACCTCGTGCGGGAAACGCAGCCGCACCGCATAGTCCGAGTCGCTGGCATCGACCTCGACCATGGCACGGCTGCCGTAGGCCAGCTCGAAACGTTGCCGAATGTTGGCCAGCGCCATCTGGTTGCCGCCTTTGCTGCGTTTCTCTCCCCGGGCCACGGGGTTCGAGATCGTGATATCGAGATACTTGTCGTCGCGCTTGCCGGTGACATGCACTTCACCGCCGTCGGGAAGCAGCTCAATTCCATGGTAGATCGCGTTCTCGAGCAACGGCTGGATCGTGAGGCTGGGGATCTGCGCGCGCATCGGCAGGTCGCCGACGTCCCAGCGCACCGCCAGCCGGTCACCAAGGCGAAGTTTTTCGATGCGTTGGTAGATGGCGGCGACCTCCAGCTCCTCTTTTAACGAGGTGCGGTCGCCGGACGCGCCGAGGTTGGCGCGCAGCAGGTCCGACAGGTCTTCGACGGCTTCCTCCGCCTGGCGCGGGTCGGTGCGTGTCAGTGACGCAATCGTGTTCATGCTGTTGAACAGAAAGTGTGGTCGGATCAGTGCCTGCAGGGCGCTGATGCGGGCCTGCGCCTCGAGCACGATGCTGCGCCGCCACTCGCTGGACACGTACAGGTAGCGCATGGCCAGCGCGATGACGATAGAGGAGATTGCGAACGTACGCAGGACAAAGCCCAGGTGCGTGGCGTCAATCCGGATGAAATCCGGAAACGCCCGTGACATCTGGAATGACACCTCGGCCAGGACCACGCAGAGAAACGCGAGAATCAGGAAGCTCAGCACGAAAGCGCGCGTCTTGCCGGCGCTCTCGAGCCAGTTGCGAAACACGCACATTACGCCGCAGCTAAGCAGCGCCAGCCATTGTACGAACAGCGACACGCGCGCGAGGTCGACGAGGAACATGCTCTGGGGGCGCTGTCCGGCAAGCGTCAAAATGATGGCGATGAGCTCGGCAACCACGACGACCACGAACACGGTGGTCGCCGCGCAGAAGTCGGGCAGGTAGGCCTGTGCTCCTTTGTCCTGGGCCACGGGTGCTGCGCTCAAGCGAAAGGCTCCTTAATAAAGGAGCCCCGATTGTAACCTGATGGGAGAAAGAGGACTGTGATCGGCTACGAAGCGCCGCAGTATTCCTGGATCTTGCCCTCGACCCTGGAGCGCGCAGCCATGGTCTGATCTTCGTCGAGATAGGTGCGCTCGCCGTTCTCGTCCTCGCGATACAGGCGCGTGGATGCGAGGAAGGACTGCAGCTGGGCGCGATAGGACTGGCACTTCTCGTGGCGAGCCTGCTGTTCCGCGCGCAGATCTTCCGGGCTCATTTCCTCGGGGGCTTCGGACTCGACCTGGTCCGCGGCCGCCTGTGCCTTGCGTCGTTCGTCGACGCGTGCGGTGACGGCAGCGTCGTCGGTGTTGCGGGACCGTACGTCAACCACCCGCTCCACGCTGGCGTTGGCCTCGGCAATCGGCCGGTCTTCGTAATGGACGTTGCCATTCTCGTCGACCCATTTGTAGATCTCGCCGCCGACGGCAAGTCCGCTGGTTAGCAGGGCCGCGCAGGCGAAGATTGTTTGCAGTCGCAATGTGTTCATCGTTCCGTTCCCGGGTGCACTGAACAACATTAGAACACGTGGGTAGCCGCTTTTGTGTGATGACAATCACACGTGATTTTGTGCAACCGGTCGAAAGTTATGACCAAACAAAAAAAGGCGGGCCCGAAGGCCCGCCCTGACGGTGCTATGAAAAAGGGGGATTTTACATAGCGCCTATTCGGCCGAGGTGAACTCGGGGTAAGCCTCCAGGCCGCATTCCGAGAGATCCACGCCTTCGTACTCTTCTTCCTCGGATACCCGAATTCCGATGGCGAGCTTGAGTACGTACCAGACAGCGAGGCTGACGCCGAACGTCCACGCGAAGATGCTTGCGATACCGACGACCTGGCCAAGCAGCGACGCGTCGCCATTGGTGAACAGCACCGCCAGCACACCCCAGATTCCGACGACACCATGAACAGAGATGGCGCCCACCGGGTCGTCGATCTTGATCTTGTCGAACATGACGATCGAGGCGACGACAATCAGGCCACCGACGGCGCCGATCAGCGTTGCGACGAACGGTGATGGCGACAGCGGGTCTGCGGTGATTGCTACGAGGCCGGCCAGCGCGCCGTTCAACGCCATCGTCAGGTCGGCCTTGCCGAACCACAGCCGTGACAGCAACAGGGCGAACACGAGGCCACCGGCCGCCGCCATGTTGGTGTTGACGAACACTAGCGCGACAGCGTTTGCCTCGCCGACGTCGGATACCTTGAGTTCCGAGCCGCCGTTGAAGCCGAACCAGCCGAGCCACAGGATCAGGGTGCCCAGGGCCGCGAGCGGCAGGTTACAGCCGGGGATGGCGTTCACCTGGCCGTTCGGACCGTACTTGCCCTTGCGCGGTCCCAGTACGAGCACACCGGCAAGTGCGGCTGCGGCGCCGCAAAGATGCACCGTGCCCGAGCCCGCGAAGTCGAAGTAGCCGAAGCTTTCCGAGAGGAAACCACCACCCCAGTTCCAGAAGCCCTGGATGGGATAGATGAACCCGGTCAGCACGACGGCGAACGCGAAAAACGACCACAGTTTCATGCGTTCTGCGACGGCGCCCGACACGATCGACATCGCGGTTGCGACGAACACGACCTGGAAGAAAAAGTCCGACAGGTTCGAGTAGTAGGTCTCGCCACCACTGGCGATCACGTCGGCCGCGCTGTTGTCGTCGGTTCCCAGCATGCCGTCACCGAACTGCAGGAACAGGTTCGACGCTTCGGACGGATACATGATCGTGTAGCCGGCCAGCATGTACATGATGCAGGCGATCGAGTAGAGACCAACATTCTTGGTCAGGATCTCGGCCGTGTTCTTGGCACGGACGAGCCCCGACTCGAGCATCGTGAAGCCGGCCGCCATCCACATGACGAGGGCGCCACAGACGAGGAAGTAAAAGGTATCGAGGGCATAGGCCAGCTCAGTGACCTGCCCCGCAACGGTTGTTAAATCATCCACGAGAA
>JAAUYE010202078.1_pt1 | contig 14619 bp, 23 predicted proteins | sample 7278081 | NCBI WGS metagenome assembly JAAUYE01 (sample SAMN14350131, study PRJNA611818) | marine sediment metagenome | isolation source: surface marine sediment (0.6m) | place: French Polynesia: Moorea | collected 2018-08
AATCCAACAGCAAAAGCTGGATCGAGGCTTTCGAGGCGATGGCGGCTTTCGAGCCTCGACACCTGGTGCCTGGCCACGGCAAGGTGACGACGCTCGCCCATGCGCGCAAGGACACGCTCGGTTACCTGCAGTTTCTGCGCTCGGCGGTCGCCGCTTTCATGGATGACGGTGGCGACATGTCAGATATCGGCAGCATAGACCAGTCGAGCTATCACTACCTGCAAAACCATGACACGCTGGCCGGCCGCAACGCACAGCAGGTGTTTAGCGAGATGGAGTGGGAATAGTTGGCTGGTCGCAGGAATCAATTGGCGCGGCGCCAGATACAGTCAGAACACGAATCGAGATGAAAAAACTGGTAATTCGAACCTACCGGGATGACGACGAGGCCGCGGCGATCGAACTGTGGCAGCAATGCGGATTGATCGTGCCCTGGAATAACCCACACCGAGATATCGCGCGCAAGTGCGCGGATTCGCCGCAACTTTTTTTCGTGGGCGTCATCGACGAAGCATTGGTCGCGACCTGCATGGCGGGTTACGACGGGCACCGTGGCTGGATTTACTACCTGGCAGTGGCCGAGGCGCAGCGGCGTCAGGGCATCGCCGCCCGCATGGTGCGTCACGCGGAAGCCGAACTGCGGCGGCTCGGCTGCCCCAAGCTGGACCTGATGGTCAGAAACACCAACGCGGCGGTGATATCGTTTTATCGCAGCGTCGGTTACGGCGAAGACCCGGTAGTCGTGCTGAGCAAACGACTAATCGAAGATGAACAATAGCCGCGACGATAATACCGCCCTGGTCTTGATCGACGTGCAACAGGGTTTGGCCGATCCGTCGCTGGGCGAGCGCAATAATCCCGACGCGGAAACCAACATGGCGCGCCTGCTTGCCGCGTGGCGTGAACGGCGGCAACCGGTTATTCACATCCGCCATTGCTCGGTAGAGCCCGACTCGAAGCTGCGCCCCGAATTGCCGGGCAACGCGTTCAAGGACGAGGTTAAACCCCTGCCGCACGAAAAAACGTTTTCCAAGACGGGAAACAGCGCGTTTATCGGCACCGGTCTCGAGCAATACCTGCGGGAATCAGGCATTTCGGCGCTGGTCATCGTCGGCCTCACCACCGATCATTGCGTTTCGGCATCCACTCGCATGGCCTCGGACCTCGGTTTCGAGGTTAAGCTGGTGGCCGATGCCACCGCGGCCTTCGAGCGCCGCAATTACGACGGTGAGCACTATTCCGGTGAAACGATTCATCGGGTTAACCTGGCCAGTCTCAACGGTGAGTTTTGCAGGGTATGCACTACCGCGGAACTACTGGACGGCTCGGCTTGAATACTAACGGGGAGAACGATATGCACCCGGCTATCGGAAAGACCGGCGGCTGCCAATGCACAGCCGTTCGCTATGAATTGATCGGAATCCCGAAAATGCTCTATGCCTGCCATTGCAGCGATTGCCAAAAGCAATCCGCGAGCGCTTTCGGCATGTCGTTGATCATGTCACGCGACGACGTCAACTTTCTGCAGGGACAGGAGCGCCTTAAGACCTGGGATACCAGGGGCGAAAACGGCGCCATCAAGCGTTGCGCTTTCTGTCCCGACTGCGGCACCCGTATCTTTCACGCTGCCGAACGGGAGGATAAGGCGATCAGCATCAAGGCAGGTTCGCTGGACGATACCCGATGGTTGCAGCCGGTAGCCCATATCTGGCTGCGAAGCGCACAACCCTGGGTCGAGATCGATCATCGCAAGTTTCGCTGTTTCACGCAGGAGCCTGACGACGAATCGGCCCTGGCCCGCCTCTGGCTGGCACAGACGCCGCAGGTCTGACCTGCCGGGTAAAATTCTGCACTATGCAGGCCCGGCCCAATTCGAGATAATCGGGCGAGGAAAGCAACCGCCACCACGACTGGCTCAGGGAATCACGCCATGGCCTCAATCAAGTTACTCGGACTGCGCATCAGCGTTTACACCCGTATCGCGCGACTCACGCTGGAAGAAAAAAAAGTCGACTACGAACTGGAAGAAGTCGATATTTTCGCCGACACCGGCCCACCTGCAGACTACCTCGAACGCAACCCGTTCGGTACCATCCCCTGCCTGGTCTACGGCGAATTCAGTCTGTACGAGACCAGCGCCATCTGCCGCTACCTCGATGAAATGTTTATGGGGATGCCGCTGCAGCCGGTGGAGCCGGCTCCGCGCGCGCGCATGAATCAGATCATCAGCGTTCTCGACAGCTATACCTACCGACCCATGGTGTGGGATGTCTACGTGCAGCGTATCGTGGTGCCTGGCAGCGGCGGTCGCGCGGACGAAGCGCTGATCGCCTCGGCACTGCCAACCATCAAAAAAGTACTGCAGCAAATAGACCTGTGGCGTGGTGACAGCGACTTCCTGGTCGGTGACGCAATTACGCTGGCCGATCTCTTCGCCTACCCGATGCTGCGCTATTTCATCGAAACCGGGGAAGGTGAGGCAATGCTGGCGTCCTTTCCTCGATTGAAAGACTGGATGAAACACATGCAAGCCCGTGCCAGCGCCCGCGCGACCAGCTTTCATTCGGACAGCGCGAGCGCAGATGGCTTTTGAAACACCGGGCCACAGGCTGGCGCGCGCCGCGTTCACGATTTATGCTAGGCAGGGTTAACCGGGCGCAATCCGATGCTGGCGAGCGAATACAACGAGACAACCTACCGCGTGCAATACCAGAGTTACGTAATATCGCTGTTACTCGTCCTGGTGCCGCCCGCACTTTTGTATGAACTCGGCCCCAGCCTGCTCGATGGCAGCATCGAGACCGGCGAGCTCGCCGGCCTCGGGATCGGCATCATACTGCCACTGGTCGGTGCCTACTATATGCTCGAGTTTGCCAGCTTTACTTTTTCCATCGACGAAGACGTGTTTCGCTGGCACTGGAATAACCTGTTGCGCAGAAAATCGGGGGAGGTGCCGCTGCGCCGCGTAGCCCGGGTCAGGCGCGAAGCCCTCGAAACAAGCGTATCCGACGGTTCGCAATACAGCTATCGCCTGGTCGTTATCCTCGACGACGATACCGTCATCCCGCTGACGCGCGGCTATTCCGGCATCCACGACCGGCAGCTCGACAAGATTGTCGATCAGATTCGTGAGCACCTCGGCCACTTCGTTGCAATGCCCTGAATACGCAATGGCGGAGAAAAATAATGGCCTACTATGTTTTCAAGGTCGCAATTTCGGCGCTGCTGATCGTTGCGATCGCCGAAATCTCCAAGCGCAGTTCGTTCACTGGCGCGCTGCTGGCCTCGGTACTGGCTATGGTCTGGCTTTATCTCGACACCCGGGATAGCTATAAAGGGGGGGCCAGTTTCCTGCAAAACGTTTAAACTAGCGGCCCGATTAACTAATTTAAGATCGATGAAAGCTTTCTCCTTATCGCTGCTCTTAGTAGCGCTGTCGTTGGCCTCCGGTTGCCAGTCGAAATGGTTGCGCCTGGACGGCAGCAGCGCCGACGAAGCCAGGCTCGAAAAAGCCAAGAAGACCTGTCGGGTCGACAGGAAACTCGCGGCGCTCGAACGCGCCAGGGAAGAGCGTGACGACGAGCTGGCTAAATCCAGCACCAATGAGGCCAATATGTTGATCAAAGAGGACTTCGACGCAGTAGAGCGTCAGGTCTACAAGGAAATCGATATCTGCATGCATGGTGAGGGTTACAAAAGGTGATCCTGGCCGTGCCGGCCCCGATGAAGATTCGCGGTGAATCCGGCACACTCTCCGGCATGGCGAGCACGATGCATGATCAGCATGCAGTCGACGGTTGATCAGTAGCGCGTTTCCGTTTCCCTTGGATGACCGCCTGCTCTATTTAGTCGCCGCCGATGCCATACTGGTTACGCACGTACTGTTTGTCTGTTTCGTGGTGCTTGGCCTGATCCTGATTTTCATTGGCAAATGGCGCGCCTGGCGCTGGGTGCATTATTTCTGGTTCCGGGTCACGCACCTGTTTGCCATCGCGATTGTCGTGTTGCAATCCTGGCTCGGTGCTATCTGCCCCCTGACCATATGGGAGATGGAACTACGCCTGCTGGCCGGTGACCGCGTTTACACCGGTTCCTTTATCGCCCACTGGCTCAGCGAGTTGCTTTACTATCGCGCACCTGACTGGGTATTCATACTACTCTACTCCGCTTTCGGCTCACTGGTCCTGGCCAGCTGGTTCTGGGTTCGACCGCGCCGATAATTTGGCCAGGCGCCGAGATACTTCGGCCATGCGGTTGCGGCTGACCGGAACGCTCTGCCCGTTGCCCAGGCTGAGTACGCCCTGGCGGCCACGTTTTTCGAGTTTTTCAATCGCGTCGAGAGCCACCCAGTACGAGCGGTGCACCATGATGCCAAGCGCCTGCGGCAACTGATCGATGGCATCGCCAAGGTTATAGAGAATCAGGCTGCTGCCCTGGTCGGTGAGCACCTGAAGGTAGTGCAGCTCCGATTTCAGCAACAACAGCCGACCCCGCTTGTCCGGCGGTAGCAGCGACATGAAAGCGGGCTCAGATTCGGCTTCGACCCGGGGCTCATCGCTTTGGTTTATCGATTCTGACTCTGTCTCTGCTCTCTTTTCCAGACGATACCCGAGCAGCCAGGGAGCGTTCAACGCGACCCAGCAAAGCGCCACCGGGGGCGTGACGCTGATCCATTCGCCGAACAGCTCGGCCGCAAGACTCGCCGGCGGTTCCGTCGCAAGCCATAAATCGATCAGCAGCGCTAGCGGCGCGAACAGCGAGGCGCCGGCCACGCCGGAAATGCCCAACGCAAGCCACGGATTCAGCCGCGCAAACCAGTGGTTGTAGAGCAGCACAACATGGGACGCAATCAGCAGCGCCATTGGCAGCACGGTCTGCAGTTGCCACTGCAGGAACACCAGTGCAACGGGATGCTGCTGGTCGACCGAAATCATCGCAAACAGCAAGCCCAGCACGACCGCTATCGAGAAAAAGTACTTCCTCGGCGTGACCCCGCCAATGTCGAAGTGCCCATTCATACAAAAAACCAGCCCATTGGTGCAATCGACCTCATTTTGCTCATCCCGAACCGGAATTATCCCGTAATCAGGATCGAAACTCACTCCATCAATCAAACTTGAGGCAATCGACATGAGCAACAAGCAACTACTGGCCGCTACAGGCCTGATTCTAATGACCAGCACCCCAGTCATGGCTACAGATACCTGGTTCGTCAGACCCTACGTGGGATTGAGCCAGATGTCCGACCTGAGCAGCGATTTCTCCAATATCGACGGTCTATCGGGAGACGCCGATATCGATCTCGAAACCGGTTTCACCGGCGGAATAGGCATCGGCTATCGCTATACCGATCGGGTCGCAGTCGAGTTCGGCTGGGAGTATCGCTCCAACGACTCGGAGACGACGCTCAACGATATCTCCGAATTCGACGACGGCAACTACGCTTCGAACATCTTTTACCTGAACGGGCACTACCAGTTCGAAAAGAAGGATAAGTGGCAACCCTATGTCGGGGCGGGTCTGACCTGGGTCGAGGAAATCGATATCGATCTCGAACGCAATGGCGATGAGTTGTCTTATTCCGGGGATGGAGATGTCGGCTACCAGGTCTTTGCCGGTATCAACTACGATCTGAATCAAGCCTGGAAACTGCAGTCCGAGCTGCGCTACGGCAGCATTACCGATATCGATCTCGAAGGCGAAAGCAAAGACGTCGGCGAGTTCGACGGCATCGATTACGAAACCACTACCCTGCAGATCGGACTGGTTTACGAATTCTAGAAATGTACACCCGGGTTGGAGCGGAGCGGTGCAGGTTATTCCACCAACCCGGGGTAGAATTTATGCGCGATATCCGGGTAACTGCGTACCCAGCGTTGCCAGTACTTTTCTCCAAAGACTATCGGCCTGACCTTGCTTTGCATACCGCCGATACCGGCGGCCATTTCGGCACGCGATGCCATCAAACCCTCGTCACGGTGGCGTTCGCTGCTTTCCACGCGCGCGATACAGGCTGCATCGATCGGCAATGGATCGAGCACCGTGTTGAGGTCAGGGCTGTAAAAAAAAGCCGACGAGTAGCGTGCGTTAACGCCATGGTTGATCACCCGGTGCGGGGTCGCGATAAAGTAATTACGCGTCACCAGCTGCAGCAACTCGCCAGTATTGACCACCAGGCTACCCGCGACCGGGTCGACCCGGTACCAGCTGTTGTCGTTGGCCTGGGCTTCGAGTCCGGCGGTTTCATCCTGCAGCAGCAGGGTCAGGAAGCCGGAATCCTTGTGCACACCAACACCCTGCCCGCCATCGAGCGTCCGCGGATAGCGAATCAGCTTCAGGTAAGGCGACGGGCTCTCACCAAATACGCGTTCGATATGCATTTCGTCGAGACCTAGCGCAAGCGACATGATGCGCAGCAACTGCCGTGCAACTCCGGACAGGCATGCGAAGTAGTCGCTGACAGTTTCACGAAAACCCGGCAGGGCGTGCTCCGGCGGCCACTGGTTCGGACCCACCAGCGCCATGTAATAGGGATCCGGATCCTCGATCGCATCACGCTCGACACCGATATCGATCTGCTCACGATAGTCGATCTCGTTATTGGTGAGCTCGGAGCCGAGCTGTTCCCAGCCGCGAAACTGCGCCGAATGGTGTTTATCTATGGCCTGCCGGATTTCCAGCGGTAATGCGAAAAAGGCCCTCATCATAGCGAGGTAATCGGCACTTAGCCGCGCCGCAATGCCGTGGTTGACGATGTAGAAAAAACCGGTCTCATGACAAACTTGGCCAACCCGGGCACAGAGCTCGCGACGCAAGCGATCATCACCGCTAAACCAGGGCTCGAGATCGATGATCGGTATCTGGTCAGGCATTGGATTCAAACAGGTAATAGCGCTGAAACTATGAGAGGATAAGAGGCAGTATATCCGATCGGCAGACCTTTCGAATGATTATCAATAGGCCCGAAGCATTATTAGATAAACACCACCAGTATCGCCACGGGAAATCGGAGCTAACGTCGTGATCGAGCTATTGTCCGATATCGTCGTGGGGCTGGTGGCCATGATTCATCTCGCTTTCATGGCGCTCGAAATGTTCCTGTGGGATAAGCCGCCGGGCCTGAAAGTTTTTCGACTAACGCCGGAGCAGGCGGCCGCCACGCGGGTACTGGCGGCCAACCAGGGTTTGTACAACGGTTTTCTTGCGGCCGGGCTTTTCTGGGGGCTGATTCCGTCGGTTTACGCCAGCGACATCAAAATTTTCTTCCTGAGCTGCGTAATCATCGCCGGCGCCTATGGCGCAATCACCGCCAGCCACCGCATCCTGGCGGTCCAGGCCGCACCCGCGGCGCTCGGCCTGGTGCTGGTGCTGTTATCGTGAATCCCGATATCATGCGAATTGCCGCATTTTCAGACGGCAACCAGGGCGGGAACCCGGCCGGGGTGATGATTGCTGACGCCCATCCCGGAGAATCAGATATGGCCCGCATCGCGGCGGAGATCGGTTACTCGGAAACCGCATTTGCGAGACCAGAGGGCGACGGCTGGCGGGTACGCTATTTCTCACCCGAATCCGAGGTGCCGTTCTGCGGTCACGCAACGATCGCGCTGGGCGCCGCGCTCGCGCTAAAGCAGGGTGCCGGCGTATACCCCCTGGCATTGAATGAAGCCGAAATCACGGTCGAAGGCAAACTGGAAAACGGGACCATGTGGGCCGCGTTACAGTCGCCGCCGACCCACAGCGCGCCGATGCCAGCAGTGCTGATTAGCGAGGTGCTGACCCTGTTCGGTTACCGCCACGAAGCTCTGAACCCCGAGATTCCACCGGCGCGCGTGCATGGCGGTGCCGACCACCTCGCGCTGTGCCTTAACTCGCGCGCCGCGCTGGCGTCGATGAGTTACGATTTGGAGGCGGGGCGCGAATTGATGAGGCGGGAGGGCCTTATCACGATCATGCTGGCCTGGGCCGAAAGCCCGCGGTTGTTCCATAGCCGCAACCCGTTTGCCTCGGGCGGCGTCTACGAAGACCCGGCGACCGGCGCCGCAACCGCTGCCTTTGCGGGTTACCTGCGTGACCTGGGCTGGCCGCACGAGGGCTCGATCGAAATCGTGCAGGGCGAGGATATGGGCATGCGCTCACGGTTGCAGGCCGGGATATCCCCACAGGCGGGCGGTTCAATCCGCGTTGCGGGCAGCGCCCGCATGATCGGAGACTAACAAGCATGAAAATAACAATCGATGGCTACGATTTCGATGCCGAACTGGAAACCGATAAATCACCCGCGACCTGCGCCGCGTTTCGGCGGGAGATGCCGTTCGCCAGCCAGGTGGTGCACGTACGCTGGAGCGGCGAAGGCATGTGGATTCCATTGGGTGACATGGACTTTGCGGTCGGTTATGAAGACGCCACCGCCTACCCCGCACCGGGACATATTCTGCTTTACCCCAAGGGCAAGAGTGAAACCGAGATCCTGATCGCTTACGGCAGCGTACAATTTGCCTCCAAAGCCGGCACCCTCGCCGGCAACCATTTCGCCACGATCACGTCGGATCTCGAGCGCCTGCGCGAGATTGGCGTCACCACGCTGTGGCAAGGCGCCAAATCCATCTGCTTCGAGGAATGATTTGCTCCGCGACTCGATAAAAGAGATCAAGTCGACGCTCGACGGAAGGCACAAGGAATTTGACTGCGAGCTGCTGACCCGCGGCCATGGCGAGGCAGTCGTCATTTACCGCATGCCGCGAGATGTCCAGCTCGAAGACGTCCTGTTACGCAAGGACACCGTCAGCCTCGGCTACTTCTGGGAAGACCGGCCCTATAACGTCTATCACTGGATCGATCCGCTGCAGGATACCGTGGCGCTCTATTTTAATATCGCAGACAGCACCCGGATCTCGCAGCGGAGCATCGAGTGGCGCGACCTGACAGTCGACGTGCTGATTACACCGGACGGACGCTGCCGCGTGCTGGACGAGCAGGAGTTACCCGCCGATATCGACGCCGGCTTGTTGCGCTACATCGGCGAAACCCGCGATGAATTGTGCCATGAACCATTGTCTCGCCTGATCGAGTATGACAAGCTCACGCGTTCGTTAATCAACCGCGAGTAACCGACCTTGCCGCTCGAACTCTGGCTTGCCTACATCGCTACCAGCGCGGTCGTGCTGGCGATCCCCGGCCCGACCATCCTGCTGGTTCTGAGCTATTCGATCGCGCACGGCCGCCAGGCCACGCTGCCGCTGGTGGCCGGGGTCGCGCTCGGTGATTCGGTCGCGATCACGCTGTCGTTGATCGGCCTCGGCACCCTGCTGGCCACGTCCGCGGCCTGGTTTACCATCATCAAGTGGATGGGCGGGATCTACCTGATCTATCTTGGCATCCTGTTGGTGCGCAACGCCAACCGGCCGCTGCCGATGCAGACCGACGAAGCTCACGAAGCCTCGCCCGGCCGGCTGTTCGGCAACGCGTTTATCGTCACCGCGCTGAATCCCAAGAGCATCGTGTTTTTTATCGCACTATTGCCACAATTCATCAGCGCTGCGCACCCCGCGGTGCCGCAGCTCTGGATCCTCGGCATCACTTTCGTCGTGCTAGCCACCATTGGCGCCACCAGCTATGCCCTGTTCGCGGCCTCGATACGCCGTTTCCTGGCGTCGCCGCGTGCGCAAAAAGCCTATAGCTACGTCGGCGGCGGCCTGCTGTGCGGCGCCGGGATTTGGGCGTTAAGCGCAAAGCGTGTAATCTCGGCGGCATGATTCGGGTACGCGCGCCAATCTGGATACTCTGTTGCTGCCTGCTGCTGGCGCTGTCCGGTTGCGGCAACAAGGGCCCGCTGGTGCCGCCCGAGGAAGAAGAAAAGAAAGCCAAAAGCGTGGGCAGTTAACGTGGATCATTTCGAATACAGGCAGGGCGAGCTGTTCTGCGAAGACGTCGCCATCGCCGAGCTGGCCGCAACCTACGGTACGCCCCTTTTCGTATACTCGCGCGCCACGCTGGAGCGCCACTGGCATGCCTTCGACAACGCGCTCGCCGGACACGACCACCTGGTGTGCTACGCGGTCAAGGCTAATTCCAACCTGGCGGTGCTAAACCTGCTGGCACGCCTCGGCTCGGGCTTCGACATCGTCTCCGGCGGGGAAATGCGGCGCGTGCTGAAGGCCGGCGGCGAGCCCTCGCGCATCGTGTTTTCGGGTGTCGGCAAACAGGCCGACGAGATCGAGGCGGCGCTCGAGATCGACATCCTGTGTTTCAACGTCGAGTCCGAGCAGGAGCTCGATCGCATCAACGAAATTGCCGGGCGCATGGGCAAAACCGCGCGCATTTCGTTTCGCGTCAACCCGGACGTGGATGCCAAGACCCATCCCTATATTTCCACCGGGCTCAAGGAAAACAAGTTCGGCGTCGCCTTTTCCGATGCCGAGTCGGTTTACCTGAAGGCGGCCGAGCTCGAGCATATCGAGATCATCGGCATGGATTGCCACATCGGCTCGCAGCTCACCGAGCTATCGCCCTACATCGATGCGCTCGATCGCCTGCTGGCGCTGATCGAGAAGCTGCGCGCGCAGGGCATCCTGATCAAACATCTCGACCTCGGCGGCGGCCTTGGTATCCGCTATCGCGACGAGGAGCCGCCCTTGCCCGCCGACTGGGCCAGCGCGCTGCACGAGCACCTGTCCAGTTTCGACGGTACGATCGTGATCGAGCCCGGACGCGCAATAGCCGGCAACGCCGGCATCCTGGTGAGCCGGGTCAATTACCTCAAGCACGGGGCCGACAAGAACTTTGCCGTCATCGATGCCGCGATGAACGACCTGATCCGACCCTCGCTTTACGGCGCCTGGCAGGAAATCATTCGCGTCGAGGAGGGCAGCGATACCCCCGAAAAGCTGTACGACGTGGTCGGCGCGATTTGCGAGTCCAGCGACTTTCTCGGCAAGGACCGTCGTCTGGGCCTGCGCCAGAACGACTTGCTCGCGATCCGTTCCTCCGGCGCCTATGGTTTCGGCATGGCGTCGAACTACAACACCCGCGTGCGAGCGGCCGAAGTCATGGTCGATGGAGATCGGCACTACTGCGTTCGCGAGCGCGAGGACTTCGAAGACCTGATTCGCGGCGAGTCCCTGCTGCCATGAAACTCAAATTCGCCAAGATGCACGGTCTCGGCAACGATTTTGCCGTGATCGACGCTATTCACCAGCGCTTCGAGCCGCGTCCAGAGCTGGTGCGGCGTTGGGCCGATCGCTTCGACGGCATCGGTTTCGATCAAATGTTGATCGTCGAAAAACCGGATAGCGACGAGGCCGCTTTCAAGTACCGGATTTACAACGCCGACGGCGGCGAGGTCGCCCAGTGCGGTAACGGTGCTCGTTGTTTCGCGCGTTTCGTGCGCGAACAGGGCCTGACCGATCTGGACGTCATCCCGGTCGAAACCAACACCGGCCTGCTGAAACTCGAGGCCGTCGATGCCACCCGCTATCGGGTCGATATGGGCGTGCCTCGTTTCGAACCGGCCGAGATTCCACTGCGTGCCGAAACCCGGGAAACCCTGTATCGTAGCGACTACGAGGGCCGGGAAGTCAGCTTCAGCGCGATGTCGATCGGTAACCCCCACATGGTGATCCAGGTCGAAGATGTCGATACAGCCCCGGTCGAAAGCATGGGGCCTTACTTCGAGTCGCACACGATGTTTCCCGAGCGCGCCAATGTCGGTTTCATGCAGGTAGTCGACCGCGAAAGCTACAAGCTGCGCGTTTTCGAGCGCGGCGTCGGCGAAACCCGCGCCTGCGGCAGCGGAGCCTGCGCGGCGATGGTGGCCGGGGTAGAACTCGGCCTGCTGGCGCCGGTGGCGACCGCAATGCTGCGGGGTGGCGACCTCAATCTGGAATGGCAAGGCGACGCAAACCCCGTTATGATGACGGGCGAAACTGCAATGGTTTATCAGGGCGAAATTGAGTATGAGTGAAGTATCTGCAGAAGCGCAGCAATCCGAGCAAATCGACGAAACGAAGATTATCCAGTACCTGCAGGATAATCCCGAAGTGTTAATGAAGTACCCCGACATCTTTTCGGAGCTGGCCATTCCTCACCAGACCGGTGCCGCGACGTCGCTGCTAGAGCGTCAGCTCAAACTACTGCGCGAGGAAAACCTGTCGCTCAAATCCAAAATCGATGAACTGGTCGGCATTGCTCGTGAAAACGAGGAGCTGAATCAGCGCTTTCACCGACTGGCGCTGGAATTGATGAATACCGACCAGCTGCATGACGTGCTCGCCATGGTGCAGGACCAGGTGCAGACGTTTTTCTATACCGATTTTGTCTGTTTCCGCTTCCTGCCGGGGATCAGCGCTGACAGCGATATCCTCGACGGCCTTTACCTCGATGCCGAGAGCGGTATCGTAGATAGCGTCAAACCCTGGATCGAGGCGCGTAAACCGGTCTGCGGCCGCCAGGACGAAAAAATCAACCGCGAGCTGTTCGGTCCGGAGCTGCACATCGGCTCCAGCGCGATGATTCCGCTTTACCATACGAAAGAACTCGGGCTGCTGTGCCTGGGCAGCACCAGTGCCGATCGCTTCGGCCTGTCGATGGGCACGATCTTTCTGCAACAGCTGGGCGAACTGGTCAGCAATCGATTGAAAAATCTGCTGCAGGTGGCGTAACCGCGGTGACTGAATATCTGGAACAGTTCGTCCAGATGCTGCGCAGCGAAAAGTATTACTCCCCCCACACCTGCAGTAACTACCGCCGCGATCTCGAGCATTTTCAAAAATTTCTGGGGCTACGGGGTATCGAAAACTGGCAACAGGTTGACTATAACCTGGTCAGCGAATTCGCGGCACAACGCCACCGCCAGGGACGCAAAAGCCGCACTATTGCACGCGAATTGTCTGCTATTCGCAGCCTCTACCAGTTCCTGATTAAAAACGCTGTGGTCGCTCAGAACCCGGCGCTGGAAGTGCGTGCACCGAGGTCGGGCAAAGCCCTGCCCAAAACCTGCGACGCCGAGGCCATCGATCGGCTGCTGCGGATCGAAGACGACGGCGACGGACTGCTGGTGCGCGACATTGCCATCTTCGAGCTGATCTATTCGTCCGGGCTGCGGCTCGCCGAACTGGTAAACATCGATCTGGACGATATCGACCTGGCGCAAAAGCATTTGATCGTGACCGGAAAAGGCAATAAGACCCGGCATTTGCCGATCGGCAGCAAGGCGGTGGAAGCCGTGCGGCGCTGGCTGCGACTGCGACATGACTATTGCCAGGATATGCATCAAAAGGCGCTGTTCCTGAGCCAGCGGGGCAACCGCATTTCGGCGCGTAACGTGCAAAGCCGGCTCAAGTCACTGATCGAGCGTGCGGCGCTTGATCAGCACCTGTCACCGCACGTGCTGCGTCATTCATTCGCCACCCACATGCTCGAGTCGAGCTCGGACCTGCGCGCGGTGCAGGAATTGCTCGGCCACGTCAATATCGCGACCACCCAGGTTTACACCCATCTCGATTTTCAGCACCTGGCCCAGGTCTACGATGCGGCACACCCGCGCGCGAAACGTAAATCCTGACCTGCTCGCAGCTTCTTTCGAGGAGATCTGAGCCCGGGGCCGGGCGCAGGTTTTCGCTGGCCGACATTCTATTACCGCGAAAGCGTTCAACTCTTGTATTCCCTTTGCGCCGACTATATATCACAATCTCTAGAGCGCGGTTTGCGGGGCTAAATTTTGGAACAGTTTGAAGGCACCACGATATTGTCGGTGCGACGCAATAACAGCGTCGTCATCGGCGGCGATGGCCAGGTAAGCCTGGGTAACACCATCATGAAGGGTAACGCGCGCAAGGTAAGGCGCCTCTACAAGGACAAGGTCGTCGCCGGATTCGCCGGTGGTACCGCAGACGCTTTCCTGCTGTTCGAACTGTTCGAGGGCAAGCTCGAGAAACACAGCGGACAGATGATTCGCGCCGCGGTGGAGCTGGCCAAGGAGTGGCGTTCGGATCGCGCGCTGCGGCGCCTCGAAGCTTTGCTATGCGTCGCCAATGAAGAAGCGTCGCTGATCATCAGCGGTAACGGGGACGTGATCGAGCCGGAAGACAGCCTGATGGCCATCGGCTCGGGCGGTGCCTACGCCCAGGCGGCGGCTCGCGCAATGCTGGATACCACCGAAATGAGCGCACGCGAGATCGTTGAAAAGGGTTTGCAAATTGCCGGCGAAATCTGCGTTTATACCAACCTCAACCATAGCTTCGAGCAAATCGATTACCAGTAACCTGTATGGACAGTAACAACATCACATCGCCGATGACGCCGCGCGAGATATCGCAGGAGCTCGATAAACATATTATCGGCCAGGACAATGCCAAGCGCGCGGTAGCCATCGCGCTGCGCAACCGCTGGCGCCGCCAGCAGGTCGACGAGGAGCTGCGCAACGAGATTACGCCCAAGAACATCCTTATGATCGGCCCTACGGGCGTGGGAAAGACCGAGATTGCACGGCGGCTGGCAAGACTCGCGCGCGCCGCGGCCTGGGCGTAGGCGCCGCCGGAGCCGATGGCCATCAGGCTGTCTTCCGGCTCGATCACGTCCCCGTTGCCACTGATAATCAGCGATGCTTCTTCATTGGCGACG
>JAAUYE010166878.1_pt1 | contig 14586 bp, 14 predicted proteins | sample 7278081 | NCBI WGS metagenome assembly JAAUYE01 (sample SAMN14350131, study PRJNA611818) | marine sediment metagenome | isolation source: surface marine sediment (0.6m) | place: French Polynesia: Moorea | collected 2018-08
ATCAATCGCTCGGGCACGCGCAAGGAAGAGCTGCTGACCGAGGACGCCGAGCTGCAGAAGATGTGGATCCTGAGAAAGGTACTGCACCCGATGGACGAACTCGCCGCAATCGAGTTCCTGCTGAACAAGCTGCAGGACACGAAGACCAACGCCAAGTTCTTCGAGGCCATGAAGCGCTAGCTTCTGCCTGCAATCGACGTCGCATACGGGGCCCTCGCGGCCCCGTATTTCGTTGTGTCACCTGCATCTGGCTGCGCCGCGGGCGTACAATCATCCCATAAGGCGACCGATTTTCGACGCGCGAGCCGTCTAATGACCGAGTACCCCGGAGTACATCCGCATGGCGGTCTATTTCGAAGATAAAAAGCTTGTAAAACAATTGCTTGCAGGCAGTGAGCGGGCTTTCGATCAGTTCTTCGACGAGAACTTTGCCAGGTTGTACCGGTTTGCGCTGACGCGCCTGTCGGACGACCCGGACGCTGCCCGCGAGGTGGCACAGCTGACATTGACGAAGGCCATTCGCAAGCTCGGGACCTATCGAGCCGAGTCGGCGCTTTACACCTGGCTATGCGCGATTTGCCGCAACGAGACCAGCGATTGGCTTGCCAGGCAGGGCCGCTACCGTGAACACATCGTGCTGACAGAGGACCTTCCCGAGGTCCGGGCCGCGGTGGAGTCGTTCCAGGTACCCGAGCAGATGACTCCGGAGCGCCATTACAGGCGTGTAGAAATGCTGCGCCTGATCCAGGTCGCGCTGGACAACCTGCCTGCGAAGTATGGCGACGTCCTCGAGTGGAAATACATCGAAGGGCACTCGATCAGGGAAATTTCCGCGCGCATGAACATCGGTGCGGAAGCAACACAGTCTTTATTGGCGCGTGCCAGGCGAGCGTTCGCTGACGTTTACTCGTCGATGATTGCCGGACTGGAACAGGGCGAATCGGTGAAATTATGAGTGACGTAAACCAGGGCACGGATATCCGAACCGATGACGGGTTGGAACAGCTTCTCAAGAAGGCCTCGCCACGGCCGGTGCCGTCGAGACAGGGCGAGAACGCCGTGAGACAGGCCGTGAAAGCTGAATGGCAGCACGTCGCTCGAAGGCGTCGCTCGCAGCGGCGTGTCCTGCGCTACGCGATGGCGGCGACGGTGTTTCTCGCCGCCTTTGTCACGTTCAGTATGTTCCGCGGGCCCATCGTGGAACCCGTGCAGGTCGCGTCAATCGAAAAAAGCTTCGGCACGATCTACCTGCTCGGCGATTCCGCGGAACTCAAGGAAACCAGGGACTTGTCCGACGTATGGTCGGGGCAGACGATCGTGACGGGTGCCGACGCCGGCCTGGCGCTTGCCTGGGCTGCGGGGGGTTCCCTGCGCATTGACGAAAGTTCCCGGGTCACATTTACCAACGATCGGTCGATCTACCTCGAAGTAGGCCGCATCTATTTCGACTCCCGGCCGTCAGCGCTGATCGCCGGTGTTTCTGCGGGCGGCATCACGGGTTTCTCCGTCACTACGGACCACGGCGAGGTATCACACGTGGGCACGCAGTTCATGACTGAGGCCGATTCGGGCGCGCTTGTTGTCAGCGTGCGCGAAGGGCGGGTCGCGATCGCCGGCATTTACCACGAACACGCGGCGTCTCCCGGGGAGCAGGTGACGTTCACGGGCAGGCAACGCCCAACGGTGCTCAACATAGCTGCGACGGGTCAGGCCTGGGGCTGGGTCGCGCGCACGACGCCGCCGGCCGACGTGGATGGCAAGTCGCTGAAGCAGTTTCTCGACTGGGCTTGCCGTGAGCTTGGGCTCGAGCTCGTATTCGAAGGCGGCGCAGGCGAGGTAGCCGAAGAGGCCATTTTGCGCGGCACGATAGACACTGGTCCAGCGGATGCATTGCGCTTGAGACTCGCAAGCGCCGCGCTCGCGTACCTAATTGACGAAGGAGTGCTTTACATCAGCGACACGAATCCATGATACGACTGCTGCTGATCTTCCTGGTTGCTATCTCGTCGGCCGTCTACGCCGACGACGGCGCGATTGGGTCGTACCTGGGTCGGGGCGTCGCCGAAGTTATCGACGAATTTCGTTCGCAGGGCGAGCCCTTCGCCTACAGCACGAACGTGCTCAACAGTGAGTTGCTCGTCGTTGCGGAGCCCGAGGCGGGCGAGCCGATCGACGTTGTCAGGCAGATCCTGAGGCCACACGGTCTCGCGATCCGCACAGATTCGGGCGTCCACATCGTCGTCCCTGCGAAGGCGATTCACGCGCCAGGCGAGACGGCGACGGCGGCGCCCTCCAGTGCCGGGAGCCAGGCGATCGAGACGGTGGTCGTTGCCGCAAGTCGCTACGCAATTTCGCGCGACCTGTCCGCTTCGCAGTTTTCGATCGACCGTCGTACCGTGCAGAACATGCCGGATGTCGGCGAAGATCCTTTGCGGGTTGTGCAACGACTTCCGGGCGCGGCGGCCAGCGGCGCCTCGGCTGCGACACATTTTCGCGGTGGCGAACAGAATGAAGTCGGTATCATGCTGAACGGGCAGTGGCTGTTCGACCCGTTCCACATACGCGACTACCAGAGCATCTTCAGCACGGTTGACGCTCGCGCGATCGAAGGCGTCGAAGTGTACACGGGCGGGTTTCCCGTGCGCTACGGCGACCGTATGAGCGGGCTCGTCCTGATGGACTCGCTGCAGGCGGAAAAGCAGCGTCACACTGAGATCGGACTCAGCGTGTTCAATACGTCGCTGCTCCTCGCGGGCAACGACAATGACAGCAACTGGCTGTTCTCGGCCAGGCGCGGCAACCTCGACCTCGTCATCGACCGCGAATACGGCAGCCCAAAGTACTTCGACGTATTCGGCGAGTACACCTTCGATATCTCGCCCAGCGCCCGCCTGTCGATGAATGCGCTGTACGCAGACGACCAAGTCAAGGTCGTGCTCGAGTCGGATCCTGCCGAACTCGAACAGGTGGTCAGCGACACGCGAAACGCCCAGCTCTGGCTAAGACTGGACAGCCAGTGGTCGCCGACACTCACGAGCAGCACGGTGCTCTCGCTGATCGAGTACAGGAATCGCCGAGACGGCTCGGCAGACGATCCCGAAAAGATGATTGCCGTGGTGCGCGACGATCGCGACGTCAGCCAGTACGGACTTCGGCAGGACTGGGCCTGGACACCCTCGGAGGATCACCGCGTGCAGTGGGGTCTGCAACTTGCCTACAGTGATGCCCAATACGACTACAATGCGACCGCCGAGTATTTCGAGCTGTGGGCGATGTACGAGGACCAGCCGGAAACGGTTGCGCGAAGCGTGCGGGCGAAGCCCGATGGCGGCAGCTACGCACTCTACGTTTCCGATCGCCGACGCGTTTCCGAAAGCGCCGTATTGGAGTGGGGATTGCGGTGGGACGACCAGACCTACACGGATGCGAGCTCCGACTCGCAGCTGAGCCCGCGATTCAATCTCCTCTGGCATCCACGCGATTCCACGGAGCTGCGCCTGAGCGCCGGTCGCTATTACCAGAGCCAGCCCGTGCAGTCCCTGCAGGTCGAGGACGGAATCACGAACTACTGGCCCGCGCAGCGCGCCGACCAGTTGATCCTCGGAGTCCGGCAGCTATTCGCGGGCGACACCTCGGTTCGTGCCGAGGCGTTTCTCAAGGAAATTCGCGAACTCAGGCCTCGCTTCGAAAACCTCTACGATCCGCTCGGCATCATTCCCGAGTTGCAGCCCGATCGCGTGCGACTGGAGCCGACAAAGGGTCGGGCGCGGGGAGTAGAGGTGTCAGCGGATCGCACCGTGGGCGACTGGAACTGGTGGGCGAGCTACACGTGGTCCAGGGTGACCGACCGTATCGAGGACCGAGACGAGCCGCGAAGCTGGGACCAGCGGCATGCCCTGCAAGGCGGGTTCGGCTGGAGCAGCGACGGCTGGAGTTTTTCGATGGCCGCGAGCGTGCACAGCGGCTGGCCGGCAACCAACCTGTCGCTCGTGCCGGACGGTTTCGATGAGGACGGCGAACCCGAGTTTATTGCCGTTCCCGGGCCGCGCAACGTCGAGGAGTACCCGACGTTCTCGAGCGTCGACCTGCGCCTGAGCCGCCGTTTCGACGTCAAGCGGGGTTCGCTGCTCGCATTCGTCGAAATATCGAACATCGTCAATCGGGACAATCCTTGCTGCAGGGACTGGGATCTGGAAGATGGCCCCGACGGCAGCGAGGTCCTCGAATACACGCACGACTACTGGCTGCCGCTCCTGCCTGCAATCGGCATACTCTGGGAATTCTGAACTCATAGCATCACGGCCGATGCTCGCCAGGCGTCGATCGCGTGCCGGTAGACGCGCAGGTGCTTGGCCGCATTGGCGTCGCGCCTGTAAACGAATCCCGATGCGCGCCGAACCACCGCCTGAGACAGCGGGTTCCGGTTGGCCAGGTCCTTGTCGTGCGGGGTCAGGACGAAGGGAATGGACCTGGTCAGGGCCAGCAGCAATCCGGCCTGGCCGTCGGCTTGTCGGTGAACGTGCACGACGTCCACATGCGGCATCAGGACGTACGCCATTACGGCCGAGCGTACTGTCGGGCCGGCCGTTACACCGTCGATCAGGTCCAGCCGCCTGGCCAGGGCGACATTATGGACGACGACGTATTGCGTCACGCCGTACTCCCGCAGCGCCTCGATCAACCTGACGAAATGCTCGCCTGCGCCGTTGAACGATCTTGCGAGATTGATGTGTCCGATGTGCATGTCAATCTTCTTCGGCATCGTCAATCAGGTCCTGGACGGCATCCCGGATTCGAGGCGAAGGGTCAGCTTCGGCTAAGGCGATAATGCTGGCGACGTCAGCTTGCGGGTGGTCGATGATCAGGTTCACTGCCTCCTCGCGTACGGCGGGATCGGGATCCGTTAGCAGCACGAGCGCGGCATTGAGCGCCTCTTCGTCGGGTTCGCCCGCGAGCGTGGTCAGGCCGCGTACCCTCTCGCGAGCGACCGCGCTTCGCGTCATTGCAAGAGCTTGCTCCAGGCCGCCCGGCGCTACCGGCGCGAACGTCTTCCTGTACCCGTCGTCTGCCGAGGAAAAGACGAACAGCCGGATGCCGTGCTGGTCTTCAACCAGTACGTAGCTTTCGTCCTGTAACTGCCGGCGAACGGTCTCGTGCAAGGCGTCATCCGCGGCGGCGGGAAATGCAAGAAGCAGCGCAAGGCCGCCGAGGGCCTCGCGCCGCAACGTGGCGGAACACTTACTCACCGTCGTCCTCTTCTTCGAGCAGGAAGCAGCTTTCCGTGGCCGTCTGGTTCCAGTTATCTGCGCGAGCCAGGACCTCGTACTTGAATTCGTCGGTCTGCTCCAGGAATTCCTCCGGAACCGTCATCTCGGTGACGTCTGGGGGAAGTACGACGCTGAAAACCGTTGTAAATTCTTCGTCCTCCGATAATTCGAGGTCGGCCTCGACCACAACCTCGTAGTTGTAAATAACGAGACCCGGTGCCCCCTGCGGATTGCCGAGCCAGGGGTGCGTCGTCGTTACCGGCTCCCAGGCGATGACGATTTCGTCGTCTTCGATCGTCGGCGCATCGTACTCCGGCTCTTCGTCATCGCACTGTTTGGCCGCGGCAATACCGTTAACCGTCGGCATCGGCGGCGCCGGCATGGCGTGCGAAATCTCGGACTCCCCTTCCATCTCTATGCCGTCGAGCGTGATTGCTTCAATCTCGTAGATTCCTTCCGGGAAGCGTGCGAAGAACTCGTCCGGTGGTAATTCATCGAACGTTGGCTCAGCGCTCTCGAAGAAGAACTCCGTCAGACCTTGGCGGCGCAGTCGGCTGCGCGTCCTCACTTTGAGGATCGTGCGTTCGTCCTGATCTTCGATCGTGAGCTTCTTCCAGGGCTCGCCGTCGATCAGCGCGTGGATGCCGAGGTCACCGTCCGTGTTGTTGAGCTCAAAGAATACGTGCGCCTCGTCGAACTCGATTTCGTCCTCGTCATAATCGTCGGCGATAGCGACGAAGGGCAGGGCAAGCGCCATTGCGGTGCTGGCGCTGAGTAGCGATTTACTGTATTTCATCTTCTTCTCTCCTGACTGCCGGGGATTTCGGCTACCTCATAAGACGGTCGCCGGCCAGGAAATCGGTCGCGTAGCATCGAGTTGTGTACTTGCGACCATTCTCAATGTTGAGGCATCGACGTTGTATATTGGGGAACGGGGATAAGCATGTTTCGGAAAACAATCGGATACGGTCTGCGAACGCTGGCCCTGAGTATGATCGTGCTCACGGGTTGTACGGGCGGTGAGGATGCTGCCGATCAAGTCTCTTCCGCAGAAGGTGAAACGGCTGCGATGGCTTTGGAAGACGGACTGCCACAACGCCTTGAAGCCTATGTCGCGGCGTTGAATGCCGGGGATGTCGCGCAGCTTTTCGCATTTTACGAAGACGGCGTGACCGCCAGCTACCGCGAACGCCGCAGCGAAGAGGAGGATCGTGCACTTTATGCGATGCTCACCGAAGATCTCGGCCGCGTCGAGATCGAGACAATTGACCGGGAGTCGGATGCGCGAGTTACGCTGGTGGCTCGAGCGGAGCGTAAAGAGGTGCCGGTGCGCTTTGTGTTCGACATCAAGGACGAACGTATCGACGGCGTGTCGATCAGGCTGGGCGGACCACCGCCGGGCCCGGGCGCTGGCCTCGTGAAATTGCCGCGCGGCATCGACGATGACGGACTTGCGCGCGCGCTGGACGATCAGTTGGCGGGCCTGGCGGCGAATGACAGGTTCTCGGGCGCTGTATTACTGGCGCGCAATGGAGAAACGTTTTTCGAGGGCGCATATGGACTCGCCGATCGAGCTGCAGGCCGGGCTAACACGGTGTCGACCGTGTTCGATATCGGGTCGATCACGAAGCTGATTACGCGCACCGCGATTGCGCAACTGCTGCAGGAGAAAAAGATCGCGCTCGATGGCCGCATCGCCGACTACCTTCCGGACTATCCGAACAGTCAGGTGGCCGAAGCCGTAACGGTACAGCACCTGCTCGATCACAGTTCCGGCCTTGGCGACATATTCAATAGTCGCTGGCGCGGTGCGGACAAGGCTCAGTACATTGAACCTCGCGATTTCTTTGCTTTATTCGCCGACGAGGAGCTCCTTTTCACACCTGGATCGAGGCGACAATACTCCAACGCCGGCTTCGTCGTACTGGGTGCTATTGTCGAAGCAGTAGCGGGCGAGCCTTTCGCCCAATACGTTGAGAACCAGATATTCGTGCCGGCTGGAATGTCGCAATCGGGCTTCGAGCTTCGTGATGGCACGAATAGTGCGCACGCCATCGGCTATGCGCCCATGGGAGAGGGTGGCACGCTGGTGTCGAATCTGGACATGCTACCGGTCCAGGGATGTCCGGCCGGCAGCAGCATGCACACCGCCGCAGACCTGCTGAAGCTCGATCGCGCGCTTCGCGACGGCACATTGCTCGACCCGGTATGGACGGCCTGGCTGTTTCATTCTCCGGTCGTATTGCCAGGCGCAGGTTACTCGATCGGTGTCGCGGGCGGCGCCCCCGGCGTCAGCGCTGGCCTTGAGAGTAATGGTGCAGTTACGGCTATCGTCCTGTCGAACTTCGACCCGCCGAATGGCGAAGCGTTGGCCCGGGAACTCTTCGCCGCAATTTCCGACGAGGCGCCTGGGGTAGAATGATGGATGCCGACCCAGACCGCTGAAAGGAGGGGGTGGTCATGAACACGATGCAGGGCGCAATCATCATCGGGGGCCAACGCCAGGTCGAATTAAGAGAATTTCCGGTGCCCGAGCCCGGACCCGGGCAAGTCCTCCTGCGCATGAAAGCCGCCGGAATGTGCGGCAGTGACCTGCACAATATCTACCGCACTATGAACCTCGATGACCCTGGCCATTACCGGGGATGCATCGCCGGGCATGAGCCCTGTGGCACCGTGGAAGCAGTCGGGCCCGACTGTAAGAGGGATTTTGAGAAAGGCGATCGCGTGATCGTCTATCACATATGCGGTTGCGGTGACTGTTACGCCTGCCGCAAAGGCTGCATGGTCAACTGCACGAGTGACGACAGAAGTGTCTACGGTTGGCACAGGGACGGCGCCTACGCCGACTTCATGCTGGCAGAGGAATACACGCTGCTCAGTCTTCCGGATGAACTGAGTTTTGTCGATGGCGCCATAATCTCCTGCGGATTCGGCACATCATTCCAGGGTGTGCGTCGTGCGGATGTCTCCGGTTACGACACGGTCCTGGTCGTTGGCCTTGGGCCAGTCGGGCTTGCCGCGGCCATCATCTCCAAGGCGCGCGGGGCAAGAGTAATTGGCGTGGATATAAGCCCTGAACGGGTGGCCGCAGCCGAGAAGTTCGGTTGCGACCTGGGACTTGTTGCCGACGATCAAGCCCTGGGCAGGATAAAGGAATACACCAATGGGCATGGTGTCGAGGTTTCCATTGAGTGCTCTGCCTCACAGGAAGGGCGAATGCTTTCCCTGGAAGCGGCTCGGCTCTGGGGTCGGGTTGTTCTTCTGGGCGAGCACGGTAACCTGAGTTTCAACCCCAGTTTTACTATTATCCAGAAGCAACTTACTCTGCACGGGTCCTGGATGTCCGGGATCTCCGAAATGGAGGATGCGATAGAGCACATTGTGCGCTGGGGGATAAGGCCCGAAGAAATTGTCACCCACACCTTTCCCATAGCGCAGGTAAAAGAGGCTTTCGAGCTTGCTGATGCCGGCGAAGCCGGTAAGGTTGTCTTTGTCTGGGATTAGAACGGACAGTCGTCGAAGCAGTAGCAGCCGCCAGAGGATACTCAATTGTCAAATCGAATAATCAAACTAAGAGTCGTCGTATTCGTGGTTCTCGCACTATTACTTATCCTGCTCGCGTATTTCTATGGCACCAGCCCGGTATAAGGGCACGCGAGCGCTCGTCGATAATAGAGCGTAATACTAGCCAAGCAAGCCCAGAATCTTGCTCGTATAGGCGCAAGCACATCTCTCTATGCATTTTCCCGCGTTCTCGCTTCTCAGGCAGTAGTCCGGGGGCGGGTCACAATCAGCGGACTTCGTGAGTGAGAACGGTATGTTGCAATTGTCCACTAGCTCCGCCAGCTGAATGGCGAGGGTCGTTCCGCAGGAACAATTGAACATTATGAGGTTGTAATAATCGTTCACCTCGTCCGCCATGCAGCAGATCGCCGTTTTTTCCTTATCAGCTGCCAGGTCGTCGAAAGTTTTCCAGGTCTTCTCGCACAATGTGCATTGCTTGAAGACGTCTTCCGAGAGTTGCGCGTATGCCGGGACGTGTTCCCAGTCGTCGGGCAGGGTCTTGCCATTCAGGAAAGCGCCGATTTCCTGATCTTCCGACATCACGTGCACGAACAGCCAATCTTTCAACAATTCCATCGTCTCGGCGGCGACCTGGTTACCTTCGGACAGGAACAGTTCGCTCAGGTCAGAGGTCTTGTCTTCCAATAGCTCGTGCTGCTTCTTGTGCTCTGCGATGGCAGGGTAGGAGACGGCCTGCATCAGGGCCTCCTCATTCCTGAAGTGTCGCCCTACGTACTTGATCAGATGTGCAAACAGCCTGGACAGGTCAGCGCTGCCGTCATCGGCGCTCAGGCTGTCGTGAAAGTTGTTCACGAGTGCCACGAGGTACCTGTGTTCGGCATCGATTACCGGCACGCCGATGTTCAGTTTGCTTTCCCACTTTATAAGCATCTGGCTCGCTCACGTCCTTCCATGCAACTTCTCGTATCTGTTATCGGTCGGCGCTGACTCTTCTTTAGACTCAGCCGCTTCCCGCGGTCAGTGTCTGCAACTGGCGGAATCCGGCTGCCTTGCATCACTGGGGTAGAATGGCGGCATCTTTCGCAAATTACCGGCAACGCAGGCGCCATGAAATCATCAATTTCGCTGATCCTTTTCGTCGTTTGCTGGCTCGCATCAGACCTTTCATGTGCCGATGCGGAAAACGAATATCGTGATGCACAGAGAATCGTCGTGATCACGGATGACGAAGGTATCCACTATGCTCAGTTTTGCGCATTTTATGAGCTGCGCGATCTCATCGCAGAGAATGTCGGCAACGATGAGGTTCCCGCTGGCGGAACAGCTCCCGCGTTGTACGAAGTACGAGTACTCGGAAAGTTCGGTGAGAGGGTGGTCTACGTCGGAGACCACCAGATCACGACTGATAAGAATACTGCTCTTGTTCCTACGGACGCATATGCTCGCATTGTTAAGCTCATCGAGAAGAGACGAGGGCAGGGCGTCAGCGCCGCCATGATTGGGCCGTCGGTCAGGCGAGCCCTGGCGAGAATCCAGCGTCCTGAGTACATTGAAGAAAATCGTTGTTCAGCCCGGTAGGTAGGCGTTCGCCTGGCGGTAATCCACGCGATCGTGGCACCCTGCTTGCGTCGGGTTGGCGCGATGATGTGCGACGTCCCGGGCATTCAACGTTGAGCGACAATCATGGATAAGCCGGATACAACTGAGAAAGGAATCAGATTCGGCTGCGGTTTCCTGTTCGGCTTGTTCCTTGGTGCAATTCTCGCCGTAAGTGCGACCTACGGGAACGGAGAGTCGGCGATCGCTATCGTCATAGCCACGGCATTTGTGGTCGCCGTGGCGTCGATGAAATTCGGTGATTCATTCTGGCGTTGGCTATCCCGTTCTAACTGGTGGTGGCCGTAGCTAGGGAATGAGACCTTCGGATACACGCCTGGACGGAGACAACGGGCCAGTGCTTCCAGTTTATTCGCTACTCGGTGGCGTTCTTCTCGTAGACGGGTAAGCCATCGTCGAATTTGATCCAGGGCTGTGCGTCTTCAGTCCAGATGTGGGCCCTGAGGACGGGTCCCGACGGGTCGTCCAGGCAATTCAACGTAAGATCAATCTCGCCAGGCCGTTTGTCGTTCTCGTAAGCCAGGGACGTGCCGCAATTGTCGCAGATGCCGCGGGTGACGCCTGGCGAAGACGCATGCCAGTGCACTTCGCCGCTGGTGACATGGAACGTGTTGCGCGCATAGGTTGCCCAGGTGACTAAGGGCGCGCCGGCCGCGCGCTGGCAGCTCTCGCAATGGCAGAAACAGGCATATTTCTCGGGACCTTCGACCTCGACGCGAACCCGCCCGCAAAAGCAGCCGCCCGTGACGGCGTTCACAGGCCGGATCCGTCGAAAAATTCGACGGCGCCGGTCTCGACGGAGTATTCGGCGCCTACAACGACGAGTTCGCCATCATTGATCAGCTGCTCGAGTGTGCGGGATCCGTGGGAAAGTCGATTGACTGACGACCTGATGTTGGCGCGCACGGAGTCGCGCAACACGGCGTCGCCTTCACTCATTTCATGGTGCGCGATCACTGGCTCAATCGCAGGTCGCACGCGGTCGACGATCGCTCGCAGGTTGGGCGAACGATGCGACTCGCGTTTTGCCAATTCGTTGAGCGTCGCGATAACGGCACCGCAATTCGTGTGGCCGAGGACGAGTACGAGCTTCGTCCCGAACTGCTGCGCTGCGTACTCGACGCTGCCGATCTGTGACGGGGCGACAATATTACCCGCTACGCGAATAACGAACAGGTCGCCGATGCCCTGGTCGAATATCAGTTCGATCGGCACACGTGAATCGGAACAGGCGAGGACGATGGCAAACGGGTTCTGGCTATTGACGGACTCGCCGCGGTGAATCCGTTCGATTGCCCCGACATGGCCGGTCTGCCCCTTCACGAAGCGCTCGTTCCCTTCCTTCAGTCGCTGGAGCGCTGTATCTGCCGTAAGCATGGGAGTTAGCCTAACGCATTACCACCGATGCAGGAAGACGGCGGTGCCCGCGGCGAAGTGGCTCTGCTCCTTCGCGAGCTCGACATAGCCATCGGTGCCCGATAGCGCCGTGAAATCGCCCGAGGTATTGGTCTTTACGGGCATCGCCAGCACCTGGCCGGCGGCATTCGACAGGAGCCGCACGGGCTGGAAGCAGGTCAGATCGGGTTTGAACGTGACGTCGGCAGACAGCGACGCAAATTCGGGCGTTTGAGGCGTCGCCAGCGACCCTTTCTCCAGCGCCGGAACGACATACTGGCGGCAACAGACGAGGGCCGACACAGGGTTGCCCGGTAACGCGAAGACAGCTTGCTTCCGGGGACCCATGCCGAACCACATGGGCTTCCCTGGACGCTGGCTGATTCTGTGGAACACGACTTCGACGCCGAGGTCGGCGAGGACCTCGGGCACGTAGTCGGCCTTGCCCATCGATACGCCGCCGCTCAGAATCAAAACGTCGGCTTCATCGAGGTGTGTTTGGATACGTGCGCGCAATGCGGCGCGCTCGTCGATGATATGGTCCTGGGCGCAGTCGGCATAGCCGTGTTGTTCCAGCAGCGCCTGGATCGCGGGGCCGTTCGACAAACGGACCTGGTGCGGCTCGATGGGATGGCCTGCCGCGACCAGTTCATTGCCGGTCGATACGATACGCACGCATGGCTTGCGACTGACCATGATCTCGGTGAGCCCGCAAGACGCAATGATCGCGATGTCCATCGGCGTGATGCGCTTGCCCGGCGAAAGCAGTTCCGCACCTTGCACGTGGTCCGATGCACGGGGATGGATGAATTGTCGATGTTCGGCGACGTAGCCGTCCTCGATCGTCGCGACATTCTCCTCGACGGAGATTCTCTCGACCGGGATGATGCAGTCTGCGTGCTCAGGCAGGGAAGCGCCCGTCATGATTTCGATGCAGTGGCCGTCTTCGAGCGCCATCACCGCGTCGCCCGCCGCCTGCATGGCCTGGATCGGAAACTCGCGTATACCGTTCGCGACGTCGGAGTGGCGGACGGCAATCCCGTCCATCATGACCCGGTCGAACGGCGGCTGGTCTCTTTCGGCGAGAACGGCCTGGCGGAGCACCGACCCGGTCGCTTGTTCAGTCGTTGTGCGTACCGCCGGAAACTCCGGCATCGCGTCGAGGATCGCCGCGGTCGCCTCGGCCGTCGTCAGCATGGCTCAGGCCGATTCCCGGGCGATCGCGCGGTGGCCTATGTCACGACGATAGTAGACGTCTTGCCAGCCGATCTGGTCGACGGCGTCATACGCCTGTTGCGCCGCCCTGGCAACGGTGTCGCCGAGCCCCACGACACAGAGCACGCGGCCACCGCTCGTTACCACGTTGTCTTCGTCCATCCCGGTGCCGGCATGGAACACTTTCTGTGAGTTGCTGTCGGCGTTCTCGAGACCGGCGATGACATGGCCCTTGTCGTAAGCGGCCGGATAACCGCCGGCCGCGAGCACGACCCCGAGTGCCGCGCGCGAGTCCCAGTCGGCATCGAGATCGGCCAGTGACCCGTCCAGCGTCGCGCCGCAGATGGCGACAAGGTCCGACTTCAAACGCATCAGGATGGGCTGCGTTTCGGGATCGCCCATGCGACAGTTGAACTCGATCACCTTGGGCGTGCCGTCGCTCATGATCATGAGTCCGGCATACAGGAATCCGAGGTATTTGTTGCCGTCGGCCTTCATGCCCGCGAGCGTCGGGCATATCACTTCGTCCATGATGCGCTGCTCGATGTCGGGCGTTACCACGGGTGCGGGCGAATAAGCCCCCATGCCGCCCGTGTTCGGGCCTGTATCACCCTCGTCGCGCGCCTTGTGATCCTGCGACGTTGCGAGCGGCAACACGTTGTCACCGTCCGTAATGACGATGAAGCTCGCTTCTTCGCCATCGAGAAATTCCTCGACAACGATTTTCGCGCCGGCCGCACCGAAGCTGCCACCTGCCAGCATATCGGTCGCCGCCCGTTCAGCTTCCTCTGGCGTTGCCGCGACGATCACGCCCTTGCCGGCCGCGAGGCCATCGGCCTTGATGACGATGGGAGCGCCCTGCTCGCGTATGTAAGCGAGCGCCGGTTCGAGATCCGAGAAATTGCGGTACGCGGCTGTCGGGATGCCGTGGCGTGACAGGAAGTCCTTGGTGAAGGCTTTCGAACCCTCGAGCTGGGCCGCCGCGGCCGTCGGACCGAAGCAGGGCAGGCCGAGATTCGCAAAACGGTCGACGACGCCCGCGACGAGCGGCGCCTCTGGCCCAACGATCGTCAACCCGATGCTCTCGTCCTGCGCCAGTTTCGCCAGCCCTTCAATATCGTCGGACGATACGGCGACGTTGCGGACCTTGTCTTCGAGCGCCGTACCGGCGTTGCCGGGCGCGACGAGCACCTCGGACACCGCGTCGGACTGCGCGCACTTCCAGGCGAGAGCGTGCTCGCGACCACCGCTGCCAATGATGAGAACTTTCATGGTCTAGTGCCTGAAATGGCGCATGCCGGTAAATACCATGGCCAGCCCGTACTCGTTCGCCGCCTGGATGACCTCCTCGTCACGCATCGAGCCGCCCGGCTGAATGATCGCCGAGATGCCATACTCCGCCGCCGCGTCGATACCGTCGCGAAACGGGAAGAACGCGTCGGAGGCCATTACCGACCCTTTGACTTCGAGTCCTTCGTCGGCTGCCTTGATCGCCGCAATCTTCGTCGAGTAGACGCGGCTCATCTGGCCGGCGCCAACGCCGATCGTCATGTTGTCCTTGCAG
>JAAUYE010058457.1_pt1 | contig 14571 bp, 12 predicted proteins | sample 7278081 | NCBI WGS metagenome assembly JAAUYE01 (sample SAMN14350131, study PRJNA611818) | marine sediment metagenome | isolation source: surface marine sediment (0.6m) | place: French Polynesia: Moorea | collected 2018-08
CGCGCATGGCGGGGCCCGGCCAGGTGATCTACTGGGTCGCCAGCCGGGAAGCCGCGCTGGCGCTCGATCCCTGGTTCGTCCCGGTCGACGACGCGATCGTCGGCTTGGTCGACGAGGTGCGAATCTATCCCGGCGAGGAGGGCTCCCGATGATCCTCGGCCGCATCGTCGGAAGCGTCGTGTCGACGATCCATCACCCGATCGTCGACGGTCGCAAGCTGCTGCTCGCCGAAAGACTGGATGCAAACCGGCGCCCGACCGGCGGCTATCTCATCGCGCTCGACGGGATCGGTGCCGGCCGGGGTGAGACGGTGCTGATCCTCGATGAGGGCAACGGCGCTCGCCAGATCCTGGACGATGCAGAAGCACCGGTGCGATCGATCGTCGTCGGCATCGTCGACGCGGTCGAGCTCGAATCAGGCTGACGAGAGCCCGGAAACGAGGCTATATGAAAATCCAGTGGCGGCCGTGGGAGTGGCCTACGTGCCCTTGGGGTATTCCAGCCGCGATTTGAGCGCTTAATTTGGGGACATTCTGCTTTTTCGAATCAATTCATCGCGGCATCTTTCTTCTTGCCAACGAAAGCAGAACGTCCCAATTAGACGGACTTGAATTCGGGGACGCGCCTTTCGCAAGAATGTTTCGCGCCATCTTGCCGCATGCCAACAAAACGAAGACTGTCCCCGTTTGTGACAATCAGGCCATCGGTGATGGTGGGCCTTAAATTGCGGTTCGACCCCAATTTTTGTGGTGGTGGGCCTTAAATTGCGGTTCGACCCCAATTATTTAGGAAACCGCGGTTCGACCCCAATTTTTAAAAGAAAACGCCCGGGACAGGCCCGGGCGCAGATTCGCGAAATGGAAGTTGTCAGGTATTACTCCGGATCGACCCAGCTGCTCATGGTGGCCATTTCCGTGAGGCCGTTGGTCCAGAGGTAGCCGTTGGTCCAGAGGTATGCATCGGTCCACAGATAGCCGTTGGTCCAGAGGTAACCGTCGGTCCAGAGCTCACCGTTCATGCCAACGTCGCTGTCGGTCCAGAGGTACGCGTCCGTCCAGAGATAACCGTCCGTCCACAGGTAGCTGTCGGTCCAGAGGTAGCCGTCGGTCCACAGGTAACCGTCGGTCCACAGGTAGCCGTCAAGGCCCATCAGGTAGTAGTTGCCGTACTCGTCGACGTTAGCACGGCCGCCGAAGTGCTGGTATCCGTCGATGTCGTTGTCGATGTGCAGGCCGTTGTTGGCGCAGTCGACGGTTTGATTGGTCACCGCGGCATGGGCATCGACCAGGCCGGCGCCCTGCTGGAAGACGCTATAGGCAAGCGTGCCGTCTTCAGCGACTGCCGGCTTCGCGGCCGACATGATCTTGCACTTCAGTTCGTCCACGCTGCGCCACGGTTCGGCCTGCAGCGCGAGTGCCGCGATGCCGGAGACCACAGCGGTAGCCTGCGAGGTGCCCGACATCTCGAAGTACTGGCCATCGTAATATTCGGGATAGGCGTTCGCCAGCGTCGAGTTGCCCTGAACCAGGCCGCGCATGTGGCCACCAGGGGCGACCACTTCGGGCTTGACGAAGCCTTCAACGGTTGGGCCCGCTGAGGAGAACGAGGCCAGCACGTCGTCCGAGCCGTCGGCCGGCGTGTAGCTGTCGGTCATGGCACCGACGGTCATCACGTAGGGCACGTTGCCCGGCACACCGATCGTCATCGGGTCCGGACCGCGGTTGCCAGCGGCCGCCACGACGAAGATTTCTTTCTGCCAGGCCACCATCACTGCCTGGTTCAGCGGGTCGTCCCAGTAGTGCGAGCGCGGCTCGGCACTGAAAGACAGGTTCAGGATATTGATCTTGTGCTTCTTGCGGTTCGCCACGACCCAGTCGATGGCGCGGATCACGTCCGCGTAGGTGCCGTTACCCTGACCGTCGAACGCCTGGACCGAAATAAGGTGGGCACCGGGGGCGATGCCGTTGTAGCGGGCCGTGCCGTCGTCGGTCATCAGGCTGGAGACCGCGATACTCGCGACGTGCGAGCCGTGGCCGGCCGGGTCGTCACCGCTCATCGGGTTGGATGCTACCTCGTCGGTGATCGCGTTGTAGAGCGCCTTGATGCGGAAGCTGCCCGTCTTGTCATACTTGATGCCTTTGTGTTTCCACAGGCCGGTATCGAGTACGGCAATGCCAATCCCGGAACCGTCGATGCCGGTCTGATGCAGGGCTTCGGCGTTGACAAGCGCCGGGTAGAAAGTGTCGGTTGCGGACTCGGTAGTGCCCGGCTCGTCGCCGCCGCTGCTGCCCGGCTTCGCGGCCGTCTCGACGGCGCCGTTGCCGTAAATGTTGAGGATGCCACGGGTGACGCGCAGGTCTGCCACCTGGTCCGCCGTCAGGTCGGCAGCCACCGACTGGATGATGCCGAGTTCGTGCGTTACCTCGCCGCCCTCCATCGTCACCAGCGCTTTCACCGACGCGAGGTCGTTGCCCTTGACGATGTAGCTGTTGCGCGCGGCCGCTCTGTCGGACACGCCTTGTGTGGCGCAGCCTGCGAGCACTATAACGCCCAGCACTGCAATCAGCCCTGATTGGATGTTCCGAATCGTCTTCATCGTTCTCTGCCTGTCTCGTCGTCCTGCAAGGCGGCACGCTCGCCGCGGCTGTATCTCGATTGAGGGCTATTTGAACAGGAAGCCCGCCATTTCTGGCGTGTGCAGGGGGACATCGAACGAGCGATTTTTGTGACGCGCGTCACATAATGCGGGCGTTAAATTATCGCTTCCGCGCCGGAAGACGCGAAGAATTGCAGGGGGTTCAGGCCGATTCGAAGTCGTCGAGCAGGCCCGGTTCGATCCGGCCGCCGAGCTGTTGAATGACCATGGTGGCGCAATACGTTCCGTATTTCGCGCAGTCCTCCAGTGACTTGTCATTCGCCCAGCCGTAGAGAAAGCCGGCGCTGTAGGCATCGCCGGCGCCCGTGGTATCGATAACTTCGTCCACCTGCGACGCCGACTGCACCACTGCCTCGTCCTTGCGAACGATCACCGAGCCGTTTTCCGAGCGCGTGATGGCGAACAGGTTGTCGAAATCCGTGAGCGCGTCGAGGGTTTCGTCGATCGTATTCGTTCCGAGCAGCGCGAAAACCTCTTCTTCATCGGCAACGATGATGTCGGCATCGTTGCGTACGAAGTCGAGAAAGAACTCGCGATGCCGCTCCACGCAAAACGAATCCGACAGCGATAACGCAACGGCTGTGCCGTTGGCGCGACCGATCTCCGCCGCTTTTTTCGCCAGCGCTGGCCCTTCCGCGATATCCCAGACGTAACCCTCCAGCAGCATGGCTTTCGGTGCGCCAACGGTATCTTCCGTGATGTCGTCGAGCCCAAGCTCGAGACAGGCTCCGAGGTAGGTCTGCATCGTGCGCTGTCCGTCCTCCGTAATGAGCACGTGGCTCCTGGCGGTGGGCGCGCCGTCGGGGGCCGCCTGCAGGCGAATGTCGACGCCGAGCGAGCGCATGTCGTGGTTGAAGATAGTGCCCAGCTGATCCGCCTTGACCTTTCCGATGTAAGCGGCCGCTCCGCCCAGGTTGGCAAATCCCGCGATCGTGTTTGCGACGGAGCCGCCGGACATTTCCGTTGCCGGCCCCATCCTGCCGTACAGCTCGCGCGCCTGCTCCTTGTCGATCAACGTCATCGAGCCCGGCACGGCACCGATGTCTTCGAGGAAGCCGTCATTGACGTGGGCAAGTACGTCGACGATCGCGTTGCTGATTCCGAGGAGCTGCACTGAATGGGTCATGGGATCATCTGCCGTCTGAAAAGCGGCGCATAGCCTACCATCACGTGACGGGCAATGCCCGCGATTCGATGCGGCAGTGCGGCACGCCAGCCGCGCGGCGCAACCCACGGCCGGGCGGTTTGGCGTACAGCCGTCATTCAAGATAAAGTGGCTTCCCAAGAACAACAAAGCCTGCTCACCGGCGAAAAGCGAGACGGAGCGACGCGATGAGAAGATCGGCGAGTCTGCTGATTCCACTCACCCTGATCCTGATTTACTACGGGTTCTGGTTCGGGACCGTCTATTTCCTGATCTCGAGATACCCGGCACTTGCCGAGTACCTGCCAATCGGCGGCGTCGGGGACCTGGCGACGGCGAACGTCGATTCGTTCGAACCGGTCTACACGATGGCCGAGCGGACCATCCTGTCGTCAACGGGACCGGTGCGACTGTTGCTCGCCAGCGTCGGCGCGATCATCTTCACCGTGCCGATCTCGTGGGTCTACTTCATCACCAGTCGCACACGCCGCATTGAGCAGTCGTTTCTGCAGACGATCATGATACTGCCGGTCGTCGTGACCGGCATTGCCATGATCGTCGTCAACAGCCTGGCGCTCGCATTCAGCCTCGCCGGCGTCGTCGCGGCGGTACGGTTCCGATTCTCGTTGAGTCAGCCGTCGGATGCCATGTACATATTTGTCGCAATCGGAATCGGCTTGGGATCCGGGATCGGTGCGCTGGGCATATCCGGCGTGATCTCGCTGATGTTCGTGCTCGCGACCCTCGTGATCTGGAAGCTCGAATACGGAAAGACGCTTTCCGGGCCGTTCCTTACGATGTTGACCCGACGCGACGCAGGCGAAGATGAATACTGAAGCGGCAGATGGAATGACGACGCTCGAGGAGCTCAGCGGGCCGTCAGAGCGCAGCATGCTGCTGGTGCACGGGCGAGACTTCAAGCCGGGCCGCGAAACCTACATGGATATCTCGATGGCGGCGCTGCGCGCCGGAATCGAACGGGACTTTCCGGAGCAGCTCGACAGTTTCGACGCGCTGCGAAAACACATCGCCTGGTATGCCGACCTCAGCGCCGAGATTCTCCAGGGGCAGGGCAAGAAATACGATGCCGAGCTGGATCTCGGGGACCGCCAGAACGCGCTGCACGCGCTGCGCCAGGTTACTCCGCGCAAACGCTTCGGCATTCGCCAGTACGACCGGCTGCCCGGCAAGTCGGCAGTCGGCGAGTTCGTGGCCGATATCTCGGCGCCGATCCTGGACGCGGTCGGCCTGGCGATGCCGGTTCTCGGTACCGTTGCGAAGGACTTCGAGGCCTATCTCGATCCCGGGCGGGAAGTCGGGGACAAGATGCGCGAGCGGGTGCGAGCCGAACTCTGCAAACTGATGGACCGTGGCGACCGCATCTTCCTGGTCTCGCACGGCACGGGCAGCGTCGTCGTTTATGACGTCCTGTGGCAGCTGTCGCATGACCCCGAGCATCGGGATCGGTATGCCGACAAAAAAGTCGAGGCGTGGGTGACGCTCGGTTCGCCGCTCGGAGACAGGGCCGTTCAGAAGCGCCTGTGTGGGGCGAAGGAAAAGACCGACAGTCGTTTTCCGACCAACGTTATATCGTGGCATAACCTGTCTGCCGAGGACGACTACACTTGCCACGATCAGGATCTGGCGGACGACTTCAAAGCCATGCTCAGGCAGCGCCAGGTGAGCGCCGTGCACGACTACACGATATTCAATCTCGCGGTGCGCTACGGCAGGTCGAACCCGCACAGCTCGGTCGGTTACTACATCCACCCGCGCATGTCGAAGATCCTGGCCGACTGGCTGCAATCCGCCAGTATCTCGGATGCGCCTAAATACACTTTTTGATGAGGCGTCGCTCGACCTGCTCTTGTGAATTTATGGTGTCGTAAAACTTCTCGAGGAACTTGCTGACTTCCCTGCGCGTTCTGTCTCCCAGGCCTTCCTGCTCGGCGACCAGTTTCAGGATGGTGTCCCGCTTGCTGTTGAAAAGCGCGATGGTCGCATCAAGATGCTGGTTGTTTCTGCAGCGCCCTCGATAAAGTCGCTGCTTCGCATTCCGCAGTTTGAACCTCGGATTGGTGATTCCGTGGGGCGCATCGACAAGGCCGGACTGGTCAAAATCGTACGGGACCGAGTACAGCAGCTCTCCCTCCGCGCCCAGCAGCACATGGTTGTGGCAGCAAACGTCATCGGCGCCCGCAATCGGCGAAAAATCGGTGTTGCCGATCATGTAATGGAACATTGAAACCAGGTTCGTGTACTCCGGCCACAGCGCACTCGTCGAGGTGTTCTCGAGTATCATCGGCTCGACATCGTGTCTTTTTGCCAGCCTTTTCTTGTGTTCGATGACAAAGCCGTAGCGGCTCCGGTCTTTATCACGCCCGTCCGTGTCTACATAAGTTATGCGCATCAGGCGCACTCGAAAGCTCATGTCGGTCAGCTCGTTCAGCATCCGGTATGCGAGGTATTCGCGCAGCGGCGACTCTTTATAACGGCTCGACCTGTCGTTGCAGTGCGTGACCAGCTTCAGCTTGTCCTGCTTGTGAAAGAGCGAATCCTTCACCTGCGATTTTTTGAAATCCAGGCGCAAAGGCGGGAATTGACATACCTGTTTGTCCAGGCGGGATATACCTCGAGTGCGAATGCCGATGGCCGTCTTTTCGACCGCCCCGGCCTCATTCGTGTACTGCAGCGTGCCGTCGAGATCCTCTTCATCCGAACGTTTCTGCAAAATCGTATCGAATGGGGCAGCAATGCGAACCTCGAGGACGTCGTTGCTCTGGAACAGTGGGTCGGCCTCTTTGCCCGTCTGGGCACTCGATGCACCGGCGCCGAGGAACAAGGAGATTGCCAAGTATGTCCAACGATATCCAGGCATGAATAACCCTTGGTTTATCGACGTAGGATCCGGAACGCGCGAGTCTATCACACGCTTTTTTTGCCGCTCTAAATTGCCGCCAAAAGGCTTTCTCACTACACTCACCGACTGGAAACGATAACGGAACCCGCCACTTTGCCACGCCTTACGAAATTGCTGTTCCTGGCCGCTCTTCTGGCCTGTGCTTCGGCGAACGCCGATGAGTGGCAGATCGATGGCGCGTCCCGGGTCGTCGCTATCTCCGATATTCACGGCGCCTACGACGCGATGGTGGAGACGCTGCAGCAGAGCGGCGTTATCGATGAGCAGCTGAGCTGGTCGGGCGATGATACGCATGTCGTTGTTGTCGGCGATATTCTCGACCGCGGCCCGAGGTCGCGCGACGTGATGGATCTCCTGATGCGGCTCGAGGTTGAAGCAGCGTCGGCCGGCGGCGTCGTGCACGTCCTGATCGGAAATCATGAATCCATGAATCTCATCGGTGACATGCGCTACGTGAGCAAGTCGGAGTACGCGGCGTTCGCAGCCGATGAAACGCCGGAACAGCGTCAAAAGTGGTTCGAAGCGTATGCCAGGCGCCAGGGCGTTGAGGCATCGTCTGACGGTCTTCGTGAAAAATTCGAACGGCAGTTCCCGGCCGGTTTCTTCGCGCTGCGGCGCGCGTTCAGGCCCGACGGGGCATACGGCCGCTGGCTGCTCGCGAAACCGGTCATAGCGGTCATCAACGGTACTGCCTTCGTTCACGGCGGGCTGTCGCCGCTGGTCGCAGAGCTTGGTCTCGACGGCGTGAATCGTGGGCTCAAAGGCGAATTGCTGGAATACGTCAGCGCACAGCAGGTGCTGATCGATGCCGGCGTCTTGCTGCCCACCGACGGTTACTACGAGATCGACAGGCTGTTGGCGGACTTCATGCCGGCGCTGGATGAATCGGCGGCCGTGCTGGATGCCGTGGCCACCGTGCAGAAGCTGGGGCAGTCAGACCTCTTCGACCCTGACGGGCCGCTCTGGTACCGGGGCAGCGTAGCCTGCGGCGGCCTGATCGAGGAGCATCGGCTCGATGCTGCACTGGAGGCTATCGCTGCGGTCCGCGTCGTTGTCGGCCATACCCCGACCCTCAATCGCAGGATCCTGCAGAGGTTTGACGGGCGCGTGATCGAGATCGACACGGGCATGCTGAACTCGTATTACAAAGGCCGCGGAAACGCGCTGGTGCTGGAGGGTGACGCCATTTCGGTCGTCACGCAGTCGGGTGAGGGCCCGACCGAGCCGCTGTCTCATCCGCGCTACGTCGGCTCGCGGCCGTCAATGATGTCGCCTGAAGACCTGCAGCGCATGCTGGAAACGGGCGAGATCGTCTCGCAGCAGGAGGACGCCGCTGACCGGACAATCGTCAAGGTCAGCGACGGGCGCAATATCGTCTCAGCCATCTTCAAGAAGCGCGCGGCGCGGGGTTTTTATCCGGATGTCGCCGCCTATCGGCTTGATCGGATGCTCGAGCTCGACATGGTCCCGGTTTCAGCGCTGCGCGTCGTCAATGGTGTCGACGGTTCGCTGCAGTTCCTGCCGGCGAAGTTTTCGGACGAGGAGAAACGTTCCGCTTCCGGTCGGGGCGGCGGCGCAGCCTGCTCGATCCTGGACCAGTGGGACGCGATGTACGTCTTCGACGTCCTGATCTACAACGAGGGACGCAGCCAGCTACGGATGCTGTATGACACTGCGGACTGGCGCCTGATACTGACCGAACACGATCGGGCGTTTTCCAGCAAGAAAGGACGACCCAGGCACCTGGCGGGCGTGTCGCTCGAGCTATCGGCGGGCTGGCAGCGCGCGCTTGAAGAACTCACCGATGAGCGCCTGGACGAGCGCTTCAGCGACGTCCTCGACAAGCGCCGCCTGAAAGGCCTTCGTGCGCGCCGCGACGAACTGCTCGCGAGTTTCGCCAGCGAGCGCTAGCGCAACGCGCGACTACTCGACGACCGCAATACACTCGATCTCGACGCGTGCGTCGAGCGCCAGGCCGCTTGCGCCAAGCGCGCTGCGCGCGGGCGGGTTCTTGAAGAATGTCCTGTAGACTTCGTTCATCGCGCCCCACTCGGACATGTCGGCGAGAAACACCGTGCATTTCACGACGTTGTCCATCGACGTGCCGAACTGCTCGAGCACCGCGGATATGTTCTCCATCGTCTGGCGCGTTTCGCCTTGAATCCCGCCTTCGGCGAGGTCCATCGTGCCCGGGATAATTCCGAGGCTTCCCGACAGGTACAACGTGTTGTCGACCTGGACGGCGGAAGAGAAAGGCAGGTCACGGCCTTCCATGCCCGGCATGTTCAGGTAGGCCACTTCGGGAGAAGTGTCGACACTTACCTCGCAGCCCGCGACCAACAGTATCGGGATTAAGAAGAGCAGGTATTTCATATCGGACTCCGGTTCAGATGTTGTTCGATCGTGCGGCCGCCGCAATGTGTTCGGCGGCCCTGAAAGCAAGCGCCATGATCGTCATGGTTGGCTGTCCTCGACCCGACGTGACCATGCTGCTGCCATCGCAGATGAAAAGGTTGGGCACATCGTGGCTGCGGTGGTAGCGGTCGACGACCGATGAGCGCGGATCGTCACCCATTCGGCAGGTGCCGAGCAGGTGCGGGCTACTGTTCGACGGATGGATCGGTCGCCGCCACGCCTTGGTCGCTCCGGCCGCGTCGAGCAGGTCCATGGAAATGTCCTGCAGGAAGCGGGCCATCGCGAGGTCATCCTCGTGATCGTGGTAGGTCACGCGAATAGAGGGCCGCCCCCACCGGTCGGTATTGTCGGGGTCGAGCGTGATGTTGTTGCTGTCGAGCGCCAGCGAGGTCGTGCTGCCGACGATCGACATTTGCCGCGTGAAGTTGTGCGCGATCGCGTCCTTGAACCTGGCGCCCCAGCGCGGCACATCCGGCGGCATACCTTCCATCACGTGAAAGATCGGCGTCGCCGACCAGAGCGGACGAGCGTCGATGCCGCCGCCGCCATAGAATCCGCGCTTTTCGTCCGTGTCGTAGAAGTCGTGAATGATCCTGGACACCTGTGCCCCCTTGTAGTCATTCAGCGGGTGCTCGAAAACGCCGTTCGCGGCGGCGTGCGCATTGAACATCAGGTTGCGGCCGACGAAACCACTTGAGTTCGCGAGTCCGTCCGGGTGTGACTTGCTGGCGGACATCAGCAACAGTCGAGGCGTTTCTGCACCGTTCGCCGCGACAATGACCGCTTTCGCTTTCTGCGACTGTTCGATGCCGTCGGCGTCGTAGTAAACGACCTCGCTGGCCCGCCCGTTGCCGTCCGTTTCGATGCGGAACACGGCCGACTCCGCGCGAATTTCGCAGTGACCGCTCGCTTCGGCGAGCGGAATCATCGCGGCAAGCGTGGACGATTTGGCGCCGGCCTCGCAGCCATAAAACATGCAGTAACCGCAGTTCATGCACGGGGCGCGGCCGTTAAACGGCTGCGACAGAATCGCGTGCGGTTCGGGCTGTGCGTGCAATCCGAGCGCCTTCGCGCCTTTCTCGAGGAGGACCCCCGATGACTTTATCGGCAACGGCGGCATCGGAAACGGCTTCGAGCGCGGGGGGTCAAAAGGACCCGGCGCCCCGGAAACGCCGATCTCCCAGTCGACCCGCGTGTAATACGGCTCCAGTTCCTCGTAGCTGATCGGCCAGTCGGCGAAGTTGGTTCCCGAGATGGGTCCAAGCAGACTGCGCTCTTCGAAGTCCACCGGGCGCAGGCGCCAGAAGTTCGCCGTAAAATGCACGCTGCTGCCGCCAACGGTCTGTGCATACATGGCCGGCGGGTTGCCACGGCTCGTTGCGGTTTCCGCCTCGTTCGCGCGGTAAGTCTGGCCGTGGATTTCCGATCCCCCACCAAGCAGCTCGCCTCGCACCAGCACCGACAGCTCGTCGTGGGTGAATTCGCCGGCCGTGCGATACGGACCCTGTTCGAAAACCACGACGTCGAATCCGGCCGTCGAAAGTTCCTTCGCAAGCACGCCGCCAGCGGATCCGGAACCGATGATGGCGAAGTCAACGGCTTCGCGCGTATCGAAGCGGACCTTATTCGCCATTGGCCTGCGCTTCTGCGTACTCGGCGTCATAGTGGCCGAACGGATACTCCCAGGCCCCGTGGTTTCCCTGGAAACCGATCAGCTCCCAGCTGACGTGGTCCTTGTTGCCGCCGTATTTGCTCATCGAGAAGAAGCCGAGGATGGTCATCTGCCAGCAGAGCCTGAAGAAGTCCGTGGATTCCTGGCTCAGGAGGAAGGCGTCCTGTGCATCGGGATCGAGCGCGGCAAAGGATCTTGTTCCCGGATGCTGCGTGGCCAGGGCCGCGTTGAACTCGGCGAGACCGTCGCGGGCGCTCGTCAACAAGCCGCTCATCTCTGCGCCAAAGGCGCTATCGAAAAAATGAATCACCCCCGCCTCGGTTGCGCCCGGCGTATCCGTCGTCGGGATGAGGCGCGCTGCGATCGCCGCGAAATCGGCCGCTTCGCGATCGCCGAGAACCCCGAATGCCCGCTGTTCATCGCGTGCCGTGCACGCGGCTTGCGTTATTGCGAGAAGAGGTGGTGCACCGATTCGCAGGAGCGCCGCGCCGCTGAGCGAGCCTGACGACTTGAGGAACCGGCGCCGCGAGACGTTCTTGGTGTTCTTCATTGCGGCGATCCTGATATCTGACAGGCGACAAACTATCACACGCGGAACGCCCGCGCAGCGGTCTCAGCGACGTATAATCAGGGAGTTGTGGCGCATGCGCTGCCACGAAAAGGGGTTGGAATGGGACGACTCACAACTCACATTCTCGATACCATGCACGGCCGTCCGGCCGCCGGTGTCGACATTCGGCTCTTTGCGCTCGGGGACCGGCGGCAACTGCGCGCCAGCGCCGTTTCCAACGCCGACGGACGCACGGAGAAACCGCTGCTCGAGAGTCAGGGGATGGAGACCGGCACCTACGAGCTCGAGTTCGATATCGGTGATTATTTCAGGGCGAGCGACGCGCCGATGGCCGAGCCCGCGTTTCTCGACACCGTCGTGATTCGTTTTTCGATCAGGGCCGATGAGCACTATCACGTGCCGCTCCTGGTGTCTCCGTGGTCTTATTCGACCTATCGGGGTAGCTAGTGCCAAGGTCGTCTGTCAGGTTCGTGCTGGACGGTGAGGTGATCGAGCTTCACGACGTCGACCCGACGCGAACCGTACTTCAGTTCCTGCGCGAGGACCTCGGGCGCACGGGTACCAAAGAGGGCTGTGCGGAGGGCGACTGCGGTGCATGCACCGTCGTTCTCGTCGAAGTCGGTCGCAAAGGCGATGATCTGTCGCTCAAGGCGGTTAATGCCTGCATACAGTTCCTGCCAACGATCGACGGAAAGGAACTCGTTACCGTGGAGAGCTTGTCACCGGCCGGCGGGGAGCTGCACCCGGTGCAGCGCGCCAAGGTGGAGCAGCATGGATCGCAGTGCGGATTCTGCACGCCGGGCTTCGTGATGTCGCTGTTCGCCCTGTACAAATCTAACGCAGACCCGACGCGACGGGACATCGACGATGCGCTGGCCGGCAATCTCTGCCGCTGCACCGGTTATCGGCCGATTATCGCGGCGGCGCAGGCGATGTTTGAAGTGACCGACGAGGGAGATCGATCGGACTGGCTGCTACAGCCCGCCGGTAGCGTGCAGGCACCGGGCGAGCGCCTGGCCCGGCTGAAGGCGTTGGTACACGACGAATGCCTCGAGATCGATCACGGCGGGCGGCGTTTTTTCGCCCCGACCACGGTTGATTCGCTGGCCACGCTCGTGGAGCGCAACCCCGACGCAACCATTCTTTCGGGTGGAACGGATATCGGACTCTGGGTGACCAAGCAGCATCGTGAGCTCGACACCGTGATCTATACCGGCCGTGTCGCGGAGCTCGCCGAGATGTCCGTCTCATCGACGCACATCGAAATCGGTGCCGCAATAAACTTCACCGAGCTCATGCCCGTTGTCATCGAACAGTATCCGGGCCTCGACGAGCTGTTACGTCGTTTTGCATCACCGCCCATTCGCAATGCGGCAACGCTCGGCGGAAATATTGCCAATGGGTCGCCAATCGGCGACTCGATGGCGGCCCTGATGGTCGTCGGCGCGTCGCTGGTCTTGAGGCGCGGCGATGTGACCCGTGAACTGCCACTGGATGCGTTCTATCACGACTACCAGGTGAACGATCTTCAGCCCGGAGAATTCCTTGAGCGGATTCGAGTACCGCTTGCTCCGCCCTCGGCGATCGTGCGAAGCCAGAAATGGTCCAAACGATTCGACCAGGACATATCGGCGGTCTGCACGGCCTATTTCCTCGAACTCGACGGCGACGAGGTCCGGCACTTCCGGATGGCTTGCGGCGGCCTTGCCCCGATTGTGAAACGTGCCGCGCGTTGCGAAGCAGCGCTCTCCGGTCAGCGCTGGAATGACGAAGCGGTGGAGCGCGCCTGCGTCGCACTGCAATCCGACTTCACTCCGATCAGCGATGCACGGGCAACGGCCGATATCCGCATGCTTGCGGTGCAGAACCTGTTGCGGCGCTTCTTCCTCGAAACAACCGGCGAAGCTGAATCCACGGTGTATACGTATGGACGCGCACGCTAAGTCGGGCGCGAAAGGCGCGCACGCTGTCGGTAAACCGCTGCCGCACGACAGCGCCCATCTGCACGTGTCGGGCAGAGCGACCTATACCGACGACATACCCGAGCCTCGGGACCTGTTGCATCTCGCCGTCGGCATGAGCCGCAAAGCGCATGCGAAGATCATCGGCATCGATCTAACGGATGTCTTGCGCTCCCCAGGCGTGGTCGATGTCTGCGTCGCTGCCGATATCCCGGGCGACAATAATTACGGCGCGATCGTCGCCGATGACCCGGTTTTTGCAGAACAGGTGGTCGAGTATGTCGGTCAGCCCGTATTTGCCGTCGCCGCGACCACGGTCGACGCTGCCCGCAAGGCGGCTGGCAAAGCCAGGATCGAGTACGAAGAGCTGGAGGCGATCCTCGATCCACTGACGGCGGTTGAGAAGCAGTCGTTCGTTTTGCCGAGCGAAACGCTCGTGCGCGGAGATCCCGACGAGGCCCTCGAAAACGCACCGCACCGGGTCAAGCGGCGCGTAACGCTGGGTGGACAGGACCATTTCTACCTCGAAGGCCATGTCGCGATGGCGATCCCGCAGGAAGACAGGGGTCTGCTGATTTACAGCTCCACGCAGCATCCGGATGAGATTCAGGCGCTGGCCGCGCATGCGACCTCGCGTCTGGCCAAGGACGTCGTGGTGATATGTCGTCGCCTGGGCGGAGGCTTCGGTGGCAAGGAAAGCCAGCCGGCGCTGGTCGCGCTCGTCGCCGCCATCGCCGCCGACAAGACAGGACGACCTTGCAAACTTCGCCTCGACCGTGATGACGACATGATCATGACCGGCAAGCGTCATGACTTCGTCATAGACTATGACGTCGGGTTTGACGAATCGGGACGGATCCTCGGCGTCGATTTCGAGCTTGCGTCGCGCTGCGGCATGTCGGCCGATCTGTCAGGACCCGTCAACGATCGCACGATGTTTCATTGCGACAATGCCTATTATCTAGAGAACGTTCGGATCGTCTCGCATCGCTGCAAGACGAATAGCGTATCGAGTACGGCATTTCGTGGTTTCGGCGGGCCGCAGGGCATGTTCGCGATCGAGTATGTCATCGAAGACATTGCCAGGGCACTGGGAAAAGATCCGCTGGAAATTCGTCGCCGTAACTTCTACGGCAAAGACGAGCGCAATGTCACACACTACCGGCAAACTATCGAAGACAACATCATTGACGAAGTCGTCGAGAAACTGGTGTCGGACAGCGACTATGAAA
>JAAUYE010081787.1_pt1 | contig 14568 bp, 12 predicted proteins | sample 7278081 | NCBI WGS metagenome assembly JAAUYE01 (sample SAMN14350131, study PRJNA611818) | marine sediment metagenome | isolation source: surface marine sediment (0.6m) | place: French Polynesia: Moorea | collected 2018-08
ATATTGAATATGAAAGCTCTGTGTGTGTGTGTGACCGTCTGTCTGTCCGTCTGTCTTCAGTATTCCCAATTCCTAATTCAGCTTTTCGGTGACACTAGAAACCTGTGAGTCAGATAATCGAGCTGAGCTTGTGTGTGTTTAGTGTTTGTGTGTGTGTGCGAGTCTAGAGTCTTTCTGTCTGATGCAGCTGGCAGCCTTTCCAATTGCAATGATAAATGAACACGAAATTAGACATCGACACAAGCGAAGATCTCCAAACACTGAAACTGGAAGCTGAAAGTTGTGCAGCCTTTCCAATTGCAATGAACACGAAATCAAGACGAGAACTAAAAACAAGCGAACAAGAACTCAAGCCTGAAATGTGTGTGTGTGTGTGTGTGTGTGTGTGTGTGTGTGTCCACATGCATGGTTCAGGTCTACATTGAGGCCGAACATCAACAATCTCCATTGGAATTGAAATAAGCTGTGTCAAAAAATTGATGTTTGGTGGCCCATACCCCGTCGAAATTAGGGCGTCAGGCTCTAGTAAGGGATTGTATTGGTTGCTTGGTAACACATAGTAACAAATTATGACGTCACATTTCCGGTGTAAACAAACCGTGACGTTACATATCTGGCGTTATAATTTGCGTTTTGAAATAGATCTACTTCTGCCAAGCTCTAAAAATGCATATAGTTGCTAGATCTATTTGAGCGATCCTGCTGAGCAAAAAATCATCTTCAATTGGTGCTCTTATGTTTTAGGGATTGTGACAATGGCTACGTTAGAGGACTTTGCGTCAGAGATTGTGGAAATTGATTGGACCGTGTCGGCGAAGGAGGAGGAACGGCCTGTCCCTCCCAGATCAGAGGTCGAGGAGGAGGATGAAGTGAAGAGAATTGTGAGTGGAATCCTGGTTATGGATCTGAATCTACAGATACATTGATTGTCTGCTCTTGCTGGTCCTGTTTCTGACAAGCTCCTTTCGTTGAAGGCTGAAGATATCCCGTGGGTGCATCGATATGGATGGGATGAGGTAGGTTTATTTTATTTTTGCGCTTGATGCTTTCAGCGCACAGATCGCGAATCGCGCTCGATAATCACGCGCGCGGATATCGCGTGGTTTAGAATCCATTACATTCAGCAAAAGCACACAGGGTGCGATTTGTTTCTTGGTATTTCATGTCTAGCAGGGCAAAAATCGCATCCATGGTTTTTTTTTGCGTCACGATCTGTGTACTAGGGGCATAATGCCCTCAGTACACAGGTCGCCAATAATCGCCCACGCTAAAATTGCGTAGCTTGGAATCCATTATATTCAGTTTGCCAACACACATCGGGTGCGTTTTTGGGTATTTCATTAGCAGCGTGAAAGTCGCGCGCGCCATTATGGCGTCGCGACCAGTGTGCTAATGGGCATAACGAAGAGGGCTCGTGTTTTGACAACAGCCATATTTTGCAGCCAGTGACTGAAGAGGACCAAGCCTATCAGCAGTGGTTCAACCCGTTAGTCAGAGATGCAGATTCCGAGATGTATGGAAAGGCGTTCCTGGATCACTGGGAGGCGGAGGAGAAGGGTGAAGTGAAGCATTGGACGAACAAGCCGGTCGTGGATGCAGAGACGAACTATCATGTCAAGAGCCACTTGCGGTATGACATTGCCACCCGTTCTACTTTTTTGCCGTGGCTGGCGGTAGGCGAAACCATATCATCATCACCAGAGCTCCAACGTCTCCTGAACTATGTCCTCTCAGAGTGTTGGGTTATGTCGAGTTTTGTCATGAACAGGAGATCAGAGCTGCCTGTCCAAAAGCGTGGATTTTTTACAGCTAAGGATAAAACGAATATGATCGAAGAATTACATAGTGTTGGGTTGGAGGAGGAGTGGGCTATGTTTGATGGTGTGAGTGAGAGGACGACACGTTACAAATGCATGGCAAATTTGCCATTCAATCTTGGTAGATCTAAAATTCACACATCAGATCCACACACCATCATACTTTTCTTTGTGGATGTTTATGATCATCCGGGGTGGCTCTACAAGGGAAAAGGGTGGGTTCAGGGTGCTCCAGACCCATACACTCGTCTCGTTACAATTTATCCCTCACCTAACAAGGGCGTGTTGGACACCATGAGGGATACGCCAAAGGTTCCTCCCTATCCCAGAGTGTTGCGCTCCTGGCCAGAGCACCTTGTGGCCAAAATTGAGCACTACTTCAATGACTGTCGCTTGCGTGTGCCAGTGGAGGTGGAGAGGGAGATGTTTGAGATGACTGAAGAGGAGGAAGACGAAGAGTACATTGGGGAACTGTTGCGAGACCAGGATTCAGACTTTTGCGAGTTGTACTGGTGGGTGAGTGATTATGAGATGCGGGTCAAGAAGGCGCATGGTTATGGACCTGTGGTGGCGGACTGGGATTAGGTGAAGAACAAGGTGAAGGAGTGGACAGTCTTGGAAGTGGTGCTCAACCTTGGCCACATTGTCCCACTTTGTGCTGTTGCACTCAAACAGTCGGAACGCTTCATGGTCTCCAACATGCTATTGTGGTTTTAAAAACTTCTGCAAGAATGTCGGGTTTACGTACCATTGTGATTTGAGACTGTTATGAGCTGTTCTATTCTCCTCCTGTTATAAACAAATGCTAGTACAAACATTTTGAATTTTGTCAATTTTTTTGCCAATTCTGTTCATGAAGGGCTAGTTTTGCAAAGGACATGTTTCAAACATGCCGCAAGTATTTTGATATGCATTTGCATTTTCTTTGAAAATCAGCAAATTAATTTAAATTTGAATGATTCAACTGAAATCAGTTGGCCTTTTAATGTTGTCATTTTTTCACATTTAGAGGTCAAAATGGAACCAATAAAAATGTTTTCCTGTACCATTCCTTTTGTGTAAATTTGCAAAATGCCTTTGTGAACTTCATAAAATCTCTTTGTCATCCTTTGATTGTCAAAACTTGTGAAACTCATCTGAGTGTGGGGAACCTAATTATTCTGAGTGCAGGACGTAATTCATCTGATGGGATCACCTCAGTTCCATTGTGAGCTGAGTAAGTTAGATGCCATGAGACTTGGTTGTGAAAGAGCACCAAAAGCTACCAATGTCAAATAGATCTCCTTGAGTATTTACACACAAGCAAGAAACTAGAACACCGAGCTCGGAGTTCTGGCGCGTGCAGCATCACAGAGCAATGGGTAAATGAAGACTTTAGATGTGGCAATAAAATCTAGAAAAGGAGAAAGTGCCTACGAAAAACAAAAAGGTAACATCCAGAGCCGCGTGGGAGCTAATTCATCTGAGTGTGCGGGACGTAATTCATCTGGCTGTGATTGCCTTCTGCCATCAGAGTGCCCTCTGTTCACTTGTGAGCTGAGCCAGTTCGATCAGAGTGCCTTCTGTTTTTGTCTGTTTTTCATGTTTTGGGTGTGGTTTTTTATTCAGTTTTATTAGCCTATTTTCTATTTTGTTTTCAGTACTTCTCCATTGTTTGTTTTTACTTATTCTTCATGTTTAGATCTACTTTTTCTATTTGGCTTTAGTGTGTCATTTTGTTCCTTTTGTTGGTTTCCTATCTTCTTCGTTCTCCCTCAGGCTTTTTCCTTTTCCAAGTCCAGCCCTTCTGTGATCTGTATCATCGATTTGTCGGTCCAATCAGGCAGCTTCCTCCGAAGCAGCATACAATGCACGAAGCGCCACACCCTGGCTACGCAATCCACGGAATTGCCTTGGTTGCCGCGAAGAACCTTGACGTGGTTCTGAATGCCCAGCTGCCTGACGAAAGGCAGCAGACTGGTAGGCACCAGATAGGGACGCGGGTTCTTCTCATCGAGCTTCATTGGGTCGAAGAAGAGCGCCTCTGTGTGGGAAAAATAGACATTAAACCCAAGAACCCTTTTAACAAATGTTAGATCTACATCAGTCTGATAAGACTTACGTTGTTTTCCTCGCACGTTGAAGATCACTAGACACACCGCGTGTGTCAGTCTGTCGTTTTCACGCATGGTGGCCAGCCTCCTGGGCGACCAGTCGAAAATCATCCTGTCCATCGTACAGGGAATCACTATCAGTTGTCCTCGCCTCAGTTGAGGCCAGTCATCACGCAAGAAGGTGGCCACATCTGTTCCGAGCTGAAAAGGCAGGCCACTGGGTTTGTGGGTCTTCGTTGGGTCGTACAAAATCACTGGGTTTCCCCTGTGAAGCTGCACAGCGTGCGCTTGCCCATTCTCTGACAGGATGCACCTCAGAATTACTGCTGTCGTCAGATGGTCAGCAGAATGCGTGGCAAGAATGTTCTGTTTGATGGTACCAGTCATGTCTATCTTGGGCCAATTCAGCTCCATGGCTTGTTCCCTGTACTTTTGCTTGAAACTCGCACTGGGTTTCCCGGGGGGGTAGAAATCTTTCTGCTGGTCAAGGGGGGCCGACCCGATGTACTTCACAAAATCGACCGCTGGAAGGACATCGTACATCTGTCTTCCGATTCGTGCGTCATCCGGAACTAAGATAGCATTTGCGGCTGCCATTGCGCTTTATGAATGTTTTCCAATACTTTTTAAGCTTCTATAACTTTCTATTTGGCAACTTTGGGCCGAAAAATAACTTGATATAGTTATATGTGTGTGTTGTATGGTTGCTTTAATGTTGTTGCTGTGCTAGTGTTTGTGTTTCTAGGCAACGACGTAAAAACCTAGCAACAATGACGTGACGTCATAATATATAGAACGTTACGTGCCCAACCCGCCAAGTGAACGTCTTCGATGGATCCGCACCTACCTAAGTTCAAATGGTTTTCGCTGCATGATAAAAGCACCAGATGGTGCAGGTTGCACCAGGCTCGGACCTGGAGGCGGAACATCCCGACAACACAGCCTAGAAACGTTTGCATGTGGTGAACACCTGTGTCAACATCTAGATCTAAATCTTGATTTTTTATCTTCATTGAGTGATTGTCAATTGCTTTTTGGTGTTGAGACCAAAGTACACAGTAAAATACTACACAAACACGTTGAAGTTGTCTGTCTCAATTTGGCATTGACCAGGTCAGGTGATGACCTTTTGAGGTTAACCTCATTTTAAGGTCACCTCCCGTTTCCCATAAGGACACGTCCTTGACCTTTAACCCACTTGTGGGTCGATGTCACTTCTCAATTCGCCCGACAAATGCTCGCAAGTTGCCAGCCATCTCTGTAAGATTTAGTAACTATGTGGTGTGAGGGAGAGGTTCAAAACTCAAGTCGTGTTAAATGACCAAATAGATATACTGTCTTCCTGTTGTCTTGCACCAACAAATGGTACGGACTGTGTTTTATGAAGCAATGGGCTACTCACCAGACAGTGATTGAATGACTTCATTTTTATGCACTGTGATTCCTCAATCAAAATATGGCAAACATGCCAATGTTTGGTAAAATGGGTGGAAATTGAATATATTTTTACTGGGACAGAACCAGCCCAAAATGTCATAACAAACACCAGTCTCAGCAAAGCTGCATTTGTAAAGAAATCAAGGCAGATACAAGACGGGAGAACAGCAGTCCAAATTTACTTGTTTATGCTGGCACATGTTCAAAACATGACAAAAGCTAGTGTAATGAAATGAGAATTGGAGAAAAGATCTGTGTGTGATCTCTGTTAGCCCGAGACAGGCACCTTTCATTTCCGAGAGGGAGGGGATAGAACAGCTCATAACAGCTAGATAATTAGATATCTATTTCCCCCCATCAAGATAAGATGTCTGGGAACACCAATGAGAGCAGTAGAGACACTCAGGTATCGATAAAGCCATGCACTCAACAACTGCTGGCCAGAGCTGTCCACGAGGTCCACTGTTTCGAGCCAGGACATCATGTGCTGACTGTTAGAGAGTGGAATCGAATGTTACTATTGCTGGGAATGGATTAGATCTATGTATATGCTCTTGCACGTCACTTTCAACCATTGCAGGTATGATTTCAACTCGGTAGAACTTCAGTGAGAAGAAAAATCAGACAGAGATAGTATTTTTTAATAAGTTATTGATGTCAATTTTGCCAATATTATCGAAGTAGAGTGCAGAGAGAGTTTGAGGGAGGGAGGACCAAAGGCTTGGCTGGCTTGTGGGCCAAAATCCTGTCCGGGACATGAAAGTTCGAGCTTTCCCTAACGAAAGCTGTTCAGAGTGTCTGTCACAAAGAGAAGCTCCTATTGTGTTTGGTGGCTGCGTTGTTTCTCGTGTCATTTTAAAGCATGACAAACGTCCAGATTGAACTGCCACCCCTCAAATCCTCGTGCAACTGGATAATCGACACCCTCATACACACGCTTGACTTTCAATTGACAAAATTGTGAACCACGTGCCCAGTCATACGTCTGATTTTGCGTGTGGTGGCTTAGTTGTCTTTATCGTATTCAGTTTGAGATGCATGGCTGAGATGTATACTTGCATCTTATCTGTCAGGTGTTACTCCTGCACGATGCGTTCAAATGAACAAAATTGGAAAAGATTGCTCAAAGTGCTAAAGCTACGAGAAAATAAGGATAACATCTGATTGGGTGTGTGTGTCGGCTTGCTTGAACTCGTTGCTTCTCCAGCTGTCGAAATGCATCGCTCCAAGTTCCGGTTGAAGCCTTTTGTCACATTTCCGCCTTCTCAAAAGATGCCCAAAACGTAAAAAGCCTGCTCCAAGGGTTGCAGCTACAAGAAATCAATGCATGTGTGTGTGTGTGTGTGTGTGTGTGTGTGTGTGTGTGTGTGTGTGTGTGTGTGTGTGTGTGTGTGTGTGTCATAAACTACCCCACTACACCCCCATAAAAGTTGTAAAAGGAGTGAATACGGACCTTTCAGAACACCTGGTGTTTAAATTCGCCATTTAAGGGGAGTAGATCTATATCACTTCATCCACCACCGTTGAATAGTCCCGTTGTTCAGTTTGTCTTTCATTATTTCATCGTTATAGCAGCTCTTTGCAATTTTTACTACCCCTTATCAAGCAACATGGACATGCTTGTTTGGTTGCTTTTCAGCGGGTGACATTTTTCGCTCAAGTCTAGTATTCTTTCGCTTGAGATATGTCTTGAAGCATTTATTGCACTTTTTCTCGTCCAAAACAAAGCTCTGTCTTTGGAGAGGCAGCTTGCACACGGAGCATTCTCGATACATGCATTTTTTACAGCGCTCACAGTATTTTTTATCTTGTATATTGTCCTCGAGAGAATAGCAATAGCTACAGTCCTGTGATCCTTGCACCAAAGAAATGCCCTTCTTTTTCTTCTTGCGAGAACCCTGGCAGGCACTTGCTGATGCAGGCATTCTTTAGTGCGCCATGAGGTCTAACGTGAGCTCTTGTAGCGACAGCGAAGCCAAAGTTGTGGCAATACACAAGTTCTCGGCATTGTCTGCACAGGCGAAACTGAGCGATGTCTGTTGTGTCGTGTTCACGCGGTTCTTCAGTGAGGAAAGAGAAGATGGATCGAGCGTGTTTCAAAAGGATGGTCTCATCCGAGGAACCGACGCGATCATCGGCGCATGCGCGGGAGTAAAGCCATACCGCCCGCCTTTTGAGTTTTTTTTGGTCAAATAGTCTGAGTATGTCTTCTGCCACGTGGGAGTTAGTCCACCAGGGTGTGCGTTCTCTTCGATAGTAACCCAGACAGTCTGCAAAGTAGTCTTCATCAGTCACAAATGCCAGAAGGATATCCTGGGTTTCCAGGTAGCGTAAAGTTTTCCACTTGTCACTTTTCCGAGCCCTGATGATCCGGGGGAAAGCCATAACGCGGTGGCGGGCTAGCGTGATATGATGCAGGGCGGGGTTTGTCCCCCCCACCTGCAGAAGCGGGACTCATGCTTCCTCGTGATTGGTGGGGGTTGTCACGGGTCCTATAAGAAGCGCACCAGGATGAGACACGGCGTCTTTGGTTTTCCTTGGCACCATGGCTCAAACGCAAGTGGATCAGGCGCCGCAGGACAGTCTTACTTACCATTTGTCAGACCATCAACAAGTAAGTTATGTTCAAGGCCAGATCTTGTTTCAATGTTTTCCGAACAAGAATCTGCAATCTCAGGAGAACGCTTACCGGGTGCTATGGGGTGTGAACATTTGGAAAAGGCTCAAACAAGTCATGAGTCAAGTCACTGCACAATTGAAAGCTAGGGTCTATGCAGAGATAGCGCTCGTTGCTGGCAAGCACGTTGAGGTCAAGGAGTTCAACGGCTATTGGAAAGTGAATCTCGTGACCATGTCGAGAAGTGGCCATTACCAGTCTTCAAATAGCGTGTATCTGAGCGAAGACGAATGGGACGCGTTGGTCACTTGCGAGCCCAATTTGACCCGACACATTGAGACGCCACACAAAAAGCCCACCAACAGCAGCAGCAGCAGCAGGAAACGTCCCAAGACCGGCGATGAAGAACAAGATGATGATGAAGAAGAACACAGACCGGAGGTTGAGGCGGTCATGTGGGGTTGGGTTTTTGGCGACCAGAAATCCAAGGAGAGGTTCTTCAGTCAGGAGCAAGCAATAGAAAATTGCAAGGCCTTTTTTCCAACCTCGAGTAGCGAGATCAAGATCGATAGGATCACGTGCGCCGTTCCTAACGTGTACGAGTTTCTGCGCTATGCCCTTGCCTACTGGATGCGGGTTGAGGCTGACCAGGCCGGAGGAGATGTGGATCGAACCCTTTCCGATCTTACTTTTCCTCACGAGTGGATGATACAAGCTCACCTTCAGATGCATCTCCACGTCGGTATTGCCTTTCCCAGGTCTAAGGCTGTGCCAATTGTTGATGCCATTCGCCATTTTGCATTCGACAGCGGCAAAGAGCACATCCTGAAAGCGGCCAAGCAGTTAGACATGAGTTCCGTTTCACCCTTCCATCTCCTGTGTCGGAATATCGCTCTGATTGCTATTCCTTCAGTAGGGCAACCGGGAGAAGGAGGAGGACCGGGTATCATCTCCGCTCGAGCAGCAGCAACAGCAGCAGCAGCAGTCGCAGTCCCTCCTACCGCCGCCGTTCCTGGATCGAACGGGGCAGCAGTACTACCTCTCCATCAGTGAGGAGGAGGCCCAGGCGAATCCCGATCTCATTTCCGGCTTCTTCCTACCTCCACCGGCAGTAATGTTCAAATCACCGCCACCACCACTCAAATCCAGCACCCCAATACCAGATACACCCCAGTCACCACCACCGTCACCCGAGACACAGGCATTCGAGCGTACCTTGTGTGATTTGGACACCAATACCTGGTGCAAAACTGAAAACTTTGACCAACTCTTGAACCACTTGGCCCGATTTTTCTGCGGGAAAGTGCCAAGTTATTCTCTGTTGATCTGTTTGGGGTTGAGTGTTCCCCAGGCCGATACGTGGAGGGCAGAAACGCAGTTGGAGCCTGTTGCAGAAACGCGGCTGAAAAAGGGGCTTAGACAGGCTGCTGAATTGCAAGTGAGGGAAGATGACTTTGTTCGATTGCTGAGGGACGCTGCTTTCGATTTCGAGATTGGGCACGGTTTTTTGAGGTTTGTCAAAATTTGTCCACACGCCGAAGCGTTCCAAGGTCTCGAGGCACCAGTAGGCTGGGTCGCAAAACAGGCGCACAATTCGCAGAGATCTGTTTGCTTGGCAATTGCCAGGAAGTTTGGCTACTACGAGTTTTTTCGAAAGTGTTTGGAGGTGTATTTGAAGACATATTCCCCTGAGTGGGCATTTTCGGAGCGGGGAATCGTTGACCGGCCAGTAGTGGCACTGTATGAGGTGTTGGATAAGGGTTACTGGGCTAACACGTCACAAAGGTTTTGGGAACGGGTGAACACAGCAGTTCACGCAGCGGGTCTGTGGCACAGCTACTATTCTTGGGTGGTAGAGAATGGATTTCAAGGCATTGTCTTCGGTGCAACGAATGAAGTGGATGTCTCGAACGCTGAAAGATGTGGTGCGTTGGATCCAACCGACGCCGTCTAATCTTTTCAGTTTGGGGGCGTACATAGGTCTTCCGCTAGAAAGTCTCATGATGATTATGCAAAAAAACGATCAGTCTTTGCACGAAAAAATGAGAGAAATGCTGTTGATGGGTTACTGCATACTCGGTGAGGATTTTTTTTCACAACTGTATTTGGGCATCCGTTACATAGACGGTATGGGTGAATTTACCAGAGGAATGGAGGCTTTGAAATTGCAAAATCCATTCCTGCTTCCCGCCACCCCAGGATTCGTTTTTCCACCCACGGGCCAAATGACAACGGGTGAGATACTGGACAGGCTCATTGTCATAGTGGCGCCCTTTTTGGCGCGAGAACCAGGTGCAGACATCGTTGTGAGTTTGGTGTTTCAGCTCAAAGGCAATCTTACCGCTCACAGCCAGACCACCTGTTTGGAGCGAATGATAGCATTGTTAAATTCGGCTCTGCACAAAGTATCTTACCAGCAATTTCTCGAGGGTTTGAGACTCACCTTCAGACGGCTGACCCTCACTTTTCTTCTTCCTCACATTGTCCAACGAAACTCGTGTCTCTTCCCTCACAACGTTTGGTCAGAATTGGGAATCTAGGTCGCGTCCCTGCATTGGTGTCCAACTGCGTTTCTTTTTTTTTTCTTTTCTTTTCTTTTATTTTTGGAAAAAACAAAATATTGAAAAATGCCGTTGTACAGAGGAGTGACAATAAAAATATTAAAGGCACCAAAAAAACAAAACAAAATCCAAAAAAAGTGAACATTTTGTACAGGGGAATTAGGAAAAAAAAAACAAAGCCATTGTAAATAGTGTTGACAGACTGTGATAAAGGCACCAAAAAAACAAAACAAGATATTACAAAACGAAATAAAAAATTAGTGTAGTAAAAATTTGTCGTTTTCTTTTCATTGCGTGCGGTTTAAAAAATCAAAATATTGTTGTTTGTACAACATTTTATTTACAACCTAATTTACACAGTGGGATTCGCGGCTATGGCGGCTTGGTTTGTATTCACAGACCCTTTTGCGGCAGCAACCCTGAAAGGCTTTTCAAGATCGACAACTCTGACATTGCGCGGGTAATCAATCTCCAACATGGAAGGGAATATGGCGTAGGTAATGACGCAAATATTTTGAGGCAACGGTTCTTTGAAGAGGAGTTCAATTCTGCAATGACCACCGGCGCGTTTGGCCAGGTAATGCAAATCTCCAGCCGCTGTAGGTTGAACATCAAAAGGGATGAGGAAGCAACCGTTTAGGTATTCTTCGTGGCTGATGCCCAGGTCCTCACCATTTCCCATGTTGCCTAAAGTCTGGTACAGTTCACACAGTGGCTCTGAATAGATGCCGCCTTGAGGATCCAGTTGGTAGGGTCGGCGTGGCACGGGCTCATTGTTGATGAAGAAACCCGCCTCGGAGATATCAAAGTGTTGAAACGCCAGCGGGTTTCGCGAGAACTGGCCAGCCTTGGCATCGGCACGCACCATACCGATGATGAGGCGTGCTGGAATGTTGGACTGGTAAGGGTTTTCTATCGTCACGGCGCGATTGCCCTTGGCAACGTTGAAGGAACGGACCTCGGTGCGAGTGAAGGGATACGTGGAATCCTTCTTGCTTTCCATGACCGCATTGTGGGCAACGATGATCTTGGGAGCCATCTTTTTGTGGCACACTTTCATCGTGATTTCGCGCAAGTTGAGCACAGCCTCGATTCCCGGAGGAAAAGACATGAGGCGGAAAGCATCCTTGTTGGGATAGAGTTTGATGTTGATTTCAACGCCGTTGACGATGGCCGCGTTAATGTTCCACATGTCCGATGAAAGATAGCCCCTCAGTTGATAGGTCTTGCCCACTTGAAAGCGTTCCTTTCGAAGCGCGATGGCGTCTGATTGCGCAAAGGGATTGGCATCCGAGTTGCCAAACAAGATTGTTGGTTCCAGGGTGTTTTCCGGACCCGTGTATCCCACGTTTCTCAGGTGAAATTTTTTGGTCGAGTAGGTGTTGTTCAACAGGGCCTCGATGTAGGCTTTGTAAGCGTACATGGTGTTGGTGGTGCTGACAAGCTGCTGATTCATAAACACATCGACGCCGTTCCACATGGTGTGGAAAATGGCGTCGATGGGGAAGGCGTGATCCAAGTAGGGATATTCATCATCATCATCCCTAAACGTGGACACGTAATCATTCCATTCCTCCACTCTTTGCTCGTACTGTTCCACGGCCTGTCGTCTTTCCACAGGGTCGCGAATGTCATTCAGATTGATTCTCTCTTCGAAAATAAAGTCTTCCGGTTTGGGAATCATGTCCTGGGCGGCCGCTGCTCTCCTGACCCTCCTCCTCTTCCGCTTCTTATTCTTGTTGTTTTCGGGGTCTGGCTGCTGCTGCTGCTGCTCCTCTCCTTCTCGCGGCGGCTGGGGCCCCGGCGTTCCCCCCGCTTCCCGGGCAGTACGACCCGCAGGACCGCGTGCCTTGTTTGGTTGTGGTGTCAAGCTCATGATATTGTTATGCTGTCCCCCGTATCCCACGGGAACTCGAGGTTTCCTGGGCAGCATGTTTCTTCTGTCCATCCTGGAGATGGATGACTCGACCAGGGAAATGTCAAACTTGAGGTCAAATTGACTGTCCTTGAGTGAGATGTATTTGTCGCCAGTTCCTGGAATGTTGAATTCAATGACGGTGTTGGGCGTTATAGGATTGACGGGTTTGTAGTCGACAAAGTGAACGCTTTCTTCGGACACGTTCACATTCTTTGCGCCAAAGATAGCCGCTGATTCCGTGTGGATAGCAGCCATCTTAGTTCTTCTTCTTCTTCTTCTTGTCTCGCTTGCTGCTGCTGCTGCTGCTGCTGCTCCTCTTCTTCTTCTTGTCTCGCTTGCTACTGCTCGGGGAACGCCTTCTCTTCTTCTTCTTGCCGCTCTTGGACCTTCCTTCTCGATGGCTTGATGAAGGAAGACTGTCGCCCTCGGCATCCACGTCGAGCTTTATAGCTCTTCCCAGGCGAGATTTGGCCTGATCCACAGTGGCCACCACATCGCTCATCACGTTTTGAACGGGTCGAACCGAGGACACTGCGGCGCTGCCCCCGCCCATGCGATAGTGTATGGGTCTGGACTGGCGTCCGCCCACGCCCCGGCGTCCCCCGCGCACATCCAGATCGGCATCCGTGACCTTCCCCTCGGCCATCTCCCGAAAGTGCCGGGTGACTTCCTCTTGACTTGGCTCAACCATGTCTTCCAAAATTGGTGGCCAGTAGTGTACACTTCAGATCAAACTTTTCAAATGAAATCGGGTTTCCTTGGCCGTCGATTAAATACAGGCGGAAGGTCTCCACAACGTTGCGGGAGCTCGGGAGGAAGAGTAGTTTTGCGTAGGTTTCTTTCACACAACTCGCGGCGCGTGATTGATGTTGTACAACACCCCCTCGATTTATTGGCGCAACAACTGTACAGGGTTTATCAAGCGATATGCGTCTCAGTATCGGAAATTTAGCTACAGTGTCACTATTGTCTAGATGCAGTGTACTAGGCTCGACAAAGTCACAACAGAGATAGAATGTCTTATCGTGATCGATATCCAATGCTACTGCTGCGGCGCCACCACCAGGCACCAGCGTCTTCTGACGCGGAGTTGCAAAACCTTCAATGTCTACCAGTGAGATGCCTTTCTTTTCCAAGGAGAGAGGCTGCGTCAAGTTGACGTACGTGTCCGCAAAACAATAGTCTTGGCCGATCTTGCTGCTGGAATTGGTGTGGCTCAGGGTGGCGTAAATGACGTCCATCACTGTCGGCGAGCGAGAGAGGTTTGAGCCTGGGTGTACGGGATCCACCTGTTATAAAAGGCGGGCCAACCTTTGAAGGAGACAAAGGCCTCCTTGTTGGGCGGAACACCGCGGACTTTCTCAATCTTGTCCACTTCCCAGTGGTTGTCTTGGTTGGGCAGCACCTTTTGCAGTTCGGGTTCGTAAAAGGTGCCGTACACCGCCTCGTTATCCTTGTCTTCCACCTTGTACATGTTGACATGCTGCCTCTGGAAACGATCCGTGATCACAAAGATCTCTTCCGTCCACCTGGCATTGTATTCCCTCGAAAATATGGTGGATATCATTGGAATCCGCACGTGATCTCCTATTTGAAACTGGTAGTTGGGAGCGCCGGGAGGTCCTTCCTGGAACTTTTTCTTGGGATGGTATTGCTTCCACCAGAGGGCCCGTTCGCTCTCCCGGTTCACCTCGGCGGGGGTCATCTTGATGGAGGTGTGGTAGGTGTGGTTGTACGAGTGAACGATGGCCGGAACAATGTCTTTGTAACGGTCCGTGTTCATGTGGTTCATGTAGCGGTAGATTTTGGACTTGATGGTCTTGATGGCTCTCTCGGCAAAGTTGGCCTTGACGTCATTCATGGCCACAAAGTGAGTAATGTTGAGGCGCTCGTAGAATGGGAGCATACCTTTGGCCGTGAATTCCAGTCCTGCGTCCGTTCGCAGGCGTCGTGGCACGCGTCCGCGTTCAAAGATCGACTCCAGCGCCACCTGAACGTTCTTGTAGCTCTTGCTGGTCAAGCCTTCCACCCAGCAAAATCGACTGAAGACATCGATCACGATGAGCAGGTATTTTTGTCCGTCATTGGCTTCCTCAAATTTCTGAAAGTCTGCCAGGTCAGCATC
>JAAUYE010000106.1_pt1 | contig 14538 bp, 16 predicted proteins | sample 7278081 | NCBI WGS metagenome assembly JAAUYE01 (sample SAMN14350131, study PRJNA611818) | marine sediment metagenome | isolation source: surface marine sediment (0.6m) | place: French Polynesia: Moorea | collected 2018-08
ATATGTTCGGCGAGCCAGCCCTCTTCCCGTGCCTGGTGACTGGCAATGCGCAGCGCATGGCATTTCTTTCCGAGCAGGGCGTTGCCGCCATATCCCGAACCGAAGCTCATGATCGAGAGCTCGTCGGGGAAGTGCATGATGAAACGGCGCTCGGGGTCCAGTTCGCCCGTCGAATGCAGGCCCTTGACGAAAATGCCCTCCGCCTCGATGCGTTGCAGCGCCGCCGACCCCATACGGGTCATGAGCTTCATATTGACGACGACGTAGGGGCTGTCCGTGATTTCGACGCCACAGCGCGAGTAGGGCGACTTGAGAGGACCCATGCAATAGGGAATGACGTACATCCTGCGGCCGGCCATGCAGCCTTCGAACAGTGCGTCCATCTTCGCATGCGCGTCTGCAGGGCTCATCCAGTTGTTGTTCTGTCCGGCCTCTTCCTCGGTCTCCGTGCAAACGTAGGTCAGGTGTTCGACGCGCGCCACGTCGTCGGGGTCCGAACGGTGCAGGTAGCAGTTGGGGTAGGTCTTGTGATTGAGCCTGTGCAGGGTGCCGTCCCTGAGCATCTCGTCGATGAGGGACTGGTATTCGCCGTCGGAGCCGTCGCACCAGTGAATGGAGTCGGGCTGAGTGTGCGCGGCTACCCGGTCAACCCAGGACTGCAGCGCCTCAAGTTTGGTCGTCATGATTCGGAATCTCTGCAATGGTCACGGCCAGCAGGCCTGGCCGCCAGGAAACGGAGATTCATTATAGAGGGCGGGTATGGGCTTGGCAGTATGTGAAAACGCTTACGAACTACCGTTCTTGGGGTAGTTTGGCGGTGTTACTCGCAGATCACGGGTTGACCCGCTGAGAGGCGGGCCTCGAGGCTTTTCACCGTTTCGAATTGCTGCGTGATTTCGCCGCTGGCCCTGTCTGCATCGAATTGCCATTCGACAATATCGATGCGGTCGCAGGCATCAACGCCCTGGTTGACGACGAAGGCGAGCAAGAGCGTGTGCTGCGAACTGGACGCGTCCGCATAGCTCGCGATCACCTTCCTGGCCCTCACGTTGAAGAACGTGAATTGCCAGAGATACTCGGTGAACTCCCTTAGTGCGTCGGGGCCAAGCTGCTGAGGATTAAGCTTGCCCGCGTAGCCGCTGAAGAGCGCCCGGTCCACGCCGTCGCGATTCGTATGATTGCATTTGAAGACGCGGGCATAGCCCGGCGAGGTCGGCTCGCCGATATTGCCCACGTCCGCGGTGTAGGAGAGTTCCCGGATGAACTCGAAATAGCGGTCGTTTTCGTAACTCGTCACGTAATAGCCGCCGACCGCACGTGCCTCATTGTCGGCGTCTTCCCAGGCTTGTGCCTCTACGAAGTCGTCCGTGCACATTTCATAGGACGCGGATGCGTCGAGCACGTGGTGAACCGTATAGCTGCGCGTCGTGGTCGCGCGTTCGTCGACGAAAAAGCCGGGCGGAACGCTGTATTGAGGGTCGTAAGCCTTGCCCAGGATGTCGCTGTCGGAGAGTAGCGGCGCGGCTTCCGCGACCGCCTGATTTGCCGTTTCCGCGGCGCCAGAGCCGCCGCAGGCGGCGCTGATGACCAGGACCGGCAGCAGCGATAGGGTGGATAGCTTCATGGTACCGAACGGGATCCGTCCCATTCGAGGAATCAGGCTGCGGCGGCTTTCTTGCGCCAGATGCAGAGTTGCTCAGGTGCCTGTACGCCCATTTTCACGCGATTGTTGTTCGACGAGAAAATGGTGATCTCGATCGGGCCGCCGCTGAACAGGTCGGCCAGCGTCATGCTCGGATCGATGTCGTCACCCGGACGGATTTCAATGGACTCGGCGTCTTTTCGGCTCACAATCAACATGGTTCAGTATCCTTCCTTCACGATGTAGTTCAAGCTTCCGCCAGCGAGCGCCGGTTGAGATCACCGGTGTCCCCGCCGTTGCGGCCGTACGTATCGGTTCCCGGCGTGCCGCCGCGAAGAACCGAGAGACTGGATTCGAATTGCTGCTGGCGAAGGCGAATGATCGCGCCGTTCGTCATGTTCAGTGCGTTGCCCTCGGCGGCCAGTACCATGAGCTGCTCCCAGCGGCTGCTGACGAGCTGGTCCTCGTCGCACCACTCGATCAGGGCGGTCATCTGATGCGGGCCCGTGTCAAAACCCCAGTCCTCGCAGAGCGCGACGCGCTGCTCGTCGAGCTGGCGCAGCTTGTCCACGCAGGCCGACTTGCTGTCGACGACCGCGTTGAGGCTGTCCAGGTCCTGGGCTTCGAGAGCCCGCCGTTCGTCTTCGAGCGCTTCCTTGAGACCCAGGGCCTCGTAAACGCTGTCACCGATGAGGTCGGCTATCTGTGCGCGGGCGTCGTCGGGTGAAATGGTCGGCATGATCACTCACCAAACGAGCGGTCGAGGCGGATCATGGCGTCGGCGATGGCCTCGGCGTCGATCTCGTAATCGCCATTTTCGATCGCGGTCTTGATTTCCGCGACACGGGCGGCATCGACGGTCGGCAACGACGCCAGCGTCTTGTCCAGGCGTTCGAGCAGCTTCGCGTCACTGGTCAGCTGGACCGTGTCGCTGGTCGACGCCGGATTCTGCTGCGCCTTGTCGGGCGCGCCTGAATCCTTCGAGACCTTGTTACTGGTCCCGGCCTCATCGACCTTATTGCCAATTTTCCCCAGTATTCCCTGATCCATCGGACCGATCCTGTTTGTCATAACGTATAAACCTCAACGATCATTGTTGCTAGACCTCGTATCGGCCACCTTTGGCGATACTTTAGGTTTCGCGTGAAAAAACTGATTACCCGCGGACAACAGCACCTCGACGTGCTCCTGCGAGCGCACGATGCCCTCGACGACGCGCCCGGAGTTGCTGTTTTCGACCCGGATTCGCTGGCCGATGGCGCCGTCCACGAGCGCCTTGCCGCCCATTTGTATGCTGATATCGTCGCTCCTGATAACCAGCGTAACGCTCTGGCCGCGGCGGATAGCCATATCAGCCTGTAAAAGCTTCGGCGTCAGGATGCGGCCGGCGAGTAGCTGCGACCTGAGCCGCTGCCCGACGAGCTGTTCCGTGCTGGAGACGTAGCCGGACACGAGTCGCGTAACATCCCGCTCCTCCGCGACGAGGTCGGCGGCCGTCAGCAGGTGGCCGCGCGGCAGCGTGCGTGCGGCCACGAACACGGTGTCCGTGACGATGACATTGACGGGGACATACACCTTCCAGGGCTTGCTCCCTTCGCAGCGCACCCCGACGATGGTTCGCGCCGAGATCCTGGTGCCGCGACGCAGGAATGCCTCGATCGGTTTCGAGCACTGGGCCAGCAGGTGCCGCGGGTCCAGCACGCCTGCCTCGACCGAGGTGTTCTTTGCGGACGGCCCGAGTCGCCCGCGCAGGTAGTCTTCGGCCACCGCTGCGATCTCTTCGGTCGACTGCCATGCGTTTGATCCGGCTACGGCAGCCGGGCATAGCGACAGCATGACGACGGCGAGAAGCCCGGTGGCGTCGAAATCACGTCGCCCCGGGCTCGTGGCCGTCAAAATCCTGACGATAGACCTGGCTGCTGCAAACATCGTGTTGTGGTACTCCGGCTGACAAGGCCAGTCGTGGCAACGCATTGCCGCCGACCGGCCGCTTCGCGTCACGACCTTGCCGCGACGCCCGAATTCTTGCTTAAGCGTAGTAATGCAAATGCCGTGCCAGCCGATTTTTCCCGGAATATCAGGGGGCTTCATGCGGGCTGCAGTGAATTGCCGGCAGGCGGCAAGGACTTGCCGATGCGCGGAGGCCTGTGCCCGACAAATCCTTATCGGCCGATGACGACGGGGCTTTAACGGCGCGATCAGCGAAGTTGGCACACGCTTTGCATAGAGATTTGCAGGAACGTAATTCCGGGAATGTCTAGCAATGGAACTATCAGCAATATCACAACACGAGCATGCTTTGAGGTTTCGCGCGATGCGTAACCAGGTGCTGTCGTCAAATATTGCCAACGCCGATACGCCCAACTACAAGGCTCGCGACCTCGATTTTGGCACGGCGCTCAAAGGCGCACGGGAGCAGACCATGAGCCTTACTCGCACGAGCGACCTGCATAAACAGGCCTGGGGCACGACGAACAGCGGCGCGCGGTCGGTGTATCGGGTGCCCACGCAGCCATCACTGGACGGCAACACCGTGTCGGTGGACGTGGAGCAGGCCGCATTCGCCGAGAACGCGCTGCAGTACCGCGCGAGCCTGGCATTTCTCGACGGCAGTATTCGCACGCTGAAGTACGCGCTCAAAGGAGGTGAATGATGTCGTTGTTCAAGGTTTTTGATGTGGCCGGCAGCGCGATGAACGCGCAGTCGGTTCGTATGAATGTCACGGCCAGCAACCTGGCGAACGCGGGCAACGTGAGCGGCTATCCCGAAGACGTGTATCGCGCACGCCAGCCCGTGTTTTCGAGCTTCAGCACGACGCTCGCGAACCAGGACGGCGTCGCGGGCGTGAAGCTGGACGGCATCGTCGAGAGTTCGGCGCCGCTCGAACTGCGCTACATGCCCGACCACCCCGAAGCGGACGAGGACGGCAACGTGTACGCGACCAACGTCAATACCGTCGAGGAGATGGTCAACATGATGTCGGCGTCGCGCTCGTACAAGAACAATGTCGAGATGATCAACACCACCAAGGACCTGCTGCTGCAGACGCTGTCGCTGGGGCGCTGATACCGAATGAGGCTATGACATGAATACGCTAGGACCCATCGAAGATTTTCAAAGTATCGCACCGGTGCCAGAGAAGAAGAGCAACGACAGCCTCGGACAGGACGATTTCCTGACGCTGATGATCACGCAGTTCCAGAACCAGGATCCGTTCGAGCCCCTGGACAACGGTGAATTCCTGGGTCAGCTCGCGCAGTTCAGCACGGTCAACGGCATCTCGTCGCTGAACACCGCGTTCGCGGGCCTGTCCGGCTCGCTGCAGGACAACCAGGCGCTTCAGGCCGCCGCTCTCGTCGGGCACAAGGTGCTGGCCGTGAGCGACATTGGACACCTGCAGGCCGGGTCGCCGCTTAAAGGCGGGCTCGAGCTCGAAACGAGCGCCGGCAACGTGCAGATCGAGATCACCGACCCGTCAGGGCAGCTGGTGCGCAGACTCGATCTCGGCCAACAGCCGCCGGGTCTCGTCGAATTCACATGGGACGGCGTTGATTCGGCAGGCAGGCGCGCAGCTGACGGTCATTACCAGGTGTCGGCTCGAGTGATTCGCGGCGCGTTCACCGAGAGCGCACCTACGGTCATTGAAGCAGAAATTCAGAGTGTCACGCTCGGCCAGTTCGGCGATGGCATGACATTGAACCTCGCGGGCGGGCAGTCGATGCCGCTCGGCCAGGTTTACCAGATTATCGGATAACGGGATTCAGCAAGGAGAGATAACATGCCATTTGCAATTGCACTTAGTGGACTCAATGCCGCATCGGCGGACCTCGAGGTCACGGCGAATAACGTCGCCAACGTCAATACGACCGGTTTCAAGAGTTCGCGCGCGCAGTTTGCCGAGGTTTTCGCAGTCGGCACCCAGAGCGTGAGCACCAGCGCGGCTGGCAGCGGTGTGCGCCTGTCGGCGATTGCCCAGCAGTTCACGCAGGGCAACATCGACTTTACCGACAACGCGCTCGACCTCGCGATCGGCGGCGAAGGATTCTTCGTGCTGAGCGACGGCGGCGCACGCAGCTATACGCGAGCCGGTGCATTTGGCGTCGACAGGAACGGCTACGTCGTCAACGCCGAAGGCCTGCGCCTGCAGGCTTACCCGTATGCCGGCAACAACCTCTTTAACACGGGCACGCCGCAGGACCTGCAGCTGGAGATTGGCTCTAACCCTCCGGCCGCGACCACGCGAGCAGCGTTCGGCATCAACCTGCCGGCCGACGCGCCGCAGCCTGTGAATGGCGTATTCGATCCGCTGGACCCGAGCAGCTTTAACCACACAACCTCGGTGACGGTCTACGATTCGCTCGGCGCCGCTCACACGGCGACCGTGTACTTCATCAAGGATGCCGCGCCGAACACCTGGAATACCCAGATCGAAATTGGCGGCACGCCCGTCGCCGGTGCCGCGCAGATTATCTTCAATCCCGATGGCACGCTGAATTCGCCCGCTGGCGGACTGATGCCTCTCGGTGCCTATACGCCGCCCACGGGTGCCGCGGACATCACGATGTCCCTCGACTTTGGCACGGCGACACAATTCGGTGACAGCTTCGGCGTCAACTCGCTGTCCCAGGACGGCTTCACGACGGGACGGCTGACGGGTGTCAGCGTCGACGCCGAGGGGGTCGTTTTCGCTCGCTTTACCAATGGCCAGTCGACGTCGCTCGGCAAGCTCGCAATGGCGAATTTCGTCAATCCGCAGGGCTTGCAGCAGCTCGGCGACACGACGTGGGGCGAGTCGTTCCAGTCCGGCGACGCCTTGCTCGGTGAAGCCGGGACGGCATCGTTCGGCAATATCCAGTCGGGCGCGCTCGAGGCCTCGAACGTGGACCTCACGGCGCAGCTCGTGCAGATGATCACGGCGCAGCGAAACTTCCAGGCGAACGCGCAGGCAATCGAGACCGCCGACACCATCACACAGACCGTTATCAACATTCGTTAAGCGTTTGAAGGCAACGTAATGACAGGTATCGACAATGGATGAAATGCTCTATGTCGCGATGACGGGCGCCAAGCAGACCGAATATGCGCAGGCCATCAACAGCAACAACCTCGCCAATGTCTCCACGACGGGTTTCAGGGCGGACCTGCACTCGTTCAGTTCCGTGCCCATCGATGGCCCGGGCGTGGAGACGCGCGTCAACGCCGTCGTCGATTCTTATGGTACGGATTTTTCGCAGGGTCCCGTCATGAACACGGGCCGGGACCTCGACGTTGCGATCGACGGGCGCGGCTTTATTGCGGTCCAGGCGCCGGACGGTACCGAGGCCTATACGCGAGCCGGCGACTTGCGCGTCGAGCCGGGCGGACTGCTGTCAACGGGTGCCGGACACCTCGTCATGGGTAACGGCGGCCCCGTCGCGATCCCGCCGTTCAAGAACCTGCTGATCGGCAAGGACGGCACGATCTCGATCCAATCGCTGGACCAGGGGCCCGAGACGATTTCGATCGTCGATCGCATCAAACTGGTCAGGCCCGATCCCGCGATGCTGCAGAAGGGCGAAGACGGCCTGCTGCGGCTGGAAGAGGGCCGGGCCGCGCCGCCTGACGCAACCGTGACATTGACATCGGGCGCGCTGGAGCGCAGCAACGTCAACGTCGCGAAGACGCTCGTCAACATGATCGAGCTGGCGCGCCAGTACGAGATGCAGGTGAACGTCATTAAGACGACCCAGGAAAACGCCGACACAGCGGCACAACTAATGAGGCTCGGCTAGGACCGGCGTTAAAGGAGACACGAGATGAACCAGGCATTATGGGTGGCGAAGACGGGGCTGGATGCGCAGCAAACGCGCATGGCGGTCGTGTCGAATAATCTGGCGAACGTCAACACGACGGGCTACAAGCAGGGCAGGGCCGTATTCGAAGACCTGCTGTACCAGAATGTACGCCAGTCCGGTGGGCAAACGTCCCAGGACACGATGTTGCCATCGGGCATGAATCTCGGCACCGGCGTGCGCGTCGTTGCGACCGAGAAACTGTTCACGCAGGGCAGCCTGCTGCAGACCGACAATGCGATGGACGTCGCGATCAACGGCCGCGGCTTCTTCCAGATCCAGACACCGAACGGTGACATTGCGTATACGCGCGACGGCGCATTCCAGGTGGATGACCAGGGCCAGCTCGTAACCTCGAGCGGCTACATCGTCGACCCGGGCATCTCCATTCCGGACGGTGCGCAGACCATCACGATCGGCAATGACGGCATTGTAACGGTCAAGCTCGCCGGGCAGTCGGCAACGACGCAGGTCGGCACGCTGCAGATCGCTGACTTCATCAATCCCGTCGGGCTGCAGCCGGTCGGTGAGAATCTCTACATCGAGACGGCGGCGAGCGGTTCACCGCAGCCCGGAACTCCGGGTCAGGATGGCCTGGGCACGCTTGCCCAGGGGGCGCTCGAGAGTTCTAACGTCAACGTCGTGTCGGAGCTCGTCAACATGATCGAGACGCAGCGCGCTTACGAGATGAACTCCAAGGCGATTTCAACCAACGATCGCATGATGCAGTACATCAACCAGAATCTCTAGGACTAACAATGATCCGTAATGGCCAAAGAATGGTGCTGCTGGTTTTCGCAACGATGCTCGTTGTGGGCTGTGGCAGCATTCAGATCCAGGAAGAGAGCTACGAGCCGCCATACCCGTCGCAGCCTGTCTACAGTCCGCCGACGAGTGGTTCGATCTACAACGACGGCGTCGACGTCAGGCTGTTCGAAGACCGCAAGGCGATGCGCGTTGGCGACATCCTGACCGTCAGGCTCGTGGAGCAAACCAACGCGAGCAAGAACTCGGCGACCTCTACGTCCAAGACTACCGAGGCGACGCTCGCGAACCCGACGATCTTCGGCCGTCAGCCGACGAAGAACGGAACGCCGCTCTTCGAGGGATCGCTTAGCGGCGAGTCGACGTTCGACGGCGAAGGTTCGAGCAGCCAGAGCAACAGTCTGGCAGGCGAAATCACCGTTACGGTCGTGGAGCGCTACCCGAACGGAAATCTCAGGATTCGTGGCGAGAAGTGGCTGACCCTGAACCAGGGGCGCGAGTTCATCCGCCTCTCGGGCATCATTCGGCCAGACGATGTCGGCTTCGACAATTCGATCGAATCGTATCGTATAGCCGATGCGCAAATCAGCTATAGCAGCAAGGGCGTGCTCGCAGCCGCCAATCGCATGGGGCTGATTTCGCGCTTCTTCAATTCCATATTCCACCCGTACTAAGTCGGAGGATGACCTGATGACGCTTACCTACAGAGCACGCAAGGCGCTGAAACACATCACCCTGCTGGTGATGTTCGTGGCCGCGTTCTTTGCCGAGCAGGCCGTGGCCGAGCGGGTCAAGGACCTGGCCAGCGTCGCCGGTGTGCGAAACAACCAGCTCGCCGGCTACGGCCTGGTCGTCGGCCTCAACGGCACGGGCGACCAGACGACGCAGACGCCGTTCACGATTCAGAGCATCGTCAACATGCTGACCGAATTCGGCATTACGATCCCGCCCGGCGTGAGCCTGCAGCTAAAAAACGTCGCGGCTGTAACCGTGCACGCCGACCTGCCGCCGTTCGCCAAACCCGGCCAGACTATCGACGTCACGGTTTCGTCTATCGGCAACGCCAAGAGCCTGCGCGGTGGCGCGTTGATAATGGCGCCGTTACGCGGCGCGGACGGCAACGTATATGCCGTTGCGCAGGGCAATCTCGTCGTCGGCGGCTTCGGCGCGAGCGCCGATGACGGCTCGAGAATCATAGTGAACCTGCCGAGCGCCGGCCGGATTCCGAACGGCGCCACGGTCGAACGCTCCGTCCCCACCGATTTCCTGACCCGCGAAGCGATCGTGCTGAACCTGCACACGCCGGACTTCACGACGTCGAACCGGCTGGCGGACCAGATCAACATGACGATGGGCCCGGGCACTGCCCATTCGATCGACGCGGTTTCGGTCAGCGTCCGTGCGCCGGCCGATCCTGCACAACGAACGGCTTTTGTTTCGGCGCTGCAGAGCCTCGAAGTCGAACCCGGCGAGGTACAGGCGCGTGTCATCGTGAATTCCCGCACGGGCACCGTCGTGATCGGCGACAACGTTCGCGTAACGCCGGCTGCGGTTTCACATGGTTCTCTTGTTGTAACGATCAGCGAGGCACCTTACGTCAGTCAGCCCATCGCCCCATTCGCCCCGGGCGGCCGCGCCATCGTCGTGCCCGATTCGGAAATCAGTATCGATGAAGAAAACGGCAGCATGTTCCTGTTCGAACCCGGCACGAGCCTCGATGAGATCGTGCAGGCAGTGAACCGCGTCGGTGCAGCGCCTGGCGACCTCGTCGCGATACTCGAGGCGCTCAAGCAGGCAGGCGCACTGCGTGCCGAGCTGATCGTGATCTAGCCCGGAGCCTCGCGATGACGGCGTCGATCACTGACTTCAACCACTTTGCAGGACTGCGCGCTGCGGCCGACAACCGGGATCCCGCCGCGCTCAGGGAAGTGGCGAGCCAGTTCGAGGCCCTGTTCCTGCAGACGATGCTCAAGAGCATGCGTGAAGCCTCGCTGGGCGACCCGATCTTCGGCAACAGCGACCAGCATGAAATGTACCAGGGCATGATGGACCAGCAACTGGCGCTCGAAATGGCCAGCGGCAAGGGCATCGGCCTCGCAGACATGCTGGTACGACAACTCGGCGGTGAGGACGCCGCGAAGATGGTGCCGCCCGAAAAGACGAGCAGGACGCCGGCCAGTACCGAGCCCGCGTGGTCGGATCCCCGGAAGTTCGCTCGCGACGTATGGCCGCACGCCGAACGCGCGGGCCGCAAGCTCGGCGTCGCGCCCGAGGCTATCGTTGCCCAGGCCGCCCTGGAGACCGGCTGGGGCAAACATGTCATGCCGGGCAAGGATGGTGGTCACAGCTACAACCTGTTCGGCATAAAGGCCGGGCACAGCTGGGGCGGCGAGCAGGTGTCGAAACAGACGCTCGAGTTCGAAAACGGCGTGCCACGCCGGCAGACCGCGAACTTCCGTGCCTATGCCGACATGGCTCAGACTTTCGACGACTACACGGCGTTCCTGAGCGATAACCCGCGCTACAGCTCGGCTCGTGGACATGGCGATAACGTAGCCGCTTTCGCGCAGGCGTTACAGGACAGCGGCTACGCGACCGATCCAGACTATGCGAACAAGATAACGGGGGTCCTCGAGAGCCCGACGATGCGAAGTGTGATCCGGGAGCTAAAGAATTCCGCGCCCCGGCCGATAGGAACTCCACTGTCAGTGCGTGCGCACTAAAGCGGCCGGCTGACAGCAGGGGAAGACGATGCCTGACATATTAAACACCAGCCTCACCGGCATGCTCGCATTTCAGCGCGCCCTGCAGGTGACAAGCCACAATATCTCGAACGCGAATACGCCCGGCTACAGCCGCCAGGTGGCCGAATTCAGCGCGCGCGTCGGCAGTGGCGGTGGTAACACCTACGTGGGCGGTGGTACACAGATCTCGACGATAAAGCGCATTTACGATGACCTGCAGGGAGAGCAGCTACGCACGTCGACGACGGGGCTTGCCCGCTTCGACACGCTCAGTACCCTGACGAGCCGTATAGACGTTCTGTTGTCAGATGCGGACGCCGGTCTCAACACTGGTCTGCAGTCCTATTTCAATTCGCTGCAGGACCTTGCCAATGACCCGTCCTCGATCTCGGTGCGGCAGGCGCTGATCGGCGAGGCCGAGGGGCTTGCGAGTCGATTCCAGACAATCGACCGGCAGCTCGGCGAGCTCGACGACGAAGTCAACGGCCGCATCCGGCTGGCGGTCGATGAAATAAACGGCCTTGCCCAGTCGATCGCCGACGTCAATGACAAGATTGCGCTGGCCGGCAACGCGGTAACGCCGCCCAATGACCTGCTCGACGAACGCGACCGGCTGGTTCTCAAGCTTTCGGAACTTGTCGCGGTCGACACGACCGTGCAGAACGACGGAACCATGAGCGTATTTATCGCGTCGGGGCAGTCGCTGGTGCTTGGGGCGCGTGCGAATACGCTTGGTGTGACGGGCTCCGAGTTTGACCTGACGCGCCTCCGGGTCGTCTACCAGGGGTCTGCCGGCGATTCGCCGCTTGATACGTCGGCCGCGGGCGGCGCGCTCGGTGGACTGCTCGACTTCCGCAGCAGCATCCTCGACCCGGCACGCCAGTCGCTCGGTCAGACGGCGACGGCGCTGGCGTCCGCACTTAACGAACAACACGCCTCGGGCATGGACCTGCGTGGCAACCTGGGCGGCGACCTGTTCAGCGTCTCGCCGCCGGCCGTATTGCCCTCATCCCGCAACGTTGGGACACCCGGTGCCACGGTCTCGGTCACGGACCTTGGCCAGCTTACGGGCGCCGACTACGTGCTCGAGTATGACGGAGCGGCTTACAGCCTGTCTCGCGCGGACAACGGGCAGCCGATCCCCCTTGCCGGCACGGGCACAGCGCTTGATCCCTTCGTTGCTGAAGGCATCAGCATCGTGGCCAGCGGCGCGCCCGCGGCCGGCGATCGCCTGCTGATTCGCACGGGGCAGAATGCCGCGGGCTCGATACGAAGCGTGATTACGGATCCCCAGTCGATCGCGATGGCAGCGCCGACGCGTTCGTCCGCGTCGCTGGGTAATATCGGCGACGCAACTATCAGCGCGGCGGCCATCGTCGATCGCACCGATCCGGGTCTCCTGAATACGGCTGTCATCGAGTTCACGGGGCCCGCGACCTACAGCATCAACGGGGCTGGTGCGTTTGCGTACACGGACGGCGACCCGATCGTCGTCAACGGCAGCACGGTCACGATCAACGGCATCCCTGCGGTTGGCGACCAGTTCACGATCGAAGCCAACTACGGCGCTTCGGGCGACAACAGCAATGGCTTGCTCATGGCCGACTTGCAGTCGGTCGGCATCCTCGACGGCGGTACGATCAGCATCAATGAGAATTACGGCCAGCTCGTTTCCAACGTCGGTGCGACGACACACCAGCTCCAGGCACGCGTGGACGCACAGACTGTCGTAAAGTCCAATGCCGAAGCTGCAGTTTCCGCGACCTCGGCCGTTAACCTCGACGAAGAAGCCGCCAACCTGATCAAGTACCAGCAGGCCTACCAGGCCGTGGCGCAGATTGTCTCGGTCGTAAGCACGATGTTTGACACGCTGCTGGCTGCGACGAGGAGATAGCAATGAGAGTGTCTACCAGCGGAATGTTTGCGGCGGGGCAGAGTGCCATGCTGCGCCTGCAGGAAGCGCTCGACTTCACGCAGCGACAGATCTCCAGCGGTCGCCGCATACTGACGCCATCGGACGACCCGATCGCAGCCGCGCGTTCCCTGGAACTTCGCGAAGCGGTTGGGCGCCTGGAACAATTCGATCGCAACGCCAATATCGCGACGAATCGGCTGGGCCAGGAAGAGTCGGCCCTCGCGTCGGTCAACAACGTATTGCAGCGCGTCCGTGAACTGGCCCTGCAAGGCAACAACGCGACGCAAACCAATGAATCCCGTAAGCAGATCGCGATCGAGATTCGGGAACTGGGCGATCAGCTCGTGCAGATCGCCAACCAGAAAGACGGCGCTGGCAGTTTCCTTTTCTCGGGCAACCTCGAGGATACCCAGCCTGTTGTGCGTGCCGGGGCCTCGTTCGCCTACAACGGCGACCAGGGGCAGCGCTTCATCCAGATAGGTGAAGGGCGGCAGGTCGCGGACGGCGATTCGGGTGCCGCGGTCTTCTTCAATATTCGCAACGGTAACGGCACCTTCTCGACGGCACCCAATGCGGCTAACACGGGCACAGGTGTGCTGGGCGCCGGAAGTCTCACCGATCCGACGGCCTGGGACCAGGGCCAGTACACGGTGCGGTTCATAGACCAGGCGAACTATGAAGTACTCGATGCAGGTGCCGCTGTCGTCAGCACCGGAACGTTCCAGCCCGGCGACACGCTGGCATTTCGCGGCATCGAGTTTTCACTCGATGGCCAACCCGAGGCCGGGGACGAGTTCAGCGTAGGACCGAGCCGCTTCCAGGACGTATTCTCGATGGTGGAGGGTATTGCCGGCGCGCTGGACCAGGGCGCCAGCAGCCCCGCGAGCCAGGCCCTGTTGCACAATTCCATCAACACAGGCCTGCTGAACATCGACCAGGCCATCGGCAACGTACTGGATGTCAGGATTGAAGTCGGCTCGAGGCTCGCGGCCATCGAAAACCAGGTCGATACCAACGCGGCGTACAAGCTGACCTACCAGTCGACGCTGGCCGATATCGAGGACCTCGATTATGCCGAGGCGCTTACCCGCCTGAGCCTCGAAGTGACGACCCTGCAGGCCGCGCAACAGTCGTTTGTCAAAACGCAGTCGCTGTCACTCTTCAACTACCTGCGCTGACACACGGGTATTTCGCGCGACTCACGTCACAGTTCGTGAAAAAAGCGCTAAAGTTTTGCGATTACCGGTCGGTCCCGCGATCGCGTACCAGTAACTTTCCCTGATTTATTCCTAAAGGTCTGACCTCAGCGACCGATAACCTCATCGTACGGAGGTCCTGAATGGATATCGCGGCCCTGGCAACAGAGTCCGGCGGCATAAGCAGTCCGGGTGTTTTTTACTTAGGAGTAAACCAATGGCAATGACCATCAACACAAACGTTGCTTCGCTTAATGCACAACGTAACTTGGGTCGTTCGCAGGGCATGCTTAATCAGTCACTAGAGAGACTGTCGACGGGCCTGCGAATCAACAGCGCGAAGGACGATGCGGCAGGTCTCGCAATTTCCGAGCGCTTCACCACGCAGATCCGCGGCCTCAACCAGGCCGTGCGTAACGCGAACGACGGCATCTCGCTGGCGCAG